>Ga0068860_100007471_pt1 | contig 10932 bp, 13 predicted proteins | sample KBSSwiS32_FD_66597 | JGI IMG/M metagenome (GOLD analysis project Ga0068860, IMG submission 66597) | Switchgrass rhizosphere microbial communities from Kellogg Biological Station, Michigan, USA - KBS Switchgrass S3-2 | ecosystem: Host-associated > Plants > Roots > Rhizosphere > Soil ... | reverse complement strand
CGGGCCGCAACGTCGCCGACCCGGTGTTCGAGGACGCCCGCCCGCTGGCCGGGGATTCCCCCCACCTGCCCGATTCCCGAGGCCATGCTGGCGCGCTCGTGCGCGAGCGTGGTCGCGGTGATCGGCCATCCGCCGTTCACGTCGCCAATTATTGCGTCGCCTTCGGCGATGGCGTCGTTGAGAAAAACCTCGGTGAAAAGGGACCGGCCCGTCATTTCCTTCAGGGGTCGAACTTCGACGTTGGGCTGATCCATCGAAAAGGCGAACCACGTGATTCCCTGGTGCTTGGGTGAGTCGGGATTGGTGCGCGCAATCAGCATCGCCGTATCGGCGAGGTGCCCGTTGGAGGTCCACACCTTTTGACCGCGCACGATCCAGCGGTCACCGACCTTGCGGGCGGAGGTCTTGACGCTGGCCAAGTCGGATCCGGCGTCGGGCTCGCTGAACAGCTGACACCAGTTGGCTTCCCCGGACAGGATCGATGGCAAGTAACGTCGCTTCTGCGCGTCGGTGCCGTGGGCAAAAATCGTGGGAGCCGCCATCATCATCCCGAGGCCGGCCGGCGGCCCTGGTACACCTTCGGCGGCCAGCGTCTGGCGCACTGCGACAGCTTCTCGCGTGCTGTAGCCGAGGCCCTGCCACTGCGTTGGCCACTGCGGCATGCTGTACCCAGCTTCGGCCAACAGACGCCACCAATGACCCATTGTTGCGTCCGGATCCCAATGAGCTCGTATCCAAGACCGGGTGCGGGCGCGAACCTCGTCAAGGTCTCCCATTCCTACGCCTCCTGGTGGGCGCCGGGGGAAGCTTCAAGCCCGGCGCGCTCGGAGATTCCAATGGGGTTGCGGGCCTTTGGCGTCATCGTTCGCGCCGCTGAGCGGCGGTACACCATGACCGATCGACGGTAACTCAACACCTCGGTCCCATGCTGGTTCAGGCCGCGAGTAAAGCACGCCACAATCCCGGCATCGGGATGGGACTTCGAGTCCCGAAGCCCAGTGATCACACTTTCCGCATAGAGGGTGTCGCCAGCGAACACCGGCGCAGTGAGGCGCACCTCGTCCCATCCCAGATTGGCAAACGCGTTCTGGCTGATGTCCGACACCGACAGGCCCAACACGATGGCTACCGTGAGTCCAGAGCTCACGATCTCGCGGCCGTGCGCGGTTGCCGATGCGAAGTCGGCGTTGAAATGCAGTTCGTTGGTGTTCATCGTGAGTAGGGTGAACCACGTGTTGTCGACCTGTGTCAAGGTTCGCCCAAGCGGGTGTTCGAACACCGATCCGACAGTGAAGTCCTCAAAATACGAGCCCCGAGCCGGGCGTTCGCTGATCACAAGGACTCCTCAGCCGCTCGTTGATGCGATCGGTTGACAACGCCGTCATCGCGCAATCGATCGATGTCGGCGGGACTGTATCCGAGCTCGACGAGCACGGAGTCGGTGTCCTGGCCGAGGTGCGGCGCTGGCCGTAACCGGGTCACCCGCTCGTCATTGAAGCGCACGGCCGGATTCGCCTGCCGGACGCGCCCCATGACCGGGTGGTCGAACTCCTCGATGCACTCGCCGGCCCTGATCTGCGGGTTGAGGTGCAACTCGTCCAGAGAGACCACCGGCGCAACGGGTATCCCGATCGACACCAAGAGATCCACGGCTTCGGCGGTGGTCATGGTGATCAACCGCTGCGACGCCTGCCGAACAAAGCCGCGGGCGTTGCGCAACGGCCCATGGTCGGCCAACTCGCTCGCGCCTTCGAGTTCGAGAGCAGTGGCCAATCTCTTCAGGCGGGCCGACGTGACGAGCACGAAGGCGACCTGTCCATCGCTGGTGTCGGTGAGCCGATACGTATCGGCATTAGGAACCCGCAGCTCGTCGGGGTCGATGATCGTGTGATTCATCATGGCGTCGGGCCACAAGAACGCCACGGCCACGTCGAGCATTCGAATATCGATGGCTCGTCCACGACCGGTTCGCGTTCGCTCGAACAGCGCCGCCGTGACTGCTTGGACCGCCGCCTGCGCGGTGGCCTTGTCAATCACGCCATGGCGAACGAAGGCCGGTTTCGGGTCTTTCAGCCCTGCGGCCTGTGCTGCGGTGTAACCGCCGAGCGCCTGGATGACGTGGTCGTAGGCCGGTAGCCCGCCGTAGGGGCCCGCCCATCCGTACCCCGTGATGGAGGTGTGGATCAGTCGAGGACGGTCGCGTCGAACCGTCTCCGCGTCAAGGCCCAGCCTGGCTGTCGCACCAGGTCGAAAGTTCTCGATTACCACGTCTGCCCCGTCGAGCAGGGCACAGAGCACGGGCGTCGCTTTGGGGTTATCGAGGTCGAGAGCGATAGACCGCTTGGAGCGGTTGAGGTTTCCGAAGAACGCTGAGACGTCACCAGCACCGGTACCGATGGAGCGCAGGATGTCACCGGTGGGCGGCTCGACCTTGACGACGTCGGCTCCCTGATCGCCCAAAATCATCGTGGCATACGGACCCGCCATGTTGGCGGTGAAGTCGACCACCCGTACTCCCGCCAAGGGGCCCGTACCCATCGTCACGAGGTCTCCAGTGACGTCATCAACCGCTTCGCGATCACAATGCGCTGGATCTCGTTTGTGCCCTCGCCAATACAGAGCAGCGGCGCATCCCGGTAATAGCGCTCCACGTGCTCTTCGGTGGAGTAGCCGTAGGCGCCATGGATACGCATCGCCTCTGTTGCGTTCTCCAGGGCAGCCTCCGTGGCGACGAGCTTGGCCATGCCGGCTTCGAGATCACATCGCCGTCCAGCATCGAAGGCCTCTGCGGCATCCCTCACCAGCGCTTTCGAACACGCTACGCGACATGCCATGTCGGCGAGCTTGAGGGCGATCGCCTGGTGGGACCCGATCGGCTTGCCCATCGAGTGCCGCATGCTGCTGTAGCGCAGCGCGGCGGTGAACGCGGCGGTAGCAACGCCGAGGCCTCGCGCCGCGACGTTGATCCGTCCGAGTTCCAGGCCGCCCGCGGTCTGGACGAACCCTTGGCCCTCGACACCGCCGAGCAACTGGTTGGACGACACCAACACGTCGTCGAACACCACTTCGGCGGTGTCCACCCCTCGGTAGCCCATTTTGCCAAGTTTGCGATCCGCTGCGTAGCCGTCGTTCTTCTTGACAAGGAACATCGACATGCCGGTGTGGCGCGGCTCGGCGGCTGGGTCGGTCTTGACAAGCACGGCCAAGCTGTTGCCGTATTTGGCGTTGGTGATCCACGTCTTCGTACCTGATATCCGATAGTGGCCATCGAGCTGGCGCCGAGCCGCGGTCCGTATGGCCTGAAGGTCCGTGCCGCAGTCAGCCTCGGTGAGCGCCAGCCCTCCACGCAGGTCACCCGACGCCAGCGCCGGCAGGAACTCCTGCCGCTGTTCGTCGGTACCGAAACGGCACGTGAGGTGCGCCATCATGAGGTGCGAATTGAGAACACCGGTCAGCGACATCCAGGTCTCGGCGATCAACGCCACCACCGCCGCGTAGGCCGAGGCCGTCAGACCTAGTCCGCCGTACTCGACGGGAATTGTGGCGCCGAATAGGCCAAACTCCCGCATTTGCTCCACCATCTCGAACGGGTACTCATCGGCATGCTCCAGCTCGAGTACCGACGGGCGCACGTCATGGTCGAGCCACTTCTTCAGTGTCGCCAGCATTTGATCGAGTTGCGATGAGTCGATGCTTGTCACGACAACGCCTTCCGCAATGCTCGAAAGTCGTCGCTCATGTTGCGCGCGAGATCGAGAACGCTGGTGTCGTTGATGGCGTCCCAGTGGTCGCGTACGTCCTCGGGCGTAAGCACCCCGTCGGTGCGTGTCCACCCGGGCGTAAGACACACTTCGAACCGGGCCACCCGACCGCCGCCTACGCTGTACACATTGCCCGTCTCGACGCACTCGTCACTGGCTAACCACACCAACAGCGGCGAGACCAGACGCGTATGGACTCGATCGATGAGGGGCCCGAGCACATCTTCGGTCATGCGGGTGCGGGCGATCGGCGCGATGGCATGAGCCGTAATGTTCGAGCGGGCACCTTCGATGGCAAGGACCTTGGTGAGCCCCACCAGCCCCGCCTTGGCCGCTGCGTAGTTTGCCTGTCCGAAGTTGCCGAGGAGACCGGCCACCGAGGTGGTGCACACGACTCGGCCGTGGTTTTGCGCGCGCAGATGCGGCCACGCTGCCCGGGTGACGTTGAACGCTCCGCGCAAATGCACGTCGAGCACGGCATTGATGGAGTCGCTGGCGAGGTTGTGGAACGCCTTGTCACGGAGGATGCCGGCGTTGTTCACGACGATATCGATCCGACCGAACGCCTCCCGGGCCGCGTTGACGATGGCCTGGCCTCCGTCGACGGTTGCCACCGAGGTGGCGTCAGCCACCGCCGCACCACCGGCTGCGATGATCTCGTCCACAACCCGTTGGGCCGGCGTCGCATCGGTGCCGGTGCCGTCGACTCCGCCACCCACATCGTTGACCACTACCGCCGCGCCGCGCGCGGCGAGCAGCAACGCGTGTTCGCGCCCGATGCCGCCGCCTGCCCCGGTGACGATGGCGACGCGGTCATCGAGCCGGACAACGCTCACGGCAGTCGCTCGATGAGCGTGCCGGTGGCCATCCCGCCGCCACAGCACATGCTCACGAGCGCCCGGGAAGCGCCGGAACGCTCGAGCTCGAAGAGGGCCTTGGTCACGAGGACGCAGCCGGTGCTACCCAGGGCGTGGCCCAGCGCGATGGCGCCGCCGTTCGGGTTGACCCGATCGTGATCTGGCTTGATCTCGCGTTCCCACGCCAAGATCACCGACGCGAACGCTTCGTTGATCTCGAACACGTCGATGTCATCAACGGTGAGGTTGTTCCGGTCGAGCAGTCGCCGAGTGGCATCGATCGGCCCAGTGAGCATGAGCGTCGGATCACTTCCGACCAGGCACGAATCCACGATCCGCGCTCGCGGTTGGAGCCCGAGCTCCTTGGCCCGCCGCCCCGTCATGATGAGGATAGCCGATGCCGCGTCGGCGATCTGCGACGACGTCCCTGCGGTGTGCACGCCGCTCTCATCGACGACTGGCTTGAGGGCGGCCAGGCCCTCGGCGGTCGTCGCGCGCGGGCCCTCGTCACGACGGACGCTTCGGGTCTGCCCGGTGGGGCGGCCGTCGTCGCCGAGAACGGGAGCTTCCACGCCGACGATCTGAGCATCAAATCGGCTGTCACCCCAGGCGATAGCGGCCCGCTGCTGAGACTCGAGCCCGAGGGCATCGGTTTCCCTACGCGAGATCCCCCACGTTTGCGCGATGAGCTCCGCCGCCTCGAACTGGGTCGTGTACTTGTACCTCTGGAAGTAGCTACGAGGTATGGCTTTGCCGACGCCCGTGGACAAACCGGAGCCCAGAGGCACGCGGCTCATGACCTCGACCCCGCAAGCGACGGCGATGTCGAGGATGCCCGACGCGACCAATCCGTGGGCAAAGGTGAGCGCCTGTTGCGACGAGCCGCATTGACTATCGACCGTAGTGGCGGCGACGCTTGGTGGAAGCCCGGCTGTCAACCACGCAGTGCGCGTCACGTTGAAGGCTTGCTGACCGACCTGTCCGATGCAGCCGCCCACCACCTGGTCCACTAACTGAGGCTCGATCCTGGCGCGACCGACCAGCTCGGCCAGTACAGCACCGAGCAGATCCGCCGAGTGGAAGGTCGCCAATCCGCCGTTCTTCTTCCCGATCGGTGACCTGACCGCTTCGACGATGACTATGTCATCGCGTCCATCTAGACCCATGGCCCTTGCCTCCACCCCTCGATACGCCGATGAGGACGACGACGCGCACTTGTCCGGACAAGTGAGCCTAAACGACCGGACAACCTTGGTCAACCCGCATGGCATCGGGCAGCGTTGCCCGATACGCTCGGGACGTGAACGACGACGGTTCCCTCCTCGTGAGCAATGACGGGTTCGTACGGACGATGACGCTGAACCACCCCGAGCGGCTCAATGCGCTCACCGCGAAGATCGGTCGGAATCTGCTCGATGAGCTAGCTTCGGCCACCGATGACGACACGGTGCGTGTAGTGGTACTCACCGGAGCGGGCAGAGCCTTCTGCTCCGGTATCGACATCACTCCAGGGACCGAAGCGCTGATGTCCGCAAACCCCACCCAGCAAGAACTCATCGACGACCTCGGTTGGATCGGGCACAGCTTCCTCGCTATGCGGCGTGAGTGCGACAAACCGATCATTGCCGCGATCAATGGGCCGGCGGTCGGGGCCGGACTTGCACTGGCCATGGCGTGCGATGTGCGCATCGCAGCTCGCAGTGCGTTGCTGGCCCCAGGCTACCTGGGCATCGGCGCACCACCCGACGGCGGGCTGAGCATCACACTCATCGAGGCGATCGGGCGCGAGCGCGCCTTTCGGCTCCTCGTCGACAGTCGAACTCTGACCGCTGACGAAGCCGTCGTCCTCGGACTGTTGAGTGAAGTGGTTGATGACTCCGATTTCGCGGAACGAGTGACGGCCTACGCCCGCTCGCTCGCGGCTCGCCCGCCGTTGGCATTGCGATTGACGAAGCGATCGCTCAACCGGGCCGTCGAGGACTCGACCGAGTCCACGCTTCGCGGCGAGATCGCCGGCGTGATCCTCGCATTCAGTACCGACGACGCCCGCACCGCTCGTAAGGCCCGACGCGGCGGTACAGTAGGCGATTACGTCGGGCGATGACGGGACATCCCACCTCGGGAAGGATCGGGTGACTAGCAGGCCGAAGAAGACTCGTTGGCAGGAGCTCGTGGATGACCTCACCCGAGCAATCGAGCGCGGCAAGTACCCGATCGGTGGCGATCTGCCGTCGGAAGCGGAGCTCTGCGCCACCTACGAGGTGAGCCGGTTTACCGTTCGAGATGCCTTGCGCCGGCTGTCCGACGCAGGCCTGGTCACCCGGCGGCGAGGGTCAGGGAGCAAGGTCATCGCTTCCACGGCGTCGCGGGGTTACATCTTTCGCGCTCAGTCGGCCTACGATCTGTTGCGCTACGCCGAGGAAGCTGCCGTGCGCTTATCGACGAAAGCCAATCCGGTGTCGGCCCGGACCGCCCGCACACTGGGGCTCGGTGAACCATCGAGGTGGGTCCGGTTCTCGGGCGTCCGAGCATTGCGAACCGGCCAGCGGATCGGACTTCTCCACGTCTATCTGCGCAAAGAGCACAGACACGTGGTGGAGGAACAGGCGGCCAACGTGACCACCGCGATCTTTCCCCTTGTGCTCAGTCGGTACGGCCTCACACTGACGCACGTCGACCAGACAATCGCGGCTGTCACCCTCAAGCCGGGAGAGGCCCGCCGGCTCGGCACCGATGCCGGGACTGCCGGATTGAAGATCGTACGCCGATTCATCGATGATCGCGGCGAGCCCATCGAGGTGTCGGAGAACATCCACGCGGCCGACAGCTTCGAGTACAAGCTACGGCTCGACGCTGTGCCGTTCTCGACCGCCTGAGTGCGGGCAGCGCCCACTCACGACGAGAACCAGAAGGCGTGGTTCGAGGTCGACTTCCAGGAACGGTCGGCGCTTGTCACAACTCCTGTCTCTTTGCCTACCGTTGTGCTCCTCGAGAACGCCGCCGCTCCAGACGTAGTCGTTCGCCTTGCGGTGTGTCCGGTCAGCGTGCGGGGAAGCCGACGTCGAGGGGGACCTGCGCGCCCGTGATGTAGAACGCCTCGTCCGACACCAGCCAGGCGACCGCATTGGAGATGTTGCGCGGCTTGAGGATCTCGATGGGCAACGCGTTCTGCATGGAGGCCAAGGCCGGGTCGTTGGAGACCACCAGGGCCCGCATGGCGTCGTTATCGATCATGCCGCTGTTTACGAGCTGACGCGACTCAACATTCACGACTACGCCGTGCTCCTTATGGCCAGTCCCGGTGCATCCTCCTCAACTCGAGCGCTTCCTCCGCTACTACGCGGGCTTCGTGGATAAGGCTCACGGCCCGCACGCCGGTGTCGATGTTGAACGACATCAACGTGATCCACCAAAGCCGTACGGCGTCGTCGGCGCTATCATTCCGTGTGACCGGACCGTCATTGTGACCGGGAATGGCGGTCGCTCCGGCGCTTGCTGCCGGAAACGCCGTAGTGCTCAAGCGGCCGGATCTGGCCGACATCGAGCTCAGCTGCATTCGCCCGGCGGACGTTATCCACCTGCGCGGGTGGGTCCTATTCGTAGCACCCGGCAGCTCCTCGAGCTCGCAGGTCGGCGAAGTCGCTCTGTTAAGGTCCTCTTGGCAAGTTGTCTGGACAACTTGTCCGGTCACTCGTAGCCTTGCGCGACGACTGGACTCCAAGGAGCGACATGAGCGAGTTACAACGAGCCTGGCCCCGCTTTTCCGTGAACATCGATTGCGACATCGTCGAAGTCACCCTCACCAGCGAAGACGGCCTCAACCGCTTCGACGAAGTGCTCCACACCGATTTCGCCGAGTTCCTCGCGAGCCTGCGATTTCGCACCGACATACGGGCCATGGTGCTGACCTCCGAAGGCAATATCTTTTCAGCGGGGGGCGACTTCGACCTCATCCAGTTTGATCATGACGATCTGCCGTCTCGACGCCAGGGACTCGACGTGGGCCGGCGAATTATCGAGAGTTTTCTGGAGGTGCCGTTTCCCGTCGTCGTAGGGTTGAAGGGAGCAGCAGTCGGCCTGGGTGCGTCGGTCGCCTTGCTGTCCGACATCATTGTCGCCTCGAAGTCGGCTCAGTTGTCTGACCCGCATGTCACGATCGGTCTGGTAGCCGGCGACGGGGGGACCCTCCTGTGGCCGCAGGCCATTGGCATGCCTCGAGCTAAGCGATATCTGCTTACCGGAGACCGAATTAAAGCCGAGGACGCCTACCGAATGGGGCTGATCACCGATCTGGTTGACGAACCAAACGACGTCAGCCCTGCCGCTCACGCGTTGGCCCGCCGAGTCGCGGCGCTGCCTCCGCTGGCCGTCCAGGGAACGAAGCGGGTCCTGAACCGTTCGCTTCAACAGCGATACGGCGAGACCGGAGAACTCGCCTTCTCTCTCGAAGAGCGCACGATCTCATCAGACGACCTCATCGAAGCGGTCAACGCATTCAAAGAACGCCGCGTCGGCACCTACCAAGGTCGATAAGGCGGAACACGACGACGGCTAACCATCGTCGGAATCGGTGGGAGAATGGTGGAGGTGGGGTCGGTGGGGCGTGAATCGAGTGCGCTGGACTTCCGCAGCGTCGGCGCCAGGTGCAGCAACTGGGGTCGATGGGGCGCCGACGACGAACGAGGAACACTGAACCTCATTACCGAAGCAGCCGTTGCTCGTGCCGTCGCCGCAATCCGTCGGGGCAAGGTGTTCGATCTCGGTATCAGCTTCGACGAGAAGGGCCCACAACCGGGTCGACAGCGATCCAATCCGGTGCGGTTGATGAGCGAGACCGGTCACGAGTAGATGCCTATCCGGGCCGATTCGGGATCGCCGACGGCGTCGTGATCATGCCGTTGCAGTGCGCCACGCAGTGGGACGCGCTCTCCCACGTTCACTACGACGGCTTGCTCTACAACGGGTTTCCGTCGAGCACCTGTCGGCCAAAGGCGCGGGGAAGTGTTCGATCGACCGAGCGGCGCCCGCGGTGATGGGCGGTGCGGTGCTGGTCGACGTGGCGCGGTGGCGGGGCGTCGAATGGATGGACGGTGGAGATCGGATCGATCCCGACGAGCTGGACGCGGTATTGGCCGCGCAAGAGGTCACTGTTCATCCGGGTGATGAAGTTCACGGGAGCGGTGGGCTGTCCTACCGCTCCCGTGGCTTTGAAATGAAGTGCGATCAGTGACTGCCGTCGCGAGACCGACCGAGAGGGAGTTCGCGGCAACCGTCGCGCGGATGCTGGCCGCTCGTACATCCGAGTGGAGCAGCAATGATCCCGCCATGTCGGGGTCCGATTTCGACGCCGTGCAGTGGAGAGGGTTGGTCGCGCTTGGCTGCCTCGGGCTGGTGGTGGACCCTGCGCTCGGCGGCATCGCCGGCGATGGCGTGGGCGCGCCGGCATGTGGCCCTCTGGCGGAGTGCATGGGCTCGGCGCTATCCGGTGGGGCATTCGTTGCGGCGTCGGCACTGAACACGTCCGGGCACTATGGTCTCGCCGAAACCGTCGGGGCACATCTCGACGGGTCGCGCTTGGTGTTTTGGCATCACTCCGCGCGGCCGTGTGGTGATTTCGTGCTTGACGACGGCAATCGGGAGCGAGCGATGTCTGATCATCCGGTGACCGATCTCGCGGCCTGCCGCTCGTGGCCGTCGAAGAGCCTTGAGCCCCGCGGCACCAATCGGCGTCATCCCGACCAATCACGGGGAGCCCGGCTGGCCGGTCAGCGGGTGGTGCAGGCCAAAATGTTCGACGGCGGGTTCCCCGGGCTGTCCTGTCCCGTGGACTACGGAGGGCAGGGTCTTGGCATCGGCAGGTCGAGCTCGGTCGAAGATCTGCGCGCCTTCCTAGCCTCGGGCTTGGCTGGATACAAAGTTCCCAGCCGCGTCCAGCGCCCGGTGAACCCTTACCGCGCACTGAGACCGGCAAGGTGGTCAAGCGCCAGTTACGCAATCACGCGGACCAGCATACACACCATGGAGTGAACATGACCGTCAGCCACAATGACCACATCGTCGTCACTCGCGAGCAAGGGGTGTGTCGCGTCGTCATCTCGCGACCCGAGCGGGCCAACGCGCTCACCCTCGGCATGCTCGAAGCCCTTGGCGAGGCGCTGTGGGACGCTGATCGAGATCGCACCATCCATTGCGTCGGCCTCTCCGGCGCGGGCGGTGGGTTCTGTTCCGGCTACGACCTAGGCGATGGGGTTGGGGGCTCTACCGCCGAAGACCGGACCGACAGTCAATATCGCGACGGCCGCACCATCGACGAC
>Ga0068860_100007463_pt1 | contig 10936 bp, 9 predicted proteins | sample KBSSwiS32_FD_66597 | JGI IMG/M metagenome (GOLD analysis project Ga0068860, IMG submission 66597) | Switchgrass rhizosphere microbial communities from Kellogg Biological Station, Michigan, USA - KBS Switchgrass S3-2 | ecosystem: Host-associated > Plants > Roots > Rhizosphere > Soil ... | reverse complement strand
GCGGTTGATGGTCGAGTCCGAGCGCCCGTAGATGACCGCGGTGCCGCGCTCGGTGATTTCGATCCAGTCGCCGTGGCGCCAGACCCCGGGGTACTGCTCGAAGTAGCTGGCCCGGTAGCGGCTGCCGTCCTCGTCGCCCCAGAAGCGCACCGGCATCGAGGGCATCGGCTCGGTGACGACCAGCTCCCCGACCTCGTCGACCACGGGCTCGCCGTCGTCGTCCCAGGCCTCGACCGCGGCCCCCAGCGCCCGCGCCTGCAGCTCGCCGCGATAGACCGGGAGCAGGGCGCAGCCGCCGACGAAGGCGGTGCAGAGGTCGGTGCCGCCGCTGGTCGAGAAGAGCCAGGTGTCGGATCCGAGATGCTCGTAGATCCAGTCGAAGCCCTCGGGGGCGAGCGGCGAGCCGGTCGAGCCGACTGCCTCGAGGCGCTCGAGGTCGCGGCCGACGCCGGGCTCGACGCCGGCCTTCATGCAGGCGGCGATGTAGGAGGCGCTGGTGCCGAACATCGTCACGCCTGCGCGCGCAGCGAGGTCCCAGAGCGCCCCCATGTCGGGGTGGCCCGGGTTGCCGTCGTAGAGGACGATCGCGGCGCGCGTCAGAAGGCCGGAGACGAGGAAGTTCCACATCATCCAGCCCGTCGTCGTGAACCAGAAGAGGCGGTCGCCGGGGTGGGCGTCGACGTGGAGGTTGAGCTTCTTCAGGTGCTCGAGCAGGATGCCGCCCTGCGACTGGACGATCGCCTTCGGCAGCCCGGTGGTGCCGGAGGAGTAGAGGACCCAGAGGGGGTGGTCGAAGGGGACGCGCTCGAAGGCGAGCTCGGCGCCCTCGCCCGAGGCCCGCAGCTCCTCCCACCTCGTCGCGTCGCGCAGGGGGGAGAGGTCGGGGTCGAGGTCGAGGTAGGGAAGGACGACGGTGCGCTCGAGGCTCGGCATCGCCTCCTGCAGCGCGGCGACGGTGTCGCGGCGGTCGAAGTCCTTGCCGCCGTAGCGGTAGCCATCGACGGCGAAGAGGACCTTGGGCTCGATCTGGGCGAAGCGGTCGACGACGCTGGCGGGCCCAAAGTCGGGCGAGCAGCTCGACCAGGTCGCGCCGATGCTGGCGGCGGCGAGGAAGGCGACGATCGTCTCCGGGACGTTGGGCATGTAGGCGACGACGCGGTCGCCGCGCTCGACCCCGAGGGCGCGCAGGCCGGCGGCGACGGCCGCGACGTCGGTGCGCAGTTCGCCCCAGCTGACCTCGCCCAGCTCGCGCAGCTCCGAGGCGTGCAGGATCGCGACCTCGGCGTCATCGTCCTTGCCGGCGAAGACGTGCTCGGCGTAGTTGAGGCTGGTGCCGGCGAACCACTCGGCGCCCGGCATCGAGCGCTCGCCGAGCGCGTGGTCGTAGGAGCCGTCGGCGCGCACCTCGAAGAACTCCCAGATCGAGGACCAGAAGCCCTCCAGGTCTTCGACCGACCAGCGCCAGAGCTCGTCGTAGGTGTCGAGGTTCAGGTCGCGCTCCGTCGCCAGCCAGCGCATGTACTCGCGCAGGCGCGAGCTCTCGACCAGCTCGGCGGACGGCTCCCAGAGCTTCTCTGGGGGGCCGCCGTTCACGCCGCGGTCGCGGCGCCGGCCGCTTGCGCCAGGTCCAGCTCGTGCGGGTCGTGCGAGCAGAGCAGGCGCACCTCTTCGCCGTGCCGCGCGACCAGCTCGCGAAGCCGTTCCTGGTTGGCCCGGCGCCGCTTGCCGTCGGCGGCGTTGAGCAGCTGGAAGAAGCGCAGGCCGGGGGGACAGGCGGGGGGAGAGGCGACCTCGTCGTGGTGGAAGTAGGCGTCGCCGCAGTGCAGGAGCCAGTCGTCGCCGGTCTTGATCGCCACGCCGGTGTGCCCCAGGGAGTGTCCCGCCAGCGGTATCAGCAGCACGTCGGTGCCGAGGTCGGGCAGGATCCGCACCCCCCCGAAGCCGAACCACTCGTCGCCTTCGCCGTCGTGCCTGACCCAGCGGGGGCCGTGCTTCCAGTGGGTGGCGAGGTAGCGCGGCCGGTCGCGCAGGCGCGGGCTCATCGCCGCGTCGAGCTCCCGCCCGAAGACGTGCACCTCGGCCTGGGGAAAGTCGGGCAGGCCGCCGGTGTGGTCGGGGTCGAGATGGGTGGTGACGATCCGGCGAACGTCGCCGGCCGTGAAGCCGAGGCCTTCGATCTGCTGCAAGGCGGTCTCGCCGATCTCGGCCTGGAAGCGCATCATCGCGTAGATGGGGCCGAGCTGGCGCGGGTTGCGGGTGTCCTCGGTGCCGAAGCCGGTATCGAGCAGGACCAGGCCGTCGTCGGTCTCGATCAGCAGGCAGTGGCAGACGACCCTGCCCGCCTCGAAGAGGCCGCCCTTGCCGTTGATCAGCCGCGCCCCATGAGGGCACAGCGTCCCGCAGTTGAGGTGGTGGATCCGCATCTCCCGCGGCGCAGTCTATTCGCGCTTGGAGTCCTTTCGGAACTCCCCTGCGCACGCCTGGCGGCGGCGGACGCTGCGCAGTGCAGCGTCCTCAGTCGGCCGAATAGCGCTGCTATTCGCGCCTCCCTGCGTCCTTGCCCCGCTTGGTCCGGCGCTTGCCAGCCGCACACACGGAATTTCCGAAAAGACTCAGCGCTCCCAATCAATGCCTGTTCATCGATGACGCGGCAGCCGTCGGAGTGGATCAGGCCGCGCAGCAGCCGGCCCGGGTGTCGCTCGACGATCAGCTCCTGCCATGGCTCCAACTCGATCCTGCGCTTGTGCTTGACCCCGGGGCCGTGCTGGGGGAAGAGGTGGGGCCAGTGCTTTGAGTAGGAGGAGACATGGAGCATGTTCTGATGCCGGTCAGGCCAGCAACGGGTGCGGCTGGCGGGCATGACGAGGCTCATGGCCGCTTCGCACTCAGCGGCGATGATCGGATAGGCCGAATCGAGAAAGACGTGAAGGCGGTAGACGCCGCGGGGATGCCTGAGCAGGCAGCCGTCGCCGAGGTAGAGGCCGAGCAGATAGGCATAGCTGAAGACGATGAGTGAAGGTGCGGGATGTCTTAGGCTGCCGCAACGTGCACAGGAACTCCTGGCACGGGCAGCCCCAAACTTTGGCTGACGACCTTTGATCCAATGCCGGATAGTTGTTCGCGAGATGCCCGTCGCTCGCGAGATGGCGGAGATGTTGAGGCCATTCGCTGACAAGGCGAGCACCTCGTCAACCTCTTCCGGGGACCTCAATTGTGTCCCCTGGGGAGTGCGGCGGGCGGGATTCGAACCCGCATGCCCCGAAGGACAGCGCCTTTTGAGGGCGCCCTGTCAACCAGTTGCAGCACCGCCGCCTGCTCAGCCATTCTAGAGCCGACGCTACGTCCAGCGCCGGTCGCGAAGGCGTGAAAATTGCGTTTTGACTGCGATTTGTTACGGAGTCGACACTGGTTCTTAACGCGACGCGGCTAAGGGCCCTACGCCGGCAGCGGCGCGCCGTCCTCGGGCGTCGCGCCGGCGCCGTAGTCCTCGCCCGAGCCGATCGGCCGTTCCTCCTCGACGTGCCAATTCTGGTTGAAGGCGTAGAGGCAGGCGGCGATCGTGACCAGCTGCAGGAGGATGAGGACGACGACGAGCGTGCCGATCAGCGGCGTCGGGATCAGCGCCTTTTCGAAGCCCGCCTTGTCGCGGGCGAACCAGCTGTCGGCGCCGGTCGCGCAGAAGATCGCCAGGATCATCGAGAGCGCCGCGGCGACGGGGAGGATGCCCCGGTTCCAGCGGAAGACGAGGAAGGCGAAGAAGGCGTAGAGGGCGGCGTAGATCAGGCAGATGACGCCCATCGCCCCGCCGCCGGTCAGCAGTGAGAAGCCGGTGATCGTCACCAGCGCCGCGATCGCCGCCGTCGCGGCGAGCAGCAGCACGAGCACGAACTTGGTCGTGACCGACTCGGCTTTCTCCCGATTCGGCCGCCAAAGCTCGTATCCGGGCCTGACCTCTCCAACTCCCACGCTCCGATCATAGAATCTGGGAGCGACGCGGCCGTTGGTCGCGCGTTAAGCCCGATTCGGGCAAGCCACGCGGGCGTGGCGGAATTGGCATACGCGCCAGGTTTAGGTCCTGGTGGGCTTCGGCCCGTGGGGGTTCAAGTCCCTCCGCCCGCATTCACAGCGGCACTCTGCCGATACGATGCCATCCCCTGGGGCAGTGGCCAAACTGGCTAAGGCACCGGTCTCCAAAACCGGCGATTCTAGGTTCGAGTCCTAGCTGCCCCGCTCGAAGTAATTGGCTCTGGAAGCCGTAATTCCGGCCATCGCGTCACGGCATAGTGGCCGGCGGCGGAGTGCCTGGATCCCATCTGAGCCGCCTACAGCCACCCGGCTCGCTTGAAGCGTCGGTAGAGCCCGGCGCAAATCGAGACGATCACGAGGAGCACGAATGGATAACCGAACTGCCATTCCAGCTCGGGCATGTGCTCGAAGTTCATCCCGTAGATGCCGGCGATCATCGTCGGCACGGCTAGGATCGCGACCCAAGCGGAGATCTTGCGCATGTCCTCGTTCTGACGCACCGAGACCTGGGTGAGGTTGGCGTGCAGCGCGCTACCCAGCAACTCGCGAAAGGCGGCGATCCGGCCGTCGACCCGACGCAAGTGATCCTGGACATCCCGGAAGTACTCATGCAGGTCATCGGGAACCATCTCGAAGTGACCGCGGGCGATCTCGTCGACGGCGACGGACAGCGGACCCACCGCTCCGTAGAAGTCGAGCACCTCGCGCTCCAGCTTGTAGATCCGCTCGGCCGGGTTTATGCGCTCACCCGAGAAGACCTGACGCTGGACTTCCTGAATGTCCACGTCGACTCCTTGTGCTGCCTCTTCGTAGCCATCCACGACGTTGTCGAGAATCGCGTAGAGGGCCATAGCGGGTCCAATCCGGAGCAGCTCTGGGCGTCGCTCGATCCGATCCCGCACGCCGCTGAGCTCACCCTCGCCGTGACGAACCGTGACGATGAAGCTCGGGTTGACGAACAGCATCAGCTCGCCGATCTCGATCACCTCGTCGGAGTCGACGTAATGGGCGGTCTTCACGACGACGAACAGGGTGTCGCCGTAGAGCTCGGCCTTCGGCCGCTGGTGGGCCTTGACCGCATCCTCGACGGCGAGCTCGTGCAGGTCGAACTCGCGGGCGATCGACTCGAACTCCTCAGCCGAGGGCTCGAAAAGTCCAAGCCAGGCGAAAGCGTCGTTCTCTTGCGCCGCTTCGCGTGCTTCGGCGAGGCTCAGGCTCTCCACGCGGCGAACCCCCTTCTCATAGGCGGCGCAATTGACGATCACTCGGGGAGTATCGCCGTCCTGGGCTCTATCGACAGAGGATGACCGCCAGAACGACGAAGCCGAGGGTGTCAAGTCATACCCTGGACGGCGTGAACCGAGGGCGAGGGCAGGTTGGAATAGGCACCGAATCGCCGGCAATTTGGGTTGGGATCGTGGCCATGACGGCTGTGGTTGGAGTGGGGACGCTGATCGTCTATCCGCTCAAGTCGGTTGCGCCTGCCGTCTCACTCGGCGTCGTCTACATCCCTGGTGTCCTCCTCGTCGCCACGATCTGGGGCCTGCGGCTCGGTCTGATGACGGCCCTGTTCAGCGCTCTTGCCTTCAACTGGTTCCACATCCCCCCGGTGGGACACCTGTCGATCGCCGACAGCCGTGACCTCGTTGCCCTGGTCATCTTCGTGATCGCCGCGGCGACGAGCAGCACGCTCGCAGAGCTGGCGCGTGCCCGGGCCACCGAGGCGGAGCGTCAGCGCGAGGAGACCGGCAAGGCCCTTGCGGAGCTGGAGATCCTCGCCGCGGAGCGAGACAGGATGGAAGCCGAGGCGATCGAGGCCGAGGCATTCCGCCGCAGTGACGATTTGAAGACGGTGCTTTTGCGCTCGATTTCCCATGACCTGCGGACGCCGCTGACTTCGATGATCGCCGCTGGGGCTGCCCTGGGCTCGTCGAGCGCGACACCCCGCGAGCGCCAGGACCTGAGCGCAGCCGTGGTCGACGAAGGGCGCCGCCTCTCGCGCTTGGTGGAGAACCTCCTGGACGTTTCACGGCTGGAAACGGGCAAGGCGGAGCCCCATCGCGAGCTGGTCGCCGTCGGAGAGGTGCTGGAGGCCGCAAGGCGATCGCTCGGGGCGAGGCAGGAGGGAGTCCGCTTGGCGGTTGACGCCGAGCTCCCCGCCGTCAGCGTCGACGTGGCACAGCTCGAACGGGCATTCGCGAACGTGCTGGAGAACGCGGTTCGACACGGCGACGGTAATCCGGTGTTGGTGCGCTCACGACAGATAGGACCGCAAGTCGTGGTGCGGGTTGTCGATCAGGGACCGGGCATTCCCGAGCCCCAGCGCCGGCACATATTCGAGCCTTTCTACTCCGCTGGCCTGGGCGAGTCGGCGGGCGTTGGGCTCGGCCTCGCGATCGCCAAGGGCTTCATCGAGGCGAATGGCGGCGAGATCGCCGTCGAGTCGATTCCCGGTCAGGGAAGCACTTTCGTCGTCTCGTTCCCAGCTGTAAAGGTGGAGGAGTGAGCGGCGCGCCTCGGGTCCTAGTCTGTGATGACGAGCCCCAGATCATCCGGGCCCTTCGGGTCATCCTGCGGGACGCGGGCTATGAGGCGGTTGCCGCCAGCAGCGGAGAGGAGGCTCTCGACCAGGCTGCCGTGCGCCCCCCCGAGGCGGCGATCATCGACCTGATGCTGCCCGACCTCGACGGCGTTGCCGTCACCGAGCGACTGCGAGAGTGGAGCGACATGCCGATCATCGTCCTCTCCGCCGTTGGAGAGGAGGAGGCGAAGGTGAAGGCACTCTCGGCGGGAGCGGACGATTACGTCACCAAGCCCTTCGGCCCGCCGGAGCTGGTCGCTCGTCTAGAGGCGGTGATGCGCCGCGCCCAGCCGGAGGGTGCCGAGCCGCTGATCGAGGCCGACGGCCTCAAGGTCGACCTCGCGGCGCGTAGCGTATGGCGCGAAGGCGAGTTCGTCCACCTGACTCCGATCGAGTTCGGTCTGCTGCGGGCGCTGGCGCGAAACCGCGGCAAGCTGATGACCCATAGGGCCCTGCTGGTGGAGGTATGGGGCCCTGAGTACGCCGATGACCTCCAAGTGCTGCGCGCTCACGTCGCCAACCTGCGGCGCAAGATCGAGCCCGAGGACGGCCCTCGCTACGTACTCACCGATCCCGGCGTCGGGTATCGCTTCGCCGCCTAGCGAAATTCACACGATCTGTATACGAATGCGGAGTTGGTTCATGCGGCCTTGAGGGGGTTGGGCGCATGATCGAGACGTGCTCTCGTTCATCGCTGACATCTTTCCCGGCGGCGGCAGCCCGCTGGCCGATGCCTTCGCCATCGCGCTCTCGGTGGGCCTCTTCGCGCTTGTCTTCTGGGCGATCGACCTGATCGACCGGATATGAGCCTGGCGGCGATCAGCGCCGCCGACGTCTTCGGCCTGATCGTCTCCGCGCTGATCTTCCTCTACCTCTGCTACGCCCTGCTGCGCGGGGAGAAGCTCTGATGGCGCAGGGTTGGCTGCAGGTAGCCGTCTTCATCGGGGTGGCGATCGCTCTCACTCCCCCGCTCGGCAAATACATGGCGCGGGTCTTCACCGGCCAACGTGTCTTCCTCAGTTCCATCCTCGGGCCGGTGGAGCGATTCACCTATCGGGCGCTGCGCGTCGATCCCTCCGAGGAACAGGACTGGAAGACGTACGCCAAGAGCCTCGTCCTCTTCTCCGTCTTCTCTTGGATCGCGCTCTACCTGATCTTGCGCACCCAGGGCATCCATCCGTTCAACCCCGAAGGCTTCCACTCGGGGCCATGGGACGTCAGCTTCAACACCGCCTCCTCCTTCGTCTCAAACACCAACTGGCAGTACTACGGCGGCGAAACGACCCTGACCTACTTCTCGCAGATGGCGGGGTTGACGACGGAGAACTTCGTCACCCCGGCGGTCGGCATCTGCGTCCTGCTCGCCTTCATCCGCGGAATCATCGGACGCAGCGGGAGCGGTCTCGGCAACTTCTGGCAGGACCTGACCCGCAGCCTCTACTACGTGCTGCTGCCGCTCTCCGTGATCGTCGGTCTGATTCTGGTTTCCCAGGGCGTCGTGCAGACGCTCAGTGGCGCCAGTATCGCGAAGACGGTCGAGGGGGCCGAACAGGCTCTGGCGATGGGCCCGGTTGCCTCGCAGGTTGCCATCAAGCAGCTGGGCACCAACGGCGGCGGCTTCTTCAACGTCAACTCCGCCCACCCGTTCGAGAACGCGAATGCGCTGACGAACTTCGTCGAGCTGCTCTCGATCATCCTCATCCCGGCGGCGCTCACCTACACCTACGGCAAGATGGTCGGGCGCCAGCGCGAGGGCTGGTCGATCTTTGCCGCGATGCTCGCGATCTACCTCGCCTTCGTGATCGTGATCATCCCCGCCGAGCAGCACGGCACGCCCGCCGAGCACGCCGCCGGCAGTCCGACCAAGGCGATCGCCGGATCGACCGGCGGCAACATGGAAGGAAAGGAGCAGCGCAACGGGATCGCCGAGTCGGCACTGTGGGGAACGACGACGACCGTCACCTCCAACGGCTCGGTCAACTCCGCGCTCGACTCCTACACCGGGCTCGGCGGCGCCGTGCCGATGTCAGGGCTCGGCACCAGCGAGGTGGTCTTCGGCGGCGTCGGCACCGGCCTCTACTCGATGCTGCTCTACGTCCTGCTCGCCGTTTTCATCGGCGGCCTGATGGTCGGCCGCACCCCCGAGTACCTGGGCAAGAAGATCCAGGCGAGGGAGATCAAGCTCGTTTCGCTCGGCATCCTCGTCACGCCGCTCGCGGTGCTGGCGACGACCGGGCTGGCGGTCGCGACCGGGGCGGGGCTGAGGTCGATCTACCAGGCCGGTCCGCAAGGGTTCTCAGAGTCGCTCTACGCCTACCTCTCCCAGGCCAACAACAACGGCTCCGCCTTCGCCGGCTACACCGGGTTCCTGCAGCCGAACGCACCCGGCAACCACGGCGCCTATGGGATCTCCTTCGCCGACCTGCTCGGTGGCGCGACGATGACCCTGGCCCGCTTCCTGCCGATCGTTCTCGTGCTGGCCGTCGCCGGTTCACTCGCCGGCAAGAAGGTCTCCCCTGCCGGGCCGGGCACGATGCGCACCGACACCCCGACCTTCGTAATCCTCCTCGTCGGCGTCATCGTCCTCGTCGGCGCCCTCACCTTCTTCCCCGCTCTCCTGCTCGGCCCGGTCGTGCAGAGCCTGACCACGAGGCTCTTCTGAAATGCGTCGCACTGCAATTACCTCGATTCTCGCGGTGGTCGCCTTCACGTCGATCTTCGGCCTTGCCTACCCGCTGGCGATGACCGGCATCTCCCAGGTGGCCTTCCCGGGCAAGGCGGGAGGCTCGAAGCTGACGGTGAACGGCAAGCTGGTCGGTTCCAGTCTGATCGGCCAGGAATTCAAGGGCAGGGGTTACTTCCACCCGCGGCCCTCGCAGACCGGCTACTCGGCGAACGTCACCTACTTCTCCAACTCAGGTCCCAACAGCGTCGAAGAGCGCGAAGCGGTGCGCGAAAACCTCGCCGCCTACGTCGTGCTGAACAAGCCCTACGACAAATCGCTGACCAAGGCCGACGTCCCGGTCGACGCGATCACGATGTCGGGCTCCGGCGTCGACCCCGAAATCTCAGAAGCGAACGCAAAGATCCAGGCGCATCGCATCGCCGCCGTTCGCCACCTGTCCCTGAGCAAGGTCGAAGACCTGATCGCGGCCCATACCGACGGCCGCTTCCTCGGCGTCTTCGGTGAGCCCGGGGTGAACATCCTGCAACTCAACCTCGCACTCGACGAAGAGGCGCCCCTGAGCGCGAATAGGGGGTTCAAATGAGCACCGAATCCCAACCCCGCTCTCTATTCGAGCCCGAGATCCTGCGCCCGGCACTGCTCGAGTCGCTGCGCAAGCTCGACCCGCGGGTGCAGGCGCGCAACCCGGTGATGTTCGTGGTCGAGATCGGCGCCGCAATCACCACCGTCGCGTGGCTGATCCAGCTCTTCGGCGGAAGGTCGCTCGGCGGCGGCCACGAGCCCGCTTGGTTCACCTTCACCGTCACGCTCTGGCTCTGGCTTACGGTCGTCTTCGCCAACCTCGCCGAGGCCTTGGCCGAGGGACGTGGGCGCGCGCAGGCGCAGAGCCTGCGGGCGATGCGCACCGAAACGACCGCGAAGCTGCGCGACGGCGGCGAAAAGCCCGCTTCGGAGCTTGTGCGCGGCGACATCGTCGTTGTCGTGGCCGGGGAGACGATCCCCGGTGACGGTACGGTGATCGAGGGCATCGCCTCGGTCGACGAGTCCGCGATAACCGGCGAGTCGGCACCGGTGATCCGCGAGGCGGGTGGCGATCGCAGCGCTGTCACGGGCGGCACCAAGGTGCTCTCCGACCGGATCGTCGTCGAAATCACCCAGGAGCCGGGCAGGTCCTTCCTCGACCGCATGATCGCCCTGGTCGAGGGGGCCGAACGCCGCAAGACGCCGAACGAGATCGCGCTCGGCATCCTGCTGGCGGCGCTCACCCTGGTGTTCGTCGTGGTGATCGTCTCGCTGCGCCCGTTTGGTCTCTTCGCCGGCACCGAACTCTCCGAGACGACTCTGATCGCCCTGCTGGTGGCGTTGATCCCCACCACCATCGGGGCGCTGCTCTCGGCGATCGGCATCGCCGGCATGGACCGGCTCGTTCGCCGCAACGTGCTCGCCCTCTCGGGCCGCGCGGTCGAGGCCTCCGGCGACTGCGACGTGCTACTGCTCGACAAGACCGGCACGATCACGCTCGGCAACCGCGAGGCGGTCGAATTCAAGCCGATGCCGGGCGTGACCGTGGAGCAGCTGGCCGAGGCGGCGCAGATGTCCTCACTGGCAGACGAGACGCCGGAGGGTCGCTCGATCGTCGTCCT
>Ga0068860_100007462_pt1 | contig 10936 bp, 10 predicted proteins | sample KBSSwiS32_FD_66597 | JGI IMG/M metagenome (GOLD analysis project Ga0068860, IMG submission 66597) | Switchgrass rhizosphere microbial communities from Kellogg Biological Station, Michigan, USA - KBS Switchgrass S3-2 | ecosystem: Host-associated > Plants > Roots > Rhizosphere > Soil ... | reverse complement strand
CACCGAGTTTTGAGCCGGCTTGGTCTTGGTCTCGTGGCTCGCGCCGAGGTATGGCAAGTACACTACATGGACGTAGGCGCAGTTTTCGCGGCCAACACGCAGTCCGAACTCGCGGATAGCTTCGATAAAAGCCAAACTCTCGTAATCACCGACGGTACCGCCAATTTCCACAATGTGCACATCAAAGCCCTCGGACGCCTTCATAATAGCGTCTTGGATGGCGTTGGTGACATGCGGGATAATCTGTACCGTGTGGCCCTCGTGCTGACCGTTACGCTCGTCTTCTATCACCTTAAGCAGCACCCGGCCGCTCATCAGGCTACTCGACTGGGTCAGCTCTTCGTCAATAAAGCGCTCGTAATGACCGAGGTCGAGGTCGGTCTCGGCGCCGTCGCGAGTCACGAAACACTCGCCGTGCTCGCGCGGGCTTAGCGTGCCGGCATCGATATTTAAGTACGGATCACACTTTTGTAAGTTAACTTTTAGGCCGCGGCTCTTTAGCAGGTTACCAATCGAGGCGGCCGTGATGCCCTTTCCTAATCCAGAAAGCACACCACCTGTCACAAAGACATACCGGGTCTCACCACTCACACTAGACTCCCATCACGCAAGTTTGTTTGTTAGGTTTATCTTACCGTCTGATGACAAGATAAGTCAAAACTTTTCAGAGATATAGCCCTGTTTTGGTGATTATTGGTCTTTTTTAGTCAGCAGGAACTGGATGGCGGCGTCTTTTTGCGGATCGCGGCTGTTCGCGGCGTCATCGTCGCTCAGCTTAACCGTTTGGTCGGGCGTAATGCCTTTCTTGTCGATGTTCTCACCGTTCGGGCGATACCAGCGGGCGATGGTCACCTTAAGCTTATCGCCGCCGCTGAGCGGCTCGATGCCCTGCATAACACCCTTACCAAAGCTCTTTTCGCCAATTAGCCGAGCATTGACGTTGTCGTGCAGCGCGCTGGCGACGATTTCACTGGCACTAGCGCTACCAGCGTTAATCAACACCGCCGTCGGTATGCCCTGCAGCACCTGCGTGCCGTTTGCCACGTAAGTTTCTAGGATTTGGTCGCCCTTCTTGGCTTGCATTACCAGCTTGCCCTTTGGCAGCCACAGACTGGCGACTTTAACCGCGCTGTCGACTTCGCCACCAGGGTTGCCGCGCAAATCGAGCACAATGCTCTTGGCGCCTTGCTTTTTGAGCGCTTCGGCCTGGTTGGTCGCCAGCTCGCCCGTATCATCACCAAAGGTAGCGATGTGCAGGTAGCCAACGCCGTTGTCGAGCATCTTCGAGTCGACGCTTGGCACCCGGATGTCGTCGCGCACAATATCGAGCTTAATTTCTTGCGAGCGGTTGCGAATAAGCGTCAGCGTCACCTTGGTACCCTTTTTGCCGCGAATCTTGGAAACCGCTTCGTCGGTCGACCAGCCGGTCGTACTCTTGCCATCAACCTCAGAAATAATATCCTGTGGCTTGACCCCGGCGTTGGCAGCCGGCGTGCCGGCAATCGGCGCTACCACAATCAGATTCTTGTCCTTGTCGAGCCCCAGCTCGGCACCAATACCGCTAAAGCCACCGCCGTTGAGTTGCTCATTGAACTGCTTGGCTTCGGCAGCTGTAAAGTATTCGGTGTACGGGTCGCCGGTGGCCTCGGCCAGGCCCTTTTTCATGCCGTTCAGCAGCTTGGTGCTGTCTAAGGAGCCGTCGTAATTGGCGCGTAATGTGTTATATACCTGGTCAACACTACTGTAGTTGAGGCGCGACGGCGCCGAGTCGCCGCTGGCGGTTTTGCGATTCAGGCTCAACCGGCCATCGCCGACAGCTACACCCAATCCAAAAATAAGTACCATTCCGGCAGCTACGGCGGCCATTTTAAGGCCCGTACGCGTCCGTGGCGAAGCCGGCGCGGGTGGTACCGGCACTTCAGCCGGACCGTTTTGCAATCGATCAATCATTACGTACCCTCAGTTGTTTGACAATCCCTCTAGTATAGCGCGCCCGGCGGCCGCGATAAAGCCACAAGCGACATTCCGTTCGCTACCGAGGCTTACTTAAGGGTGCGCCACTGGGTCGAATACACACCCGTCAGCTGCTGGTTGTACTGTGAAACAAAGATTTGGTTGCCGTTGACCTGCTCAACATACATGGCGTGACCCCAGGCACCGGCGGTGCTGATGGCGACATCGCCCGGTTGTGGGTTCGAGGTAAAGACCGGGATACCGTTGCGGCGAGCAGCCTGGACCCAATCTTTAGCGTTACCGTATGCATACGGTGCGACCCGGCCCGAACGCTCAACCGCGAAGGCAGCGTACGACACACACTGACGGGTGCAGTAATACCAGCGGTCGGGGCCATCGTTGTCGACACAGCCAGGAGCGGTGCTCATGCCAAAGCCGGCGGTCTTGTACGGGTAATCATCGACGCTAAAGCTGTGTGGCTTAACCGCGCCTGGAAAACGAATAAAGTAGTAGCTGGCCGGTGTGCCGGGGTCGTTCAGCTTGGCCTGCTCGGCGACCAGCGCGTCAATCTTAGACCGGTTGGCAGCCGTCCGGGCGTTGTAGTCGTTTTGCTGTGTAATGTTCAGCGCGAGTAGCTGGTCCTGAGCGGCTTTAGCGGTTGCCACTTCGGTCTGCTGCTGTCGTTGCTCGGCCAACAGCGTATCAACCTGCTCTTTTTGGTCCTGGAGCTGGTTTTGCAACTTACTGATTTCTGATAGCGTGCTCTGGACTTTCTTTTGGACCGCACTGCGGTAGGTCTCCGAGTCAACAAAACTGCTAATGTCTTTGCTGGTAGCCAGCATTTCGACCATGCTGAGCTGGCCGTTTACGTACATTGCCTTCAGATCTTCGCCGAGGATTTTGCGCTGCTTATCGAGCTCAACCTGCTTAATGGTGATTTGCTGCTGCAAAGCCGCCTGCTTGGCCGAGTTATCGTTAATCTGCGCTTGTAACAGGTCAATTTGTGCTTGCAAGTGCTTAATAGCGTCCTGATACGAGGTTGCCTGGCTGGTCAGCTGGCTCAGAGCCTGCTGGTTGATGGCGTTATCGGCGTTGAGGGCATCGATTTGGTCCTGCAAGGTGTCAGCCTTGACCACTTGCCACTGCGCCAAACTGCTTATAGCCACCAACAACGACAAAGCCACCAGCGAAACGGCCTTTTTGGTGCGGCCAAGCTGGCGCCAATTCCGGCCTAGTCGGGCGGCCGGTGTAGCGGTAGGTGATGTGTTGCGTACGCGTGTCATCTTGGTAGTATTGCTTATGTTTTTTGGAACTGTTTATTTTCGTTCTTGGAATTATAGTAGCATATATTGTGTAATATGTAAAGTCCTCTCGCCTGTGCACCCGATCTAAATCGTACAAGGCTTGTACTGCTTGGGTCGGGGACAGAGTAGGTTTTTGGAGGGATGGATACGGGAGGTAGGGCGCGGGGCAGCAAGGATTGCAACAGGTTGAATACCCTGTTCTGTCCTTGCCGCCCCGGAGGCCGCTATGAGATGCCAGCCCCAGCCTTCTTGGCTTCGATGAACTCCGGCCAGCTGAACGGCGAACCGCTGAGGCGACCCTCGGCGTCGAGGTGCATCTGATGCATCTCGGGCTGGGGCACGAGCTCCATGATGGTTGCCATAATGACAGCCACCGCCAGGTTGTTACCCGACTCGAGCGCGGTGTCCTGCTCGCTGAGCCAGTGTCCAACATGGACGCTGTCCAGATCGAGCGACTCACCATACAGATCGGTGGAGCTGAAAATCAGAATCCCCTTGTTCTCCGGCCGGAGTCCGGTGACGTGCCTGATGATTTCGTGCCAGATTACCGGTTCGGGGTTGAAGCCATTGCCGACTCGATCGCGGAGCTGCACCGGACGACGCAGACGGTCCGATGTAATACCGACCCGATCGATGATGTCCTGGGCAATCCGCACATTGAGCGGCAGCTGGTGAACGCGACGTGCACTGGTCATTTCCAGGTTCCCTTCGGGAGTGTGGACCTACTCTGTCAATGTCCTCTTATGCAAACTCGCACAAAAGATACCATATTATACTATTTTTTGCTTATCACGTCAATATTTACGCATTTGTTGCGCTTCGCAGTTCCCTAGAAACACGAGCGGGCTCATGTGCCTGGGGGACTGCGGGAGGTGGGACGAAACGATTATCAAAAAGATGATGAGCGCGGTTGCGCAATCGTTTGTCCACACCTCCCGGCCAGTTCCCTACTCCTTCACGAAGAGCTGCTTGGTGATGACCACTCCGTGGGTTGTTTCCGCGATGATGTAGTCATCGGGGCTCAGCTGCGTGCAGTCCTGCCATGTGTCGACGTCGATCGGTCGACCCTTGTACATAACAACGTAGACGGTGCTGTGGTCGGGGCGACGGCAGGGGGACTGACTGATCAGCTCGCGACGCGGAAGCACCGTGGTGAGCTCATCGAAGTCGGCCTGGTTACCGATGAAGACTCTGTAGTCGTTAGACGTAGAGTCACAGCTGACGTAGAACATCAGCCCGGACCGGTTTCCGATCGAGAACGCGACAAGCTTGCGGTTGCTGGGTGCGTCGGACATAGTGGTAACCTCCTGGATTATCTTCCTGGACGGAAGCAGGCGCAGCACAGAGGCTGTCTGTCTGCTACCGCCCGGGAATAGAGGAGGCTGAGTAGGAAAACTGTTAAGGTACTTCGACGCGCCCTATTCGTATGGTGCCGATTTGACACTGACGAAGTTGAGTACAACGAAGCGGATATTATTATATCATGAAAACGCTTATTCGTCAAGCATATACAGTCTGGTTTATTTGGAGGTCTTGAATTTGAGGTAGCGGCGAGTGGCGATAACCGAGGAGAGTGCGCCGATGAGCACGCCGACAGCCAGTTGTAGACCGAGTAAGCGCCAGAATTCCTGGTGGAAGTAGTTATTGGCGTAGGCGATGTCCAGCAAACCGAGGCTACTCGCCTGCAGTGCCGAGGCGGCGGTGATAAACACGGCGTCTACGATGGCAATCGAGGCCAGCGCGGCGATGATGCCGTACAGCACGCTCTCCACCACAAACGGGCCACGAATGTACCAGGTGGTGGCGCCGAGCAAACGCATAATGGTCAGCTCGTCGCGACGGTTAAAGATGGCCATCTGGATAGTGTTGAAGATGATGAGCATGGAGATGAAGGCGAACACCGCTACCGAGGCTACGCCGACGCGCTGCAGAATGTCGGTGGCGTGGGTAATCTTGTCGATGGCGGCCTTGCGGTCACCGGAGTATGAGGTGCCGGCCTGCGGATCTTGCAGTGCTTTGTTCTGTGGCTCGTCCAAGAACGACTTAATGTCCTGGATCTTCGAAGTGTCAACCGGGTCGATACGTACCGAGGCTGGCAGTGGGTTGCCGGTTTCGGAAATTGCTTGCAATAGGCTCTGGTTGTTGGCGTTGTCGGCGCGGTACTGGCTCAAAGCGTCGGTTTTTGATACGTAGCTCACGTCTTTGACGTTGGGTAGCGTTTTGAGGTGGTTCATGAGGTCGACGCGCTGCTTTTCGGTCACCGTATCTTTAAGGTATACCGAGATGTTAATCTTATCGTTAATCTGGGCAATTGTGTTGCTAAAGGTGGCGTTGGCGACGATTGAAAACAGCACAATCGTCAGCGTAACGACCATGACCGCGATGGCGGCGACCGCCAGCCAGGCGTTGCGCACAAAGTTCAGCAGTCCGGTCCGAATAATACGGCGAAAAGTATTGAATCGTTTCATACGTTATAAGTTCCCGTACGACGCGTTAGCCCGGTCGCTTGCGACCCGACCGCCTTCAATGGTAATAACTCGTCGTTTAAGGCGGTTTACAATTTCCTGGTTGTGCGTGGTCAACAGTACAGTTGTACCATAATGGTTGATTTTTTCCAGCACACGAATAACATCCCAGGCGTGCTTGGGGTCGAGGTTGCCGGTGGGCTCGTCGGCAATCAAGATTTTTGGCTGGCGCACGATGGCCCGGGCAATCGCCACGCGTTGGCGTTCACCACCGGACAGCTCAAATGGCATGTTCTTTTCTTTACCTTTGAGGTTCACGATATCCAGCACCCGCGGCACGGTGTGGCGGATTTCGCGGTTACCCATACCGACGATTTCGAGTGCAAAGGCCACGTTTTCGAAGACGTTTTTGTTGGGCAGCAGCTTGAAATCTTGAAAAACCACACCGATTTTGCGGCGCAGCAGCGGGATGTCTTTGTCTTTGAGTTTGTCGTAGTCGACGCCACCGATGACAATCTTGCCGCTCGTGGGCTTCTCTTCCCTGGTCAGCAGACGCAGGAGGGTGGTTTTGCCGGAGCCGCTTTGGCCAACGACAATCACGAATTCTTTTGGTTCGACATGCAGGCTGATACGATCGAGCGCCGTCGATTTGCGGTTATACACCTTGGTGACACGGTCTAATAAAATCATTACCACTATTGTAGCAAAGAATGCCGGTCACCGTGCTGATTCCTTGACGTGTTATGGAGTTTACTACATTAGCGCTTGGCTGGTAGCGGCAAGGCTGGCGCTTTGCCATCATCCAATCGGGTTTTGGTCACCTGGCGATACTCGCGGTACATGGCTTTCAGCACCGGTACGTCGCTCGCGTTGAGCTTTTGACCATCGGAATTAGCGCGGAAAAAGTCCTGCACACCGGCGGCGGCAATCCGTGTCCGGCGGCCAATGCCTGACTCCAGCGCAACACGGTCCTCCTGTCGGTCATTCGGCAAATCAAGTGCACAGTCTATCAGAACCGTGGTGCGCATGAGTTTACGCACCACGCCCGCCCAACGCCGATCCTGCAACCGCTGCGGCAATGATTGTAGGTACGAACCGGCTAAAATTTCTGCAAAGGAGTCCGATTCGTTGCGTAGCTGGCGGATGTAGCTTTGGGTATCGGTCTGGCGGGCTTTGACGATGGCCGAGTTGCCGATAAGCTGCGCATGCGTCAAAAAACGTCGGCGCAGACTGGGGTCAAAACCCGATCGTTGAGCCGTGGCCGACTCGACAAGCTGCAGCGCCGTCCGCAACTCTGGACGTGGCGACAGCGCCGGGTCGTCACTGGCTACCACCGCCTCCCATCCCTGCCCCCGGTTACGCTGAGCAGCCTTCGCGCCGCGAATAAACTGTTCCGCCCGAGCGGTCTGCACCGCTTGCGGTTCATCGAGGTACTCATCAATCCAGCAAGCCAGCGCCATAACCCGCCGCGCTCGCTCCAGGCGATGCGGTCCGGCTACGGTTAAGCCGCATGCCTCGGCTCCAATCTGGAAGGTGCTCAGTTTTTCGGAATACCAGTTGTACACCGCCGCAGTGTACTCGGCCGGCTCAAAATTATCGCCCGGGAACCGGTGTAATGGTTCAATCGTGTGCGTCTCAAGGACGTCTTGCCAATGCTCAACCCGCGACATATTGCCACTGATTGTGACACGAACACAATGTTTGTCAAACTAGGCTTGGCCGAGTGTGTGTTCGAGGTAGGCGTCAATGAACGGTTCTAAAGCGCCGTCAAGCACCGCGTCGGGGTCGCTCGATTCGTAGCGGCTACGCAAATCTTTGACTTGTTTGTACGGGTGCAGCACGTAGCTGCGGATTTGGTTGCCCCAAGCCGCTTGCTCGTTCGGACCTTTGAGTTCGGAGATTTTCTCGGCGTGTTGCTCCATTTGCAATTGAATGAGTCGTGAGCGCAAGATGGTCAGCGCGGTTTCTTTATTTTGCAGCTGGCTGCGCTCATTCTGAATAGCCACCACAATGCCCGTTGGCAGATGGGTAATGCGCACCGCCGAGTCGGTAGTGTTCACACTCTGCCCGCCGTGTCCGCCGGCGCGGTAAACATCAATTTTAAGGTCTTTGTCATCGATTTCCAGCGCTTCCGGGCGATCGACTTTAGGCATAACTTCAACCTTGGCGAAGCTGGTTTCGCGCGACTCGGCATTGAACGGACTGAGCCGCACTAATCGATGCACGCCGTGCTCACTCTTGAGCTTGCCGTAGACAAAATCGCCCTGCACTTCTAGAGCCACACTCTTGATGCCGCCTTCGTCAGCGGCCGATTCTTCTATGGTTACAACTTTCCAGCCCTGCCGTTCCGCAAACCGCACGTACATGCGCAGCAGCATACCGGCCCAATCCTGGGCGTCGGCACCGCCGGCACCGGCGTGGATGCTGACGATGGCATCAAAATCATCATACGGACCGCTGAATTTGAGATCTGCCTTGAGGGCTTCAAAACGCTGCTGTAAGCCGGTGACTTGGGTTTCCAGGTCACCTTGTAAACTATCGTCTTGCAGCGCAAGCAGCTCGGCAACATCGGCCGCTTCGGCACGCAATTGGCGCCACGGCGCCAGCCGTCGCTCCAGTTTTGACTGCTGCTGGCTTACGGTCTGAGCGTGTTGCGTGTCTTGCCAAAAATCGGGCGCCGACATCTGTTGGCTCAGCGCCGCCTCTTGCGCTTCTAGATCGGCAAAATGCAGCCGCTGGAGCGCGTCGGACAGCTCGCGTTGTAGCTGGTCGTTATCTTGTTGCAGCCGTTCCATGCGCTTACTGTATCACACCGGTTAGTCGGTTTTCTTGAGAGCGTCGTGCTGCCACAATGGCGCCAGCTGGTGTTGCAGGTTGCGCGCGACTTGCTCGTCGGCGCGCGTCAGGCAGCCCATGCCCCATAGATTGTCAGCAAACATGGTGCGCGCCACCTCTAGAATGCCGGTCTTGGTAATTGAGCGAATCCGTTTGGGGATTTGGTAATAGTCTTCTATAACTTCGTCAAAGAAATACCGTTCGCTATAGCCGCTCGCCGTACCGCCAACCGTTTGGGCGCCACGCTGGAAACGACCGAGCGCGTACGCCTGAGCGGCTTCGATATCTTCCATCGGCAAATCACCGCTAAAAATCGATGCCAGTTCCTGGCTAATAATACTGAATAGCTCGGGAGCATTCTTAGGGCTCACCTGGGCACCAAACCACCAGCTGCTCGCCAGCTTGGCCTCGTGCACCCCGGAGCTCATATCGTACACCAGCCCGCGTTCACGGGCTTTACCAAGAATTTTAGAGTGTAGCGTCTCGGTGAGGATGGTGTTTGCCAGATGCAGCGCATCTGATTCTTCAATTTCCAGACGCCGCCTTGCAAAGGTATCAACGTAAAAGTAGATATTTTTGACCGATTGATTGTGGATGTATAACGGCTCGGACATGGCGCGAGGCCGCTCGCTCGGCAGCGCAAACCGCCGGCCTTTCGGCAACTCGATTGCCTCGAGCAACTCACGAATGCCCTCTTCGCGCTTGGGCGTGATGTTGCCGGCAACCACAAAGCGCATGTTGTTGGTCGCGTGGGTTGCCCCGTAGTGCTCGACAACATCGCGCAGACGCACGTTCTTCATGAGTTTGAGCCGTTCCTGGTCGGTTTTAGCCAAGAAGCCGTACGCCGAGCGTAGCGCCAAGCTCAGGTGGCGAAAATGGTTGTTGGAGCGGGCCGTCAGCTCCTCGTGGACATTGCCGAATTCGGCCTTAAACTCTTCGCGGAGAAATAGCGGCTTGGTGATGGCGGCCAGCATCAGGTCGAGCACCCGTTCCCACTCAAAGTCAGCGCACTCGGCCTCGTAGTTGATGTCGTACACCGAAGTAGAGGCATTGCTGTATGCACCGTTCTTTTCGAGCTCGGCCTGAAAATCGCGAGCCCGCGGAATGCGCTCGTTAGCACCGAGCAGCACATGCTCCATGATGTGCGGCACTTCCCACTTCTTCTCGTCTACCAGGTACTCACCGGCCCGGAAATTAATTTCAAAGGTCATGACGTTGGCCGTAGGTACGTGAATCAGCAGCCCTCGGGCGCCATTATCCAAAACCAATTCCGAAACCGTGTGTTTCAAGCTGTTTCCTCCGTAAGACCGCCGCGCGGGCAGTGTCAAAAATCTGCTATCTACTGTAGCACAGATACCATTTACTTTAAGTGTTATTTGCGTTTGCGGGCTTGCGATTTGCGCTTGCGCTCGGTTTTGCGGGCTTTTTTACGCTTGTCGGCAGCGAGCTTGACGGCTTCTTGGTCGGCGGCCTTGGCGACTTTCGTTGGCTTAAAGTCGTCTTCGCGGAATTCCTGCTCGTTTTCGATGATGCGGTTGGCGTTTTCGACGCTGCCGCGAGCGGCGCGTGTAAGCGCAGTTTCATGCAGCTCTTGCGGGGCTTCGGCAACCGGCTCGGCATGATTGATCATGCGCAACACATCATGACGCAGCGCACTTTGCATTTCCTGGAACAGCAGCTGGCCTCGGCGGCGGTATTCAACCAGCGGGTCTTGCTGGCCAACGCTCATCCAGTGAATACCCTCGCGCAAGTGGTCCATGTTTTCGAGGTGTTGCATCCAGAGGTTGTCGAGCACCTGTAGGTAAATATCACGTTCCACGGCGCGCATTACCTCTGGAGTAAATGCCACCTCGCGACCCGCGTAGAGTTCGCGGGCAGCCTCCAGCAAGTTCTTTTCAAACTGCGAGACTTCACTATCGAACAGGCGGTCCATTGCAGCGTCGTCGAGCGGAAAGACTTCTTGAACTACGGCGTCAAAACCGTCGCCCATGAGCAGCGGCGAGCCGGCGAGCATCTTAGCTTCTTCTTCGATGAACAAGTGGATACGCTTGCTGATGTCGTCGCGCAGCAGGATCTCACGGCGCATGGCGTACGTGGCCTTACGGTGGCGGTTCATGACATCGTCGTACTGGACAACATTTTTACGCTGGTCAAAGTGGAAGCCTTCGACCTTTTCCTGGGCCTTTTCGAGGTTACGCGAAATCAAGCGGTTCTCGATTGGCACATCTTCTTCGATTTTGAGGCGGTCCAAAATGCTGGCAATACGCTCACCACCGAAGATACGCATTAAGTCGTCTTCGGTACTCACGAAGAACTGGGTTGTGCCCGGGTCACCCTGACGGCCGGCACGACCACGTAGCTGGTTGTCGATACGGCGCG
>Ga0068860_100007460_pt1 | contig 10937 bp, 7 predicted proteins | sample KBSSwiS32_FD_66597 | JGI IMG/M metagenome (GOLD analysis project Ga0068860, IMG submission 66597) | Switchgrass rhizosphere microbial communities from Kellogg Biological Station, Michigan, USA - KBS Switchgrass S3-2 | ecosystem: Host-associated > Plants > Roots > Rhizosphere > Soil ... | reverse complement strand
TGCTCGACGGAACAGTGGTGCTCGACGGAACAGTGGTGCTCGACGGAACAGTGGTGCTCGACGGAACAGTGGTGCTCGACGGAACAGTCGTGCTCGTTGTCGTTGTCGTTGGTGCCGTCGTAGTGGTAGTCGTAGTGGTCGTCGATGGCGCGCACGGGAGCGGCAATGGTGCGGAGGGTTGGGTGTATCCGTCGGTCCAGGTGGCATACCACGAGGTGGCCGAACCGGCCGCGATCGATGCCGATCCGTCCACGCCACCGGACGCGGCCGGCACTGTGAGTGTGCGGCCGTCGTTGAGATGGATGGTCTCGGACAACCTGTAGTCGTTGGTGAATCGCTCCAAGCCGCCGACGCACGACACAGCGGCGGCATGCGCCGATGCTTGCGAAGCGGTGATACCCAGAAACAGGGTGGTGATGGGCACGGCGATAGCCACGCGGATGTACTTCATAGGGATACCTCGTCCGTTGCGTCGTCGCGGCTTCACGTCATCGACAGAGATCGACCATGGTTCGTCGGCCGCGGACCCTCGAGATTCAAGGATTCTGGACCAAGTCAACTTTTTGGAGGTTGATCGAGCCGGGGTCTGTGCCGCCAGGTGAGAAGGACCTTACTCCGCCGCTAGCTAGAGACTAAGTGATGGTACCCATCGGGTTGCAAGCTGGACCGGGATTGAGCCGTGTCGACCCCACGGTGATCCCGCCGGAGAATTTGAATTCGGCTCGTGCATTCGATGGTCGCCCCAGTTCGATTCACGGCCCATGAGGAGCAACCGCGGTCATGTCACGGCTTTCTGCAATCACCGTGACGCTTCGGGAGCAGAAGCGGCGCGTCGACACACGAAAAATGACGGTGTGTTCATTTGTGATGAGACGATTACTCGCGCTCAGCGCGAACGCGAGGTCACGGTTCGGCGCAGTGCGGTCCGGTGGTCGTTCATCGCTCGCTCGGTACGGGCCGTGGGTGGCTCCTGAGAGGCGATCGCCCCGGGATTCGTCATTCACCGTGTATCGAGCGGCTAGGGTCCGCGCCTCTTCGGCCTGAGATCGGGGATTCGCAGTGGGAATGAACCAAAACGAACTGAAGCCCGCACCCCCGGTCATCGGCTTCGCCCCGCCGCGGCCTCAGCGGCGCCTGAAGGTGGCGTTCCGGCTCATCTTGGCGATCCCGCATTTCCTGTTCTTGGCCGTGCTGGGCGTCGTCGCGTTTGTCCTGGTGGTCTTCTCGTGGTTCGCCGCGTTGTTTACCGGACGGGTTCCGGGCGGCATGTTCGACTTCTTGGAGCGGTACGAGCGGTACTACGTGCGGGTGATGGCGTACTCGTGGTTACTCACGGAGCAATTTCCTCCGTTCGGCCTCGATAGCAGTACCAACTACCCGGTGTCGTTCGATGTCCAGAAGGGGAGGCTAAACCGAGCTGCGGTGCTGTTTCGCCTCATCCTGATGATCCCGGCGCAGATACTCGCCACGGTGGTCATGGTCGGCATGTACGTCGCCGGCTTCGTCATTTGGCTGATCGTGTTGATCTCGGGGCGCATGCCGCGCTCGCTGCACGAAGCGGTGGCGGCCGTCGTGCGGTTCCAAACTCGCACGCTGGCCTACACCTCGCTGTTGACCGCGGCGTATCCGTCGGGATTGTTCGGTGATCGACCCGAGGTCGCCTCTCTCGCCCCGCCAACGGCGTGGACCGCGAACCGAGTCGAGGGATCGCCGTCGCGTCTCACCGTGGTCCCACCTCCGCCTCCGTCCTTCTCTTCGGCTCCGCCTCCTCCACCCCCGCCGCCCTCATCATCGGCGTGGTCTCCGCCGCCGCCCCCGCCCCCGGCTCTGGTACTTCCACTGGCGACCAAGCTCGTGCTGTCGCGAGCGGCCAAACGGTTGGTGGCCATGTTCATCGTGTTCGGGGTTCTGTACTACGCCGGGATCATCGCGCTGAGCATCGTGAGCGACTCCAACAGCACGCAAGCCCGAGTCGAACTCACCCACGACCATGGCGCGCTGTTGTCGACCATCCGGAGCTTCCAGAACGACGCCAAGGACTGTGCGGCGTCCGGCGATCTTTCCTGTCAACAGGAAATCGATTCCAAAATGGCCAGAGCGTTCAACACGTTCAACCGCGAGCTGCAGCAGATCGACTTTCCGTCATCGTCGAGCGACGAGGTTGGACGCCTGAGTGACGACAGCGTGGCCGCCGCCGGATCACTGCAGAAACTGGCGGCCGCCGCTTCGGCTGCGGAGTTCGCCAAGCTGGTGCCCGGCTATCGCGCCGCGCTCAACGATTTCGACGCCGACTACACCGACCTTTTGCGCTCGTTGTAGTGAGGGGACGGCCGTCGTTACCCCAGCAGCGCCAGTAACAGAATCACCTGGGCGTTGAAGAACATGTGGACCGCTATGGAAGTGCCAAGCCGGCCGGTGAGGTAGCGCACCGTTCCCAGCACCACACCGGCGGCGGCGATCGCCCAGGCGTACGCAAACGTGATCGGCCCCTGCCACCCGGTGAGGTGGGCGGCGCCGAAGAGGAGGGAGGTAACGCCGATGCCCTTCACCGCGCCCCACCGCCCGACCAGTCGCGTCTGAATGAGGCCACGGAAGAACAGCTCCTCGATCAACGGTGCCCCGACACAGGTGATGAGGATGATCACGATCCATCCGCCGGCTCCGATAGCCACCCGGTCGAACACGTCACGGGTGGGTTGGGAGGTATTGCGGAAGGCGAAGGCGATCGGGATCGTGGCGAAGCCGGCCACGATCCGCGCCACCAGCGAGCCCGCGAAACCGAAACCAACGTCGACCGCACGGAAGCGAAACCCGAAGTCCCGCGACATGGACCCGGTGCCCCGGCGGTGGCTGACCAACCAACACGCGCCCAGGAATCCGGACCACAGGCCAAGTTGGCTCGCTACCAGGGCGGCGGGCCGTCCCCCAGGGTCCCCGAGCGCCCACATGAGCACCGCCATCGCGATGCCGAGCACGATGCCGACCACGTAGCCGGCCGCGGCGATGCCGATACCCGGAAGCCCCGGCGGCTCGGGGGGCCGAGGCAAGGGGACCGGATCCCATTGCACCTCGCCGTGGTCCTCGACGTAAAAGGTCCAGACGATGCCGTCCCACCACCGGCGCCGGACCGAACCGGCGGGGTCGGGATACCACCCGGCCACCCGGGCCGGTGGCAGATCCACCCATGACCGAGCCGGCGGGGCCTCGACCGTCTTCGCGACCTCCTGGCTCATTGAGTGATCATTCCCGCCCGATCCCGGTCCGACTCCCGTGCCCCCAGTACGGACACCTCTCGACGGCTGTTTCGGCCGGGCCGCCGACGAACTGGAGAGTCAGTTCTGGCCGGGCCAGGATCACAAAAAAGCGCCCCCGGCAGGATTCGAACCTGCGCACACGGCTCCGGAGGCCGTTGCTCTATCCCCTGAGCTACGGGGGCGGGGGCCCACACCGTTGGTGGGCCCGAGCACTGTAGCCAGCCTCCGCCGGGTCCGTCGGAGTTAACGGCCACGGCCCCCGACGGTTCCGGTCGGTACGCTCGTGGGCTGTGACTCCCGATGGCCTGGTCGAAGCGATTGCTTCCGCACTCACCGAGTTGGGGGTAGAGGCTCCGGTCGAGATTGCCCTCGAGCGTCCTCGGCAGGCCGACCACGGCGACTGGAGCACCAACGTGGCGCTGGTCACCGCCAAGGCCACCGGGCGCAAGCCTCGCGAGCTGGCCAGCGAGCTCGCCGAGTACCTCTCCTCTCAACCTCCGCCGTACATCGCGGCGGTCGAGGTTGCCGGCCCCGGATTCTTGAACTTCCGGGTCGACTCCGGCTGGCGGGGCGAGCTGGTGCGCCGCGTGGTGGCTCAGGGCCGCGACGAGTTTGCCCGACACCGGTTCGGATCGGGTCGGGTCGGCCTGGAGTATGTGTCGGCCAATCCCACCGGCCCCCTGCACGCCGGCCACGGGCGCTGGGCCGCCTACGGCGACTCCTTGGCCCGGGTGCTGAGCCGGTGTGGCTACGAGATGCAACGGGAGTTCTATGTGAACGACCGGGGCTCCCAGATGCGTAAGTACGCCGACTCTCTGGTGGCCCGCAAGCAGGGAACCCCCTTGCCCGAAGACGGGTACGCCGGTCACTACATCGCCGAGTGGGCCAAGGAGATGCCCGACGACGTGGATCCCCTCGAATGGGGGCTGGCCAAGGCCCATGAGAACCAACGTGAGACGTTGGCCCGCCTCGGCGTCGAGTTCGATACTTGGGCCTCGGAGCGGGAGTTGGTCGAGGCCGGGGCCATGGAAACCGCCCTCGCCGAACTGCGGGCCAGCGGCTACGTCTTCGAATCCGATGGGGCGCTGTGGCTACGCACCACCGCCTTTGGTGACGATAAGGACCGAGTGCTGGTCAAGACCGACGGCGATCCCACCTACTTCCTTCCCGACATCGCCTACCACCGCGACAAGTTCACCCGGGCCGACCACCTCATCGACATCCTGGGCGCCGACCATCATGGCTACATCGCCCGCATGGCCGCCGCCATGCAGGCGCTCGGTCACTCCGCTTCGGATTACGAAGCGATCATCGGCCAGAACGTGGTGCTGTGGCGCGACGGCGCCGAGGTGAAGTTGTCGAAGCGAACCGGCGAGTTGGTGGAGTTGGCCGAGGTGATCGACGAAGTGGGATCCGACGCCACCCGGTTCACCTATCTGCTCACATCAATCGACACCAAGCTCACGTTCGACCTCGACCTCGTGGTGCAGCGCACCATGGACAACCCGGTGTTCTACGTGCAGATGGCCCATGCCCGCCTGTGCGGCATCGCCCGCAACGCCCTCGACCGGGGAGTGATCCGGGCCCCCATCGACCAGGTTGATCTGAGCCTGTTGGTCCATGAGCGGGAGACCGCGTTGGTGGACGTGCTGATCACCTTGCCGGACGTGGTGCGGGAGGCCGCGCTGCGTCGGTCTCCTACTCGCATCACCACCTGGACGCGCGAGCTGGCATCGGCCGTGCACGGCTTCCATCACGACTGCTGGGTGGTGAGCGACGACGTGGCGCCGGAGCTGAGCCAGGCCCGGCTCTGGCTGTGCGAGGCCGCTCGCATCGGGCTGGTGGTGGGCCTCGGCCTGCTCGGAGTGTCGGCCCCGGAGTCGATGTGAGCGCCGATCCGCTTGCGCTGCGGCTGTTGCCCGACTCCGCCGTCGTGGCGCCCGATGGGCACTGCCTGGTAGCCGGGATCGGTCTCGAGGAGCTGGCGCACCAGTACGGCACTCCCCTGTTCGTGTACGACGAACAGACCCTGCGCAATCGGGCCCGCGAGGCGGTGGCCGCCTTCGGTCGCGACAACGTGGTGTATGCCACCAAGGCCTTCCTCTGCGTCGCGATGGCCAAGCTGGCCTCCGAGGAGGGCCTTCTGCTCGACGTCTCCAGCGGCGGTGAACTCCACGTGGCGCTGCAGGCCGGGGTGCTCCCCGAACGATGCGTGTTTCACGGCAACAACAAGTCGATGGCCGAGTTGCGGATGGCGCTCAAGTTCGGCATCGGCCACATCGTGGTCGACTCCTTCGATGAGCTGTCCCGTCTGGACGCCCTCCATCGCGAGGGGCTGCCGGTGCCACGAGTTCAGTTGCGCATCACCCCCGGGGTCCAGGCCCACACCCACGAGTTCGTGTCCACCGGGCAAGACGATTCGAAGTTCGGGTTCAACGTGGCCAACGGCGACGCATCGGCGGCGGTGGATCGGGCCCGTCGCTCGGCCAGCGTGGAGCTGGTGGGCATTCACGCCCATGTCGGCTCGCAGGTGTTCAACGTGGAGAACTTTGCCGCGGTCGCCGAGCGGGTGGCCGCGTTCAGCGAGCCCCTCGGCCTCCCGGAGCTCACGCTGGGCGGCGGACTCGGCGTGGCCTACACCGCCGACGAGGTTGCCCCTACCCTCACCGATTGGGCCAAGGTGTTGTTGGCCGAGGTCGAACGGGAGGGCATCAAGGCCCGGGTGATGGTGGAGCCGGGTCGAGCGCTGGTGGCCCAGGCCGGCGTCACGCTCTACGAGGTAGGAACGATCAAGCCGATCCCGGGCGTCCGCACCTACGTGTCCGTCGACGGGGGAATCAGCGACAACCCTCGCCCGGTGCTGTACGGCTCGGGTTACGAAGCGTTCCTTCCCCGGGTGGCCAGTCAGCGTCGGCCCAAGGCGGTGCGGATCGCCGGCAAACACTGCGAGTCGGGCGATGTGCTGGTGTTTGAGGGGTGGTTGAGCGACGACGTGGCGGTGGGTGACGTGCTGTGCACGCCCGTCACGGGGGCCTACGGCTACACGATGGCATCCAACTACAACAAGGTCCCTCGGCCGGCGGTGGTGTTTGTGAACGACGGTCAGTCGCGAGTGGTCGTGCGCCGGGAGACATACGACGACCTCGTGCGCAACGACGTGATGTAAACGTGGCCGAGCTACGGTCCCCGGTCATGTCGAACGAAGTAGTGCGGGTCGGCCTACTCGGCTACGGCAACGTGGGCGGCGCGCTGGTGGAGCTCCTCGAGGGCCGGCGCGACGTCATCCAGGCCCGAGCCGGCCTGCGACTCGAGGTGGTGCGAGTGGCGGTGCGACACCCATCGCTGCCGCGGGGCGACGCGCTCCCCAGTGACCGGCTCACCGACGATCCCTTGTCGATCGTGAACGACCCCGACGTGGACGTGGTGGTGGAGGTGATGGGCGGCATCGAGCCCGCCAGGGGCCTCATCACTGCGGCGCTCACGAACGGCAAGCCGGTCGTTACCGCCAACAAGGAGCTCCTGGCCAACCACGGCTCGGAGTTGTTCGCGGCCGCCGATGCCGCAGGACGGGACCTGCTGTTCGAAGCGGCGGTGGCGGGCGGTATTCCTCTCATACGGCCCCTGCGGGAGAGCCTGGCCGGTGAGGCGATCCGGCGGGTGATGGGAATCGTGAACGGCACGACCAACTACATCCTCACCAAGATGAGTGAGGAGGGAGCGACCTATGCCGCGGCGCTCACCGAGGCCCAGGAGTTGGGCTACGCCGAGCGAGACCCTACGGCCGACGTGGAAGGCTTCGATGCCGGCGCCAAGGCTGCCATCATCGCCTCGATCGCGTTCGGCGTCCGAGTGACCGCCGGCGACGTGTATCACGAGGGCATCTCCAAGGTGACCGTGGAAGACATCGCGGTCGCCCATCGCCTCGGGTATGTGGTGAAGCTGTTGGCCATTGCCGAGCGCGACGAGGTGACCGACGAAGTGGGAGTTCGGGTTCACCCGGCCATGGTGCCCGAGGCTCATCCGCTCGCCACGGTGCGCCACTCTTACAACGCGGTGTTCGTGGAAGGCGCGGCGGTGGGCTCGCTGATGTTCTATGGGCGCGGGGCCGGGGGACTGCCGACCGCCAGCGCGGTGTTGGGTGACCTCATCGACGCCGCCGTGAACCTCGGCAAGCAAAGCCATGCGCCGCTGGGCAGTTTCGCCGAACCGAAGTTCCGTCCGATCGACGAGACCCGCTCCGAGTATTACCTTCCGCTCGATGTGGTGGACCGGCCCGGGGTGCTGCACGCCGTTACCGGCGTGTTCGCCCAGCACGACGTGTCCATCCGCACCGCCGAGCAACACGGCCTAGGGCCCGAGGCGCGATTGGTGTTCATCACCCACGACGCCCGGGAGGCCGACGTTCAAGCCACGTTGCGCGACCTTCGTCAGCTCGAGGTGGTTCGGCGGGTCGGCGGCGTGTTACGAGTCGTCGGCGCGTAGGGTCCGCGGCCCGTGAGGTATTGCCGGTGAGATATGTATCGACGCGGGGCCAGGCTCCGGTGCTCGAGTTCGCCGACGTCTTGTTGGCCGGCCTGGCCACCGACGGTGGCCTGTACGTGCCCGAGTCCTACCCTCGGCTCCCCGAGTTGGCGCTCGATGTTCCTTACGCCGAGCTGGCGGCGGCCGTGATGCAGCCGTACGTGGAGGGTTCCGTCGCACCGCACGTCTTGGCCTCGATCTGCGCCGACGCCTACGGGGGATTTCGCCACCCCGCGGTGGTACCGCTAGTCCAACTCGACACCAACGAGTGGATCTGCGAGCTGTTCTGGGGTCCGACGTTGGCCTTCAAAGACGTGGCGCTCCAGGTGGTCGGCCGACTGTTCGATCACGTCTTGGGAATCCGTGGTCGGCGCGTCACCATCGTGACGGCGACCAGTGGCGACACCGGCGGGGCGGCGATCGACTCCGCGCTCGGTCGGGCCAACATCGATGTGGTTGTGTTGTTTCCGAACGGCCGGGTGAGCGACGTGCAACGGCGCCAGATGACCACGGTGGACGCGGCCAACGTGCATGCGGTGGCGGTCGATGGAACGTTCGACGACTGCCAAGACTTGGTGAAGGCCATGTTCGCTGACGCTTCGTTTCGCGAAGCAGTGCAGCTGGGGGCCATGAACTCGATCAATTGGGCCCGCGTGATGGCCCAGGTCGTCTACTACTACTCATGCGCCCGCCATCTGGGAGGCGGTCTCGGTGGGCGCCCCATCTCGTTCGCGGTGCCTACCGGAAACTTCGGCAACATCCTCGCCGGGTGGGTGGCCGCCCAAATGGGCCTACCGGTGGATCAGCTGGTGGTCGGGTCCAACCAGAACGACATCCTCACCAGGTGGCTCGAGTCCGGCGAGATGCGAACGGCCGGCGTCGTGCCATCGCTCAGCCCGAGCATGGATATTCAGGTCTCGAGCAATGTGGAGCGATTGCTGTTCGAGCTCAACGGCCGCGACGGCGCCATGACGGCCGGGCAAATGCAGCGGTTTCGGTCCACCGGGTCCTTGGCCCTCGAGCCGGATCAGCATGCCGAAGTGTCGGCCCGGTTCAGCGCCGCCCGGCTCAACGACGAGGGAACGCTGGCGGTGATCGGCGAGGTGTATCGCTCCACGGGCATGCTGCTCGACCCCCACAGCGCGGTCGGGCTCCATGCCGCCCGCACCTGCTGGCGGGACCGGCAGGTGCCGATGGTCTCCATGGCCACGGCCCACCCCGCCAAGTTTCCCGATGCCGTGCGCCAAGCCACCGGGCATCACCCGGAGTTGCCCGACCACTTGGCCGGCTTGCTGGATTTGCCCGAGCAGTTCACCGTTCTCCCCAACGATCTGGTGGCGGTCGAGCGGTTCATCCGCCAGGCCGTCCAGCACCCGTGACAAGGGAAGGGCTCGATCACCGGTGGCCAATGACACACCAAACAATGCAGTTTGACCATGGCCGGCCCCTTGGCTGAGCCCTAGTTTGGGTCCCAATATTTCGCGGCCCCACCGATTTGAGTGCCGATGCTTCCCAGGCCCCGTGCCCGGTTGTTGTCCTTTCCTGAATGTGTGCCCCTGATCGACCGATTGTCACCGGATGACTGACGTCTTGGTGGTACCGAATCTTCGGGGAGTGCTTCGGCGGACGAGCCAGAACATGTTGGAGGGGAAGCTGATCCCCCTCGTCCTGTTCCTCGTCGTGGTGGAGTTGATGGGCACCATGCCGGCGCTCCTCGTGGCCCTGGCCTGGTCGCTGTCGTGCGTTGCGTACCGGCTCTCCGCCCGAAAGCGAGTTCCCGGATTGATCGTGCTGAGCACCGTAGGGCTCGCCGCCAAAACCGTGTTCGCACTGGCCACCGGCAGCGTCTTCGTCTACTTCCTGCAACCCACGATCACCACCGCCCTCGTGGGCGGGGCCTTTGTGGTATCGGTCTGCTGCGGTCGACCGCTCGCCGAGAAGCTGGCTCATGACTTCTGCCCCTTCGATCCCGACACCGCGTCGCACCCGGAGTTGCGCCGCTTCTTCAGTCGCCTGAGCCTGCTCTGGGCCTTCACGAGCATCATCAACGCGTCGGTCACCCTGTGGCTGCTGCTCACCCAGTCGGTGACCACATTCGTCCTCGTGAAGAGCCTCCTAGGACCCGCCTCCACCCTGGTCACGCTCCTGGTCGGTGGCGCCTACTTTCGCTACCGGGCCGCCAGGGTGGGGCTTCGGGTCCAGTTCTCCCGCCCGGCGCCCGCCGTTTGCTGAGGCGCGTCACCAAGAGATCGTCACCCACTCGTCATCGACGGGATTGCCGAATTTTGGTAATGGTTCTGTGCCGGGCAGACGGTAGGAGATCCGGCCCACCCGCACTCCTGTGAGGTGCCATGGAATACATCGGCTCGGGAACCACCTCCTTCGATGGATTCAGACGCCATGCGCTGGTGTCCAACAGAGGGGTCCGGCTTGCGCACGTGCGCGGAGTGGCGTTCCAGTTCGTGCTGGTCTTCTTGGCGGCCATCCTGTACTTCCTGGTGCGCGGCATCACCCAGGGTCAAGAGGCCAGCGCGGTAACCCACGCCCATTCGCTTCTGCACCTCGAAGGGCATCTCGGGATCGACGTCGAAGCCGGTATCCAAAATCAGGTGGTCGGACACCACTGGTTGGTGAACCTGGCCAACTGGGTCTACATGTGGGGTCACTGGCCAGTGATCGCCGTGACGTTGTTCCTGCTGTACCACTCGGATCGACGTCAGTACGTGCTGTTGCGCAATGCCATGTTCATCTCGGGCGCCATCGGCTTGGTGATCTTCGCGCTCTATCCCGTGGCACCTCCTCGGCTGCTGCCCAACAGCGGGCAGTTCGTCGACACGGTGACTCAGTACTCCAAGTCGTACCGGGTCCTTCAGCCGCCGGCACTAGTGAACAAGTTCGCCGCGCTTCCCAGCCTCCACGTTGGTTGGAATCTGCTGGTGGGCATCGCCCTGTGGCGGACGTACCGCAGTCGCGGCGCCCGAACGGCGGCCACGGCCAGCCCGGTCCTGATGACGATGGCGGTGATGGCCACCGCAAATCACTACCTCCTCGATGCTGTCGCCGGGGCTTCGTTAGCTTTGGTCGGTCTCGCCGCCTCGGTGCTCCTGTACCGCCTGGCCGCGGACCGCGGTATCGACCTGGCGTCTATCCGCCTCTTGGGTG
>Ga0068860_100007458_pt1 | contig 10937 bp, 9 predicted proteins | sample KBSSwiS32_FD_66597 | JGI IMG/M metagenome (GOLD analysis project Ga0068860, IMG submission 66597) | Switchgrass rhizosphere microbial communities from Kellogg Biological Station, Michigan, USA - KBS Switchgrass S3-2 | ecosystem: Host-associated > Plants > Roots > Rhizosphere > Soil ... | reverse complement strand
CCGGCTCGCTCAGCGACGCGGTCGGCCCGGTCGACGTAACTCTAAACGCCCGCACTGCGACCATCACCTACACGATGAAGGGCGGGATGAAGGTCGTCCAAACGCTCGAGCTGCAGGGTGACGGCCAGACATTGTCCAACCACGTCACCGTCAAAAAGTTCGGCATGAAGTTCGCCAGCGTCGACGGGAAGATCCGCAAGGTGGACTGAACGGGCGGCCCTGCTATCCCTGTCGGTCGAGGGGAGAGGCGCATGGCAACCGTAGCCGAGTCACAGCATCAGAAGCCCTGGTCGATGGCCCGCGTAGTCATCGCCTCGTCCGCGGGGACGGCGTTCGAATGGTATGACTTCTTCATCTTCGGCAGCCTCGCACCGGTCATTTCCAAGGTGTTCTTCGCCGGGCTCGAGCCGACGCAAGGGCTGATTGCCGCGCTGGCGCTGTTCGCCGCGGGCTTCGCCTTTCGGCCGCTGGGCGCGCTCATCTTCGGCGTCATCGGCGATCGCCTCGGGCGCAAGGGCGCGTTCCTCATCACCGTCAGCCTGATGGGCGCGGCGACCTTCCTCATCGGTCTGCTCCCGACCTATGCCCAGGCCGGCGTGGCCGGGCCGTGGCTGCTGATCTTCTTGCGCATCCTCCAGGGAATCGCGCTCGGCGGCGAATATGGCGGTGCGGCAATTTACGTCGCCGAACATGCCCCCAACGCCAAGCGCGGCAGCGCGACCGGCTGGATCCAGTCGTCGGCCTCGTTCGGGCTGCTCGCCGCGCTGCTGGTGATTGTCGTCACGCGCAGCACCTTTGGCGAAGATGCATTCGGCGTCTGGGCGTGGCGCATCCCGTTCCTCGTCTCCGCGCTGCTGCTCGCCGTTTCGGTGTGGATGCGCGCCAAGCTCGCCGAGAGCCCGCACTTCGCCAAATTGCAGGAGGAAGGCGAGCTCAGCCACGCGCCGCTGAAGGAATCCTTCGCCAACAAGGACAGCCTGAAGCGCGTCGCCATCGCCTTCTTCGGCATCATGTGCGCGCAAGGGGCGGTGTGGTATTTCACCTTCTTCTACCTGCAGGTGTTCCTCGAAAAGTCGCTCGGCGTCCCCGGCCCGACCAAGGACCTGCTGCTGATCATCATGACCGTCGTCAGCGCGCCACTCTACGTCTATTTCGGGTGGCTGAGTGACCGCATCGGGCGCAAGCCGGTGATGGTCGGGGGGATGGCGCTGGCGCTGGTCCTTTACTTCCCCGCGTCGCACTGGATCGCCCAGGCCGCGAACCCCGACCGGGTCGCCGCGCGCGCGGCGACACCGATCATCGTCGAGACCGATCCCGCGACCTGCTCGACCCAGTTCGATCCGACCGGCACAGCCAAGTTCGCCACTGCCTGCGACATCGCCAAGAGCGCGCTGATCAACCGCGGCGTTTCTTATCAAACGCGCGCCGCAGCGGACGGCCAGACGCGGGTCGTGGCCGGCGCGCTGTCGGTGCCCATCGCCGGCGGCGAGGGGCTACCTGGTGCCGAGCTCAAAGCGCTTAAGACGAAGTCGACGGACGCCATCGGCGCCGCGCTCAAGGCGGCCAATTATCCGACCGCGGCCGACCCGGCGAAGATCAACATGCCTCTGCTGATCGCGATCCTGCTGCTGTTCGTGGTCGCCGCGACCGCGCTGTACGGGCCGCAGGCGGCGGCGCTGGTGGAGATGTTCCCGACCCGCGTCCGCTACACCGCGATGAGCTTCCCGTACCACGTCGGCACCGGCTGGGTCGGCGGGTTCTTGCCCGTCACCAGCTTCGCGCTCGTCGCGGTCACGGGGGATATCTACGCGGGGCTTTGGTATGCGGTCGTGTTCACCGGCATTTCGGTCATCGTCTCGCTGCTGTTCCTCAAGGAGACGGCGGGCAAGCCGCTCGAAGAGGTCTAGCCACCCCGTCATGCCAGCGAAGGCTGGCATCGATGTCACGTCGCTGAGGTAATGCCAGAGTGAAATGCGGTTGGGTCTACATCATGACCAACAAACCGTTCGGGACGCTGTACATCGGGGTCACCAGCGATATCGTCGCCCGCGCCTGGCAGCATCGCACCGGGACTGGCTCGACGTTTTGCAAACGCCACGGCCTGACGCGGCTGGTCTATGCCGAGCAGTACCCAACGATCGTCGAAGCAATCGCCCGTGAAAAAGCCATGAAGGCGTGGAATCGCAACTGGAAGCTCCGCCAGATAATGGACGCGAATCCGGAGTGGAACGACCTGTTCCTGACGATCAACCAATAGGCCTGACTTAGGCCCCAGCCTTCGCTGGGGCGACGGAACTCACGGCGCCCAGTGGATGTCGATCGGCTGCTCGGCTTCGGCCAGCACGCGGCCGATCGGCAGCTTCGATGAATGCCCGTCGGCGATCGCGCCTTCGAGCAGGTCGCGCTTGTCCTGCCCGGTAATCGTAATGAGGACCGTCCGCGCCGACAGGATCGCGGAGCGGGTCAGCGTCACCCGGGCGACCGGTGCCTCGGGCGGCAGCGGGTCCGGCATCACCCCGATCGCGTGGCGGCCTTTGGGCGCGTTAAGCGCATCCTCGAGGTCCGGCCCGGCGAAGATTGACGCCGTATGGCCGTCACTGCCGACGCCGAGCCAGGCGAGGTCGAGCGGGAATTTGAGGTCGGCGAGCTTGGCGTTCGCCGAATTGCCGGCGAGCTTATAGTCCGCGATGTCGCTGTTGATCGGGAACACCCGCGCCCCGGTCGGCAGGAAGGCCTGGGCGATGGCGCGAATGTTGGACCGCGGGTCTGACAGCTCGACCAGCCGCTCGTCGGTCGGGACGATCGTCACCTTCTTCCAATTGAGCTTCGCTGCGGCGAGCTTCGCATAGATTGGCAATGGCGTCTTGCCGCCGGGTAGCGCGATCAGCGCCTCGCCGCGTGCGTCGAGCGCGCTCTCGATGATGAACGCGACATCGCCGGCAACCGCCTCGGCGAGTTCGTCCAGGGAGTCATACTCCCACCATTCTGCTTCGATCATGCGGCGCCTCTAACCGTTTATCTGGGCGGCGTCTGCCGATATCCGGCCCATCCCGCAACCGGCCGGCCCGATGCGCTCAGTGCCGGGCGATAGCGAAACCGGGCCTGCACCTGCGCGCAGACCGTCGCATCGATCCCGGGTATCCCGGTGCCGCGGTCGACGATGCACTGAATGACGATTCCGCGTGCATCGATCCTGAGACGCATGAAGATTTGCGCGCCGCGCGGCCAGGCATCGAGCAGGTCGCGCGAGAAATTGCGGCCGGTCAGCGTCGGGGTCAGCAATTGCGGCGGATAGGCCGCGCCCTCGCCGCCCCCGCCAGGCCCGGTCCCGCCATTGCCGCTGCCGGTCCCGTTGCCGGTACCGCCGGCGCCCGTTCCCGGACCGGGCACGTTCGACGCGCCCTGCGTCGGCGCCGTGCCTTGCCGGGGAGTCTCGGCAGCCGCGATCGGGTTCACCGGCGGGGTCTCGATCTTCGGCTTTGGCGCTACAACGGGTGTCGCCTCGCTCTTGATGTTCTTGGGCGCCGACCCGCCCTCCTTGTCCTTCGGCTTGACGCTCTGGCGGGCCGGCGGAGGAGGAGGAGGAGGAGGAGGCAAGTCGCGAATGTCGAACACGCTGAGCGCGCTCTGCGGATCGGCGAAATTCATCCGGCCGGAGATGTGCAGGAACGCCAGCAGCAGCGCCGCGTGGATCGCGGCGACCGCGGCGATCGCGCCGCCTTTGTCGCGTGGTTTGAGGTCCGACCGATACATACCGCCCCCGTAACGCTAGTGCGCGCTCGGGGGTTGCCTAAACAACTAGAGCGCCGGCGCGGGGGGGATGCGCCGGCGCTCGTACGAAGGTCGGGGCAATCGACCTAGCGGCTAATGCTCGGCTTGCGGCCGCCGCCGTGGCTGGCCTTGCCGCCCTTGCTCGCGATTTCGCGCTGCTTGGCGGGATCCATGGCGGCAAAGCCACGCTTTGCCCGCCCGCTGTTCGTCGTCGCCATAATCTCTCTCCGTGTCTCGATTATCCCCCGCAACGTCCGTGCCGTTGCTACGGTTCATAATGCTGATCGAGATTAGCGAACTGCTGTTGGGCAGCTGCCGGCAACGGCGCTCAATCCGTCTCCGCGATCGGCCGCCATTTCGAATGGCGGATGCGCAGCAATTCGGCGCCGCAGCGCTTGCAGCGGCTGCGCCACACGCCGTCGACGCGATGCACGCGTGAACCCGACCGGCGGTGGCCGAAGATGCGGCACATGATGTGTGAAATCATTGCCCGGCCCCCCAAAGGACAGTTCCGAGCAGGACGCTGCTATGCGCTTATCGTTTCGGTTTGACAATGATAACTTCCGCCGCGTTAAGCAGCGCACCAATAATCGTCACCATTACGGTCTCACGCGCGCTTCAGTATTAGTACGTAACCCCAAGATACGGGCGACCCGCTGCTTCCTCGCCACTTTGGCTGGCAAGTCGGTACGGTTAGTGCCTGCTTAACCATGCCTTTTAGGCGGGTCTTTCCCTTGTGCTGCGACAACCGCGTCCATGGACAAGAAGGTCGCTCGGCGCACTCTTGGCGCTCTCGCACTGGCCGCTGCGGCGGTTTCGGTTTCGGCACCCGCTGCGGCGCAGTCGTTCAGCAAGTCGGAAGCCATCCTCGGCGCCCCGAGTGCGCTCGAAGCGCTGATGGCCCAACAGGGCGGCGTCGCCGTCGGCCAGCGCCCCGCGATCCAGCCCGCGTCCTATTCCTATTCACGACCGACGATCGTTCCGGCGATCCTCCGCGTCCGTGCGCCGGAGGTTAGCCCCGGCGTCACCAACGGCCGCCCCGACGTGTTCGGCACCGTTGCCTTGCGCATCGGCCACACCCCGCTCGATGCGCGCTGGCACAATGTCGAGCATGCGCCGGTTACCGGTGCTGCCGCCACCTTCGCCGCGTCACAGCGCGGCAAGGACAGTGTCGAGCGGCTCGAGGCGGTCAACTGGTACGTCAACAAGCGCGTCCATTTCGTCGATGACTCGGTCCGTTGGGGCCGCGCCGACGTCTGGTCGGCGGCCAACCAAACGCTGAACGCCGGCAAGGGCGACTGCGAGGATTATGCGATCGCCAAGCTGGCGATGCTGCGCCGCGCCGGCATCGCCGACAAGGATCTCTACCTGGTGATCCTGAAGGACACGGTGCGCCGCGCCGACCACGCCGTGCTCGTCGTTCGCGCCGCCGGCCACATGTACCTGCTCGACAACGGCACCGATGAGGTGCTCGATACCGAGACGGTGCACGACTACCGGCCGATCTTCACCTTCGCGTCGAACGCGACCTTTACGCACGGCTATCGCGTGCACCAGGCTCCGGTGAATCTCGCCAGTGCGGACATTGCGCCGCCAACCCCCGCCGCCGATACGTCGGACGGCTCCGACGATCAGCGTTCGCGCAACGCGTCGCTCCTCGCCTTCAACATCGGCTTGAGCAAGTAAGTCAGGATCGACTTGCGCCCGGTGATGACCTGGGTGTCGGTCATCATGCCCGGCGTAATCGGCAGCCGGTGGCCGGCTGCGGTCAAGAACGCCCGGTTGGTCTCAACGATCACGGTGAAGTAGGGCTTCTTCTCAACCTCATCGAAGATTGAATCCGCCGACACCTGGACCACTCGGCCATCGAGCCCGCCGTAGGTCGAGAAATCGTAAGCCGTGACCTTCACCAGCGCCTTGTCGCCGACCTTGATGAAAGCGATGTCGCTTGGCTGCACGCGCGTCTCGACGAGCAGCTTGTCGCCCAGCGGCACGACTTCCATGATCTTCTGGCCGGGCTGAACATATTGCCCGACCGTGGTCACCTGGACGTCGTTGACGACGCCATCGACCGGCGACCGGAGCTCACGCCCGCGCGCGCCGCGCAGGCTCTCCTGGTTGACAGCGATCTTCGCCGCCACCTGGCTGCGTTCGTCGAGCGCCGACTGGCGGAATTCGAACCCGGCCTGCGATGCCTGGGCCTGCGCTTCGCGCACCGCGGCCATGGCCCGGCCCTGTTGTTCGCGCGCCCCGGCGATCCGGCCCTGGAGGTCAATCACCTCGCGGCGCTTGTCGAGCAGGTCGGTTTCCGGGACGATGTGCTTGGCCGCCAGCGGTTCGAGCATCGCCACCTGCTTCTGGGCGAGCACCAGGCTGCCCTGGAGGCTCTGGATCGTCGCTGCCGCCTCGCCGGCTTCGCGGCGTGCCTGATCGGCCGAGGCGTTCATCGCGCTAACCTTGCTGCGAACCGCGGACTCGCGGGCATTGCGTAGCTCGGCTTCGCCGGCGCAGTCGGTGCCGGTGCACGCCACCGTCTGGCCCGTGCCCTCGGACGTCAGCCGCGAGACCCGCGCCTGGAGCGATTCGGTTTCGGCCTGGACCTGCCGGCTCTCGGCGCTGTCGAGGCGGGCCAGCAACTGGCCCTTCTTCACCTGCTGGCCGGACTTGACCATGATTTCGCTGACCGTCGCCGCTTCCGAGGCAGTAATCGTCTGCAGCTTGGTCGACGGAATGACCTTGCCCTGGCCCTTGGTGACTTCGTCGACCTGCGCGAGGCTCGCCCACAGCAGGAAAGCGAAGAAGGCCACCGCCGAGGCGACAATGATCAGCTTGGCGCCGGTCATCGGCTCACGATGCTTGGGCGCGGGCCCGGTAAAGGGAATGGTGGCCATGGCTAACGCTACTCCAGGTTCTTAGCGGCTGGCGATGGCGGTGCCGCCGGGGGCAGTTGCCGCGACGGTGGCCGCCGGCTTGCCTTCCTGGGCGGCGATCGCCTTGGTCGCGGTGCTGCTCTCATCGGGGCCGGGGATGTGCAGGGTCCAGCCCTTGCTCGTATCGAGCAGTCCGCCGACATCGTTCGGCGCCGCTTTAATCAGCGTGCCGTCGACGATCGGGCCGACCGGCTCAACCGAGGCGATCTCGCCCGTCGGCAGGTCGACCGGCTTGGCCGGGCGCATCGACAGCGGGTCGCGCGGCTCGCCAATGTAGCGGCCGTTAAAGGCGGCCGGCTGCCCCCATGCACCCGGCCACCGATAGAAAATATGCTGGCCGATCTGCGCGACCTTGGCGAGCATTGGTGCCCAGCGCGGCGCGACATAATCGGCGTGATAGTGAGTTGCTTCGCCAACCGTGCGCTCGACGTAGCCGTCGAGTGCTTCGCGGGCGACTTCCTCCGCGCGCAGCCAGGCGTCGCGCGCCGGAGCGCGATAGAGCGCGCCGTCGCAGACGAAGGTGAACTGGCAGACGCGGCCGCCAGCGCCCTGGTAGACGACACCGCAGACCGACTTCGGGAAAGCCGGGTGGCGCATGCGGTTCAGCACGACCTGGGCGACCGCACGGCGGCCTTCAACCGGCTCGAAGCCAGCCTCGTAATAGACTGCCTGGGTCAGGCACAGCAGCGCCCGGCGCTGGTCGATATCGCTGCCGGACACCGCGAACGGGTTCGCGGCATGGAGCGGGCCGCCGGCGAACGGCAGCGCGGCGTTGATCAGCTTGGCCTGGTCGCCGACCGCCTGGAAATTGTTGGCCTCGGCGCCGCTGGTCGCATTGATCAGCTGCGCTGCCTTGGTCGGCGAAATGCGCACGCTGACCGTCGATGCGTCGGCCGGGCCGCGCGCAATCAGCAGCGCGGCCGCAAGTCCCGCCACCACGGCGATCGCGGCAAGCGCGATCAGCATGGTGTTGCGGGTCAGCCGCAGCGTTTGCAGGCGGAGGGCGAGCGCGGTCATTGCCCGGTGCCCTTCGGCTGCGCTGCGCTGAGGTGCTTGAGCACGTCGTCACGCGGGCCGTCGGCGAGGATCTTGCCGCCGTCGATGACGATCAGCCGGGTGAGAATCGAGAGCATGTTGTGGCGGTGCGTGGAGACGACCAGCGATTGATCGGCCGTGAGCGCCGTCTTCAGATGCTCGATGAAATAAAGCTCGGTCTGGGTGTCCATCGACCCGGTCGGCTCGTCGAGGAACAGCATCTTCGACGGGCTGACCAAGGCACGGGCGAGGACCAGCAGCGAACGCTGTCCGCCCGACAGGCGGCTGCCGCGCTCACCGACCGGAAGGTCGAAGCCGGCGGCGTCGCGCGACAGGAAAATGTCGGCACCGGAGCGGACGACCGCATCGATCAACTGGGCGTCGTCGGCCTTGGCCGCGCCGAGCATGAGGTTGTCGCGGATCGTACCGCTGAACACCTCGGCGTCCTGCGCCACGAAACGGAAGGCCTCGCGCAGCTGGTGCGGGTGGTATTGACGGCTGTCGAGGCCGTCGACCAGCATCTCGCCGTCGGTCGGCGGATAGAGCCCACACAGCACCCGGCCGAGCGTCGACTTACCCGACGCGACGCGGCCGATGATGCCGATCCGCTCACCGGGGCCGATCTTGAGGTTAATCCCGTCGAGCGAGTCGCGACCGGCGTTGGGATAGCGGAACGAAGCATTGACCAGTTCGATGTGGCCGACGCGGATTTCCGGCACGATGCTGCGCATAGCAACCTGCCGCTCGTCGTTCGCGTCCATCATCCGCTGCAGCGAATCGAGCGTCGTGAACGCCTGCTTGCCGCGGGTGACGAGAAACGCGAGCTGGCCGACCGGCTGCAGCGAGCGGCCCGACAGCATGATGATCGCAATGATCGCGCCCATCGTCATTTCGCCGAGCTGGAAGCGGTAGAAGCCGCCAATCAGCAGGCCGACACTGATCAGCTGCTGCGAAATGCTGGCGAGGTTGACCGCGACCGCCGTCAGGCGCCGCATGCGCTCGCCGGTCGCCGCCGACATCGCCGAATAGCGCCGCCAGCGTCCGAGCATCTGCCCTTCCGCGCGGACCGACTTCAACGTCTCGGCGCCGGCGATCGATTCGACCAGCACCGAATGCTGCAGGCTGGAATCCGCCTGCGCGTCGAGCGCCGCGCGGCCCATGGCTTTTTGCAGGCTCAGGCCCGCGATCAGCATCAGGGCGATGCCGGCCAGGGGCACCAGCACGAGCCAGCCCGCGAGCACCGTGATCAGCGCGAGAAACAGGAACAGGAACACGACATCGACCGCGAGCACGACGGTGGTCGAAGCGAAGAAGTCGCGGACCATTTCGAACTCGGAGACGCGCTTGGCGAAGGCGCCAGTGCTGCCCTGGCGCTCGGCCATCGGCAGGTTCATCACCTTCTCGAACAGTTTTTGGCTGAGCTTGGCGTCGAGCTTGCGGCTGACTTCGTCGATCAATCGGGCGCGGGCAACGCGAAGCACGAAATCGAACGACAGCGCCAGCACCACGCCGATGCCGAGCACCCACAATGTCGCCACGGCCTTGTTCGGGATGACCCGGTCGTAGACGTTCATCGTGAACAGCGGCATCGCGAAGGCGAGCAGGTTGACGATCAGGGCAGCAAGCAGGACCGGCCAGAATTCTCTCCGGACCTTCCACACTTCCGACCAGAACCAGTGCGAACGCTTGGCCTTGTCCCACGGGCGTTCGCCCTCGCGCTCACGGGTCGGATCGGTTTCAACCACGACTGCGCGGCCGGTGTACACGTCCCGGAGTTCGTCGAGCTTGACCCAATTGGGTTCGGCCAGGCCGGGCGCATAAAGCAGCCCTTCGGCCCCGCGAGTCTCGAGCAGCACCGCGGCGCGCTCTTCGCTGAGTTCGAGCACCGCCGGACACTGGCTCGATGGCCAGCCGCGGAGCTTGCGGGAAATCGCTTCGGTGCGCATTCCGACCTGCTCGAGCGCGGGCTCGATCTGGTGGAACGGCAACGTGCCCTGTTCCGACAGGGCAAGACCCGCGCGGAGGAGGACCGGCGACGATGGCCGGTCCGCCTCACGCGCGAGGAAAGTCAGGCAGTCAAGGACGGGGTCGATTTCACGCGACCGTTCCGCATCAAGCCAATGCATGAAGCTCACAAACCGTCCTTTGCACTATCTACCTGCCAGCAGGCTGGTCGTTCGGGTTGGCCATCGCCGTACCCGGAGTGCCGACCGGAGCGCTAGCAGGTGCCGCGCCCATGGCCGGATATGGGACACTATTCTCCTGGAGGTCCGCCGGCGGGATCGGGTTCACATGGAACCGTGCCCGCTCGTCACCAACCGCCGAAGACGCCATGTTGACGCCGAGGCAAGCGATCAGCTTGTTGGCCGCCGCAAGCACCCGATACTCCGCGTAGAGCTTGGCGAGACGCGCGGTCTCGGTCTGCTGCTGCACGTTGTAGCGCGTGTTCTGGGCGTCAAGGACGTCGAGCAATGAGCGCCGGCCGATGTTGAACTGCTCCCGATAAGACAGCAGCACGTCGTCGGAGATCTTGGCCTGCGTCTCGAGCTCGCTGACCAGCGCCGTCTGGTTGGTCAAGCGGCTCCACGCGGTGCGGGTATCCTCCTCGGCCTGGCGGGTCACCTGGAACAGCCGCCCGTGGACTTCGTCGGCCCGGTGCTGCTGCTCACGGACGTTGGCTTCCTTGATTCCGCCATTGTAGAGCGTCCAACGGAGCACGGCATTGGCCTGCAGGTCGGTCGTGCGACCGGCGAAGCCGTCGATGTCGTGACCAGCGCGGGCGCGGCCTTCAAGGTAGAACTTCGGACCAATGTCGGCCTTCGCAGCGCGGACTTCCTCGCGCGCCGTGTTGAGATCGGCAATGGCTTCCTGGACGCGCGGATTCTGGCCGCGAGCCAAGGCTTCCGCTTCGTCGAGCGTCGCCGGCATGCACTGCGACACGTCAGGCGGCAGCGACACGCTGTCGATCGGCACGCCGGTCAGGGTGCGAAATGTGATCGCGGCCGTGTCGAGATCCTCGCGGGCCTCGGTCACGCGGGCGCGGGCCGACTGCAGGCGCTCTTCGGCCTGCTGCTGGTCAGCGATGCTGATCGAGCCCTTCGACACGCCTTCGCGCAGATCGCCAACCAGGCGTTCGTGGAACGTCACGTTGTCCTGGGCGATGGCGACCAGCCGCTGCTGGAGCAGATAGTCGATGTAGGT
>Ga0068860_100007453_pt1 | contig 10940 bp, 9 predicted proteins | sample KBSSwiS32_FD_66597 | JGI IMG/M metagenome (GOLD analysis project Ga0068860, IMG submission 66597) | Switchgrass rhizosphere microbial communities from Kellogg Biological Station, Michigan, USA - KBS Switchgrass S3-2 | ecosystem: Host-associated > Plants > Roots > Rhizosphere > Soil ... | reverse complement strand
GTTTTTAGTCAGCTTACTGCTGGTAACAGCCCCGGGTATTTTTGCACAGGATACCTGGACGCAGAAAGCCAGTTTATCAAACACTCCTGTTAATGACTACAGCTACGGATGCGGTATTGGTAACAAAGCGTATGTAGTGCCTGGCCCAACGCCCGGAAGTTATTTTGAAACCGCACCGAAAACTGATTTCTTTGAGTATGACCCGGCAACTGATGTATGGACCAAAAAAGCAAATTTGCCGGTAAATAATGTGCCTTACGGCCTGGCTGTATCTATTAACGGAAAGGGTTACTTCGGATTAACAGGCGGCATTTGGGAATACGATCCTGCTATTGATACATGGACAAGAAAATTGACTTTACCAGCAGGAATAACTACATTTCTAACGGCCTTTAGTATTGGCGGCAAAGGGTATTTTTCCTGGGGTGATGGTGCTTCCTCCAATCAACTTTGGGAATATAATCCCGTTACAGATGCATGGGTTCAAAAGGCAAACTTTCCCGGCACAACAGCACCATCTGTTTTTGACATTCATACCGGGTTTACCATCGGCAATAAAGGATATGTTGCAAAAAATGGCGACACCGATCCTTCCAATAAAAACGATTTGTGGGAATATGATCCGGCCCTGAATACCTGGACGCAAAAAGCCAGTTTCGGAGGCAAAATAATAGTTAGTTCAAACGGCTTTGGTATTGAAGGCAAAGGCTATATTGCCACAGCTGCCAACGTTGTTCCTGATTTACCCTATACAGAAATGCATTTCCTGCAATTTGATCCTGTTTCAAATACCTGGACTGAAAAAGCTATGTTTCCTGGTCAGCCGAGAGGATATAGTGTTGGCCTTAGCATTGGCAACAAAGGATATATTGGGTTCGGGGTGATTTCTTATCGTACAGGCGCGCCGGCTGCCAATGATTTTTGGGAATATACCCCTGCGCCTTCTGTAACGCCACCAATTGGCCAGGGTACAGGTCTGCAGGGTATATATTACAATGGCACCAACCTGTCGGGTATACCACTGCTGACCCGTATAGATACCACTATTAATTTTGATTTCAGCTATGGCAATATACCACAAGTACTGTCTCCAGCACCAGGCATTGTACCGGAAGACAAGTATTCAGTAAGATGGACCGGCCAGGTACAACCGCTTTATTCAGAAACTTATACTTTCTATACGCAGAGCGATGATGGCATACGGTTATGGGTAAACGGTGTACAGTTGGTAGACGACTGGATGAACCAGGGCGTTACCGAAAAAAGCGGCACCATTAACCTGGCAGCCGGTCAGAAATATGATATTGTAATAGAGTATTATGAAAATACGGGCAATGCCGTTACCAAATTGCTGTGGTCGTCGGCAAGTACATCCAAGGCCATCATTCCCAAGTCACAATTGTATCCGCCGGTAATAGCACCCGCTACAGGCACAGGCTTGCGGGGCGTATACTATAATGGTATTAACCTATGGGGCGCACCCTTGCTTACCAGGGTAGATACCACTATTAATTTTGATTTCAGCTATGGCAATATACCACAGGTATTATCGCCTGCACCTGGTGTAGTGCCAGAAGATAAATATTCAGTAAGGTGGACCGGCTGGGTGCAGCCCGCGTATTCTGAAACCTATACATTTTATACAAAGAGCGATGATGGCATCCGCCTTTGGGTAAATGGGGTAAAACTGGTAGACGACTGGATGAACCAGGACGCCACTGAAAAGAGCGGCACCATTTCGTTGACCGGCGGCCAGAAATATTATATTGTAATTGAGTATTATGAAAACACCGGCAATGCGGTAACCAAACTGTGGTGGTCAAGCCCCAGCACACCAAAAGCCATAGTACCCAAAGGGAGGTTATACCCAACCGTTGCACCCACACCAGGTGGTTATGGATTGCAGGGCGTATACTATAACGGAACAAGCTTATCGGGCGCGCCGTTGTTAACCAGGATAGATCCTACCATCAATTTTGATCTGAGCTATGGTAATATACCGCAGGTATTGTCGCCTGCGCCGGGCACCGTGCCGGAAGATATGTATTCAGTAAGCTGGACAGGTAAAGTACAACCGCTCTATTCTGAAACCTATACGTTCTACACAGTAAGCGATGATGGCATCAGGCTTTGGGTAAACGGGGTGCTGCTGGTAGACGACTGGATGAACCAGGCAGCCACCGAAAAGAGTGGAACTATAACATTGGCAGCCGGCCAATTATACGATATCAAAATTGAATATTATGAAAATACCGGTAATGCAGTAACAAAATTGTATTGGTCAAGCGCCAGTACGCCAAAAGCAATCATACCGGCATTGCAACTTTTCCCGCCGGCCTCGTCAGCTGCTGTGGCCAGTGCCAGGGTAATGGATAATAATACAGCCATAGCACTGAAAGCGGCACCTGTGGCGTTAACAAGTTATTCCAACATCAGCCCCAATCCCGTAAAACCGGGCCGGTTGGTAAGGCTGGACATCAACAGCGATAAAACGACCAACGCGGTGCTGCAAATAACAAGCAGTAATGGACAGCCAGTCAGCAGGCGTATGATAAACCTGGTGCCTGGTGTAAATACCATTTCGGTAAATACCAGCGGGCTTAGCGGTGGTTTATATATCATCAGCATTGCGGGTAATAACAATGCGCATAATTTTAAATTGGTAGTGCAATAAGCAGCACCGGTTATTTTTTTACAAAGCCGTCTCAGTTTTGAGGCGGCTTTGTATTAAGCAGAAGCAGTCATTAATTTGATTAATTTTGCCCCTCAGCATCATTAAAAATCAATAAGAATGAAAATAGAAAAAGCGATCCTGGCAGGCGGCTGTTTTTGGGGCGTAGAAGAATTGATCCGTCACCTGGATGGTGTAAAGACTACACGCGTGGGCTATACCGGCGGCGATGTGCCCAACGCTACCTACCGCCACCATGGTACTCATGCGGAAGGCATTGCCGTAACTTTCGACGCAGATGTATTGCCGTACAAAAAATTACTTGAATTTTTCTTTCAGATACACGATCCCACCACGCTGAACCGGCAGGGAAACGATCGCGGAACTTCTTACCGCTCCGCGATTTTTTACCTTGATGATCAACAAAAAAAAGAAGCGAATGAACTGATAGCAACCATGACGGCATCGCGCAAATGGCCGGGCTCCATTGTTACCCAGGTTGTGCCCGCTACTGATTTCTGGGATGCAGAAGAAGAACACCAGGACTACCTGCAAAAAAATCCCTACGGCTACACTTGTCATTTTATAAGACCCGACTGGACGCTGAGCTGATTGCTTGGTTTTTTGCGCAGCACCAGCGCGCAGATTAAAGAAAGCACCAGCCCCACCGGTATCACCTCAGAATAGGTGAGCAGTATATTAACCAGGGGATTTTTATACATGGTTTTAAAACTTTCCATGGCCGCGGCCTGCCTGCTTATTTCTGCAGCAGATGCACCCCGGGCTTTTAGTTTTTCAATCATATGGGCGGCATATTGGTCGGCAAAATCCGGAATAAAAACATAGTAATCGATCAGCCAGGCAATAACATACATGGAAGAAGCAATTAAAGTAATAAAAAGCCCTATCCGGAAAGCTTTTCCAAAGCTGATTACCCCATCATTGAATTTATCGCGGTAGTTTTTTACACCCACAAAAATCAGGGAAAAAGCCAGGAGCATCATGGCATAGCCAAAGTACATGCTCTTATCAAAGTCGATATGGCTATTGTATACGGCTGTTAAAAAGATGCCCAATGCCAGGATGGTACCCGCAATGATACCATATAGCCAGATAGTTTTTTTCATGATGATTATTTTTTAAATGATGAATGACCAAAACTCATCAAACGGCTGCACAATAGCCTCATACTTTCGGGTGATTTTGGAAACACCGGGCCTAAATCATTACAAAGGATGATGATTAGGGCAATAAACCCATCTTTTTCGCTTTTTCAATGGCCTGCATCCGGCTATGCACTTCCAGTTTTTCGAATATTTTGGAACAATGGGTCTTCACGGTATTCGGCGATACATACAATTGTTCCGAAATGGCCTTATTACTGTTGCCATTGGCCAGCAACTGAAGCACTTCCATTTCGCGCCAGCTAAGACCCGATTTTTCCAATGCAGCCTGGTTCAGCGAAAATTCACCAGGCTCTTTGTAAACTGTTTTCTCCACCACAACGGTATTGATTTTGGGTTTCGAAAGCTTTAAGGCCAGCCAGATGCCGAGTGCGGTAAAAAGTAATGCAATGGCGCCTATATAGATATCGAATGCATGGTCGTAGATCAGCAGCCGCAGTTCAAGCCATTTTAAAACAAACAACAGGATGGCCAGCGAGCATCCATATATCCAGATGGTGCGGTATTTCCTGGAGAATATATTGTTCATTTTACCTGCGGCCAATCAGATGGCGACCAGCCTATGTAAAATATAAAAAAATTGCTGTATACGGCTTATTATTTGGCCACCTGTTTAACCTGGTTGGGAACCGGTCTTATCTTTCGGCAGGCATGGTATGAAGCACAAAAATGATGAGGATCATCCAGCATCCAAATCCCGCCATAAAAATGCGGAAGCCGGTAAGATCGGTAAAGACGAACCCACCCGTCATGGCAACGATGGCCAATGCAGCTATGGCAATGCCCGCCCAGCCCAGCCAAACCGGCAATTTTTTTGTTCTTATAATGGCCAGCGACCATAATATGGCTGCCAGGCAGGAGGCGCCTGTAAAAATGAGATCGAATGCATGGTTAAGGGCAACATTGTATTTGACAATGGGTTTAATCACATTTAATTGTTCAGGACTAACCTCGGTATAATTGTGCAGGAATAACGGCAATGCCAGCCCGTTGACTGCAGCCGCCAGCATTACCGCAAACAAACCGGTAGTCAGGGTAATAAATGCCGTAAGCGAAAGCCAGCTACCGGCATTCAGTTGTTTGGCCAGTCCCCAAAAACCAATAATACAGAAGGGTATGGAAAGAATAGCCAGTGAATGGGTTATCATAATCATGTTACTGATGCGCTGCAGGTGTTCTATAGAACCGCCAACGGGGTGCAGCAGCATGGTAAATATCATTAGTACTACGGCAATGGCCAGTGAATGCGCATACTGCGCGGGAGTGGTATTTTTCAAGTGTCGTTTTTTAGTGCCGGCAAAACTAAAATGACCGGGCGACAACGGCCTTGATAGAAATCAAGAAGTAAAAAACCTGGTCTTATTTTATCCGTTTGCGGATGCGGCTGAGGGTTTCCGGCGTAATGCGCAACCAGGAGGCCAGCATTTTTAGGGGGAACGCCTGCAATAGTTCGGACCGGTTGGCCAGCAATTGCTGGTATTTTTCTTCCGGCGAAAGGTGAAGCGTATTGATATCCGTATACTGCATGGCCTCGAGTATGCGGCCGGCCTTGAAGAAAACGGGGGAGTATTGTATGATCTCGTGTATGGCATTTATTGACAGCATGGCCAGTTCGCAATCTTCAAACGCACGGATAAAGGCAAGCGCCGGTTTTTGCGAAGTAAAGCTCTGGTAATCGGTCAGCCAGTTGTGTTTTGTATAAAGGTTGATAACCGTATCTGTACCATCGGGCAGGGGAAGGATATGAACACAAGTTCCCTTCAGCAGAAAATAAATGGCCTGGCAAACGCTTCCTTCTTTTAGTACAAAATCATTTTTGGGCACCTGCCGCATGGTTAACCTGCTTTCAAAAAAGGCAAGGTCTTTTTCCGCAAAAGAGGCCAGGGATTGCAAAGATTCAATTACCGCACTAAACATGACTGCATAGGTACAGATTAATAACAAATGATGCAAAAGCTTCTCTGTCCTGCCAATATTGGTGCCCGAGGGCCGGTGCTGCAATAATAGGCGCAAAAAGCCGTTTAGCAGCAGGAGCTGAACCTTCAATAACAAGTATGGCAACATTTATAGTACAGGTGAAATTACATGATGGCTGTTTTCAGGATTACGGGATACTGGAGGCTGCCATGATAAATGAGAATTTTATTCCGCGCAAATCGGCGGCACCCGGTTACCGTGAATTTTTGTATTACGGCAATCTGGGGCTTTCACCCGCCCATGCATTGGTAAAAAAAACAGTATTGCTGACCGGCCGGCAATTTTCATTTGCAGTGCTGAAAGACCAGGGTGCAGAAAAGCAGTATCACAACAACAATAACCCGGTCAGGGAATTGTCTGCCCCCCTGCGAAATGTTTCTTAGTCCGCCGTCTCGTCTTTATCATTATACAGTTAGTTTTGGTTTTCCCCCGTTATTCCTAACAGGGGAATTTTTTAGTGTGCGGGCCACAGTAAGTACGCAATTACCAGGAATGGCGATAAATGAATACCCATAACCGGTAGTAGCGGCCAGAAAGTTTTAGCCCGTGTAATAAATTTCCCGTAACTTGACGTGAGTTTGTAATAACCGTATTATTTGTTGATTTACCCGTTTTAGGATCCAATTGAAGATCATTGCAAAGGCCCCGCTACGCTGTAGCCGGGCCTTTTTTATAATAAAAAAGGGCTGCATAGAAATGCTGCCCCGTTTTAAAATCCAATATCCTATGAAAAACCAGTACAAAAATAGGGGATGGCTGATTTTTTAAATTTTAAGTTATCCCCGACCGTTAATATTGTATGCTGGTTAAGAGGAATCGTTTTTGGGTGGGTTACAGTACCCGTATCTTAATATTTCTCCATTCGCTGGAACCGGGGTGTTGTTGCAGGGCAATTTTACCTTTGGCAACTTTGGCAAAATCTGTAAAAGCCTTGCCGCTGAATTTACTGCCAGCCACCATCTTGTTCCATTGTTCGCTGCCAATCTCGCCCTCATATGTTTTGATGCCGTTTAGCCAGAAGCTCAGGTGCGCCTTGTTTTGCACTATTTTTACCTGGTTCCATTCGCCCGCAGGGTGGGGTTTGGAAACAGTGGTGTCGCCGGCCATATCGTACAAACAACCTGCCAGGTGGTTCTGTTTTTTATTATCGTCTGCACTTACGTTGTCGAGCACCTGCATTTCGGGGCCCGTTAGGTAGGTGGCATCGTATTTCGGAGATTCCTGTACATCAAAAATAATCCCGCTATTGCCGCCTTTGGATATTTTCCATTCCAGTTGCAGTTCAAAATTTTCATACGCACCATTTGTTACGATATCGCCCCCGCCTTCTCTTGGCTGGCTGGGATCAAAAACCAGTTTACCTTCCTTCACCTGCCATTTAGAACCAACGGTGTCTCTGAGGTAGGTATGCCAGCCCCTGGTTGTTTTTCCATCGAATAATAACTGCCAGCCTTGTTTTTTTTCTTTGCTGTTAAGTTTGTTTGGTTGCTGTGCGGTAAGCATCGTAGTTAATAAAATAAAAGATGCGCTGATGATTATTTTATACATGTGTGGTTTATTTAGAGGCCGCTAAGGTAATTTTTACAACCTATTATAAGTGTATTTTTACCCATCATTTTTAAAATACACCAGTATGAACCCCATTTTTTTGCGCACATTTTTTTTGCTGCTGCTTGGTACGGCCGTTTTGCGGGCGGCGGCAGCGAAAACAGATACGGTGCTTACTTATAGCAACCGCATGAAAAAAGAAATTAAAGCAGTTGTTATAGTGCCCGACAATTATGCAATGGCAAAGGCTTTACCGGTGGTATACCTGTTGCATGGGCACGGTGGCAATTATGCAGACTGGATAACGAAAGCGAAAGGGCTTGATAAGATGGCAGATATGTATAGTGTTATAATTGTATGTCCGGATGGTAATATTGGCAGCTGGTACTGGGACAGCCCGGAAGACAGCAGCTATCAATATGAAACCTATGTATCCATTGAACTGGTGAAGTATATAGATGATAAATACAAAACAATTAAAGATAAAAGAGGCCGGGCCATAACCGGTCTTAGCATGGGTGGCCAGGGAGCCATGTACCTGGCTTTGCGGCACCAGGACGTATTTGGTGCGGCCGGCAGTATGAGCGGCGGGGTTGATATAAGGCCTTTTCCCAATAATTGGGATATGGCCAGGCGTCTGGGCAGTTATGATAAATTTCCCGAACGGTGGGAGCAGCATGCTATTGTAAATATGCTGCACCTGCTTACCACTAATCCCCCTGCACTTATCATTGATTGCGGTACAGAAGATTTCTTTTTTAATGTAAACAAAAACCTGCACGAACAAATGATGTACCGGAATATACCGCACGATTTTATCACCCGCCCGGGTAGTCATAACTGGGCATATTGGTCAAATGCCATTCAATACCAGTTATTGTTTATGCATAATTTTTTTGCCAGTGGTCATTAAATGCCTGTGTTAGTTGCAATCGATCTTCACCCATGCCAGTTAGATTTGAAATAGAATTTGTAAATAAAGATAGAAGGCCCTATTATTTAATTGCCCGGCACATTACACCGGGGCATGATTTTTCGCTTCTTGAAATGCCATTCTTAAATGGTTTCAAAGTTAAACCGGAATTGACTATGCCAAGAGCGTTAGACAAAAATGGTTTGCCAGGGTTTGACCTTTTTATATTCTATTTGGCCGACGGAGATGATATCAAGAAATTTAATACGGGAACGATAGTAGAATTAACTGCTGAACAAACATGATATTCGCAAATCCTATAAGGTTTGCAGCGCCGCTTTGCCGCCCGGCAAACCTTATAGGATTAAATTCCCGGAAAAATCGCACACCTGCAGTAATATTTTCAAACGGCGTATCAATCGGGAAATACGTAAAGATAGAATCTTGACTATTACTACCTGAACCAACAAATAGGAAACACAAATCAAGAATTAATCTTACAAAGCCAAATCCCCAATCATTCAGTCCGGAGGCTTTTTATGGGATTCATCAACGCCGCCCGCACCGCCTGGTAACTGACCGTTGCCAGTGTAACGAGCAGCAAACCCACGCCGGCAACCACAAAGATCCATGCGGATAAAGGCGCACGTATCGCATAGTTCTGCAGCCATTGATCCATGCAGTAATAAGACAGGGGCATCGCGATTAGCATGGACAACGCCACCAGCTTTACGAAGTCGGCGGAGAGCAGCGCCCAGAGACCCGTAACGCCGGCACCAAGCACTTTGCGCACGCCGATCTCCTTTGTACGTTGTTCAGCAACGAAGGAGGCGAGACCAAAAAGGCCCAGACAGGAAATAAGGATGGCCAGAGCGGAGAACACCGTTGCGAGATTGCCAATCCGCGACTCGGTATTAAACTTCTTTTGAAACTCTTCATCAATGAAAGAATAGATAAATGGGCTGGCCGGGTTAAACTGTTTGAAGACGGGTTCTATCGCGGCGAGAGCGGTGCGCACCGGCACACCTGGTTTGATGCGGATTGTAAAAACATCATGGCCACCGTCGCCCAGGAAGATTGCAGGTTGAACCGGGAAATAAGGACTGTTGCTGATGATGTCCTTCGTCACGCCGATGATGGTGTAGGGTCTTCCCCAATGTTTGATGGTCTTACCGATGGGATCTTTGAAACCCAGGAGACGGGCAGCCGTTTCGTTGACAATCGCGGCCATGCTGTCGGTGAGGTGTAAGCGGGAAAAGTCCCGGCCTTTAACAACGGCCCAGCCAATGGTCGGACCAAAATCGGCATTTACATTGAGGTCGCGGAATGTCTTGTTTTTTGCATCCTCGCTCATTCTTTCCCATTCAAGCGTATTGTTTCTGGAAAATGCGTTTAGCGTGGTAGAGGAATTGGCGATATTGGCAACCACGCCCGTATTGAGCAGGCCTTTGCGAAGCGCCTCATAATGCGTGTCCAATTCATGCGTGTTATCGGGAACCGTGATCAGCCCCGTCTGATCATAACCCAGCGGTTGATCCCTGGCAAACTGGATCTGGCGGAATACGACGATGGTGCCGATGATCAGGGCGAGCGAGATGGAAAATTGGGCAACGACCAGGACTTTGCGTGGAATGCTGGCGCCTTTGCCGGCCTTGAATGTCCCTTTCAGCACTTTCACCGGCCTGAAGCTGGAAAGATAGAAGGCCGGGTAGCTACCGGCCAGCAGACCGGTGAGCAAAGTACAGATTAATGAAAGGCTCCAGAAAACGGGGTTCGTCCAGGGGAAATCCATGGTCTTACCAGCCAGCTGATTGAACCAGGGCAGGGTCAGCGCCGCCAGGACAAGGGCGAGAACAAAAGAAAGGAATGCAAGAAGGACCGACTCACCAAGAAATTGTGCGATGAGATGACCACGCAGCGAGCCGACGGTCTTGCGGATGCCCACTTCCTTTGCACGTTTTTCGCTGCGGGCTGTGGCCAGGTTCATAAAATTGATGCAGGCCAGCAGGAGGATAAAAACCCCGATGATCCCGAGCATTCTGACATAGACAATACGGCCACCGCCGGCGGAGTTGGTCTCATCGTAATGCAGGTAAAGGCTTTTGAACGGAAACACTTTGTAGTTTTCATATGCATAGTTGACATAGGGGCTACAGATATTCTTGATACGAGCCGTTGCCTTATCTACCGTTACATTGCCTGCGAGGCGGGCATAGATGCGGCAGTCATGGTCTTCGAAATTGTTGATATTTCTCACCCAGTTTGTTTCCTCGCTGGCCATCGAAATGAAAAAATCATACTCATGTAAGCTGCTGTTCACGGGTTGATCGGCATAGACGCCCCCGACGGTGAATGGGCGGCGGTTTTCATATTGAAAGGTTTTCCCGACTGCGTTTTCAGTACCATAGAGCGCTATCGCCGTCGACCTTGCAATAAGGGCGGTGTTTGGGTCGCGCATCGATTCGGCGGTGCCGCTCAGGAAGTGGTAGCCGAAAATGAGCGGGAAGGTATACTCTGCCGAAGTGCCCGACCGGGCGATGCTTTTGTCGCCGTTCACCAGCAAATGCTGGCCGGCCCAAAGGGTCATTGCCGTTTGGGCGAAGACATCCTGGTAGTTTCCTTTTTGCAGCCAGGGATTGAGGGCAGG
>Ga0068860_100007451_pt1 | contig 10941 bp, 11 predicted proteins | sample KBSSwiS32_FD_66597 | JGI IMG/M metagenome (GOLD analysis project Ga0068860, IMG submission 66597) | Switchgrass rhizosphere microbial communities from Kellogg Biological Station, Michigan, USA - KBS Switchgrass S3-2 | ecosystem: Host-associated > Plants > Roots > Rhizosphere > Soil ... | reverse complement strand
TCACCTTGTCGGCGCCGGCCCGCAGCAGCCGGCGGGCATCGTCGACCGCCCGGATGCCGCCGCCCACCGTGAAGGGAATGAACACCTCTTCGGCCGTGCGCCGAGCCACTTCCACCATGGTGTCGCGCCCGTCGGACGAGGCAGTGATGTCGAGGAAGACCAACTCGTCGGCACCCTCGGCGTCGTAGCGGGCCGCCAATTCCACCGGGTCGCCGGCGTCGCGTAGGTTCACGAAATTGGTGCCCTTCACCACTCGTCCGGCCGTGACATCGAGGCAGGGCACCACCCGCGCCACCTTCATCGGCCACCACCGGCGGCGACCGCGGCCAACGCTTCGGTAACCGTGAAGCGGCCCTCGTACAGCGCCTTGCCGGTGATGGCGCCGGCCACCCCCAGGTAGGCCAGCGCCCTGAGGTCGTCGAGGGTGGCGATACCACCCGAGGCAATCACCGGAATGGCGGTGGCCGCCATCACCTGTTCCAGCCCCTCGAGGTCGGGCCCGGTGAGCATGCCATCGCGACCGATCTCGGTGACCACGAACGAGTCGGCCTGGGGGTAGTCGTCGAGCACGTCGACCAGTTGACGGCCGCTGCCTTCAGTCCATCCGTGCACCGCCAACTCCCCGCCCCGGTGGTCCAGCCCCACCGCCACCGCTACGAAAATCGAAGCCTCGTCGACCAACTCAGGATGAGCCACCGCGGCCGTGCCCATCACCACCCGGCCCACCCCGGCGCGCGCCAGGGCTTCGACGTCGGCCATGGTGCGCACACCGCCGCCCGTCTGCACCCGGGCCTGACCCCGCACCGCGTCGGCGATGGCGCCGATCACCGCACGGTTGGTGGGTTCGCCGCTGCGGGCGGCATCGAGGTCCACCACGTGGATCCACTCGGCCCCTGCATCGGCGAAGCTGACCGCTACCGCCACCGGATCGGTGCCGTACACGGTCTCGTGCGCGTAGTCGCCCTGGCGGAGCCGCACGCACTGCCCTCCCCGCACGTCGATCGCCGGGTAGACGATCATGCCGGCGCCTGCGCGCTGGCCCTGCGGGCCACCCCCACCACATTGCCGAGCAACGCCAACCCCGCCGACGCCGATTTCTCGGGGTGGAACTGCGTGGCCATCACGTTGCCCCGCTCGACCGCCGCCACCAGGCGGCCGCCGTAGTCGCAGGTGCCGATCACACCGTCATGGTCGTCGGCCGAATAGGAGTGCACGAAGTACATCCACGGCTCCGGACCCAGCCCATCGAACAACACCGAGGGCCCGCTCACCTGCACACGGTTCCATTGCATCTGCGGCCGCTTCACCCCGGCCGGGATCAGGCGCACCATGCCCGGCAGCACTCCCAGCCCGGCCACACCCGGGTCTTCCTCCGAGCCCTCGTAGAGCATCTGCATTCCCACGCAGATCCCCAGGAACGGACGGCCCGACGCCACCGCCTCCAGCGCGACCTCGTCGAGCTTCGAGTTTCGAAGCGCGGCCATGCAGCGGCCGAAGGCTCCCACCCCGGGCAACACTACCAGCGCCGCGGCCCGGACCAAGCCGGCATCGTCGGTGAGACGAGCATCGGCGCCGGCCACCTCCAACGCTTTCTGGGCCGAACGCAGGTTTCCGATGCCGTAGTCGAGTACCGCGATGAGGGGCCGCTCGCCGCTCACAGGACACCCTTGGTGGACGGAACGGCACTCCCCTCCACCCGCACCGAATCGCGCAGGCAACGGGCCACCCCCTTGAACGCCGCCTCGATCACGTGATGGGTGTTGCGGCCGGCCCGCTTGGTGACGTGCAGCGTGATCTCGGCCGACGTCGCCAACGACTGGAAGAAATGCTCGGCCAACTCGGGGTTGAAGGGCGGGTCGCCCAGCGGCAAGACCTCGCCGAACGGCAGGTCGATGGCGGCGAAGGGCCGCCCGGACAGGTCGAGCGCCACCTCGACCAACGCCTCGTCGAGCGGGAAGGCGCCGCTGGCGAACCGTCGAACCCCTCGTTTGTCGCCCAGCGCCTCGGCGATGGCCTCGCCAATGGTGATCGCCACGTCTTCCACCGTGTGATGGCTGTCGACTTGCAGATCGCCGCGCGCCAGCACCACCAGATCGAAGCCGCCATGGCGACCGAGTTGATCGACCATGTGGTCGAAGAAGGGCAGACCGGTGGAGATCTCGTTGGTGCCCGTGCCATCGAGGTTCAGGCGCACCTCGATGGTGGTCTCCTTGGTAGAGCGCTGGCGCACCGACGTACGGCCCGTCATGCCAATACCGTGCTCAGCGCACCGAGGAATGCATCGTTTTCCGAAGCGGTGCCGATGGTGACCCGCAGGCAGTCGGTGAGCATGGGCCACGAGGAGCAATTGCGGACCAGCACCGAGTGATCGAGGAGCCCCTGCCACACGTCGTTCCCCGACTTCTGGGTGGGACGGAACAGCAAGAAATTGGCGCCCGATGGCCACAGCTGCACCGGCAACTCGCCCAGGCCGGCACCGACCCGATCCCGCTCGTGCACGATGGCCTTCACCCGGGCCTCCATCTCGCCCACGAACCGCAACGCCAACCGCCCGGCCGCCTGCTTGAACGCGTCGAGGTGATACGGGAGCACCACTTTGTCGAGCTCGTCGACCACCCAGCTCGGGCCGATCAGATAGCCGAGGCGGGCGCCGGCCATGGACCACGTCTTGGAAAAGGTGCGTGTGACGATTAGCGGCGTGTCATCGTCGACCAACGCCAGCGCCGACCAATCGGCGAACTGGCCGTAGGCCTCGTCGACCACCAAGAGGCCAGGCACCATGCCCAGCACCTGCCGCACGGCCTCGGGCGACTCGACCATCCCGGTGGGATTGTTGGGGGAGCACACGAAGGTGACGGCGGGCTGGTAGGCCTCGATCACCCGCTCGACCTCGGCCACGTCGAGCTCGAAACCGGCGGTTCGCTCACCCTCCACCACCGTGGCGCCGGCGATCCGGGCGATGTGGGAATGCAGTTGATAGGTGGGGCGGAAACTGGCCACCGCCCGACCCGGGCCGCTGTAGGCGAGCAGCAAGGTCTGCAGCACCTCGTTGGACCCGTTGGCCACGAACACCTGACCGGGCGCCACGTGATGCAGCTCGGCGATGGCCTCGCGCAGATCGGTGGCGGCCCGGTCGGGATAGCGGTGCCAATCGATGGCCGCCAGCTCCTGGGCCAGTGCCTCGCTCCAGGCCGCCGGGGGCGGTTCGGCCGACTCGTTGGTGTTGAGGCGCACCCGCACATCGACCTGCGGCGAGTGGTAGCCCTCGAGGGCTCGCAGATCGGGTCGCACCGTGGGCCGTTCCATCGTTGGCAAGCTACTGGGCCGGCACGGCTCGCCGGGTGCCGAAATCGCAGGCCATGCTGTAGCCCATGTCATCGAGCGACGCCGCCGAGCTGTTGTCCCTGTTGGCCAGCGCCGAGGATCTGCAGCGGCGCATCGGCGACATCGCCCGCCGCTACGACGGCTCGCCGCGCGAGGACATCGTGACCGGGCTGAACGAGGTGGACCGGTCCTTTGGAGCGGTGCTTCGCAAGATGGCGGGCGTGGCCAAACTCATGAGGTAGTGCGGTCAGCCCTGGGTTTGGGCCATCCGGGCCCGGATGAACCGGGTCTTACCGGGAACCAGTTCTCCTTCGGCGCGAGCGCGCTCGAGGGCCTTGGACCACCACGCCAGGTCATCCAGCGCGATCTGCAACGCGGCGTCGGTGAGCGGGTCGAGGGGCCTGTCGTCGACAAAGGCGGTGGCCAGGTTGGGGATGATGACGGTGCTGCGAAGGGGCGCCATCTCCATCTCCACCGCGATGTGCACCAGGTGCTCGATAGCCCTGACTCCCGCAGCCGTCCCCCCGCTGTAGGCGACCGTGGTCATGGGCTTGTTGCGCATGCCCGGCTTGATGAACACGCTGTCGATGGCGTTCTTCAGCACCGCCGGGATGCTGTGGTTGTACTCCGGGGTGATGAACAGGAAGGCGTCGGCCTCCTCGATCTTGTAGTTCCACGCCCGCACGATCGGATCGGAGTAGGTGGGGTCGGCACGATCGCCGATGGTGCCCAGGTGCTCCTGGAACATCGGCAGCGGCCAGTCCCGCAGATCCAGCAACTCCACGTCGAACGCCTCATGGGCCTGCGCCCGGTCCATCACCCATGGGGTGACGGTGTCGGAGGCGCGGTTCGGGCGAGTGCTCCCCACGATGATCTTCAGCTTGCTCAACGGGTCTCACTTTCGTTCTGCGGTCGCTAGGGGGCATCACGCGCCACCTGACGGGATCAGTACGCGCCTGCGTTAGGCGGCGGAGGGGCAGATGTCGGCCAGCACACAGTCACCGCAGCGGGGTTTGCGGGCGTCGCACACCCGGCGACCGTGCAGGATCAATCGCAGGCTGAACCGGCCCCGATCGGCCGGGCGGATCATGGCGCCAAGCTCGTGCTCCACCTTCACCGGATCGGTCAGCGTGGTGAGGCCCAAGCGCAGCGCGAGCCGGCCGACGTGGGTGTCCACCGGCAGGCCGGGCAGATCGAAGGCCACACTGCGAACCACATTGGCCGTCTTGCGACCGACGCCGGGAATCGTCACGAGGTCGTCCATCTCCGTGGGTACCTCACCACCGAAGCGCTCCACCAACGCCCCGGCCATGCCGAGCAGGCTGCGGGTCTTGTTCTGGTAGAAGCCGGTGGATCGGATGATCGTCTCCACATCCACGGGATTGGCCACCGCCAGCTCATAGGGCGTGGGGTACTTGGCGAACAGGGCCGGCGTCACCATGTTCACCCGGGCGTCGGTGCACTGAGCCGACAAGATCGTGGCCGCCAACAGCTCGAACGCATTCGAATGCTCGAGCTCGCAGATGGCGTCGGGGTACTCCTCCGCCAGGCGGCTGTTGACCACCGCCGCTCGGCCTTTGGGAGTACGTGGCTTGCCCATCGCCCGGAGGCTAGCGACCGACCCCACTAGCGTCGGCGGCCGTGCACGACGTCGAGGTCATTCGCCAACTGCTCCCCGCCCACATGGCCGCCATCACCAACCTGGCGCAGGCGGCAACCCGGGCGAACGGTTTTCGTCCCCTCGACGACCAGCACTGGATCGAGCTCACCCATGGCGGCGGCCCGGGCTTCGTGGGCCTCCTGGCTTGGAACGCCACCCACACCGCCCTCGAGGGCTATGCCCAGCTGAGCCATACCAACCAGTCGTACGGCCTGCAGTTGGTCCTCCCTCCCGAGGCCTCCCTATCCGGTGAGACCCTGGTGCGGGCCGCCCTGGGCGAAGTGGCGGCCGCCGGCGGCGGCTTGGTCAATTGGTGGGTCTTCCACGCCACCGAGTCATCGTCGGAGCTGCCGGCCCGCTGCGGCTTCAGCCCGGGCCGGGTCCAGCTCCAGATGCGACGACCGCTTCCGGTAGGGCGGCGGTCGCCGGTCGTTACCCGAAGCTTCCGGGTGGACCACGACGAGACCGACTGGGTGCGCGTCAACAACCGAGCCTTTTCTGGACATCTCGAGCAGGGCGGTTGGACCGTGGAGGACGTGCGGGCCCGCGAGAGCGAATCGTGGTTCGACCCCGAAGGGTTCCGGCTCTACGAGTCCGACGGCCGCCTGGCCGCCTTCTGCTGGACCAAGATCCATCCGGCCGACGCCGCCGACTCCGGCGGTGTCGTCCTGGGTGAGATCTACGTGATCGCCGTCGATCCCGATTTTGCGGGCCAGGGATTGGGCCGGGCGCTCACGCTGGCCGGTCTCGACTCGCTGAGCGACCGCGAGGTGGCGATGGGCATGTTGTACGTGGATAGCGCCAACGTGGCCGCAGTCGGGTTGTACGAATCGCTTGGTTTCGAGGTGCATCACCGCGACGCCGCGTTCGTGACCGAAGTGGGTTCGGCGAGCGGGCAGGAGTAAATGCCCGCGACCCGAGTGATACCACCGGCCGCTCTGGGCCTGGTGGCCAGCGCGGCGGTGGCGCTTGGCGGATGGACCGCCGGTGCGCGCGCCATCCCGATCTATCCCCCGCGCTGGTTGTCGGGGGTGAGGGGTTTCGACGACGTCCCGACGCTGAACCTCACCGGGGCCAAGATCGTGTTCTGGTGCGGCCTGGTGGTGTTGGCGGCCGCCTGGCTGTGGTTACGGGTCCGGGCCAAAAGTGTGCCACCGATGGTGTTGGTGGCGGTGGCCCTGGTGTGGGCCGCGCCGTTGGTGATGGGTCCGCCGCTCGCCAGCCGCGACGCCTACAGCTACGCCGCCAACGGCGCCCTCGGCAATCGAGGTCTCGATCCGGCGGAACATCCACCGGCCTCGCTCGGCGGCAGCCGGGTGTTGGACGGGGTCGATCCCATCTGGCGCTACAGCGCCACTCCCTACGGTCCGCTGGCCACCGGCCTGTCGCGCTTGGCCGACCGGGTCGGCGACGAGCAGCCGGCGGGCGAGGTGCTAATGCTGCGCGGCGAGATGGTGGCCGGGTACCTCCTGCTGCTCTTGGCCTCGATTGCGCTGGCTCGCAGCGCGGGGCGCGACCCCACCGACGCGGTGGTGCTCATCGGCGCCAATCCCTTGGTGCTGGTGCACCTGATCGGCGGTCTGCACAACGAGGCGCTGATGCTCGGCCTGATGATGGCCGGGCTGGCCATCGCCGCCACCCGACCGGACTGGTTGGCGTGGGCGGCCGGGGTCTGTCTCACCGCCGCGGCCTTGGCGGTGAAGCTGCCGGCCGCGCTGGCGTTGGGCTGGTTGGCCTGGTTCGGGCCGGCTTGGTTGGTGGCTCCGCCCCGTTCGCTGATGCGGCGAGCCGTCGACGCGGTGGTGGCGGGGGGGCTGGCGCTCTTCACGATCACCGTGATCGGCGAGGTGTCGGGCGCCGGTTGGGGATGGGTCGGCAACCTCAACGCGGCCAACCGTGTGCGGGGCCTGCTCTCGGTCACCACCACCGGGGCCATCCTCATCGGCCACCTGTTCGGGGCCCGACGTCATCATCAGCTGACCGGTTACATCAACGTGGTCCGCAAGCTCGGTCAGGTGGCCAGCGCGATGTTGACCGTGTGGCTGCTTCTTCGCAAAGGCGATCGACTGGCTCATCTCGGCATCGCGCTGTTGATCTTCGGCGCCCTCAGCCCGGCGGTGTATCCGTGGTACCTGCTGTGGGGACTGGCGCCTCTCGCCGTGGCCTGGAGTGGTCGCCCGGCCATCGGCCTCGTCGTCACGTCGATCGCGCTTTGCTTTACGGTGCACCCTCAGGGCTCGGCCATCGCCAACAACCTGGCGCTGAGCCGGGCGGGCGATTTTCGCCTGTGGTTGGCGCTGGGAATCGGCGTGGCTGCGGCGGCGGCGTGGCGGATCCTACGAGCCGAACCCGAACTGATCGGTCTGTAGAGTCCACCGACGACGGCCGGGGGGACGCCCATGAGAACACCAGTGTGTGATCTGCTCGGCATCGAGTTCCCTCTGTTCGCCTTCAGCCACTGCCGCGACGTGGTGGCCGCCGTGAGCGCAACCGGCGGGTTCGGGGTGCTCGGGGCGTCGCGGCACACGCCCGACGAATTGGTCACCGATCTGCGCTGGATCGAAGAGCACAGCCGCGGTAATCCATTCGGGCTCGACCTCGTGTTCCCCTCGAGTTACGAGGGCGACGACCTCGAGGCCTTGACCGCACAGCTGCCGGCCGCCCATGTGGCCTTCGTGCGGGAGCTCCAGGACCGGCTGGGCATCCCGGCTCCCGCCGAGGCCGAGGGTTCTCACGCCTATTCGGCCCACAAGCTCACCATGGAAAACGCCCGCGGCCTCTGGGAGGTGGCGGCCGACGGACCGATCCGACTCCTGGTGAGTGCCCTCGGCCCCCCGCCGCCCGACGTGCTCCGGCAGGCGAAGCAACGAGGGATCGCCATCGGTGGGTTGGTGGGCAAGCCGTCCCACGCGGCACGGCACGTGGACGCCGGCGCCGACCTCATCGTGGCCCAAGGCTCGGAGGCCGGCGGCCATGTGGGGGAAATCTCGACGATGGTGCTGGTTCCCCAAGTCGTAGACGCGGTGGGTTCCATCCCGGTGTTGGCGGCGGGCGGCATCGCCACCGGTCGCCAGGTGGCCGCCGCACTGGCCCTCGGCGCGCAGGGGGCGTGGATGGGTTCGATCTGGCTCACCACGACCGAGAGCGAGATGCGCGACGGGTTGCGGGGCGCCCTGCTGAAGGCCGAGTCGTCAGACGCCATCGTGTCCCGGTGTTTCTCCGGCAAACCCGTGCGACTGCTCCGCACCGCGTGGGTCGACGCCTGGGAGGCTCCGGGAGCGCCGACTCCGCTGCCTACCCCGCTTCAGGGTCTCCTCGTGCGTGACGCGATGACCAGCATGCTCGAGCACGACATTGCCGGCGCCGCCTCCACACCGGTGGGCCAAGCCGTGGGCCTGATGACGCAGACCACCTCGGTCGCCAACACCATGCTGCGATTGGTGGACGAGTACATCGAGGCGGTGGGTCGGCTGCCGTGACCATGGCGCGTTCCTTTGCCCGGGTTGCCGTCATCGCCGGTGTGGGCGAGACGGGTTTTCGTCGGACGCCCGGTGGTCCCGGCGACCTCGCTCTCGCGCTCGACGCCAGCCACCGAGCGCTGCGCGACGCCGGGCTCGGCGCGGCCGACATCGACGGCCTCATGCCGCCGTACATGGGAGCCACGGCCGAGGAGTTCATCTCCAACCTGGGACTGCGGAATGTGGCGCACGTGGCCCAGGTCAACATGGGCGGTGCCAGCCCCGCGGCGGCAGTTGGTCAAGCGGCCGCCGCCATCGCCGCCGGTGCGGCCACGTGCGTGCTGGTGCCGGTGGGCTGGGCCGGCTATTCGGGTCGTCGCGCCCGCGCTCTGGCCGGGTTCGACGCGTCGACGCCCTATCGCAGAGCCATCCGAGACATCTACGGGGTTCACGGCATCAATGCCCCGTCACAGGTGTACGCCCTGATCGCCCGCCGCCACATGGAGGAGTTCGGCACCACGAGCCACGACCTCGGCGCGGTGGCGGTGTCCACCCGCCAACACGCGCGGTCGAACCCGATCGCGCTGATGCGCGAACCGCTCACCTTGGAGCAGCATCAGGCCTCCCGATGGATCGTGGAGCCCTACCGGCTCCTCGACTGCTGTCTCGAAACCGACGGCGGCGCCGCGGTGGTGGTCGTGGCGGCCGACGACCCGCGATGCCACGATGCCGCCGTGTTCATCGCCGGTGCGGCGGCGGCTCGAGCCAGCGAACCGTTGGAGATGTTCAACCGCTCCGACTTCTTTGAGACAGGCCTCACCGCCGCGGCCCCGGCCGCTTTCGCCATGGCCGGCCTCGGACCGGGCGAGATGGATATGGCGCAGATCTACGACTGCTTCACCTTCGAGGTGATCCAACAGCTCGAGGAGGCGGGGTTCTGCGCCCGGGGCGAGGGTGGGCGTTTCGTGTCGGGCGGTGCGACACGACCGGGCGGCCCACTGCCGGTCAACACTCATGGCGGACTCTTGTCGCAGGGACACAGCCTCGGCCTGGGCCACGTGATCGAGGCGGTACAGCAGTTGCGAGGCCGAGCCGGCGCCGGACAGGTGCCCGGCGCCCGCACTGCCTTCGTGAGTGGCTGGGGCGACTTGGCCGACGGCAGCGCGCTCGTGCTCGAACGACGGGGGTCTCGATGAAGGTTTCGTTCGATCAATGCCCGCACCGCGGGCTCGGTGCTTTCGAATCGTGGCCCAGATGATGCCGACCACCGTCCCCGCATTGCTGAGGGCCCGCGCCACCTCGACGCCCGATGCCGCCGCGGTGATCGGACGAGCCGGTGGGACCTGGACGACCCTCACCTACCGTGCCCTGGACGAACAATCCGCGCTGGTGGCCGCCGGGTTGGCGCAGCGCGGCATCGAGGCGGGCACACCGGTGGCGTGGGGAATCGACAACGGTGCGGGAATCGAAGCGCTGGTCCTGCACCACGCGCTGCTGAAGCTGGGAGCCGTGAGCGTGCCGCTCAACACCCGACTGGTCGGGCCCGAGGTGGCCGGCATGCTGCATCAAACCGAGTCGGTCTTGCTCATCGCCGATGAGCGGTTGGCCGAACGTTGGGGCTCCCGCGACATCGAGGCCTTGTGGCGCCGCGACGAACCGGAGGGCGACGTGGTGTCGCTGCTCGGGGCGCGAAGCGCCGCTCCCGCCGCCGCTGATCGCGATCCCGAGCCGGAGGATCTGGCCTGCATTCTGTACACGTCGGGCACCACCGGTTTACCCCAGGGCGTCGAGCACACGCACCGGTCGTCGTTGGCGGCCGGCCTCGGCTGGGCGGAGGCGCTCGGCTTGACCGAGCGGGACTTGATCCAAAGCCCCTTTCCGGTATTCAGCGGAGCCGGCCTGCACTACAACGGGCTGTCGGCGATGTGGGCCGGCGCGGCCTACGTGGTCGACGAGCCCGACGTGGCATCGGCCCTCACCCGCATCGGCACCTACCACTCGACGGTCTATACGGCCGTCCCCTCGATCTATCAATACTGGCTCGACCGACCCGATCTCGCCGACCACGACCTCACGTCGGTGCGGTTGCTGGCCTTCGGGGGCTCGGCCATGGCCGCGCCGGTGATCGAACGCTTACAGGCGGCCATCCCCACCGCCGCCCTCATGCAGACGTACGGCCTCACCGAGGGAGGGCCTGCCGGCACCTTCCTTCCGAGCGAGCTCACCATGGCCAAGCTCGGATCGATCGGCGACCGCCCTTCCGGGTCCAGCACCCGTTTCCGAGTAGTGGACGAGCAGGGCCACGACGTGGCGCCCGGCGAGCTCGGCGAGTTCGTGATGGCGGGCCCATCGGTGATGCGGGGCTACCACCGAGCCCCGGCCGCGACGGCCGCCGCCTTCTTCGGTGACTGGCTGCGATCCGGTGACCGCGTGTGGGCCGACGCCGACGGCTGCCTGTTCTACGAAGGTCGGCTGAAGGATCTGGTGATACGGGGCGGT
>Ga0068860_100007445_pt1 | contig 10945 bp, 11 predicted proteins | sample KBSSwiS32_FD_66597 | JGI IMG/M metagenome (GOLD analysis project Ga0068860, IMG submission 66597) | Switchgrass rhizosphere microbial communities from Kellogg Biological Station, Michigan, USA - KBS Switchgrass S3-2 | ecosystem: Host-associated > Plants > Roots > Rhizosphere > Soil ... | reverse complement strand
ATAATTATTTGTAACAAATCCATAGTAATTACCATTCGTAAAAACGTAATCAATATATACGGGCGTATTTAATAATCCACCGACATTACCAAGATTAGTTCCTATTGGTGGTTGATTGATATTTGCCGTGCAAAAATTCCAAAAATAATTCGTAGCTCCTGTTGAAGTATTCAGAATATTTACAGGCGAATTAATACAAATTGTATCAGATGCAGTAAAACTTGCTGTAATATTCACCTGCGAAAAGCTTATAGTAGTTATAGATAGAACCAGTAGAAAAAGAAGCAATTTCTTCATCTGCGGTTTCTTAAGTCCCATTTTTGGAGAGGAGGAAATAAAAAATAAAAAAAAGAGAGCATTCTCATATAGGTCGTTTCAGGAAGCAAAGTCAAAATCAAAGGTAGTCTATTGTTTCAAATATTTGACGTGCCTGTATAATTATACGGAGTTATTGCTTTCAATTCTTTTTTTTGGTCGGATGATATCTTTAATCCATCAATGAATTTATGTACTACTTTTTTATTGATAACATTGTTGCCTCTTGTCAGTTCTTTTAATGCTTCATAAGGTTGGGGATAATTTTCCCTTCTTAAGATTGTTTGAATCGCTTCCGCAACAACGGCCCAGTTATTTTCAAGGTCTTCATCTATTGTTTGTTTATTTAAAATCAATTTATTTAGCCCTTTGCCAATAGAAAGGAATGCAAGAACTGTATGTGCCATTGGCATGCCTATATTTCGGATTACTGTCGAATCAGTAAGGTCCCTTTGCAATCTTGACAGGGGCAGTTTGGCCGAGAGGTGCTCCAATAGTGCGTTGGCAAGTCCCAGGTTCCCCTCAGCATTTTCAAAATCAATTGGGTTTACTTTATGCGGCATGGCGCTGCTGCCTACTTCCTCTTTTTTTATTTTTTGCTTGAAGTAGTCCATACTTATATAGGTCCATATATCACGGCAAAAATCTATGAGAATAGTGTTGATGCGCTTTATATTATCAAAATGTGCCGCCAGTAAATCGTAGTGCTCAATCTGCGTTGTGTATTGCTGCCGTTGTAGCCCCAATTTCTCTCCCAGGAATTTATTGGCAAAAGATGGCCAGTTTGTTTTCGGGTAGGCGGCATAGTGAGCATTGAAGTTGCCCGTAGCACCCCCAAATTTGCCGGTGAAAGGAATACTGCTGAATTGTTGTACCTGGTTATCAATCCTTTCAACAAACACCATAATCTCTTTTCCAAGCATTGTGGGTGAAGCAGGCTGGCCATGAGTCCTCGCAAGCATTGGAATATTCTTCCATTCCATTGAAAGGCTATACAATTCATGCTGAAGATTTAATACAGCAGGCAGGTATTCAAGTTCTATCGCATCTTTCCATAAAAGAGGAAAGGCTGTGTTATTAATATCCTGCGAGGTCAACCCGAAGTGAATCCATTCCCTGAGGTCATCGCAGCCAAGGCTTATTAATTTTTCTTTTAAAAAATACTCGACCGCTTTCACGTCATGATTGGTAATGCGCTCAATGTCTTTTATATTTTGCGCATCCTCTATAGAAAAGTCCTCAAACACTTTTATGAATTGTTTTTTTAAAACAGGACTAAGTTTAAAAAATTTCTTTTCGGCTAAAAAAAGAAAATATTCTATTTCCACTTTCACCCGGTATTTTATTAAAGCAAGCTCTGAGAAATATTCACTAAGGTGCTGAAGCTGGCTATGGTATCGGCCATCAATAGGGGAAATTGCGCTGAGCGGTTGAAGTTGCATGTAGATTAATTGAGTTAATGCAGAAAAATTGATCCACAATCATTCTCCTTGCATTAAATTTGCGCCAAAATTAAAGTAATAGGTTTGCAAACAAAAATCAGGGTTGGGGCTGTAAGTTATCTCAATACAAAGCCCCTTGTATATGGATTTGAACACGGGATGATGACTGAAAAGGTAGATTTAGTGATTAATTACCCTTCCAAAATTGCCTCAATGTTGCTGGAAAATACCATTGACGTTGGCCTGGTTCCGGTAACTGTAATCCCTGAAATGAAGGAATATCATATTATCTCTGATTATTGCATAGGATGTGACGGAGAAGTTGCCAGTGTATGCCTTTTCAGTGAAGTACCCTTGAATGAAATTGAGAAAGTGTTGCTTGATTATCAAAGCCTAACTTCCATAGACCTGCTTAAAATTCTTATAACCCAATACTGGAAAATTAACCCTGTTCTCGAAGAAACTACAGGTGAATACCAGTCAAAAATATCCGGTACGACTGCTGCTTTGATAATAGGCGACCGGGCCCTGGAACAAAGGAAAATATCATCTTATATATTTGATCTCGGCTATGAATGGAAAAAATTTACGGGATTACCATTTGTATTTGCTGCCTGGGTGAGTAACAAGAAGCTTGATGAAGATTTTATTATTTCTTTTAACGAAACAAATTTGTTTGGGCTCACTAAAATTGACCGGATTGTAATGGATAATTTGTATTCATTCTTTGATCTCAAAGATTATTACACCAGATATATCAGATACGGCCTTGATGATGATAAACGCAAAGGATTAAAGGTTTTCCTGGAAAAAATTTCCACAATCCATTTGCCCGGTGATACAAAAGATGCACATTTTAAAATTCAACCTGTTCTCAAACTAAAATAATATTTTTGAACAGTTATTATTTTAATTGGTTTTATGAAAGTTGTAATTTTTGCAGGAGGTTTGGGTACGAGAATCAGTGAAGAGACGGATGCAAGGCCGAAGCCAATGGTTGAAATAGGAGGAAAACCTATTCTATGGCATATCATGAAAATATATAACCATTTTGGCTTTAATGAATTTATTATTTGCCTGGGTTATAAAGGGTACTTGATTAAAGAATATTTTATGCATTATTTTTTGCATAATTCGGATATAACAATAGAATTGGGTAGTAATAAAGTGGAAATACACGATACAAATACAGAGACGTTTAAGGTTACTTTAGTTGAAACCGGGCTTAGCACTAAAACTGCCGGGAGACTAAAGCAAGTTCAAAAATACGTAGGGAATGAAGATTTTATGCTTACTTATGGCGATGGGGTATGTGACGTAAACCTGGAAGACCTGGTGGCATTTCACAAAAAGCATAATAAGATAGCAACAGTCACGTCGGTTCAGATGGATGCAAGGTTTGGTGGTATGGATGTAGGATCAGATGGAGAAGTCCTGTCCTTTCGGGAAAAAGCAAAAGACGAGAGTAAATGGATCAACGGTGGCTTTTTCGTGTTAAAGCCTGAAGTATTTAATTATTTGGAAGGCGATGTTTCTGATATGATGTGGGAAGATGAGCCATTGGAATCTTTGTCAAAAGACAATCAGTTGGTTGCTTTCAGGCATTATGGATTTTGGAAATGCATGGACGCATTAAGGGATAAAATAGAGTTGGAAGATCTTTGGAAAAATAATGAAGCGAAATGGAAAGTTTGGTAAATCGGCATACATTAGAAAATTTTTATAAAGGCAAAAGGGTATTTGTAACAGGCCATACGGGCTTTAAAGGTGCATGGCTTATCACCTGGCTTCATATGTTGGGTGCCGAAATTAAAGGATATGCTCTTTTACCGGAAACAGAAGAATCTATCTATAATATTATCTCTCCCAATGTCCACCACGAAAGTATAATTGCCGACATCAGGAATAAAGAAAAACTGAAAAAAGAAATTGCCCGTTTCAACCCGGATTTCATTTTTCATCTTGCGGCACAGGCGCTGGTTCGAAGGTCATATATCCTGCCTTCCGAAACCTTTGAAGTAAATGTTATCGGTACTGCCAACCTGCTGGAATCTTTGATGTATATAAAGCATAAGTGCACAACGATCATTATCACTACTGATAAAGTATATGAGAATAAAGAAAAGCCAATTGCTTATAAAGAAACGGACAGGCTGGGTGGCCATGACCCTTATAGTGCAAGTAAGGCCTGTACCGAATTAGTTGCACAATCATTTTCAAAATCTTTTTTTAGTGCCGGCACTTATAAAGAGCATCAAAAAATAATCGCTACCGCCAGGGCGGGCAATGTTATTGGCGGGGGGGATTGGAGCACCGACAGAATCGTACCTGATATTGTAAAACATTTACGGGCCAATGATAAAATTCCGGTTAGAAATCCCAATTCTGTTAGGCCCTGGCAGCATGTCTTAGAGCCTTTGGGTGGTTATCTCCTGGCAGGCGGATTATTAAAGGATCATTCCAAACTATCCCGCAGTTATAATTTTGGTCCCGGCGTGAAAGATCATTTGACTGTTAAACAACTGGTAAATATTGCCATTAATTGTTGGGGAAAAGGCGAATGGCAAAATACGTCAGATAAGGCTCAGCCCCATGAAGCAGGTATATTAAAGCTCGATGTCACTCTTGCTCTCAAAAATTTGAAATGGCGGCCAAAACTTAACAGCAAATTAGCCGTGAAATGGACAATTGACTGGTACAAACAGGAGAAAAATAATTTATATGAATTTACTTTGCAGCAAATAAAAAACTACCAGGCTATATGAATTTTGAGGCAACAGGATTAAATGGTAGTTACGTGATCACCATTGTTCCGGTCACAGATGACAGGGGTTGGTTTGTAAGAACATTTTGTAAGGATGAGTTTAAGAAAATCGGGCACAATGATGAATGGGTTCAAATAAATCATTCTTTCACCAATGAAGCTGGAACATTAAGAGGGATGCATTTTCAAAAACCACCTTTTGCGGAAACGAAGTTAATAAGATGCATAGCCGGGAATGTTTTTGATGTTATTATAGATCTTCGTAAAAATTCCAATACCTTTTTAAAATGGTTTGGAGTTGAGCTATCGGCTGAAAATAAAAAAATGATCTATATCCCCAATGGGTTTGCTCATGGTTTTCAAACTTTAACTGATAGTTGCCAGTTAATCTATCACCATACAGCCTTTTACACCCCGGGTTTTGAAGAAGGAATAAAATATAACGATAAAATGATACATATTAGCTGGCCCAAAGAAGTAACCAGGATATCAGAAAGAGATAATGGCCATCAGTGGTTAAGCAGCAGTTTTGAGGGCATAAATATTTCGTCATGAATTGTAGATTTTGCAAAGCTCCTTTGGATCACGTATTTATTGATCTGAATAATTCTCCTGCATCTAATTCTTTTTTATTAGAGGAACAATTGAATGAGCCCGAAATATTCTACCCGTTGAAGGTATACACATGTACCAGCTGCTTTTTAGTGCAGATTGATGAATATAAAAAGTCGGATGCAATATTTAATAGTGATTATGCCTATTTTTCATCTTACTCTACGGGCTGGCTCGCACATAGCAAAGAGTATGTTGAAAAAATGATTAAAAGATTTGACTTTAATTCCGGTTCAGCCATTATTGAAGTTGCAAGCAATGATGGTTATTTATTGCAGTATTTTAAACAGTTTAATTTACCGGTATTGGGCATAGAGCCTACAGCCAATACAGCGGAGGTTGCTATTAATAAAGGGATCGAAACCATCATAGATTTTTTTGGTCTGAAATTAGCAACGAAACTTTCAGCATCGGGCAGAAAGGCCGATTTACTCTTAGGTAATAACGTGCTTGCGCATGTCCCTGATATTGTTGATTTTGTCCAGGGAATGAAGATTGTTCTTAAAGAGACAGGTATTATAACAATGGAATTTCCGCATTTGTTGCAATTAATAAACAATAATCAATTTGATACTATTTACCACGAACATTTTTCTTACCTGTCCTTTTATACGGTAAAAAAAATATTTGAATCCGCTGGTCTTGTGCTTTTTGATGTAGAAGAAATTCCTACTCATGGTGGATCTATAAGAATCTATGCCACTCACGCAGAAAACAGGAAACAGGAAATCGCCCCAGGTGTTCAGTTGCTTTTAGATAAGGAATTGTCTTACGGAATTAATACAATTGAATACTATAAAGGATTTCAGCACAAGGCTTTTAAAGCCAAGACCGAATTATTAGAATTTTTAATCGGGCAAAAAAAACAAAATAAAAAGGTAATTGCATATGGCGCAGCAGCAAAAGGGAATACGTTATTAAATTACTGCGGAATTAAAAATGATTTAATAGATTTTGTTGTTGATGCAAATCCTCATAAGCAAAATAAATTTTTGCCGGCGAGCCATATTCCGGTTTTAGAAGAAGGCGAGATCAGGAAAATCAAACCCGACTTTGTATTGATTCTCCCCTGGAATTTAAAATCAGAAATTACGTCACAGCTAAGTTATATAAAAGAATGGAATGGAAAATTTGTAATCCCAATTCCTGAAATTGAAATATTATAAAAATGAAAATTCTGGTAACAGGGGCAACGGGTTTTGTTGGCAGACATCTTATTAATGAATTATTGAAATATGATCACCAGGTTATTGGTGCAGGCATTGAGACTGAAACTGATTTGAATGATTATCCGGGAAAATTAAGTTATGTTTATTTTGACATCAATGATATGGATCACACCGAAGATCATTTTTCAAATTTTGGCAATCCTGATATTCTCATACACCTCGCATGGCAGGGTTTACCTAATTATCAATCACTTTTTCATTTCGAAAATAATTTAATGAGCCATTATTCTTTTTTGAAAAATATTGTGAGCCATGGGTTAAAAAAACTGGTGGTGACCGGTACCTGTTTTGAATACGGAATGAGAGAAGGTTGTTTATCAGAAGAAATGATATCTGATCCCCAAAACCCCTATGCCCTGGCGAAAGACACCCTTCGCAAATTTTTATTTGAAGTTCAGAAAAAACAAGGATTTGATTGTACATGGGTTCGGCTTTTTTATATGTATGGCCGGGGGCAAAACCCTAATGCCTTACTTTCGCAATTAGAGACCGCTTTACAAAAAGGAGTTCCGGTTTTTAATATGAGCGGTGGGGAACAGGTAAGGGATTATTTGCCCATAGAAAAAGTAGCTGAGTATATTGCTAAAATTTCGCTTCAGAATAAAGTATCCGGAATTGTAAATTGTTGTAGCGGCAAGCCCATAAAGGTCAGGGAACTTGTAGAGAACTATTTAAAGAATACTCACAGGCAAATAGAACTGAATACAGGATTTTACCCCTATACAGATTATGAGCCAATGTCTTTTTGGGGTGACGACACCAAACTAAAAAACATAATAGATAACAATAATGAATAACCATCCTTTTATTAAGAACCTTTATAAAGGATTAAGGAAAAGATTTAATTCATTGTTTAAAAATCCATATAGAGAGGTTAATATCAATTGGCTGAAATTAAAATACTATAAGCATATATCTGCTGGCAAGTTGCGAACTCACTATCTTTTCAACAAACCTCTTTTTTTCTATAATCCCGAAGAACTACTTCACGCATTTAACGAAATATTTATTGGGAATGTATATAAATTACAATTACAAAATCATCCCTATATATTTGATTGCGGAGCCAATATCGGGCTAAGCGTTATTTATTTGAAACATAATTATCCTGATGCGGAGATAGTCGCGTTTGAGCCTGATAAAAAGAATTTTGATTTACTTGAAAAAAATATACAATCGTTTGGATATAATAATATAACCCTGAGAAATGAGGCGGTTTGGACGGAAAACACAACGCTTCAGTTTTCCGGTGAAGGTTTGATGTCAGGTAAAATTGTAGCCGGATTCGATAATGATGCAAAACAAATCAAAGCAGTCAGGCTAAAAGATTTAATCAACAGGGAAATTGATTTTTTAAAAATTGATATCGAAGGAGCAGAATTTGTTGTCTTAAATGATATAAATGACAACTTGCATTTAGTAAAAAACATGTTTGTTGAATATCATGGCAATTTTAAACAGAATAACGAGATAGCCGAATTACTCACATTGATAAATAAGAGTGGATTCAGTTTTTATATAAAAGAAGCGGATTGCGTGTATAAAACTCCATTTTACAGAATAGAAAACGGCCAAAAGTTATATGATATTCAATTAAATATATTTTGTTTCCGGGCCTAAGTAAAAGTCGTGAATCATCTGCAATTTTCAACAAAAAACTTTAGAAACAATGAACGAACTTGAACATTTCTTTTTTAACGAAAAACACCGGTTAATTCATAAATGGAATCATTATTTCGAAATATATGACAGGCATTTGCATCACCTAAAGGGCCGCAGAATAAATATCCTTGAAATAGGTATTTCTCATGGTGGCTCGCTGGAAATGTGGAATTATTACTTTCAAGGGTATGCTTCCATATATGCCATTGATATCAATCCCGAATGCAAAAAATTTGAAGCTGGTAACATAAAAATTTTTATTGGCTCCCAGGAGGACATTTCTTTTCTAACAAGTATAAAGAATAGCATTCCCCCGGTAGATGTATTAATTGATGATGGCGGCCATACTATGAAGCAACAAATTGTAACTTTCAATACTTTATTTGACCACATAACTGAAAATGGTATTTACATATGTGAAGACTTACATACTTCTTACTGGAAAAATTACGGGGGCGGTTATAAAAAGAAACGCTCATTCATTGAATTCACCAAACATTTTATTGATAAATTGCACGCATGGCATTCTAAAGATGTGTTGATAGACAATATTACAAAAAGCATTCACTCACTTCATTTTTATGATAGTATGTTAGTAATAGAAAAAAGACAAATGCAAAAACCATTTGATGTAAAATCCGGTACTTCTTCAATTGAAGACGAATTAGCGGATAAACTCATAGTCAATTAAAGCGGTTCCGCAACCGCGCTGAATAGCAATAGAATATTTAATATGTAATAATTTAATTTTTCCTAACGCTTGGAATCTCCAAATTCAAAAGTTTCTGTAGTCTACCTTATTTGGCCTCCATATGGAGTAGAACTGTTTCGCAACTTTCTCATCTCATACAAAAAATATAGTCCTGGTTTTGAACATAACCTGGTTCTGTTATTTAACGGAGCAACCGGCTTGGATGATACTGAGCCTTTTCGAGAAATTTCCAGGCAATTTAACCTTTCTTGCGACAGCATTTCCAAACAAAGTAGCTTAGACCTTGAAGCTTATTTTTGGGTAGCCAAACAATTTAATAGTACCTATTTTTTATTCCTGAATTCGTTTTGTGTGATACTTGATGATAACTGGTTACTAAAGTTAATTAAGCATATGAATGATGCACGGGTTGGGATAGTATCACCTTCCGGATCGTATCAAAGTTTTTACAACACTGTTTTTTTTAATAATTCCTGGAAGTGGAATAATCATCAGTCACTCAAAGAAAACTATTTAAAGTACAAATTGCTCATTAAAGCAGTTCTTTACTGGCGTTTCCTGTTCCCGCCATTTCCCAACCCGCATATACGTACAAACGCTTTTTTGATTAGAAGAGAATTATTTTTGAGTCTAAAAAGAAAAAAGATCAGGAATAAATTCATGGCTTATAGGCTTGAAAGTGGCTACAACAGTATAACCAGACAAATAATTAAAAAAGGGTACGATGTTTTAATTGTAGATAAAGGAGGGAGAGCCTATAAAATAAAAGAATGGAATTCAACTAAAATCTTTTGGAAAGGAAAGCAGGAAGATTTGTTGATCAGTGATAAGCAAACTGAGTATTACTTATCTTCAAATGAGAAAACGAAAAATGAATTGAGTTACCTGGCGTGGGGGAAATCCAATAAAATAGAATAGCAAGGGAATAACAATATTTATTTGACAGGAATGCAAAAGTTCAGCGTCATATTACCTGTAAAAAATGGTGGCAGTTATGTAAAAGAATGCGTTAATAGCATTCTTTCACAAACACTTCCAGATTTTAATTTGATTGTATTGGACAATTGCAGTTCAGATGGTACATTGGAATGGCTGCAATCATTAAAAGATAGCAGGATAGTTATTCATGAATCTGGAGAACCCCTATCAATAGAAGAAAACTGGGGTAGGATAATAAATGTAAAGAAAAATATGTTTATTACTTTAATCGGTCATGATGATATTTTATATCCAGATTTCTTGGCAGTAATGGATCGCCAGTTAAAATCAAACCCCGACGCATCATTATATCACACACATTTTAATTATATCAACGAGAATGGTACTATAATGCGCCCATGTAAGCCAATGAATCCATGTATGAACGGTTATGAATTTCTCCAAGCTATTTTAAGCGGTTCTATGGATGCAATGGGAACAGGATTTGTGATGCGGTCTGCTGATTATAATGCACTACAGGGGATTCCGCGTAAATATCCTAATCTACTTTTTGCTGATTTTGAACTTTGGTTAAACCTGATCTTTAAAAGCTATGAGGTTGTTGCTCCAGAAAAATGTTTTGCATTCAGGATACACAAAAGTACTACAGGCACATCGCAGGATATTAAATTGCATCAAGCCTTAGATGTATTTATTGATTTTTTGTTTTCACTTGAAAAGGATGATTTACAGGCAAAAAAAATAATTAATGAATTTGGTGCTCAATTTTTGCTGTTCTATTGTAAGGGGTTTTCACATCGCCTGTTAAGAACATCTCTTAAAAAACGAGAAAATTTAACTGTCAGGGATTTTATTGAGCATACAAAATTACTTGCAGCCAAACTCGAAATACAGGATAAATATCAGCCGGAGCAGGTATTATCTCTAAAACTGGCAATCTTCATAGATGGTAATGCAGTATTAAGGAAATTATTTTTATTATTTAAAATGATTCATGCCAAACCAATATTAGATTCGTGGGTTGCCTGATTGATTTAAGGTTTAACATCTCTTTATCAGACCTGATAGTAAACTACTGTTCTTTCACATTTGGAGATTAAAATTGTTCTATGCTGAACGACAATAATAGGAAGCAAAAATTTATTGCAGGATATTAGAATATACTAATTCCTTCCCTGCTACAAATACAAATGATATCCGTCAAAAAAGCTTCCTCTCAATGTATGAAAATGGTTTTCTAAACATATGAATGTTTCCAAATTTTTTTGGA
>Ga0068860_100007441_pt1 | contig 10946 bp, 9 predicted proteins | sample KBSSwiS32_FD_66597 | JGI IMG/M metagenome (GOLD analysis project Ga0068860, IMG submission 66597) | Switchgrass rhizosphere microbial communities from Kellogg Biological Station, Michigan, USA - KBS Switchgrass S3-2 | ecosystem: Host-associated > Plants > Roots > Rhizosphere > Soil ... | reverse complement strand
CGGTCCCCAGGCGAGGGCGCCCACGCCGTCGGCCCGGACGCGGTCGGCCAGGGCCTCGGCGACTTGTGCGGGATCGGGGTTGTCGTCCGTCCGCTCGCGCACCACCAGCCGGCCGAGCCGGGTCACGGTCTTGGCGCGCAACCGGCCGCCGGGGCTGTCCTCCAGCCGGGTCTCGGTCTCGAGCTGTCCGGCGAAGGCCGCCAGCAGCGCCGCCTCCGCGACCGGCGCGGCCAGCAGGACGCGGTCGCGGCGTTCACCGCCGCCCAGCTCGGCCGCCGCCAGCCAGGGCTCTCGCGCCAGGGCGTCGGTGGGGTCCACGAAAGCCCCGCGGCCGGAGACGAGTTGGAACTCGCCCTGGCCGCCGCGGGCGCGGGCGATCCGCTCGGGGTAGGCGTAGGCCAGGATCAGCCCGTCGTCGATCGGCTCCGCGGCGCCCGGCTTGCCGGCCAGCGACGCCCAGCGATCGGCCAGCGCCCGGGCGTCGCGGGCGCGGGGCGAGCGGTCGCGCTCGAAGGCGTCCAGCCGGTGGCGCAGGTCCACGTCGCGGCCGCCCAGGCCCTGCTCAGTGACCAGGGCGGCGATGCGCGCGGCGCGGGACGCCTGGCCGCTCTCGCCGGCCCTCAGCACCATGTGGGCCAGGCGCGGGGCGAGCGGGAAGGTCGAGAGGGCCTCGCCGTGCGGGGTCAGCACGCCCGCGGCGTCAATGGCCTCCAGTCGGCGCAGCAGGGTGCGCGCCTCGGCGAAGGCGGCGGCCGGCGGCGGGTCGAGGAAGGCGAGCGCGGTCGGGGCCCTGGCGCCCCAGCGGGCGAGGTCCAGGGCCAGGCCGGAAAGCTCGGCGTCGAGGATCTCCGGGTCGGCGAACGCCGGCAGGGCGCGGGTCTCGGGCTCGTCCCACAGGCGGTAGCAGACGCCGGGCCCGGTGCGCCCGGCGCGGCCGCGGCGCTGGTCGGCGGCCGCGCGGCTGACCCGCACGGTGGCCAGGCGGGTGAGCCCGCTGGCGGGGTCGTAGCGGGGCACGCGGGCGACGCCGCCGTCGACCACCACGCGCACGCCCTCCAGGGTCAGGCTGGTCTCGGCGATAGCGGTGGCCAGCACCACCTTGCGCTTGCCGGGAGGCGCGGGCGCGATGGCGCGGTCCTGGGCGGCGGGATCGAGGGCGCCGTAGAGGGGCGCGATCTCCACGTCCGGACGCCGGACCCGCTCGGCCAGGGCCTCGGCGGCGCGGCGGATCTCCCCCTGCCCCGGCAGGAACGCCAGGACGCCGCCCTCCTCCTCCGCCAGGGCGCGCTCGACGGCGCGCACGACGCCGTCCTCGATCCGCTGGCGTGGGTCGCGGCCGAGATAGCGGGTGTCCACGGGGAACATGCGCCCGATGCTTTCGATCACCGGGGCGTCGTCCAGCAGCCGCGACACCGCCGCCCCGTCGAGGGTCGCCGACATCACCAGGATGCGCAGGTCGTCGCGCACGAGGCCCTGGCTGTCGCGGGCCAGCGCCAGGCCCAGGTCGGCGTCCAGGCTGCGCTCGTGGAACTCGTCGAAGATCACGCAGGCGACGCCGGAAAGGCCGGGATCGTCGAGGATCATGCGGGTGAAGACCCCTTCGGTGACCACCTCGATGCGGGTCCGCGCCGAGACCCGCGACTGCAGGCGCACGCGAAAGCCCACCGTCTCGCCGACCTTCTCGCCGAGGGTGCGCGCCATCCGCTCGGCGGCGGCGCGGGCCGCCAGCCGTCGCGGCTCCAGCATCAGGATGCGCCCGTCGCCGCGCCAGGCGGCTTCCAGCAGGGCCAGCGGCACGACGGTGGTCTTGCCCGCGCCGGGCGGGGCCGCCAGCACCGCGCAGGTCCGCGCGGCCAGCGCGGCCTGCAGCTCGGGAAGGACGTCGTGGATCGGCAGCATGCGCCGCCGGGTCTAGCCCAGACGCCGGCCGCCCGTCACTCCGCGGCGGCCAGCCTTTGCTTCTCGTGGAACCGCGAATGGCCGTAAGCGTAGCCGAAGTAGACGACGAGACCGATCGCCATCCAGACGAACAGCCGCAACCAGGTGGGCGCGGGCAGGCTGAACACCAGGTAGAGGCAGGCCGCGACGCCCAGCGGCGCGGTCACCCAGATGAACGGCGTGCGGAAGGTGCGCTTCAGGTTCGGTTCCTTGATCCGCAGGTACAGCACCCCGCCGCAAATGAGCGCGAAGGCCAGCAGGGTGCCCATGGAGACCAGTTCGCCCAGCAGGCCGATCGGGAAGAGCCCGCCCAGCATGGCGGCGAAGGCGGCCGTCATCATCGTCCCGAGCAGGGGCGTGCGACGATTGGGGTTCACCTTCGCGAACATCGCCGGCAGCAAGCCGTCGCGGGCCATGGCGTAGAAGATCCGCGACTGGCCGTACATCAGCGTCAGGATGGTCGAAGCCAGGCCCACGGTGGCGCCTACGGTCACGACCGGCTTCAGCCACGCGAGCTGGGGCCCGATGTGGTCGACGGCGGCGTACACCGGCCGGGCCGTATTGAGCATGGTGTAGGGCGCGAGGCCGGTGATCACGAGGCTCATCAGGATGTAGAGCACCGTGCAGATGGCCAGAGCCGAGAGAATCCCGATCGGCATGTTCCGCTGCGGATTGCGGCATTCCTGGCCGGCGGTCGAGACGGTCTCGAAGCCGATGTAGGCGAAGAAGATGACGCCCGCGGCGGTGAAGATTCCCGGCAGGCCGTAGCGGTGGGCCCCGGTCGCCGGATCGACGACCTCGGGGGGGATCAGCGGGACCCAGTTCTGTGGGTTTACGTACATGAACCCGAAGATGATCACGAGGATCACGACGCCGACCTTGATGGCGACGATCACGTTGTTGACGTTGGCGGATTCGGTGATGCCGGCGACCAGCACGACGGCCATCAGCATGATGATCCCCACCGCAGGCACATTGAGCAGCGCGCCCGTCTGCACGAGGTGGAAGCCCTTCTCCACCGTGAACGGCGCCTGGCTGAGCGCATGGGGGATGACCACGCCCACCTGCTCCATGAGCCCGACGAAATATCCGGACCAACCGACGGAGACGGTGGAGGCCGCGAACAGGTACTCGACGATCAGGTCCCAGGCGATGATCCAGGCCACGAACTCGCCGAGGGTGGCGTAGGTGTAGGTGTAGGCCGATCCCGCCACCGGGATCATCGAGGCGAGCTCGGCGTAGCAGAGCGCCGCCAGGGCGCAGACCACGCCGGCCAGGATGAAGGAAATCACGATGGCCGGGCCGGCGTGGGTCGCCGCCGCCTGCCCGGTCAGCACAAAGATCCCCGCACCGATGATCGAACCCACGCCCAGCGAGGTCAGGCCGATAGGGCCCAGGCCGCGTTTGAGGGTGTATTCGCTCTCATCGACGCCCTCGGCGAGGATGACGGCGATCGGCTTCTTGGTGAACAGCTTCATGAACGATGATCCCCCGGGGACTCGGCCTGACTCATGCGACGCGGGGGGAGGATAGGCATGCGTGCGGGGATGCGGCAACGTCACCGCTTGCGACCCTTTAACAAAGGCCCGGAATGCCCGATCTTCAGGGCGATACGAAAGGATCCGCCCTTGAACGACAAGACCCCGACGATCCGCGCCTTGATCGCGCCGGTGACCCCGCTGCAGCAGAACTGCACGATCGTCTGGTGCGCCAGGACCAAGAAGGCGGCGATCATCGATCCCGGCGGCGAGCTGCCGCGCCTGTTGCAGGCGCTGATGCAGCACGAACTGGTGCTGGAGAAGATCTGGGTCACCCACGGACACCTGGATCACGCCGGCGCCACGGCCGAGTTGAAGGACGTGACCGGCGCGCCGATTGAGGGACCGCACCCCGACGACGCCTTCTGGATCGACCGCATGGCCGAGTCCGGCGCGCGGTTCGGCATGCCGGAAGCGCGGCCGTTCACCCCGGACCGCTGGCTGGGCGACGGCGACACGGTGACCCTGGGCGAGACCGAGTTCGAGGTGCTGCACTGTCCGGGGCACACGCCGGGCCATATCGTGTTCTTCCATCGCGAGGCCCGGTTCGCCCAGGTGGGCGACGTGCTGTTCCAGGGCTCGATCGGGCGCACGGACTTCCCGCGCGGCAGCTATCCGGACCTGATCGCCTCGATCACCGGCAAGCTCTGGCCGCTGGGCGACGACGTGGCGTTCGTGCCCGGCCACGGGCCGATGTCGACCTTCGGCCGCGAGCGCCAGACGAACCCCTTCGTGGCCGACGAGGTGCTGGCGGGATGAACGCGTTTCGGCTCCTTTCAGATGTGAAATCCGGGTGATACGGGAAGGCGTGAACATGCCCCGCATGGAACCAGCCGCCGAACAATCCGCCGCCCCGGCCCGCATCCTGATGGTCGACGACGACCCCGGAATCCGCGACGTCGTCTCGGATTTCCTGGGCAAGCACGGCTACCAGGTCGAGACCGCCGCGGACGCCCGCGAGATGGACCTGGTGATCGAGCGGGGCGCCGTCGACCTGATCGTCCTGGACGTGATGATGCCCGGCGAGGACGGGCTGGCGGTGTGCCGGCGGCTGGCCAACGGCGACGGCCCGCCGATCATCATGCTCTCGGCCATGGGCGAGGACACCGACCGCATCGTCGGCCTGGAGCTGGGCGCCGACGACTATCTCGCCAAGCCCTGCAATCCGCGCGAACTCCTGGCGCGGGTGCGCGCGGTGCTGCGGCGGTCGGAACAGCGCAACGCCGGCCCGGGTGCGGGCGCAGGCTGCGAGTTCGCCGGCTGGCGCTTCGATCTGGTGCGCCGCGAGCTGCGTTCCCCCGCCGGCGTGGTCGTCAACCTGTCGAGCGGAGAGTTCTCGCTGCTGCGCGCCTTCATCGAGCGGCCGCAACGGGTGCTGACCCGCGACCAGCTCCTGGACTACGCCCGCGGCCCGGACTCCGACGCCTTCGACCGGGCGATCGACGTGCAGATCAGCCGGCTTCGGCGCAAGCTGGACGACGGCGGCGGCGGCCAGGACCTGATCCGCACGGTCCGCAATGAGGGCTACATGTTCACCGCCCGGGTCAAACGGGGATGATGACGCTCTGGCGCAGCGCCTCGACGGCGTCGCTGTTCGCGCAACTCATCGCGCTGATCGGCCTCAGCCTGCTGGCCGCGCAGTTCGTGACCTACGCCGTCATCTGCAGCCTGCCGCCGCCGGTGCCGGATATCTACCGGATGCGGGAGGTGGTCCAGACCTTCCGCGGCGCCGCCCCGCCGGTCGGCGAGCGCCACCCGCTGGAGATCAAGTACGCCACGAAGCCCCCGCGCGAGCTGATGGACACGCCGCCGACGCCGGTGATCCGCCAGGCGCTGGCGCGCGAATTCGGCGTCTCGGTGGACGATGTCGTGATCGGCGCCCACCGCGGCCTGTTCGCCGACCGGCGGGTGTTCCGCATCATCCGCGACCGCATCGCCCAGCAGGGCGGCGAGAGCGCCGAGCATTTCCTGGTCGCGCCGTTCGAGGTGGGGGTGCGCCAGCCCGACGGCCGCTGGCGCGTCGTGCGGCCCGAGCCCGGCGTGGGCCTTTCCGACTGGCAGCTTCGCCTTGCCCTGTGGTTCGTCCTGGCGACGCTGTTGATGGCGCCGACCGCCTACATGCTCGCGCGCCGGGTGGCCGCGCCCGTGCGCCTGTTCGCCGCCGCCGCCGAGCGCCTGGGCCGCGACCCGCGCGCGCCCCCCCTGAGCATCCGCGGCTCCAGGGAGATCGACGTGGCGGTGCGCGCCTTCAACGAGATGCAGGAACGGCTGCACCGCTATGTCGAGGACCGCACGGCGATGGTGGGCGCAATCGCCCACGACCTGCGCACCCCCCTCACCCGCCTGCGCTTCCGTATCGAGAACGCGCCCGAGGATGTGCGGGCGAAGATGGCCGCCGACATCGACCAGATGGAAGCGATGGTGGCGGCCACCCTGACCTTCGTGCGCGACGCCAACCGCGATGCGACGCGCACGCCGCTGGAGCTCTCCTCGCTGATCGAGAGCCTCTGCGACGAGATGGCGGAGACCGGCTCGAAGACCGAGGTGGCGACGGGCGAGAAGGTGGTGCTGGACGGCGATCCGGTGGCCCTGCGCCGGCTGTTCACCAACCTCTTGGAGAACGCCGTGAAGTTCGGCGGCGGGGCGCGGGCGCGCATCTTCCGCCAGGACTCCAGCGCGGTGGTGGAGATCGAGGACGACGGTCCGGGCATTCCGCCCGAGGACGTCGAGCGGGTGTTCGAGCCGTTCTACCGTCGCGAACCCTCGCGCAGCCGCCAGACCGGCGGCATCGGGCTGGGCCTGGCGGTGGTCCGCTCGATCGCCCGGGGACACGGCGGCGACGTGGCCCTGCTGAACCGCAAGGGCGGGGGCCTGACCGCGCGGGTGCTGCTGCCGATCGGGTGACGCGCGACGGATCGGCGCCTCGCCTGCGTTGAAATCCCGTGGCGACATTTGTCTTTCCTGACCCTGCATCGACTTGATCGAAGGCGTCAGCGCCCGTTCAGAAACCTTCGTTCATCCTGAACATGACTTGGCCGGGTCGCTGTGCGGCCCCAACCGGAGACCCTTCCGTCCATGAGCGTCCCGCCTCCCGAGACTCTTCGGCGAAAGCGCCGCCTCTCGCGGCCGCTGATCGCCCTGATCGCCGTGGCGGGCGTGGCCTTGGCAGGCGCGGCGGCCTGGCAATTGCGCCCCAAGGCGCCGAAGGACCCCTACCGGACGGCCAGCGTCGAGCGCGGGGCGATCACCCGTTCGGTCTCGGCGTCGGGGACCTTGCAGGCGCTGGTGACGGTGGAGGTGGGGTCCCAGATCTCCGGTCAGATCCGCCAGGTGAACGTCGATTTCAACGACCAGGTGAAGAAGGGCCAGGTGCTGGCGATCCTGGATCCGCAGACCTACGAGAGCCGCGTCGCCCAGGGCCAGGCGGACATCGCCGCCGGCTCCGCGGCCTTGAAGCAGGCGCAGGCCCAGGCCGCGGCCGCCAAGGCCGACTACGAGCGCAAGAAGACGCTGGTCGACAAGGGCATCTACGCCCCCACGGTGCTGGACCAGGCGCAGGCCGCCTACCTGAACAGCGCCGCCGGCGTCGAGGCCCAGCGCGCGCGGATCGGCCAGAGCCAGGCTTCGCTGCGCTCCACCCGCGTGGACCTGTCGCGCACGGTGATCGTCTCGCCGATCGACGGGGTGGTGGTGGACCGCCAGATCGAGCCCGGCCAGACCGTGGCCGCCAGCCTGCAGGCGCCGGTGCTGTTCCGCATCGCCCAGGACCTGTCGAAGGTGGAGGTGAAGATCTCCATCGACGAGGCCGACATCGGCCAGGTGCAGGAGGGTCAGCGCGTGCGCTTCACCGTCGACGCCTTCCCGGACGAGGACTACGAGGGGATCGTCACCCAGGTGCGCAAGCAGCCGGTGACCGAGCAGAACGTGGTGGCCTATGTGGTCATGGCTGAGGCCGACAACCCGAACGGCAAGCTGCTGCCGGGGATGACCGCCAACGCCGATATCGTCCTCGACACGCGTCCCAACGTGCTGAAGGTCCCGGTGGCGGCGCTGCGCTGGACGCCGGCGGGCGCCACCCAGACGGTGCGGACCGGCGGGCCCGGCATGGGCGGCGGCCCGCCTGGCGCGGGCCCTAGCGGCTTCGGCGGCGGGTTCGGCGGCCAGGGCGGCGGGCAGCGTCGCGCGGGCGGCGGGCGCGGAATGCTGGCCCAGGCGGTCAAGCAGCTCGACCTCGACGCCAACCAGCAGAAGACCTGGGAGGCCATCCAGGCCGAGACGCGCCCGCAGATGATGGCCGCCATCGCCTCGGCCGCCGGCGACCGCAAGGTCCAGCGCGAGGCGATGCGCAAGATCAACGACGAGGCCCTCAAGAAGCTCGATGCGGTGCTGAAGCCCGCGCAGAAGACCAAGCTCGCGGCGCTGCGGGCCAGCTTCCGCCAGGGCGGCGGTCGCGCGGGCGGACGTGGCGGCGTCGTCTGGGTGCTGCGCGACAACAAGCCCGAGCCCGTGCCGGTGCGCACCGGGGCCACCGACGGCAGCTTCACGGAGATCTCCACCAGCGCGCTCAAGCCGGGCGACCAGGTGATCACCGGCGGCGGTCCGAAGCCCAAGGCCCGGCTGCAGTCGGGGATGGGCGGCCAGCAAGGCGCAGGCGGCCAAGCCCGCCCGCGCACCTAGGCGGCGCGCGATGATCGCCTTCAAGGACCTGCACAAGATCTACATCATGGGCGAGGAGCGCGTGGCGGCGCTCGACGGGGTCAGCCTGGAGATCGCGGCCGGCGAGCACGTGGCCGTGGTGGGGCCCTCGGGATCGGGGAAATCCTCGCTGATGAACATCCTGGGCGGCCTCGACCGGCCGACAACGGGGACCTACCGGTTCGATGGCGAGGACGTCGGCGGGTTCGACGACGACGAGCTCGCGGAATTCCGCCGCCGCCGGATCGGCTTCGTGTTCCAGTCCTTCCAGCTCCTGCCCCGGCTGAGCGCCCTGCAGAACGTGGAGCTGCCGATGGTCTACGCCGGCGTCTCCCGCGGCGAACGGCGCGAGCGGGCCGCCGCCATGCTCGACCGGGTGGGATTGGGGACGCGCAAGGGCCACAAGCCCACCCAGCTCTCCGGCGGGCAGCAGCAGCGCGTGGCCATCGCCCGCGCCCTGGCGAACGGGCCCGACCTGCTGCTGGCCGACGAGCCTACCGGGGCCCTTGACACCCACACCGGCGAAGAAGTGCTGGCCCTGTTCGGCGAACTCAACGCCGAGGGCCTGACCCTGGTGGTCGTGACCCACGATCCGGACGTGGCTGCGCAGGCGCGGCGGCGCGTGACGTTCCGGGACGGCAAGATCGTCCAGGACGACGCGGGCGTGGCGGCATGAACCTGATCCAGCTCCAGCGCGCCGAGGCCTCGCCGGCCGCCCGCAGGCGGCCGCGGCGCGATCGCGCCGCCATGCCCTGGATCGAGCTGGTGCGCTTCGCGGCCGGCGCCATCGTCGCCCACCCGATGCGTAGCGTGCTGACCTCGCTGGGCGTGGTGATCGGGGTCGCCGCGGTGGTGATGATGACCTCGATCGGCGTCGGCGCGCAGAAACAGATCACCTCGCGGATCGCCAGCCTGGGCTCGAACCTCGTCATCGTGCAGCCGAGCGCGGCGCGCCTGGGCGGCGGCGGCGGATTCCTTAGCCAGGGGGCCGGCAGCGGCATCTCGCTGCGCGACGGCGATGTCGAGGCGATCCGCAATAGGGTGGAGGACGCCGTGGCCGTGGCCCCCCTGGTCCGCAGCCAGGCCCAGGTGGTGGCCGAAGGCGCGAACTGGAACACCCGCGTCGAAGGCGTGACGCCCGACTACATGGTCGCCCGCGACCTCGGCCTGGCCTCCGGGCGCATGTTCGACGACCGCGAGGCGCGCCAGGGCCGCAAGGTGGCGATCATCGGCCAGACGGTGGCCGCCAACCTGTTCGGCTCCAGCGATCCGGTGGGCCAGCGGATCCGGGTGCGCACCGTGCCCTTCGAGGTGATCGGCGTGCTGGAGGCCAAGGGGCAGTCGAGCTTCGGCCAGGACCAGGACGACGTGGTCATGGCGCCCCTGCAGGCGGTGCGCTCGCGCCTGGTGGGCCGGCGGCTGCGCGGCGACACGGTGATGAGCATCTACGTGAAGGCCGCCAGCGACGACCTCGTCGACCAGGTTCAGGAAGACGTCACCAACGTCATGCGCGAGCAGCACAAGATCCAGCCCGGCGACGACGACGACTTCTCGATCCAGAACATGGCCTCGGTGCTGCAGGCCTCGCAGGCGGCGCTCGCCACCTTCACGATCCTGCTGGCGGCGGTGGCCGGCGTGTCGCTGGTGGTGGGCGGGGTGGGGATCATGAACATCATGCTGGTGGCGGTCACCGAGCGGACGCGGGAGATCGGCCTGCGCATGGCGGTGGGCGCCAAGCGTCACGATATCTTGATCCAGTTCGCCCTGGAGTCGGTCGCCCTGTCCCTGGTGGGCGGGTTGATCGGTTTGATCATCGGCGTGCTGGGGGCGTTCGTGATCGCCAAGGTGGGCGCATGGCCCGCGGCGATCCCTGCGTGGTCGGGCCCTCTGGCTCTCGGATTCTCCACCCTGGTGGGCCTGGTGTTCGGCGCCTATCCATCCTGGCGCGCGGCTCGTCTCGATCCCATCGAGGCCCTGCGGCGGGAGTAAAGAATTCCCTCAGTGGTTAATTTTGCGCGCAACTTCCTGGCGGCTTGAGTGTTTGAAACCCACGGACGGCGAATGGCACAGCCGCAGCCGCCGTAACGGATTCACGACGCCAGAACAGGAGCTGCCCATGTCCCTAGAAACCGTCGGCAAGCCACGAGCCCGGCGCGGGTTTGCAGCCATGAGCCCCGATCGTCGGCGCGAGATCGCGCGCAAGGGCGGCGCCAGCGTGCCCGGTGAAAAGCGCAGTTTCGCAAAGGATCGCGATCTGGCCGCGAGCGCGGGCCGCAAGGGTGGCGAAGCCTCCCGCGGCGGCGGACGCAAAGCTTTGGAAAGCTAGGACCCGTCCGGGTCCGGGCCGAACGCCGGCGAGCCGCCGCGTTAGCGGCGGCTTTGCCGCAACGGCCGCTGGAGAACGGGCTCGTCTTCCAGCTGATCGAGCACAGACAGCAGACGGCTCGGAAGCGGCTGTGCGGTGATCGAGCGGAACATATCGCGCACCATGGCGTCGACACGTTCCAACCGCTCGGTTTTCTCGCTCGCCTTAACCATCCTCACGCTCCTACCGACGCGTTGAGGCAGGAGTATGGCCGCATGCGCGCCGGCCGCAACGTGACAGGAGCGCGCACGCACGCCCCCGCACAGCTTCTGCAGCCCCGCTAGTCGGCGAACCTGGGACGGCGCTTTTCGATCAGGGCGGCGACGCCTTCCTCGTGGTCCTCGGTCAGGTGGGCGATGGCCTGGGACGCGGCGCTCATCTCCATCAGGGTCTCGTAGCTGGCGCTCTGG
>Ga0068860_100007440_pt1 | contig 10949 bp, 7 predicted proteins | sample KBSSwiS32_FD_66597 | JGI IMG/M metagenome (GOLD analysis project Ga0068860, IMG submission 66597) | Switchgrass rhizosphere microbial communities from Kellogg Biological Station, Michigan, USA - KBS Switchgrass S3-2 | ecosystem: Host-associated > Plants > Roots > Rhizosphere > Soil ... | reverse complement strand
CCGCCGTCACCGCCGACGAAGCGGGTGGGCCAGCCGACGATCTCCACCGGCACCACCGCGGTGACCGAGGACGCCTGCATCAGGAGGAGCCGGCCCGGCCCGGCTTGGGATCCTTCTCCTGCAGCATCTCGCCGCGGCTCCGCAGCCGCTTCACGAGCTCGGGGTAGGAATTCTGCCGAATGATGCGATCGAACTGCGAGCGGTAGTTCGAGATCAGGCTCACGTTCTCGATGGCCACGTCGTAGATGAGCCAGCGCTCGCCCTTGCGGTTCATGCGCGCCTCGACCGGCACCTCGGTTCCCTGCTTGGTGACGAGCTTGGCGCGCACGATGGCCAGGTTGCCGTCGAGGCGTTCCTCGGTGAAGCGAATGCGCTCGCCGCTATAGAGGTCGATCTGGGCGATGTAGGTCCGCTCCAGCAGGTCGCCGAACAGCTGCACGAACTCCTCTCGCTCGGCCGGCGTGCGCTGCTGCCAGTGGGGACCGAGCGCCCGGCGCGCACTCTCGTTGACGTCGAACGCCTCCGAGGCGATCTTGCGCACGCTGGCCCGACGATCTTCTTTCCGGAGCGCCGGATCCTCCAGAACCTTCTGCACCGCGTCCGTGTACTCGCGAACCGTGTCGGTCGGAGGGCCCGCCCAGGCCACGGGGAGGCTGGCCAGAAACAGGCCGATGGCCGTCACGAATGTAGCCAGGTTCCTCATTTGGTGAAGGCTCCTTCCCATCCGGAGTATACAGGGTGCTTTCCGGGTCTCCGGAAGCGAGTTCTGCCTTGACTGATATGGGCTTATCGCTCAAAGTTCCGGGACGCACCTGCTTACCGCGGCGCGGCGGCGAGCGGATGCGGTCTTCCCGGAGAGAGCCGGGGCACGGCGGCGCCACCGGACGTAGATACGGCGGCCGACGTCGCAACACCGGAGGGGCCGTGGCGGCAATCCGCGTCGCTGTGATGTCCCTGACGCTGCTCTCTGTGGCCTCCCCGGCAGTCGCCCAGTTCTCCGCCTCCGACCTCAACGGCACCTGGTTCATGCGCGGCGTGGTCGTCGGCGCCGCGGTCGACAACGCCGCCGCCTTCGCCAACGGCACGGGCCCGGTCACGGTGCACTACCAGACCATCAGCGGCACGGCCATCGCCGGCGTCGACTTCGTGCCGCTGGCCGGCACCCTCACCTTCCGGCCGGGCGTGGGATCGCAGTTGATCCCGCTGGTCATCCTGAACGACGTCATCGCCGAGGGCGCGGAGACCTTCACGATCCAGCTCAGCAATCCGCCGCCACTCGGCGGGCTCAAGCTCGGCCCCCACGCGGTAAAGGTCTTCACGATCGTCGACAACGATTTCGGCGGCTCCAACATCCGCTTCGACGCGCCCGTGTACTCCGGCGACGAGGGCCAGAAGGTCACGCTCACCGTGAGGCGGGACGGAGGCCTCGGCACCACGCTGACGGTGAACTGGCGCGCCGTCGGCGGCAACGCGCTGGCCGGCACGGACTTCACGCCGGCCGAGGGCAGCGTGATGTTCGCCTCCACCGCCAGCGCGGCGACCTTCCAGATCACGCTGGCCTGTGACGCCGTCGTGGAAGGTCCCGAGTTCGCCCTGCTCGCGCTGGAGGTGCCGGCCGGCGCCGCCCTGCTGGGCACGCAGTCGACGACCACCCTGACCATCGCCGGTCGCACGGCGCCGCCGATCCAGTTCGAGAGCGCCACCTACTCGGTGCTCGAGACCGCCGGCGCGGCGACCATCGCCCTCGTGCGCGAGGGCAATCTCGCGTGGTGCGGCTGAACTGGATGAGCGCCGCGTCGACGATCGTGAGCACCGCCGTGCCGCGTGGTCCCAGCGCGAACCCCGACGGACCGTACGAGCTCCTGGAGTCGGCCGGGCCCGCGGAGATCACGCTGCTGCGGAGCGGAAACCTGGCCCTGGCCGTGACCGTGGATTACGCGACGACGACCGCGGGCACCGCCGGCCCCGGTGACTTCTCGCCCGTCGCGGGCACGCTCACCTTCGCGCCTGGCGCGGCCAGCGCCCGCTTCTTCGTGATCGACGATCGGGTCACCGACGGCACGAAGACCATCGGCCTCGCGCTCACCAACCCTTCGGGCGGCGCGGTCATCCTCGGCGCACCGACGGCGACGATCGTGATCACCGACGCGGCGCCGGGGTACACCTTCACTGAGATCGCCACGACCAGCGACGACGGCTTTTCGAGCCTCGCGCTGCCGCGGATCAACGACGCCGGCGTGGTGGCCTACGCGGGCACGCTTGCCGACGGCACCATGGAGATCCGGACCAGCGACGCCTCCATCATGCTGGCCAGCGATCCGTCGGCGGCCATCTTCGCGGACATCGCGCTCAACAACGCCGGCCACCTGGCCTTCGGCGGGACGCTCACCGACGGTCGGCGCGGCGTGTTCCGCGTGTCGCCCACCACGGTGTCGATCGTCGCGCTGAGCGGCTCGGCCAGCGGGGAGTTCCGCAGCTTCGGCAGCCCCTCGCTGAACGACACCGCAATCTGGTCTTCACCGCCGAAGTCATCGGCGGCTTCGGCGTGCTCATCAAGACCGCCGGTGACCGCCTGGTCACGGTGGCCGACGCCGGCGGCAATACCTTCGCGTCTTTCCCGCCGCAGCCGGCGATCAACGACGCCGGGGTGGTGCTCTTCCGACGTCCCTCCGGACGGAGACGCCCGCCGTGTTCAAGGCCGACGGAGAGCTCGCCGAGGTGGCCAACGGCTCGTTGCTGGATCCGGACTTCCAGGTGCGGCCCTCCAGCCTCAACGGGCCCGGCTAGGCCTCGTTCATCGCCCTGGGCACCACGGGCGTCCAGCGGGTGTTGACCCAAGACGCCCAGAGGGCGCGCTCGTGACCACCGCCACCACCGAGTCCGGCGCCTACGCAAATCTGTCGCAGGGCGACAATTCGCCCGCATTCAGCAACGCGGGAATGGTAGCCTTCTGGGCCGGCCTGCCGGCCGGGCATCCGGGATCTTCACCGGGACCCATTCCGGCGGCGGGCAAGGTCTTGCAGACGGGCGACCCGCTGTTCGGCAGTACGGTCGTCGAAACCAGTCTGGGCGGACTGAACAACCGCGGAGAGATCACGTTCCGCGCTCGGCTATCGAACGGACGTCAGGTCATCGGGGTCGCGACCCCGCCGAGGCCGTGAACCGCGGCGGATGCAGAGCATGGGACCGCAGGCTTGAAGCCGGAACATCGGGGGAAGATGTGGCCGTACTTCGAATCGCGCTGAGCCTGATCGTCGTACTCTGCTTCGCCGCTCCAGCCGCCGCACAGTTCGCGACGTCCGACCTCAATGGCGTGTGGAACATCCAGGGCGCGGAGACCGTCGCGGACCCGGAGCAAAACGGCGGCTTCGTGCTCGGCAACATCGTCTTCAACGTCCAGGGCGGCGTGGTCGGTGGCAGCCTCGTCGATTCTCGCGGCATCACGGAATTCCTCTTCGACGAGGGCAGCATCACCGTGAATGCCGACGGGACGCTGTCGGGCACGGTCGGCGACGACGAGGGCATGGTGCAGGTTCTGGGTCGGATGTTGCCCGGCAAGCAGGTGATCGTGGCCGTGACCACCGGCAATGCCGGGTCGCAGAATCCGTCGTACACGATCGTCGTGCTGGTGAGGAACGTTTCGCTCGACGCGCCCCAGTTCAGCCAGGCCGACGTCACCGGCAGCTGGCGGTCCGCGTCGTTGCTCGTTCCCCAGCTTCCGGCCTTCCTGCCGGACACGCTGGACGGCACGATCACGTTCGACGACGAGGGCGGAATCGCCAGTGGCACGCTGCGGTCCTCGAACGGCTCGGTGAGCACGAACATCACCGGCAACCTGTTCGTCGTGAGCAACGGATTCTTCTCCGGAGCCCTCTCCATCGATCTGGACACGACCGTCGACGTCAGCAGCTTCGTAGGGTACATGTCGCCGGACAAGAGCCTGCTGGCCGGCATCACGGTCCGGGACCGACCCGGTCCCGGTCTTGTCCAGAACGGGATCCTGGTGCTCCAGCGCCGGCCCGCGCCGAGCGTCCTCTTCGCCAACGTCGACGCGGTGGGACGCTGGGACCTGTTCAGCCTGCACGGTCTCAACAACCAGGGCAACGAGGGGCAGTGGCTCGTCGGCAACATCGTGGTCGGCGCCGGTGGGCTGATCACCAGCGGCACGCTCACGGGTCCCGGCGGGCTGACCACCAGCGGCACGCTCACGGGTCCCGGCGGCGAAGAGGATGTCGTCGTCAACCTGGACGACGACACCTCGAACCGGCTGGCCATCGACTCCACCGGCGCGCTGACCGGCAATATCGTCACCGAGCTCCGCATTCTCGACCTGCGCGGCACCATGAACGCCGCCAAGGACCGGATCGTCGGGGTGGACGCTCTGCAGGAGGAAGCCCGGCAGGTCGGCTTCTTCACGCTGCTCAAGGCCGACGCCGTCCCGCCGCCGCCGATGTCGACCGTGCAGTTCCGGGCCACCAGCGTCGCGCCGAGGGTCGCGGAGGGCGGCACGGCCGCGCTGGTCGTCGAGCGCAGCGGCGCCACCACCACGACGGTGACCGTGCAGTACAGCGTGACGGGCGGCACGGCCACCCTCGGATCGGACTTCAACGTCGTGTCAGGCACGCTCACGAGCGCCACCGGCACGCTGACGTTCGAGCGCGGTGAGCTCACCAAGACCATCAACGTGGTCGCCCTGCCGGACACCACGATCGAGAGCGACGAGACGGTGAACCTCGCGCTCACGAACCCTACCGGCGGCGCCGAGCTGGGCAGCCGCGCCACCTCCGTCGTCACCATCGGCGACGGCGCCGCGGTGCAGTTCCAGCAGCCCGTCTACACGGTCAAGGAAAACGTCCCGAGCGTCGTCATCACCGCCGTGCGGACCGGCGCGGCCACCACGCCGTTCACGGTGACCTACACCGCCACGCCGCTGACGCCCGGCCGCGAAGGCGACTTCAAGATCCCGTTGCCGTCGGTGCTGACCTTTGCCGCCGGCGTGCTGACGCGGACGATCAGCGTCACCATCGTCAACAACACGCTGGTGGACGGCAATCGCAGTGTCCTGCTCAGCCTGGGTCAGCCGACCAACGGGGCCCAGCTCGGCTCGCAGGCCACCGCCACCCTGACCATCCAGGACGACGATCTGCCCGGCACGTTCAAGGTCGACAAGACGGCCTACACCGTGCTCGAGAGCGCGGGATCGCTGTCCATCATCGTGCGGCGCACCGGCACGAGTCTCGCTGGCAACGTCACCGTCGACTACGCCACCCAGGACGGCACCGCCATCAGCAACGGCACGCCGCCGGACTACAGCCCGCAGTCCGGAACGCTGACCTTCAAGGCCGGCGAGACGATGAAGACCGTCTCCATTCCGGTCTTTCGGGACAACATCGTCGACGGCCCCAAGACGTTCACCTTCAGCCTCAGCAACCCGGGCAGCGGCGCCACGCTCGTCGAGGGCCAGTCCAGCGCGCAGGTGACCATCACCGACGTGGACGTCGCGGGCCTGATCAAGTTCGTCCCCGACAAGTACTCGGTGAGCGAGGGCGGCGGCAAGGTCACGCTCACCGTGCAGCGCAGCGGCGGGACCGCCGGCGGTGTGCTCGTCGATTTCCAGACCCTCAACGGCACGGCGGTCGGCGGGAGCGAAGGTCAGGGCGACTTCGAGACCCGCAGCGGCACGCTGACCTTCGGGTTCGGCAACACCTCGGCGACCATCACGATCTTCATCAACCAGGACACGCTCGCCGAGGGCAACGAGACCTTCACGGTCGAGCTGCTCAACCCGAGGGGCGGCGCCACCCTCCCCGTCCCGCCGGCCCTGGGACGGGTCGCCACCGTCACCATCGTGGACGACGAGTCGGCCTTCCAGTTCAGCGCCCCGGCACTCAGCGTGAAGGAGGGCACGCCCAGCGCGGTCATCACCGTGCTGCGCACCGGCACGCTGACCGCGCCGGCTACCGTGACCTTCAGCGCCACGCTGGACACCGCGCAGCCCGGCACCGACTTCACGCCGGTCTCGGGCACCCTCACGTTCGCCGCCAACGTTCCGAGCAAGACGTTCAATGTGCCGATCGTCAACAACACCCGGCTGGACGGCGCCCGCCGCGTCCGGCTCGCGCTGGGCAATCCCACCGGCGGCGCCCAGCTCGGCACGGTGAGCACGGCCATCCTCTCCATCGACGACAACGAGCAAGCCGGCACCTTCCGGCTCGACAAGGACGCGTACACGGTCCTCGAGAGCGCCGGCTTCGTGACGGTCAACGTCCTGCGCAGCGGCCTCAACCTGACCGGCAACGTCTCGATCAACCTGGTGGCCACTGACGGCACCGCGAAGAGCGGGATCAACTACGGAGCCCCGCCGACCACGCTGATCTTCGCGGCCGGCGAGATCACGAAACCGGTCAAGGTGCCGATCCTGCGCGATTTCGTGGTGACCGGCCCCCAGAAGTTCACGCTCGCGCTCAGCGAGCCAAGCAGCGGCGCCACCCTGGACGCGCCGGCCACCGCCACCGTGACGGTCACCGAGGCCGACGTGGCGGGCCTGGTGAAGTTCAGCTCGGCGACCTACGTCGTCAGCGAGAGCGCCGGCACCGCGACGCTCACGGTGGTGCGCACCGGCGGGATCGCCGCCGGCGTCCTCGTGGAGTTCACGACCGTCGACGGCACCGCGGTCGGCGGCAGTGAGGGCGACTTCGCGCCCACGCGCGGCATCCTGACCTTCGGCGCCGGCAACACCTCGGCCACCATCACCGTGCCGATCACCTCGGACAACATCGCCGAGGGCAGCGAGTCGTTCCAGGTTCGCCTGCTGAACCCGACCGGCGGGGCCACCCTCGGGTCGCCCGCCACGGCCACCGTGACCATCATGGACGACGACAGCTCCATGGTGCAGTTCAGCGGCAACTTCATCGGCAACTTCCCCGAGATCGTCCGCATCGGTAGCCTCGTCGGCGAGGTGCTCGTCGACTTCCAGTCGATCGACGGCACGGCGATCGGCAACGTCGACTACGCGCCCACCGCGGGCACGCTCACGTTCAAGGCCAACACCCGCGCGACCACCATCCCGCTGGTGATCTTCAACGACACGATCGCCGAGGGACCCGAGACCTTCACGTACGCGCTGCACAATCCGCGCGGCGCCCGCCTGGGGCCCGACTCGCAGAAGACGTTCACGATCACCGACAACGACTTCGGCGGGAGCGACGTGCAGTTCTCCGCGCCGTCGTACTCCGGGGCCGAGGGCCAGACGGTCACCCTCACCGTCGTCCGGACCGGCGGGATCGGCTCGTCGCTCGTCGTGCAGTGGGCGGCGGGCGAGGGCACGGCCAGCCCGGGCGTGGACTTCACCCCGGCGTCGGGCAGCGTCACCTTCGGGGTGAACGCTCAGAGCGCGACCTTCACGATCACCCTGCTCGCCGACGGCTTCGTCGAGGGCACAGAGACGGTGCCGATCACGCTCAGCATCCCGAAGGCCGCCGCCACGCTGGGCGCGCAGTCCACCACGACGCTTCAGATCCAGGACGTGGCCCCGCCGGCCGCCGTGGTCCAGTTCACGTCCGCGTCGTTCTCGTCGATCCTGGGCCAGGATAAGCAGATCACGCTCGCCCGCACCGGCGCGCTCGGCTCCCCCCTCTCCGTCAACGTGACGGTGACCGGCGGGACCGCCGTCGCCGGCGAAGATTTCAGCCTCGGTGAGGTCGCGAATCGGACCGTCGTGAACTTCGGCCCGACCGACACGACGGCGTCGTTCCCGTCAACACCCGCGAGCCCGGGAGCAACGACCCCGACCTCACGGCGATCTTCGGCCTCAGCATCGCCACCGGCACGGGCACCATCGGCCCCCTCGGCACCACGACCTTGACGCTTCTCGGCTCCAATAACGATCTCAATCTCGATCTCTCGGTGTACTCGGTGACCGAGGGCGGTGGTCCCGCCATCATCACCGTCACCCAATGCGGCAATCTCAATCGCTAGGTCTCCGCGAACTTCGCGACCAGCAACGGCATCGCCATCGCCGGCACGCACTACTCGGCCCAGTCGGGAACCATTCTCGTTCCGGCCGGCGCCTCCACGGCAGCCTTCACCGTGCCGATCCTCAGCAATGGCCCCGGCGACGGGACGCGGACCGTCAACCCCACGCTGAGCAACCCCTCGCCCAACACCACGCTCGGTGAGGGCGACACCGCGGCTGGAGATTCGCGAGAGCCCGGCCTACACCTTCACCCTCGTCGCCCAGACCGACGACGAGGTCTTCGCCTTCGACGGCAGGCCGGGCATCAACGACGCCGGCACGGTGGCGTTCAAGGCGCGGACCGAAAGCGATCAGCGGGTCGTCACCGGTAACGGCGGCGCGCTGACCACGATCGCCTCGCGGGGCACCCAGGGCATCACCGACTTCGGCAACCGATTCCCCATCGACAACAACGGCAACGTGGCCTTCGTGGCCGCGCTGGACAGCGAGGAGACCGCGATCTTCCGCGGTGACGACGAGAGCGTCGCATTCGACCCAGCCGTGGTGGGGACCACGCAGATCCAGGTCGTGCCACCGTCGGGCCCCGGCCTCGGCTTCAGTACGCCGACGACCGCCCGGGTGATCACGGCCACCGTGACCGCGCCCGGCATTCTCTTCAGCGGGGGAGTCACCACGACCGCCGTCGGTGAGAATCTGCAAACGCAGCTGTCGATCTCGCTCGGCGCGACGCCGCCCGGCCCAGTGACGGTGACGGTCACCGTGGCCTCCACGGGCATTGCAACAATCGTCAACGGTAACAACGCCACCGTGGAGGGAAGCAGCACGGTCACCTTTACCAACGTCACGACGGCCAGTGTCGGCAGCATCTTCGTGCAGGGCCGGGCGGCGAGCGGGACCACCACCATCACCGCCCAGGCGCCGGGATACGCCGACGCCGTGCTGACGGTCACCACCCAGCCATCGGGCTTCATCATCACCCCCCCCCGGGAATTTCTCGACGACAACAACGAGTGGCAACACCACCATCCAGATCTTCTCGGTACGGCTCAACGCCACCACGCGGAATTCCGACGGGACCCAGGCGGTGCGAGGAGGCCTGACGGTCAATGTTCCGGTCACGGCGACCGACCAGACCGGCGGCCCGGGGGTCGGCACGATCACCACGAACCCGGTGGTCTTCACGGGGAACCAGATCATACAGAACACGGCATTCGATCCGGCCGCCGTGGGCACGTCGCTGATCTCCGTCGGCGTGCCGACCGGATTCTCCTCGCCCAGCACCTCGCGCCAGATCACCGCGACGGTCAACTAGACCGGAAAGCCGCATGACCCGGAGAGGGGCTTGGCCCCTTCTCCGGGTCATCGCGCGCTTCTCCGCACACGTCTCCCCGTGGTCGATCGAATCGGGCGACCAGATTGCGTGAGCCCGCCCGCGCGCGAACGGCGAGCGAGCTAGCGGACCAGGCTCTTGAGGTGGGCGAGGACTTCGAGCTCGAAGTGCTCCAGGCTCTGGCCGAACGTGTCGCGGAAGTTGGCGTGGCGATCCTGGCGGCGCTCGAAGGAGCGGAAGTAGGCGACGACTCGGGGCGCCCCATCACGGGTGATCAGGTAGTCGGCCATCAAGAACGCCAGCTGATACGTCGGCAGCGAGCCCTCACGCAGGTGGCGCACGGTGAACCCGCGCGGGTTGCCGAGTGTTTCCAGATCCAGACGCGCGGCGACGAGCGCGGCGTGGTTGCGGATGCCGGTGACGGCGAGCTTGCGGCGATTGGCCACGGTGTCGAGCTCGAGCCGCTCCAGCACGTTGAACGCCACCCACTCCGCCATGCCCTCGGCGAGCCACTGCTCGGCCCGCCCCTCCCCACCGGCCAGCTCGATCTGCGAGACGTGCGCGAGCTCGTGCGCGATCAGCCGGTACCACTCGCGGCCGCGCGCGGCGCCGCCCTCGTCGTTGAGCAACAGCTGGCGGCGCTTGCCGATGCCGACCGCGAATTCCGAGAGCTCGGCCGCGCGCACCGGCGAGACGTTGGCATCCTCGACGAGGCCGCGCTCGAAGCCCTCGCGTCCGGAGTAGACGTAGGCGGTGAAGACCTTCGGCAGCGGCAGCTCGAGATCGCGCACGATCACCGCGGAGATGCCACGAATGGCGTCGGCATGAGTCGGAAAATCCGCGTGAACCGGAGCGGGCGGCAGAGCGGCACCCTCGAGCGCGAACGGGAGCACGACGCGACCGCTGCCGCAACCGGCGACGGAAGCGAATGCAACCAGCAACGCAGCACTGAGGCGTTGTGAAACGGATTGCATACGCTTCTTCGGATACTGACACGACAACGGGGTCGCGTGGAAGAAGATTTCCGGGCGCGGGTTGTGGAATCTACAATCACCGTTGAGATCGCGGGTTTCCGCATCATGACTCGCCGGTCACCCGCTCGCGCCGCCCCTGGGCTACTATCCCCACTGCCGGACTGCTCGAGGGAGCCCGCGAGGTTCTCCGGTGCTCCGGGCGGCCATCAGGGAGGACGAATGAGCAAGGGCGGAATCTCGGCGGCGGATTGGTACGAGCGGCGACGGCTGGCCGTGCTCGACAGCCACATGCGGTACGTGGAAGTTGGCGTCGGCGATCCGATCGTGTTGCTCCACGGCAACCCGACCTCCTCGTATCTCTGGCGCAACGTGATTCCGCACCTCGACGGCCAGGGCCGGTGCCTGGCGCCTGATCTCATCGGCATGGGACGCTCGGGCAAGGCTCCGGGCGGGCAGTATCGGTTCGTCGATCACGCGCGCTATCTCGACGCCTGGTTCCATGGACTCGATCTGCGCCGGGTGACGCTCGTGATGCACGACTGGGGCTCGGCGCTGGGCTTTCACTGGGCGCAGCGCCATCCCGATCGGGTGAAGGCGCTCGTCTACATGGAAGCCATCGTGCGGCCGGTGACGTGGACGGAATGGCCGGAGGCCGCCCGCAAGATCTTTC
>Ga0068860_100007438_pt1 | contig 10952 bp, 10 predicted proteins | sample KBSSwiS32_FD_66597 | JGI IMG/M metagenome (GOLD analysis project Ga0068860, IMG submission 66597) | Switchgrass rhizosphere microbial communities from Kellogg Biological Station, Michigan, USA - KBS Switchgrass S3-2 | ecosystem: Host-associated > Plants > Roots > Rhizosphere > Soil ... | reverse complement strand
TCAGGCACACGACTCGGTGGCTCTTGGATGAGCCGGTCGCGGCCACGAGCTCTAGCGCGTGGATTGCGAGCACCAGGTGGACGGAGATCGCGCGCTAGCCGGTCGACCGGCGGCGGGTCTACCGGATCTGGCCGCGATCCGCGCTCTCGAGGAGGTGCCCCATTCCGCCGCGTGAGGAGTGTCCTCCACGCAGCCGACCATGCCGATGATCGGCCACCCGCGGGACCGTCCTTGGTTCATACTCCAGACGTGCCAGCGTGGATGCGGATCGTGCTGTACGTCGTATGGGCGTGGTTGGTCTTCCTCGCGTTCGCGCTCACCGGGGCCTGGGACCAGAGTTGCCTCGATACGAGCGCTGGATGTGGATGGGATCGGCCCACGCTGCGCGTTGCGTCGCTGTTCGTTGCACCGGCCTTGATGTTGGTCGGCGTCATTGCGGGTGAGGTCCTCGCCCGGCGTCGTGTGTCGCGCGACTGAGGCCCATTGGGCTCCGCCCGACTATGTCGCGATCCGCGCGCTCGAGGGGTGCCCCATTCCGCCGCCTGTCGGCGCCCTCGAAACGCCCTGAACTGCCCCGATGTGCGATCAATCCGTTGGCCCGCATAGCGACTTCGGTGTGATCCTTGAACGAGACATGCCGGGTTCAAGGCGGGCGCTCAACACTGGAACATCCGAGCGGACACGGTTCGCCGTGGCGTCAGGCATGGCGCTGTGTTTGGGCCCACGTACAGGCCCGGCATGTCCTCGCCCCGTCCGATCTGTGCCCCCGAGGGGCTCCACCCGATGATGGCTCCCGCTGCGGGCGGAGCCCGACCATCCGCATTCCGCGCGCTCATGGAGGTGCCCCGTTCCGCCGCTTGAGGGACGCGGCGAGGCGCCCGATCATGACGACGTCCAGACGGCTCGCGGTCTACGCTCACCTCCACCAAGCCGCGGCCCCATCGAGGAGCGAATCGTGCCGGAACTCGAGATCAGACTTCCCTATTCAGCCTGGGGAGATGATGGCGCGTGGGAAGAGGGATCCGAGGCTCTGATGAACGAGTTTGAGGACGCGCTCACGGAGAGTGGCGTAGGCGACCAAGACGACCCCGACCACGGGAACGAGTACATCCGCTATTTCCTCGACGGTGACGATATCGAGGCGCTCAAACAAGTCGCTCGACAGGTCCTTGAGCGCGCTGGCGTGATCCACGCGGCGAGCGCGTTCCTCGTAAACCTCGACGAGGACGATGCAACGCACGAGCCAGTCACGCTCCAATAGCCATGACGGGTGCGAGTAGAGACCAATGGGCCTGCTCCTCCGCTGTCGGCTCCCGCTGCGTGCGCACGGCTCTCTAGTCGGAAGCGTCCGCTCGCGCCGCGACCAGTGCCCTATACCGCCGCCTGTTGGACGCGCGGAGTGCCGACGTTCCGGCCGAGCCCGACCATCGGCGCCGGCCGGCCCGTGGCTGCGTGCTCGGGTGCTGGCCCTGCGTGCGTCTGATCCTGAGCACCGCCGTCGTGGCGGTCGTTGTCGCGCTGGGCATCGCAGCCTTCGCCGTGCGGTTTGGGCAGCAGCGCCGCCCGTGGACACCGCGGCTTCGGGCAGCATGAGATGCGGAATTCGCGAGAGTCAGAGGGCGTCAGATCAGCGTCGTTGTGGCCGACCGAGGTGGTCGTGGGCGCGTTCCGGTCGGCGTTGGTGTCGGTGACGCTGGCACCGGCAGATCGAGAGATGCTGCCATCGACGTTGCTGGGTCGGCTGGTTGACGTCGCGCCGGATGAGCGGGTCGAGTGATCAGAACGCTCGCTGACGGCTCAACGCCTGGCGTAGTTGTCACCGCCAAGCCATACCTCGGTGAGCTTTGGAAACATCAGGATCAGCGCGCGTCCGGCCCACTCCCCGGGATCGAGTGTGGGTTGACCTGCTTTGCCGACCACGCCGCTGCGGAAGACGAGACTCTCCGTCGAGAGCCGATCAACGGCTCGGGTCGCAGCCAGCTCGCTGATGCCGAGCCTCTCGGCAACGTCGGGTATCGCCACGCCCTCGCCCGAGGTCTGCGCTCCCACGGCGGCAGCCACGCTGGCGATGGCGGGGTCGTCGACGTACTGCCCCTGGTCCATGAACACGAAGACCATCAGCAGCACTCGGAGGTGAACGGGCTCGAGCCGCTCGAGCTCGGACGTGAGGTAGGCGACCTCGTCGATCAACGCGGGATCGAGGGCTCGACCGACCAACCGTCCAAGAGCAGCGATGTACTGGGTGTCGCTCACCTCGACGGCTCGGTTCATGACCCTGTAGAGGAGATCGCTCGCTCCATCGTTGTCGAGCAGGGCTGCGCCAAGCGCGTCGGGTTCGAGGTCCGCAGCTTGGGCGGCCGCGGCCAGAACTTCCGCCGTGCGCTTTCCCCATCGGCCCTTGTATCGACCGTCGATGGAGGCGGCGAACCCGTGGAACTCGGGTATTCCGAGTTTGCCGCCGATCTCAAGTTCGTGATCGGCCATGCTGTCGACCTCAGCGTCCCGCTAGCGGCCTAAGTCGGAGGCGCGCCGCACCTAGGGTGAGAAGGCGCGCGTTCCCGAGCGCGCGGATGGGCAGCGCGATTACTCATTTGCGACGGCAGCCCCAACGAGCTAGGGCAACCGGATCTGCTTGACATGCAGGTGCTCCAGTTGTCCGCAGACCTTCGTCCTTTCGCCGCCAGTCGGACGCAACCGATCAGTTCGCGCCCTGGTCACTTCCGGACCAGTGTGCAGTCCTCATGTAACGGCGAACTCGAAGCGAGGATCAGTCGTGAGCGTCACGCCGGGCGAGTTCAACAGAGGACTGGCGACTCGCCATACTCGATGCTGACGGGGTAGCGAGACCCCAACATCCCTTGCGGATCCTCTGCCTCGAGCAGCTCCCGGTCAGTGGTCGTGAGATCAAGCCCCGTGCCATCGTGGCGTGCACCACCCGAGACCAGTAGGCCCTGGTGCGCGGTCATCAGGCGAACGAGCTCAGCCGCCAACTCCACGTGGGTGTACGGCGCCTGGACCCAACGGACATGGAAACCGGTCGGAGCCTGGTCGCTCAGGACGACCAGTTCGGCAGATGGTGCTCCCACTCCGTAGACGACTACCTCGCGTGATGCGGCCCGTACTTCGGCACCGGCATACCCGACAGCGTTCTCCGCTGCCACCAGGAGCGCCCTGCGGTAGTCGCTGGCGGCAGCCCACCAGAGATCAAAATCCTCCCGCGTCGTCTCGGTCATGACGCAAGTCTGCTCCGCCTTTACCTCGTTTGCGACTTCCTTTCCCCGACCCCTGAGGATCGGATTCTTGCGGCCCGCAGACGTCTGCGGCGATTCGCGCGGCCACCAACCCGCTGCATTCGGCCACCTTGTCGGACGCAAAGAGATACTGATCAGCGGAGGTGATGCCGACTAGGTTCTCCACCATGGGCGGGGAGGATGAGCGGCAGGAGCGACTCGATCTACCCATGGGGGTGATACCCCCGGATGGCACAGGGGCTGGTGCGCGTACAGGCCTCACGGCTCCCTCCCGACCAGTGACGAGGGTGAGAGCCCCAGCGTCGAGGTCATCAGACTGAGACCGAACTCCGACGCCGTCCGTTCTGGGAACCGGACCAACTCCTGAGCGACGACTTCGACGAACTGAACCGCTGGCTAGGCATCAGTCGAGATACCTTCGACGCCGCTATGGCGTGGAACGAGCGATGGGCGGAACGACGGCACCAGCGAGCGGACCCCACGATCTGCGAACGGGAGCGTCACGAGCTCATTGCAAGGATCCGCGCCGAGGCGCACGAGAGCTTTTCGTTCGAGTAGCCACCAGTAGCCCAGGATCGGCGCGCCCAAGGCGATGCCCCATTCCGCCGCCAGAGTGCTTGTCCATTTTTCAGCGTTGTGCGGTGAGGACGCACCGGGATCGGCCGCGGCGGTTCTGTGGTTAGTGTGCGTCCGGACCAAGCAGTCGCAGGTGGTCGATCGCCATATCGACTGCGGCGGCCATCGGGGCGACGTCGCGAGAGGTCTGGGCCAGCAGGTAGCCACCCTGCACGGCGGCCATGAACCCGGTTGCGAGCCATGCCGCGTCGGCGTCCTGCGGAATAGCGCCCTCCTCCTGGAGCCGATGAATGATGTCCTCGAACAGTGCCTCCCACGCGGCAAAGAGCTCATCCAGCTTCTCCCGGGCGACCGCGTCCTGGTCGGCGAACTCGTTTGCTAGCGATCCCAGGGAGCATCCGTACTGGCCCTTCTGCAGGGCATTGCGCTCCACTAGTGCGTCTCGCCACCGTCGCAGCCCGGCCAAGGTCTTCACGTTCTCCAGGTATCCCCGCTCCCGCGCGATGATCCTGTCGCCCACAAGATCGATCACCGCTCGCACCAGCGCCGGCTTGTCTTCGAAGTGCCGGTAGAGCTGCGACTTGCTGACCTTGCTCGCCGATACCACGTCATCGAGCGTCGTTCCGCCGATCCCTCGGACTCGGATCAGGTCAGCGGCCGTGGAAACGATCCGAGCCCGGGTCGCTGCGCCTCGCGCGGTCAGGCTCCGCGGAGCTGACATCTCTTCGACGTCCCCTTGGTGCATCTCTGGACGATATCGTCCCGCCGGTTTCCCGAGCCCAGTCAACTTGCTGCGGCAGGAACATTACGCCTAAAGTGGACGAAATCGTCCCGTTCCCGCGCGATACTCCTCGCCGACGGGGCACCCAGAGACAGGAGGCGTCTGATGAAGGCGATCGTGGTAAGCGATCCGGCGGCGACGACAGCAGAGATGACACTGATCGAGCGTGCCGATCCCAGGCCGGCGATCAACGACGTCGTCGTGGAGGTCCGCGCCTCCGGGTTTGTATCGACCGAGCTGGAGTGGCCCTCGACATGGGTCGACCGCGCAGGCCGCGACCGGGCGCCTTCGATTCCTGGCCACGAGCTCGCCGGCGTGGTGACAAGTCTTGGCTACGGCACGACCGGGCTGACGCGGGGACAGCGGGTGTTCGGGCTCTCCGACTGGCACCGAGACGGCACTTTGGCGGAGTACGTCGCGATCGAGGCACGCAACCTCGCGCCCCTGCCGGACGATGTCGACTTCACGGTCGGTGCCTCCTTGCCCATCTCCGGCCTCACCGCTTGGCAGGGGCTGTTTCAACATGGTGGCCTTCGAGCGGGACAGAGGGTCCTTGCTCACGGCGCTGCAGGCGCAGTCGGCACGATGGTGACCCAGCTCGCACGTGAGGCCGGCGCCTACGTCATCGGGAGCGGACGCGCCGCCGATCGTGGGAAGGCACTCGACTTCGGCGCCCAGGAGTTCCTCGACCTCGAGAACGACACGTTGGAGAGCGTCGGGACCGTCGACCTGGTCTTCGACGTCATTGGAGGTGACCTTCAGAAGCGGTCCGCGAAGCTGATCGCGGATGGAGGAACGCTGGTGTCCATCGTCGGCCCGGTGCAGGCGCGCCCAATGAACGTCCGGGCAGTGGACTTCGTCGTTGAGGCCGATCGCTCCCAGCTCGGCGAGATCGTGCAGCGAGTGCGGGACGGGCGACTACGCCCGAACATAGGTACCACTGCATCCCTCGGCGACGCGGTCGCGGCCCTAAGTTCTGCCGAACGAAGCAAGGGAAAGACAATTATCGAGGTTCGTCCGTGAGGACGCGACCCACCTCCTCGAACCGGCCCTTCCTGTACCAACAGGCAAGCACGCAATGACGGAATCGCCGCTGGGCCGTGCGCGGCTCGACAAATCTCTATGGGCTGCACTGATCGGTCAGCCGGAACTCGGCATAGCCGTCTGCAACGCCGACGGACTCCTCGTCGCGCTCAACCCCGCCCTGGAAACGACATTGCGAGCGCCGTACAAGCGGACCACCCTCGAAGAATGGTCGAGCCTCTACCACCTCTTCGACGAGCACGACCGACCACTGGCTTACGACAACTCTCCGTTGCTGCAGACGCTCCGCGGCGAAACGGTCGTCGACCGCATCGTCTCCACTCGTCCGGGCGACGGTTCTGTCGGCTACCTCAGATGCAATGGAGCCCGCCTCTACAACTGCCGCGGAACCATCGCAGGCGCCCTCGTGTTCGCCGCCGACATCACTGCCGCAGTCATACAGCGCGATGAGGTGGCGACGCTCCGAGAACAGTTGATCCAGGTCGTAAACCACGAACTCCGCACGCCCACTTCCGTGATCAAGGGACACGCGGAACTTCTCCGCGACCTCGACGAGACGCTCCCGGAAACAGCGACTAGGCACCTCGAACCCATCGCTCGGGCCGTTGAACGGCTCGACGCCGTGCTGCACAGGATCCGCGAGCTGGTCGACCAGAGCGCCGGACCATCGGCCTGAACGCCAGAGAAGACCCGGAGAAAAGACCTGCGTCATTCCGCCTATCGGACGCACGGTCTGCCTATAGAAGCGCGTCCTCCCGCCTGGTCTGCGAGTGCCTGCGTTCGGGTTAGGTTCGCGGCACACATTCCGCCAAGCGCAGGGAGTAACTCCGATGGATACGAGTGTCAGCACGATTACCGCATGGACTCTCGTCCAGGAGATTCCAATCCCGGCAGATGTCACCAACTTGCTAATCGAAGGCGAGCAAGCGGTGGCCGCCTACAAGACCTTCCGGGACAGCGCGATCTTCACGACCAAGCGATTGATCGTCCGGGACGCGCAAGGGCTCACCGGCAAGAAGATCGAGATCTACTCACTGCCGTACAGCTCGATCAACATGTGGTCCTCCGAGAACGCGGACGGCATGTTGGACCGCGACGGCGAGCTAGAACTGTGGACCCGTGCCGGACACATCAAAGTGAAGCTCCACAAGACCATCGACATTCGCCGACTGGACCAACTGATCTCCTGGGCCGTCCTGAAGTAGACCTGCTAGGGGTGCCTCACGCCGGTGCGACACACCGCCGTAACGGCGCCGCCGTAACTTGCCCGGGACATGCCGACGTGCGGGCGGAGCCGGACAAGTAGCCGATGATCGGGCGGCGGACTATTCGGGGAAGGGCGGATCAGGCAGGCCCGAGGCCTCGGCTCGCCTGCTGAGCAGCTTCTTGATCAGCGGCTCGAAAGCGGACGGCAAGTCGGCCGCAGCACGTAGTGGTTCCACGGGTGAACTTCTCGGTGATCCCGTCATCGATCTGAAGCATTGGTGAGCGACTCTCGGAGTGGTTCCACGTTGTCGAGATACCCAGGTCTCCAGGTCGGGCGCTCGGTCGCACCACCTGTCCCAGGCTTCCGCTACCGCGTCGCTGAACCTGTTGCTCTCGTCGGAAAGGGCGTTCGGATTGTCCGGGGCTTGGAGATGGATCCAACCCGACGCCACGGAGCAGACTCAGACGACCACATGAAACTTGTGGTCCAAGCCGTCGACGGAGTCCAGCTCTGGTCCAGAACCACGGCAGGATGGAAGGCGCAGGACCTCTCAGGCGAGGTACTCCACGCCGCCCGGTACGACAGCGAGTCCTCGACACTCTGGTTCGTGACCGACAACCAACTCTGGTCGGCAGCCGCGTCACACGGCCAGGTCTGACTTTTGGCGGTGCATCAAAGGTCAGCTCAGCGCCGCCGACGGATCCTGCTCCGGCTGCGCGGCCGCCAAGCGGGCGAGAACAGCCCTGATGAGGACGTGCGTGTCGGCCTCGTCATGCCCGAAGCTACGGAGATAGGCCGTCATCCCGTGGCGAGCCATCTCCAACTCCTCGTCGGTGAGATGGACGATGTTCATGCCGCCAGCGTAGACCGGCGCGCCAGCCGCGTAGCCGCACAGCCGCGCAGCCGCGACCCTTCCGGCCGGGAGGCGCGATCAGGGCCTGCCGCCCGACGAGCGCTCGACGTAGGTGCGGGCGGCCCAGGCGAGCAGCCGGCTGTCGCTGGTGCGCCGCAGGGCCGCCTTCTGCAACTGGAAGCCGGCCGCGCGGACACTGCTGCCGAGCACCTCCTGCGGCGTGGGTCGCCTCCCCTCTCGCTTGGAGAAGGCGCGTCGATAGCGCCTGAAGAGGGTGCCGTGTGCCAGCGCGAGGGACGCCAGTGCGGCCTCCGCCGCCTCCAGGAGCTCCGCATCGGACACCACGTCGAACGGCGCGGCGGGCACAGGCAGCTCCTCAGGCACCAGCTCTGCGAGGTCGCCGACGACCCGCAGCCTGCGTCGCTGGAGCTCTGCGACCAGTCCCTCGCCGTACTGGCGCGCCCACGGGAGGTGCTCGGGCGGAAGCCGAAGCGGCCGCGATCCTTCGACGGCCAGCCGCGACCTGATGCCTTGCTCGATGACGAAGCGGTACTGCTCCTGGTTCAGCCGGCCGGGGACGGTCGAGTTGAGCCTTCGGAGCACCTCCAGCTCGGCCGCACCAAGGGACACGTTTCGCGGCTTCGGCTCCTCGACGTCCCAGAGCTCGATGGGCAGGCCGGTGGCCACGGCGAACCGCTCGAGCAGCGTCCGACTGCTCGCTCCCGATGGGGGCACGGACAAGACACTGATCCGCCCGACCGGGACAGCGGCGCTCCAGGCGTCGATGACCCGAAGTGGGTCATGTCGGATCCAGAACGCCGTAGCGGCAGGCACCGCGCTCTGACCAGGCTCGCGCACGGACTCGATGAAGTCCTGCCAGGCCGTGGTCCCACCCGTCACCACGTCCTGCTGCCAGGCCGACACCGCAGTCCTTGCCATGTCCCGGACAGCGATCACCACGTGCACGCGATGGGGAGCAAGGCGCCGGACCAGCTTCCTGACATGTCGTGGCCGGGCAAGCCCGAGCTCCTCCTCCGACACGACGATGCTGGGGCCGGCGTAGCGCGCCATCTCGTCGACCAGTCTCTTGAAAGCTCCCGCCACCACGTCGGCGTCGTCGCCCTTGACCCGCTGACCGAGGAGGTCGTACGCGGCCAGCCGATGCGCGCGGTGGCGGCCCCCTGGATACAGCACACCGGCCTCCGCGAGCGACGCCGCACGGGCGTCGAGCGCCGCCTGGATGGACGATGTCCCGGTCTTGGGGAGACCGACGTGCACGTGGACGTCGGCCATCATCGCGCCCGGACTTCTCGAGCACGAGACGATGGTTCGCTCGTCGGCGGCGTGCCGCCTGTCTTGCGCTTCCACATGGGCGCCAGCGTCGAGCGAGCCGGGGCCCAGGAGCCTGGGGCTCCAGCCCCGGTCGGCTCGGGAACTTCCGCACCGAGGATCCCGTGCCGGCTCCCCGGCGGTGGGCAGCTACGCCAGCGGGGCCTTGAGTGACAGCCGTACGCCGAGCCGCTCCCCCGCCACATCTACCTCGAAGCGGCCGTCGGCCAGGGAGCCGGACGTGACCGGCCCGTCCGAGCGCAGGTAGGCCAGCCCGACGCAGGCACCAACCGTCTCGCCCCAGGCGGCGCTGGTCACCTGCCCGGCCGGGCCGCCGTCGCGGAGGAGCAGCTCACCGCCCCAGAGCATCGGGCCCGGGTCCTCGAGCACGAACGACACCAACCGCCGGCGCGGACCGCCCTGTGCGAGCAGGGCCCGTTGCGCTTCCAGGGCGTCCCGGCCGAGGAACGGCTTGTCGCCCTTGAGCGCGGTGGCGAAGCTGAGCCCCGCCTCGATCGGGGTGTAGTCGGGCGACAGATCGCGAGGGAAGGCACGGAACCCCTTCTCCAGCCGCAGCGAGTCGATGGCGTAGTAGCCGGCGTTGGTGACGCCGAGGTCGCGGCCCTGGGCGAAGAGGGAGTTGTAGACGACGCCGGCGCCGGAGACCGGGATGGTGAGCTCCCAGCCCAGCTCGCCGACGTAGGTCATCCGGGTGGCCCGCAGCGGGACACCCGCCACCTCGGCGGGCCGGCTGGTGGCGAACGGGAAGCCCTCGTCGGACCAGTCGTCCGACGACAGGCGGCCCAGCAGCTCGCGCGAGGCCGGCCCCATCACGCCCAGCACCGCGAACGCCCAGGTGACGTCGCCTGCATCCACGCCGCCATGTCGACGCAGCCAGTCCACGTCGCGCACGGTGGTCGCCGAGGAGGAGACGACCCAGAACGTGTCCTCCCGGTCGCGGGTGACGGTCACGTCGGCCTCGTAGGTGCCGCGTGCGTTGAGCCAGGGCGTGTAGACGCAGTGCCCGACCGGCACGTCGACGTCCGCCGCGCAGACCCACTGCAGTGCCTCGAGTGAGCCGGGCCCCGCGACGACGTACTTCGAGAAGGACGTCTGGTCGAAGACGGCGACCGCCTCGCGGGTCGCGCGCTGCTCGGCTGACGACCACGGCAGCCACGACGGCTTGCCCCAGGAGTAGTCGAGCTCGGCATCGGGGACCGGGGCGAACACGTTGGGGCGCTCCCAGCCCATCTTGGAGCCGAAGACGGCACCCGCGGCGGCGGTGCGGTCATAGACCGGCGAGCGCCGGACATCGCGCGCGGTGACCGGCTCGCGGTTGGGCCAGGGCACGGCGTAGTGCAGCCCGAGGATCTCCGCGACGCGGGCGCGCAGCCAACCGTTGTCGCCGTTGAACGCCGCGAACCGGCGTACGTCGACGCCGGTGAGGTCAGCCGTCGGCTCGCCGTCGACCACCCACTCGGCGAGCGCGCGGCCGGCGCCACCGGCCGAGGCGATGCCGACCGAGTTGAACCCGGCGGCGACGAAGCAGTTGTCGACCTCCGGCGTGCGACCCAGGATGAACTGGTTGTCCGGGGTGAACGACTCCGGCCCGTTGTAGAACTTGCGGATCCCGGTCTCGGCCAGCACCGGGATCCGGTGCACCGCCTCGTCCATCAGCACCGAGAAGTGCTCCCAGTCCTCCCCCAGCAGCTGGAACTCGAACGGGTAGGGCAGGTCGTCGGGCGAGCGCCATGGCTTGGCCTCCGGCTCGAAGCCGCCCACGACGAGGCCGCCGACCTCCTCCTTGAAGTAGGTCCAGCCGTCCGGGTCGCGCATGATCGGCAGGTCCGGGTGGGCGCCCTCGACCGGCTCGGTCACGACGTAGAAGTGCTCGCAGGAGTGCAGCGGCAC
>Ga0068860_100007437_pt1 | contig 10953 bp, 8 predicted proteins | sample KBSSwiS32_FD_66597 | JGI IMG/M metagenome (GOLD analysis project Ga0068860, IMG submission 66597) | Switchgrass rhizosphere microbial communities from Kellogg Biological Station, Michigan, USA - KBS Switchgrass S3-2 | ecosystem: Host-associated > Plants > Roots > Rhizosphere > Soil ... | reverse complement strand
CCTAACGGGCGGGAACGCCTTGCGAGTACGTATCCTCGCTCTCGCCGGGCAGAGGCTTGGCGTATTTCCATTTCTTCTGCAGCCAGAGCCAATCGGCGGGGCTCTCGACGATCGCGCTTTCGAGACATCGCGCATAGCGCTCGACGATGATCGCGTCGTCGAAATTCTCGTAGGGCGGCTCCGCCAGCACATTGAGGCGCACGACGTAATGTCCGCGCCGGACCCGCCGCATCGAAACGAAATACACCGGCGACTCGAGGAACTTCGCGATCTTGTCGGCGCCGACAAAAAACGCGGTGTCCTGCCGCAGGAAGCGCGTCCAGTGCTTGGGATCCTTCTTGCGCGGCGTCTGATCGGCGATCAGCGCATAGGCGCGCGGCTCGCCGGCGTGGCTCAACAATTCGTAAACGAATTCCTTGCGCGGAATCAGCTTGCCGCCGAACCGGCACCGGACGTCGCGCAGGAATGAGTCCAACGCGGCGATCCGCTGCGGCTGATAGACGACGTCGATCGGAATCGGAAAATAGGCGCCGGCCGCGAGCAGCAGCCATTCCCAATTCCCGTGGTGCGCGGCGAGCAGCAAAAGCGTCTGCTTGCGATCGATCGCGCGCCGGATGAGCTCCGGGTCCTCGAACGTCACGCGCGCCTTGATGGCGTCGGCGCTGGCACCGAAGCCCCAGAACGCCTCGACGATCGTGTCGGCAAGATTCCGATAGCAGCGCCGCAGGATATCCGCCCGCTGCTGTGCGCTCTTCTCGGGAAAGGCGTTGGCGATATCCGCCGCGGCACGGTCACGACGCCAGCGCATGACGTGAAACACGATGAAATACGCCAGATAACCGAATCCATAGAGGATCGGCAACGGGATGTGCGTCAGGGCCTTGAGGAGGAACCGCATCAGGATTCGCGAGAAAGCCCGTGTTGGCAGTGCGTGGACGCGGTGGACGGCACCCGACTATAGAGGAGAGTCGCGCTACCGACAATCATTTAGTGCAGGAGGTCATCCAACGCCAATGGAGGAGATTGTCTCATGCGCCGAGCAGGCGCTTACCTTATGGTCCGTATGACGCAATTATTTCAGGGGGCGCCTGGACCAGCTCGATCAATACGCCCTCGCCACCGATCGGGAATGCGTCGTTGCCTTTCGGATGGATGAACGTGATGTCGTGACCGGCCGCGCCCTTCCGAATACCCCCTGGGGCGAAGCGGACCCCCTGCGCCGAAAGCCACGCGACGGCCTGCGGCAGGTTATCGACCCACAGTCCGATGTGGTTCAACGCAGGCTCATGCACCGCCGGCTTGCCGGCAACATCGAGCGGCTGCATGAGATCGACCTCGCAACGTGCGGCACCTCGCCCCGCGATCACGATGTCCTCGTCGACGTTTTCCCGCTCGCTCGTGTAGTGCCCTTCAATGGTAAGACCAAGACAGTCGATCCAGAGTCGGCGCAAGCGTTCCTTGCTGGCGCTGCCCACCGCAATCTGCTGGACGCCCAGGATGCGAAATGGGCGTGCGCGCAGAACCTCACTCGGCTTCGCCTCGGCCGGCGCGCTCATTTAAAGCTCAACACCGGTTGGTCCACGGCAAGGCTCTCGCCTTCGCGCGCGAGCAACTCCGCCACCACGGCGTCACGCTCGGCGAGAATCACATTCTGCATCTTCATCGCCTCGATGACGACCAGCCGCTCGCCGGCCTTGACCTCCTGGCCTGCCTTCACGGCGACTTCGGCGAGCAATCCGGGCATCGGCGAGAGCAGGAAGCGCGAGTTGTCAGGTGGCGCTTTGTGCGGCATGAACTTCAAAAGTTCAGCGGCGCGCTTGCTCAGCACCGAGAACTCGAGCTCGGCCCCCATGTGAGTCAGCCGGTAGTTGAGGCGCGGCCGTTCGACCTGCACGGCAAACGGCACGCCATTGCTCGTTCCGCGCATCAGAATCTCGCCAAACCGCCACGCGTGCCGGATCGCATACGTCTTCCCGCCGATCACTACGTCGCAGCCGCCGGGCACCGGACGCGCGTGGACGACATACTCGGCGCCGGAGCCCAGTACGACATAGTCTTCGCCAACCTCGATCTCGTGTCCCGGCACCTGGCCTTCGATCCCAGCGGCGCGATCGCGGTAGACGCGATGCACGGCGGCGGCCACGGCGGCCAGGAACGCGGGATCGTCGGGCGTCACATCCTCCACGTGGAACCCGTTCGGGAATTCCTCGGCGATGAATCCGGTCGTGAGCCGGCCTTCCGCGAAGCGCGGACGCCGCAGCAATGCCGATTGGAACACGATGTTCGATGCGACGCCGCGAATGACGAACGCGTTCAGCGCCGCCGTCATCCGGCCAATGGCTTCCATGCGGTTCGGCGCATGAGTGATCACTTTGGCGATCATCGAGTCGTAATGGATCGGTATCTCGCCGCCTTCATAGACCCCCGTGTCGACGCGAACGCTGCCTTCCGCTTCCTCCGGAGGCCGATAGCGGACGAGGCGCCCCACGGACGGGAGGAAGCCGCGCAGCGGGTCTTCGGCGTTGATCCGGCATTCGATCGCCCAGCCATCGCGCTTGATCTCGCCTTGGGTAAACGGGAGTTTCTCGCCGGCGGCGATGCGAATCATCCACTCGACGATATCGAGCCCCGTGATCATCTCGGTCACCGGATGCTCGACCTGCAGTCGCGTGTTCATCTCGAGGAAATAGAAGCGCTTGTCGTTGCCGACGACGAACTCGACGGTACCTGCCGACTCGTAATTCACCGCGCGCGCCAGCGCCACCGCCTGCTCGCCCATCGCGCGGCGCGTGACGTCATCGAGAAATGGCGATGGCGCCTCTTCGATCACCTTCTGGTGGCGGCGCTGGATCGAGCATTCGCGCTCCCACAAATACACGAGGTTTCCATGCGCATCGCCCAGCACCTGGATTTCGATGTGGCGCGGCTCCTCGATGAATTTCTCGATGAAGACGCGGTCGTCGCCAAAGCTCGCCTTGGCCTCCGCCTGGCAAGCAGTAAAGCCCTCGCGCGCCTCGCGATCGTTACGCGCGACGCGCAGGCCCTTGCCGCCGCCGCCCGCGGACGCCTTGATCATGACGGGATAGCCGACCTCTTTCGCGATGCGCACCGCAGCGGTCGCATCGGGAATCACATCGGTGTAGCCCGGGATGGTATTGACGTTCGCCTTCGCCGCCAGTTTCTTCGAGGCGATCTTGTCGCCCATTGCGGCGATCGATCGATGCTTGGGTCCGATGAAGACAATTCCGGCCGCCTCGAGCTCCCGGGCGAACGCTTCGTTCTCCGACAGGAAGCCATAGCCGGGATGAACGGCTTCCGCGTTGGTGGCCTTGCAGGCGGCAATGATCTTGTCTATTGCGAGATACGACTCGCGCGATGCGGCGGGCCCGATGCACAGCGCTTCGTCGGCCAATAGCACATGCCGCGCGTCGCGGTCGGCCTCCGAGTAGACGGCCACCGTGGCAATGCCCATCGCGCGCGCGGTGCGGATGATGCGGCAGGCGATTTCGCCGCGATTGGCGATCAGGATCTTCTTGAACATCGGAGCTTTCGATCGCCTACAGAGGGATGTTCCCGTGCTTGCGCCACGGATTCTCGAGATGCTTGTCGCGCAGCATGGCCAGGCTGCGGCACACCCGCTTGCGCGTTTCGTGCGGCATGATGACGTCGTCGATGAAGCCGCGCTTGCCCGCGATGAACGGATTCGCAAACTTCTCGCGGTACTCGCGCTCGCGCGCCGTGATCTTCGCGGGATCATGCTTCTCGTCGCGGAAGATGATTTCCACCGCGCCCTTCGGGCCCATCACGGCAATTTCCGCCGACGGCCACGCGAAGTTGACGTCGCCGCGCAAGTGCTTCGAGCTCATCACGTCGTAGGCGCCGCCGTAGGCCTTGCGCGTGATGACCGTCACTTTCGGCACCGTGCATTCCGCGTACGCGTACAGCAGCTTGGCGCCATGCTTGATGATGCCGCCGTATTCCTGTGCGGTCCCTGGCATGAAGCCGGGGACATCGACGAACGTCAGGACTGGAATGCCGAAGGCGTCGCAGAAACGGACGAAGCGCGCGCCCTTGATCGCGCTCTTGATATCGAGGCAGCCCGCGAGCACCAAAGGCTGGTTGGCGACGATGCCTACCGGCAGGCCTTCCATCCGGCCGAAGCCGATGACGATGTTTTTCGCGTTTTCCGGCTGCAACTCGAAGAAGTCGCCGCCGTCCACGGTTTTAAGGATCAATTCCTTCATGTCGTACGGCTTGTTCGGATTGTCGGGGACCAGCGTGTCGAGCGACATTTCCGGCCGGTCCGCCGGGTCGTCGTTCGGCCGCAAAGGGGGCCGGTCGCGGTTGTTGAGCGGCAGGTAATTGAAAAAACGCCGCACCATGAGCAGCGCGTCGACGTCGTTCTCGAACGCGAGATCCGCGACACCCGAGCGGGTGGTATGCGTCACCGCACCGCCCAACTCCTGCGCGGTGATTTCCTCGTGTGTCACCGTCTTCACCACTTCGGGACCGGTGACGAACATGTACGACGAATCCTTGACCATGAAGATGAAATCGGTCATCGCCGGCGAATACACGGCGCCGCCGGCGCACGGTCCCATGATCAGCGAGATCTGCGGAATCACGCCGGAGGCGAGCACGTTGCGCTGGAAGACTTCGGCATAACCGCCGAGCGAGGCCACGCCTTCCTGGATGCGCGCGCCGCCCGAATCGTTGAGGCCGATCACCGGTGCGCCCACCTTCATCGCGTGATCCATGACCTTGCAGATCTTTTCGGCGTGGGCTTCGGACAGTGCGCCGCCGAACACCGTGAAATCCTGTGAGAACACGAAGACGAGTCGCCCATTGATCATTCCGTACCCGGTCACGACGCCATCGCCCGGCACGGTTTCCTTGTCCATCCCGAAGTCGTGGCTGCGATGCTCGACGAACATGTCCCATTCCTCGAACGAGCCTTCGTCGAGCAACAGCTCGAGACGTTCGCGAGCCGTCAGCTTGCCTTTGGCGTGCTGCGCCGCGATTCTCTTTTCGCCGCCCCCCAGTTGCGCCTTCGCGCGCATCTGGTCGAGCTGCCGGATGATGTCGTGCACGGTGGTGATCTCCCCTTAATTACCTTCGAGCAGCTGCGCGGCAGCGGCATTCGGCGTCAACGTGCCCGCCGCAACCTGCTCGAGTATGGCCGGCAGCGCGTCACGGACAGCGTGATCGCGGCGAAAGCGCTCGCGCAATCCGGTGTCGATCAAGTGCCACGTCCAGGCCAGCGCCTGGCGCCGGCGTTTCGCGGCAAGCTCTCCCGAGGCCGCGAGGGTGTCGCGGCAGCGCAGGACCTCCTGCCAGAATGCCCCGATGCCATCGCGATGCAGCGCGCTCACGCCCAGCACCAGCGGCTTCCATTGCTTCGATGCGGGACGCAACAACGTCAGCGCGCCGGTCATTTGTCCCATCGCGCGGTCGGCGGCCGCGGGATCGAGATCGCGCTTGTTGTAGACGATGATGTCGGCCAGCTCGACGATACCTTTCTTGATCGCCTGCAGGTCATCGCCGGCGTTGGGCAGCTGCATCAACACGAACACGTCGGTCAGATTGGCGACGTCGGTTTCGCTCTGGCCCACGCCGACGGTTTCGACGATCACCACGTCGAAGCCCGCCGCCTCGACCAGCAGCACGGCTTCGCGCGTATGCGTGGCGACGCCGCCCAATGCGCCACTCGCCGGCGACGGCCGGATGAAGGCGTGCGGGTGGCGCGCGAGATCCTCCATGCGCGTCTTGTCGCCCAGGATCGAACCGCCGCTCACCGAGCTCGATGGGTCAACCGCGAGCACTGCAACGCGATGACCGGCGCCCACCAGCAGCAGGCCCAGCGCCTCGATCAGCGTCGATTTGCCCACGCCGGGCGAGCCGGTGATCCCCATGCGCAATGCACCGCCCGTCGCGGGCAAGACCTGTGCGATTACGGCACGCGCGAGCGCCTGATGGTCGCTGCGCGTGGATTCCGCGAGCGTGATCGCTTTGGCGAGCACGCGCCGGTCGCCGGCGCGTACACCGGCGCATAGACGTTCGCACTCCTGCGGATCCGGATCCGGCAACTGCGTCGCGCGGCTTGCCGGTGCACTCAAATCTTGACGGCAACCGTTCGCGCGGCGCGGATCTTCGCGAGCACATCCGCCGCGCATACCGGGATGGCGGTACCGGGTCCGTAGATCCCCGCCACGCCCGCCTTGTACAGCATCGCGTAATCCTGCGGCGGCACGACGCCGCCGACAAAGACGATGATTTCGCTTGCCCCCTGCTTGCGCAACGCGTCGATGATCGCGGGGACCAGCGTCTTGTGGCCGGCCGCCAGCGTCGAGACGCCGATGGCGTGGACGTCGTTCTCGATCGCCTGCCGCGCCGCCTCCTCCGGCGTCTGGAACAGCGGTCCGATGTCGACGTCGAAGCCCAGGTCCGCGAAGGCCGTCGCCACCACCTTGGCGCCCCGATCGTGGCCGTCCTGGCCGACCTTGGCGACCATGATCCGCGGCCGGCGGCCTTCCTCCTTGGCGAAGGCCTCGATGTCGGACTTGATCCTCTCCCACATGCTGTCCTCCGCGAATTGGGCGCCGTAGATGCCGGATACGCTTTGCGTCACCGCCCGGTGCCGGCCCCACACTTTTTCCAGTGCATCGGAGACCTCGCCCACCGTCGCACGGGCGCGCACGGCGCGGATCGCAAGCTCGAGCAGGTTGCCCTGACCCGAGCGCGCTGCCTCCGTAAGTGCCGCCAGTTGCGTCTGCACGACGGTGTTGTCGCGGCTCGCCTTCACCTGCGCCAGGCGCTTCAACTGCGATTCGCGCACCGCGGTGTTGTCGATCTCGCGGGTATCCATCGGCGCTTCGACGTCGAGCCGGAACTTGTTGACGCCGACGATCACGTCGTGACCGCTGTCGATGCGCGCCTGCTTTTCGGCCGCCGCCGCCTCGATCTTGAGCTTGGCCCAGCCGGATTCGACGGCGCGCGTCATGCCGCCCATCGCCTCCACTTCCTCGAGAATCGCCCACGCCTGGTCGGCCATGTCCTGCGTCAGCCGCTCCATCATGTAGGAACCGGCCCACGGATCGATGACTTTCGTGATGTGCGTTTCTTCCTGCAGGATGACCTGCGTATTGCGCGCAATGCGCGCCGCGACATCGGAGGGCAGCGCAACGGCCTCGTCGAACGAATTGGTGTGCAGCGACTGTGTGCCGCCGAATACTCCAGCCATCGCCTCGATCGTCGTGCGCACGATGTTGTTGTATGGATCCTGCTCCGTCAGCGACCATCCGGACGTCTGGCAATGCGTGCGCAGCATCAGCGACTTCTGGTTCTGCGGCTTGAACGCCGTCATGATCCGCCACCACAACAGGCGCGCGGCGCGCAGCTTGGCGACCTCCAGGTAGAAATTCATGCCGATGCCGAAGAAGAACGACAGCCGGCCCGCGAATTCGTCGACATCCATGCCGCGCGCGAGCGCCAGCCGCACGTATTCGCGGCCGTCGGCCAGTGTGAACGCGAGCTCCAGCGCCTGGTGCGCGCCGGCTTCCTGCATGTGATAGCCCGAGATCGAGATCGAGTTGAACTTCGGCATGTGCTGCGCCGTGTACTCGATGATGTCAGCGACGATCCGCATCGATGGCACTGGCGGATAGATATAGGTGTTGCGAACCATGAACTCCTTCAGGATGTCGTTCTGGATCGTTCCCGAAAGATGTTCCTGCGCGACACCCTGCTCTTCCGCGGCGACGATGTAGCCGGCGAGCACCGGCAATACTGCGCCATTCATCGTCATCGACACCGACACGCGATCGAGCGGAATCCCGTCGAACAGGATCCTCATGTCCTCGACCGAGTCGATCGCCACGCCGGCTTTGCCGACATCGCCGACGACGCGCGGATGATCCGAATCGTAGCCGCGGTGCGTGGCGAGGTCGAAGGCGACCGACACCCCCTGGCCGCCGCCGGCGAGATTGCGGCGATAGAACGCGTTCGATTCCTCGGCGGTGGAAAATCCCGCGTATTGCCTGATGGTCCATGGCCGGACCGCATACATCGTCGGTTGCGGGCCGCGCACGAACGGCGCGAAGCCGGGCAGCGTGTCGGCGTACGGGAGACCGGCCAGGTCGGCCGCGGTATACAGCGGCTTCATTGCAATGCCGTCGGGCGTCTTCCAGACCAGGTTGGGGAGCGAGCCGCCGGGGGCACTTCTCGCGGCTGCCTGCTCCCAGTCGGCGCGGGTCACGGGTGGGAAATCGGGCGGGTCGGAATCGGCCAAAGCGCTACCTCGCGGGGATCCGGGCGGGTCAGTCAGCTTGCTATTCTAGCTTTTGCCGTCCTTTGGGGCTGTGGCAGCGTGCCGCCGCAGGGCCGCCGCAAGGCGGCGCCCGTGGGGAAGACGCCGCAGGCGTCTTCGGGGGAACCTTACCGCAATTGGTCGATCGCGCTCTTGATGGCATCGTCCACCAGTTGGCGGTCGCCCGCGGCGTCGCCCATGACCGTATCCCATTGCAGGCGGACATAGGCGGACCGATGCTTGCTTTTCAGGACGAGCGTTTGCAGGCCCCGTTTCTGGCCGAATGCATAGTCGGTCGAATAGCCGAGCAGGTCGTGCACGCCGGCCTGCCACAATCCGGTCTGGATCGCGTCAATGATCGCGGCCATGCGCCGATGAAATTCTCGCGGCACTTCGACCGAAAGCGGATCCTTGTCTGCCGGGGTCGAGGGATCGGGTGTCACGTTGTCACGGGTTCTTTCAGCGTTCTTGACCGGAACATCATGCCGATCACCGAATCTACGCGCAATCGTCGATTTTGCTAAGCCCATGGGCGGGCGCAGGCATCCAGGCAATCGCCGCCGACGTACCGTGAGTATGCCGTCATCCCGCATTTCTCCGGGCATCGTGCTGCTGATTGCCGCCACGCTGGTCGGCGGGCTCGCCATCGACATGCGGACGGATATCGTCGGGCAGACCGCCGTGAGCATCGGTGTCTGGGCGATGCTGCTCGTCCTGCTGAGCCGGATGGCAGACGGGGTTCGCTGCGCGCTCATGATGTGCCTGGTCATCGCCACCATTGGCGAGGTCGTGCTGTCGGTCGTTTGGGGGCTCTACGCGTATCGGCTGGGCAACGTCCCGCTATTCGTGCCGCCGGGGCACGTGCTGCTGCTTCTGGTCGGGCTCCGGCTCGCGGACCATGTGCCCGAGTCCGCGGCGCGCGCCATCCTGGGTTGCGCAGGCGTGTACTCGATCGCGGTGGCCGCGGCCGGAATCGATACGCTCGGCATTGCCCTGTTTGCGGTCTTTGCCGTCGCGTCGTACGTCATGCCGTCGCAACGACGGCTGTACGCGAGCACGTTCGTATTGTCGCTCGCGCTCGAGTTATACGGGACGTGGCTGGGGAACTGGACCTGGGCGGCGGTGGTTCCGCGCCTCGAGCTCGTCACCACGAACCCGCCGGGCGCCGCGGGCGCCTTCTATTGCGCGCTCGATGCGCTGGTCGCCGCCGCTTCGCTGCAGTTGGCGCCGCGATGGCGCGCCTGGACCGCCCGAGCGAAGGCCGACGTGCTCGCCCTCGGGCCCTAGGTCGCTTCCAGCCGGCGAATGAGCACGTCGATCATGTCCTGGCCGTCAGGCGACTTCAACCGATGCTGGCGCAGCGCCCGTGCGAGCTCCGGCCTGGCGAGGGATTGGTAGTCGGAGCGGATCAGGATTCCGGCGATCGCCCGCTGCACGTTGACGGACTTGGCGAGCGGGAACAGGCGCGTCAGCTCTTCCAGGCTCTCCCGGTCGGAGAGCCGGTGGCCGGCCAGCGTGTCGAGCGCGCGCACCTGCGCCTCCGAGCCACTCATTCGCGTAATGCCCGTGGCGACGACCCGCAGCTCATTCGCGTCCGCGAGCGGCCGATGGCGCAAGTAGATTTGCGCGATCTGCACGTCGTCATCGTTGGGACTCGTCAATGCGCGCAGTACGCGCGCATGACCCGCGGCACTCCCAAGGCAGGCGAGGACGGCCGCGTTGGCAACCTTGTCGGCCTGCGCGGGCGACGGCTGCAGCCGATGCAGGTCCTGCTGGAGCTCGCGACCCTTGTTCAGCGAGCACGCGAGGTCGACCTCCGCGGAACCCACGGCGCTGCGCGCGAGCCGCTCGCCGAACATCCGCATGAGCTCCGCGCGCTGCTCCGCGGGCGTAAGCCAGCCGAGTCCGCGCGCCAATGCCAGCATGCGGGCGCGCACGGCGGGCTCGTCGGCATCGCGCGCGAATTCGAGATAGCGCTCGCGTGCGGACTGGTCGGCCGCGATCTCGGCGAGCGCGGCCGCAACCGGCGGCGCCTGCCGCTCCGCGTCGTCGAGCGACGCCGAATACTTCTCGAGCTGGTCGAGGAACATCCGCACTTCCGCCATGTCCCGACCCAGCAGCTCATGCACGAAGCCGAGCTTCTGCGCCGAGGACAGCCGGTCATCCGAAAAGTGGCAGGCGTCGCCGCGAAAGCCCGCGCGCGGATCGGCATCGGTCATGCCGGCCGTGGCCGTCATCGAGCTGGCCGCGAAGAGTCCGAGCAGCTTGGCGCTGGCGCGGCCGCTGCCGACCTCGGTGGCCGCGCCGGATTGAAAATAGCGTTCGAGAATCGGACCCGCCGTCCGCCCAAGTGGCGCCTTGGACGAAAAACCGTAGATCACCGGCACGTCCTTGAAGATATGGCGCATGCGGTCGCGATTGCTTTCGCCGTGGCGCTCGCTCAGCACGCGCGAGAGGCGCTCGGCGTCGGCCGGCGAATTCCCGGCGCGGACGAGGCTGCGTCCGATCTCCGCGGAGGCGCTGCGCATCGCCTCCGCGTTGAGCGTCTTGCAGCCGAACAGGTAAACCTCTTTCAGTTGCGAGAACAGGCCGGGGCATGAATCGCTGCAGGCGACGCGCTCCATTTCGTCCACGGGCAGGAACTCGCG
>Ga0068860_100007432_pt1 | contig 10958 bp, 6 predicted proteins | sample KBSSwiS32_FD_66597 | JGI IMG/M metagenome (GOLD analysis project Ga0068860, IMG submission 66597) | Switchgrass rhizosphere microbial communities from Kellogg Biological Station, Michigan, USA - KBS Switchgrass S3-2 | ecosystem: Host-associated > Plants > Roots > Rhizosphere > Soil ... | reverse complement strand
GGGATGTGCTGCATCTCGGTGCCGGACATCGACTTGAACAGCTCGCCGGACAGATGCTGGGACGTGCCGTTGCCGCTCGATGCGAACGAATACTTGCCCGGATTGGCCTTGAGCAACGCGATCAACTCGGGAACGCTCTTCGCCGGGATGTCGACGTTGACCACCAGCAGGTTGGGTACGCGCGCGAGCAGCACGATCGGCACGAAATCCTTGATCGGGTCGTAGGGCAGGTTCTTGTAGAGCGACGCGTTGATCGCGTGCGTGCTGATCGTCCCGCCCATGATCGTGTAGCCGTCGGGCGCCGCCTTGGCGACGAACTCCGCACCGACGCCGCCGCCCGCGCCGGGCTTGTTCTCGATGATCACCGGCTGGCCGAGCGCGACCGACAATTTCTCGCCGACGGTGCGGGCGAGGATGTCGGTGGTGCCGCCCGGCGCGAAGGGCACGATGTACTTGATCGGCTTGGATGGCCACGCCTGGGCAGTCACGACAGTCGACGCGAGGGCGAGCGCCACGGCCGCCATCCACTTCCCGATCCATACTCTTCTTGCAGGCATCCGTCCTCCGCTGCGTTATCGGGCCCCGATGAGCGCGCTCACGCGCTGCGCATCGATGCCCACCGATTGTGCGGCGGCGACGATGTCCGCCCACGTCTTGTCGTCGAGCGCTATCCCTTCGACGATCCGCTTCGCACGCGTCTCGCGCTCCACTTCGCCCGGCGACAGCACCGGTCGATCCGGCACCGCCGGCGGCGACGCCGTGACCCAGTCGACCAGTCGTTGCGCTTCGCGCAGCGTGTGGCCGCCCTCGTCGTAAACGCGCGGCGCGATGTAGATCGACAGCATGTTGTTGCGCAGGACCGGATCGTCCGGATCGGAACTGCGGCCCATGGAAATCGCCCCCGCGAGCAGGTCGGTGACGATCGACAGGCCCGAGCCCTTGTGCGCGCCCACCGTCAGCAGCGCCCCGCCGTCATAGAACTCGTTCGGGTCGGTCGTGGGTCGGCCCGCCTTGTCGATGATCCAGCCTTCCGGCACCTGCTCCCCCTTGTTTCTTGCGACCATCAACTTGCCCTCGGCCACCATCGACGTCGTGATGTCGAGAATCACGGGTTCGCCATCGGCAACCGGCACGCCGATCGCCAAGGGATTGGTCGAGAGCCGGCGATCGCTGCCGCCGAACGGCGCGACGCGCTGCGCACCGGACGTATTCAGGAAGTGCAGCGATACCTGTCCGGCAAGCGCGGCCATTTCCGCCCAATCGCCAAGGCGCCCGAGGTGACCGCAGTTACGCAGGCCGACCATCGCGATGCCGGTCTTCGCGGCCTTGGCGATGCCGAGCCGCGTGGCGAATTCTCCGATCACCTGGCCGAACCCCCGATTGCCGTCGAGGATCGCGATCGTGTCGCTGTCGAACACGATCGTCGGCGACGTATTGGGGCGCAGCCAGCCGTCCTCCACCCACTTGAGGTAGGTCCGCACGCGGATCACGCCGTGCGAATCGTGACCGACGAGATTCGAATCGACCAGACGCCGAGCGATCGCTCGCGCTTCTTCCTCGCCGCTGCTTCCCCCCTGCATGATTGCCGCTACCAGCGCGACGAGTCTTTCCGCGGGGACATTCTTCATTAGTGGATCTCGGGCTCGGCGGTTGGCGCTGCAGCTTCGAGAAAGTCGAAATCGCAGCCGGCGTCGGCTTGCGTGACGTGCTGCTGGTAGAGCGCGCCGAATCCTCGCTCGTAGCGCGGCGGCGGCTGCTTCCACGCGGCTCGCCGGCGCGCGAGCTCATCCGCGGGGACTTGGAGCTCGATCTTGCGCGCCGGCACGTCGAGCTCGATCAAGTCGCCATCCTGGACCAGCGCGAGCGGACCGCCGATGAACGATTCGGGCGAGACGTGCAGCACGCAGGCACCGTAGCTCGTGCCGCTCATCCGCGCATCGGAAATTCGCACCATGTCGCGCACGCCTTCGGCCAGCAGTTTCTTCGGGATCGGCAACTGGCCCCACTCCGGCATTCCGGGCGCACCGAGCGGGCCGGCGTGCTTCAGCACGATCACCGAATCGCGCGTTACGGGAAGACCGGGATCGTCGATCCGCGCGGCCATGTCGTTGTAGTCGGAAAACACGATCGCCGCTCCAACGTGCTTCAACAAATGCGCCTCTGCCGCAGCGGGCTTGATCACCGCGCCGTTGGGCGCGAGATTGCCTCGCAGCACCGCGAGGCTGCCCGAGGAAACCAACGCCTTGTCGCGCGGCAGGATCACGCGGCGATCGTAGACCTCTGCGCCCTCGATGTTCTCGCCCAGCGTGCGGCCGTTGACGGTGCGCGCGCCGAGCACGAGCAAGTCGCGGATTTCGCCGAGCAGCGCGCGCAACCCGCCGGCGTAGAAAAAATCTTCCATCAGGAACTCGCCGGCCGGCCGAATGTTGGCGATCAGCGGCGTGCGCTGCGCGAGCTCGTCGAAGCGATCGATCGTCAGTGGAATGCCCGCGCGTCGCGCCACCGCCACCATGTGCACGACGGCATTGGTGGATCCGCCGAGCGCCAGCGCCGTGACGATCGCGTTGTCGATGCTGTCTGCGCTCACGAGATCGCGCGGCTTCAGGTCCTCCCACACCATCTCGACGATTCGCCGCCCGGTCTCCGCGGCCATCCGCGCGTGCCGCGAGTCGGCCGCCGGAATCGACGCGGCCCCGGGGAGCGTGAAGCCCATCGACTCGGTAGCGGAGGTCATCGTCGATGCAGTGCCCATCGTCATGCAATGCCCGGGCGATCGCGCAATGCCATTCTCGATCGCGAGCCATGATTCCTCGCTCAAGTTGCCGGCGCGTTTTTCCGCCCAGAATTTCCACGTGTCGGATCCGCTTCCGAGCGGCTGGTCGCGCCAGCGGCCCGACAGCATCGGGCCGGCAGGCATGAAGATCGCGGGAAGATTCATGCTGATCGCGCCCATCAGCAGCGCCGGCGTGGTCTTGTCGCACCCGCCCATCAGCACGCAGCCGTCTACCGGATACGAGCGCAGCAGCTCTTCGGTTTCCATCGCGAGCATGTTGCGATAGAGCATCGTCGTCGGCTTCTGGAACACCTCGGCGAGCGCCATCGCCGGCATCTCGAGGGGAAAGCCGCCCGCCTGCAGCACGCCGCGCTTCACCTCGTCGGCTCGCTGGCGGAAGTGCTGGTGGCAGGCGTTGATGTCGCTCCACGTGTTGATGATCGCGATGATCGGCTTGCCGAGGTAATCTTCGCGCGAATAGCCCATCTGCGCCGTACGCGAGTGATGGCCGAACGAGCGCATGTCGCTCGCGCCGAACCAGCGGTGCGAGCGCAATTCCTCCGGCCGTTTGCGTGCCGGCATTGCGGGAGCGTTCAACGAATTCCTCCTGGCGGGCGCTTGCCCGGGGATGCGGTTTACGCGCATTATAAGAGAGCCCGCGCGCTCGTTGCCCGTTGTCTCCCGGGATCGCCATGAACGCTTCGCAGTTGTTCCCACGAATTCTTCGCCGGGCCGCGCTCGGCGTTGCCATTGCGCTCCTGTCGTCGCTCGCGTGGCTGCCGTCGTATGCAGCCGATGCGGCCGACCCGAAAAGCGGGCCCTCTTCGAAGCCCGACGCCAAGTCCGAAGCAGCCGGTTCCGGCGACACCATCGACGCGCGACGCCTGTTCGCAGCGATCGTCAAGGTGCAGACCCGCGCCATACCCGGCGCGCGCAGCGAGGCGACACTCGGCAAGGAGCGCGAAGGCACGGGCATCGTGATCACCGACAGCGGCATGATCCTGACGATCGGCTACCTGATCGTCGAGGTCGACGAAGTGAAGATCGTCGACGGCCGTGGCCGCACGCTGCCGGGCCGGATCGTCGGTTACGACCACGCGACCGGCCTCGGGCTGGTCAAGACGGCCGTGCCCATCGACGCGCGGCCGGTGCCGCTCGGCGAGTCGTCGAGCGTTGCCGAGCGCGATCCGGTGATGATCGTCAATTACAAGGGCCCGGACGACGTCACGCTCGCCTACGTCGTGTCGCGACGCGAGTTCACGGGCAGCTGGGAATATCTGCTCGACCAGGCGATCTTCACCACGCCACCGTCGCTCGACTGGAGCGGCGCTGCGCTGATCAGTCGCGAGGGCAAGCTGCTCGGCGTCGGCTCGCTGATCGTCCGTGAAGCGCTGCCCGGCGACGAACGCCTGCCCGGCAACATGTTCGTCCCGATCGACGCGTTGAAGCCTGTGCTGGCGGACCTGATCGCCAACGGCCGGCGTTCCGGTCCGCCGCGACCGTGGCTCGGCGTCGCGGCGGATGAGCGCCAGGGGCGGCTGTTCGTGAGCCGCGTTTCGCCCGAAGGCCCAAGCGACAAGGCGGGCCTCAAGGAGGGCGACATCATCCTCGCGGTTGCGGGCGAGGGCGTGCGCACGCAAGCCGAGTTCTACCGCAAGGTCTGGAGCCAGGGCGGCGCAGGCGCCGACATCCGGCTACGCGTGTTGCAGGGCGTCGACGTCAAGGAAGTGAGCGTGCACTCGATCGATCGAATCGAGTACTTCAAGCCGCAGACCACGTTCTGATTCGTTCGTCCCGGTTTCGCCTCGCTCAACCCGGGCTACCGGTTCGCGAAGCCCGGGTTGCGGCGACGCAACCCGGGGCAATCGTCCCCGGTAGAATGCGCGGTCGCCTTCGCCGATCGCTCCGATGCTTCTCTACGCCGCCACCATTTTCGTCAGCGCCTTCCTGCTGTTCCTCGTTCAGCCCGTGATGGCGAAGCAGATCCTGCCGTGGTTCGGCGGTTCGGCGGCAGTGTGGACGACGTGCCTCGTGTTCTTCCAGACCGCATTGCTCGCCGGATACGCGTACTGCGACCTCACCGTCCGGCGGCTCGCGCCGCGCCGGCAACTGCAGTTGCACACCGCTCTGCTGATCGTTTCGGCGGCGGTGCTCCCGATCGTGCCGGCCGAGCATTGGAAGCCGCTCGGCAGCGAAAGTCCATCGTGGCTGATCCTCGGATTGCTCGGCGCGACGATCGGCCTGCCCTATTTTCTGCTGTCGACGACGAGCCCGCTGGTGCAGGTCTGGTTCGCGCGCGCGAAGCCCGGCGCGAGCCCGTATCGCCTGTTCGCGCTGTCGAATCTCGCCTCGATGCTCGCGCTCGTCGGCTATCCGTTCCTGCTCGAGCCCTGGGCGCCGACGCGCGGCCAGGCGCTCGGCTGGTCGTTCGGGTATTCGCTGTTCGTCGCGCTCTGCATTGCAGCCGGATGGCGAAGCTTGCGCGCGCAGCCGACAAGCCAAGGTGCGTCCGTAGACGCTCCGCAAGGCGCGGCGCCGGAGGACGCCGTGCCGCCATCGGTCGCGCGACAGGTGCTGTGGTGCGCGCTCGCGGCCACCGGATCGCTGATGCTGCTGGGCGTATCGAACCACATCACGCAAAACGTGGCGTCGGTGCCCCTGCTGTGGATCGTGCCGCTCGCGATCTACCTGCTCACCTTCATCCTGTGCTTCGATGCGACCGGCTGGTATCGCCGCCAGGTGTTTCTCGCGATGCTCGCGGCCGGCATCGGCGTCATGGGATACACGCTCGCCGACCCGGACCTGACCCACGAGCTCGCGTTGCAGGTCGGAGTGTTCTGCGCCGGGCTGTTCCTTGCGTGCATGTTCTGCCACGGCGAGCTGGTGCGATCGAAACCTTCGCCGACCTATCTGACGCGCTTCTACCTGATGATCTCGCTCGGCGGCGCGTTCGGCTCGACGCTGATCGGCATCGTCGCGCCGCTCGTGCTGCGCGCGCACTTCGAGCTGGCGATCGTCCTGGTGATCCTGGGCGCGTTGCTGGTGTGGCAAACGAGGCGCGACATGCTGGTGTTTCCGCTGCTCGCCGCGGCCGGACTGATCGCTGCGATCGGCTGCGGCGGTTGGGGAGTCTACGAGTTCTATGACCGCACGATCGTCACTGCGCGCAATTTCTACGGCGTGCTGCGGGTGCAGGAGTTCGGCAGCGACGAATCCGGGAAGCGGCGCTCCTTGACCCACGGCACGATCATGCACGGCACGCAGAGCCTCGAACCGAGCACGCGCGACGATCCGACGAGCTACTACACCGAGACGTCGGGCATCGGCCGGCTGCTCGAGGTGCTGCATCCGCGCCTCGAACCGCTGCGCGTCGGCGTCATCGGGCTCGGCGCCGGAACGTTGGCGGCCTACGGCGCGAAGGGCGACGTCTACCGCTTCTACGACATCAACGCCGAAGTGATCAAGATCGCCAAACGCGACTTCACGTTCCTGGGCGACAGCCCGGCGACGATCGAGACGGTGCTCGGCGATGCGCGGCTCAATCTCGAGCGCGAGCCGCCGCAGCGCTTCGACGTGCTCGCGATCGATGCTTTTTCGAGCGACGCGATTCCCGTGCACCTGATCACGTCGGAAGCGGTCCAGGTCTACAAGAAGCACCTGGCGCCGGGTGGCGTAATCGCCTTTCACGTCACCAATCGCTTCCTGAACCTGATCCCGGTCGTCGATTCGCTCGCCAAGGCAAACGGTCTCCACGTGATCAACATCGCCGACGACAACCCGACCAGCGTCTTCGGCTCGCGCAGCGATTGGATGCTGCTGACGGAAAACAGCGAGTTGCTCGAGCAGCCCGGGCTTGCGGATTTCGCGACGCCGATCGAATCGCGACCGGACTGGCGGCTGTGGACGGACGATTTCAACAACATCGTCCAGGTCCTCAAGTAGCCAGGTTCGTCGAATGGGCCGCCGGTCGGAAGGCTAGAATGGGCAGGCCATGGTGCCCGCCTCCACCTCTCCCAGCGCCGATCCCGCGCCGTACCGCGCGTTGATCCATCCGCCCGGCTCGCGGCGGATCGAGGTGATCGACCAGCGCGCGTTGCCGCACGTCAACACGACAGTGCGCATCACCACCGCGGATGCGGCCGCGCTGGCGATCCGACGGATGTGGGTCCGTGGTGCGCCGCTGATCGGCGCCGTGGGTGCGTACGGCCTCGCGCTGGCGCTCGACGCCGACGCGAGCGACCTCGCGCTCGACAAGGCGCACGGCGCGCTCGATGCGACGCGGCCGACGGCGGTCAACCTGCGCTGGGCGCTGGACCGCGTGCGTGCCGCAGTGGCCCGACTGCCCGAAAGCGAGCGCGCCGACGCCGCGTGGCGCGAAGCCGACGCGATCGCCGCCGAGGATGTCTCGATCAATCGCGCGATCGGCGATCACGGCCTGCCGCTGCTGCGAGGTATCGCCGCGAAGCGCTCGGGGCCGGTGCGGGTGATGACGCATTGCAACGCGGGCGCGCTTGCGACCTGCGGCTGGGGCACCGCGACGGCGGCGCTCTTCCTCGCGCACGCCGAGGGCATTTCGTTGCACGTGCTGGTCAGCGAGACGCGGCCGCGCTTGCAGGGCGCGAACCTCACCGCATGGGAATTGCGCCAGCGCGGCATTCCACACTCGTTGTTCGTCGACAGCGCGAGCGGCTTGCTGATGCAGCGGCGCGAGGTCGACATCATCCTGGTCGGCGCCGATCGCGTCGCGCGCAACGGCGACGTCTGCAACAAGATCGGCACCTACGACAAGGCGCTCGCCGCAGCCGACAACGGCGTCCCGTTCTACGTCGCGCTCCCGTCGCCGACGCTCGATCCGGCGCTGGCCTCCGGCGCCGCGATTCCGATCGAGACTCGCGAGCCCGACGAGATCCTCGCGGTCGCTGGCAGCGATGAATACGGCCACACGGCAAAGGTGAGCATCTCGCCGCCGGGCACGCACGCGATCAACTACGCGTTCGACGTGACGCCGGCGCGGCTCGTGACCGGCTTGATCACCGAGCGCGGCGTCGCGGCGGCGAACGCCGAAGCGATCGGCAAGCTCTTTCCCGAGCGGATGGCGTAGCCCGGGTTGAGCGAAGCGAAACCCGGGGCTGCCTACGTCGGCGCCTGACACCCGGGTTGCGTGTCACGCAACCCGGGCTACACCGGGCGACGGTCGCGCCAGCGGTAGTAGCGAATGGACGCGGCGAGAAACCACGGCTTGCCGGTGTAGAACGGGCGCGTCTGGAACGCGAGCCCGTCGAGCGCCGTGCGCCCCTCGGCGCGACCCAGCACCTGCTGGCCGATCCGCATGCCGAAGTAGCTGGCAGCGCCTACACCGGATCCACAGTAGCCCATCGCGTAGTGGACGCCGTCGTGCTTGCCGACGTGCATGATTTCGTCGAACGTATAGGCGATGAAGCCCATCCACGAATGCGTGACGCGCGTCTGCGCGAGCTCGGGAAACACGTTGACCATGTCGCGATGCAGGAGTGGCGCGCTCACGCGCGGGTCGGTCTCGTCATGCGACACCCGCCCGCCGAACAGAATGCGGCGCCGATCCGGCGACAACCGGTAGTAATAGACGACCTTGCGCGTATCGGTGACTATTCGCCCCTTCGGCATCAATCGCGCGATCAAGTCTGCCGCCAGCGGCTCGGTCGCGATCATGTAGCTGCCGATCGGGATTACGCGGCGCTGCAGCCAAGGCGTCGACCGCCCGGTGTATCCGTTGGTGGCCACGACGACATCGCGCGCGCGAACCGTGCCGCGCGCCGTCGTCAATCGAAATCCGACGCCGTCGCGGTCGAGCCGCGTGACTGCAGAGCGTGGCACGATCTGCGCACCGGCCGCCTGCGCGCGCCCGAGCAAGCCCTGGTGGTAACGCGCGGGATCGATCGCGCAGTGCTGCGGGTAGACGGCGCCGCCCCAGTAGACGTCGGTGCCGATTTCGCTTCGCTGCTCGCTGCGCGGGACCATCTGCGCGTCGGCCTCGAGGCCCTTCGGCAGATTGGCCGTGCGTCGCGCGAGCGCTTCGTATTGCGCGGCGTTGTGCGCCGCGTGGAAGCGGCCGACGCGCCGCAGATCGCAATCGATACGCTCCGCCGCGACGAACTCGTTGACGAACTCGAGCGAGCGTTGACCTTCCTTCAGGATGTCGCAGGCGCGCTGCGGCCCGTGCCGCTTCGCGAGCTGCTCATAGGAAGGCTTGATGCTCGTCGAAATCTGTCCGCCGTTTCGCGTGCTGCAGCCCCAGCCCGCATCCTCGGCGTCGAACACCGCCGTCGACTTGCCTCCGCGCGTGGTCTGCAGTGCCGCGTGCAGGCCGGTGTAGCCCGAACCGATGATGGCCACGTCCACGATGCCGGGCGGCTCGACTTCGGGAATCGCCGGACGCGGCACGTGGTCCCACCAGTACGGCGTGAGCTTGCAGTCGTCGCCGACGACTTTCATTGCGTCTTGTCGCTGGCAGCCATCAGCGCGGCTTCGAAGCCCTGCGTGAAAGCTGGCATGTCGAAGAGCGGATGCGTAGTTCGGTTATCCTCCAGTGTCGTTCGCAGCGCCGCGAGAAACTCGGGATCGCGTGCGAGTCGTAACGCCGTGCTTTCATACTCGGCCGCCGTCGACGTGACGAGCTCGGGCAACCCGATCGCGTGCAACTGGCTGCCGGCAACGCGACTGGCAAACGTTTCCCCGGCACAAGTCAGGATCGGAACGCCGGCAAACAACGCGTCGTTGGCTGTCGTGCCGGCGTTGTACGGAAAGGTGTCGAGGAACAGGTCGGCCAGGCGCAACCGCGCAAGATACTCGGACATCGGAACGTAATCCGCGAACACGAGTCGCTTGGGGTCGATGTCCCGCCGCGCGGCTTCCTTGCGCAAATGGTCGACGATGACGCGATGGCTGGACACGAGCCAAAGGACGCTACCTGGGACGTCGCGGAGCAAGCGCATCCAGAGGCCGAACATCTCCGGCAGGATCTTGTAGCTGCTGTTGAAGCAACAGAAGACGAACCCGCGCTCCGGCAAGCCGCATTCGACACGACTCGGGATCCGCGGGCTGATCTCGCGCCGCGTGTCGCTCGGGCAGTAGCAGTGCGGCAGGTAGAGAAAGCGCTCGTCGAAATTCGCTTGCTGCGTCGGGGGCGACACGAAGCGGTCGGTGATCACGTAGTCGTACCAAGGCGCGCCGAGCGAGCCGAGATAACCGAGCCAGCTCATTTGCAGCGGCGCCGGCCGCAGCGCCGGAATGCTCTGGCGGGAGAATCGCGTGTAGCCGTTGAGGTCGATCAGGACGTCGATGCGGTCGTCGCGTATCCGCTGTGCCGCCTCGGCATCGGTGTCGTCGCCGATATCGTGCCAATGATCGACCGCTTGGACGATGCGTCGGCGTTCCGCGCCCTGATCATCCGGCCCGTAGGCATATGCGAACACGGCGACGCGATTCCGATCGTGCCGCTCGAGCAACTCGATGATCAAGGCTGCAAGCGCATGCTGTCTGAAATCCGACGATAGATACCCGATATGGAGACGCTCCCCGCGCGAGATTGTCGGTGCCGGCGCTGCGTCGTGCTTGAGCTCGACTCGTTCGGCGGCCCAACGGCGCGCGGCGGACAGTTGCTCCTCCGGCGTGGTGGGCAGGTGCAGATAGGTGAAGGGTGCGACCGGGATTTCGCTCGGCACCCGCAGGCGTCGCTTGAGCGCCTGCACGAACTGATCGAAATGCGTCCAATCGCACATCGCCTGCTCGGTCGCCCAGAGCTTCTCGTGCACGTCGATCGCGTTGCCGTCGAGCGCAATCGCGCGACGATACGCATCCGCCGCCTCGTCGAGACGATCAAGTTGGCGAAGGACACCGCCGAGAGCGATCAACGCGCCACGATGACTTGGCTGCAACGCCAGCATCCGGCGCAATGCCGCCTCCGCTTCGCCTAGCCGGCCTTGTTCGCGCAGCACGTTGGAAAGGTTGAGATACGCGATTGCGTAGTCGGGCTTCAGTCGCAGCGCGGCGTCGAACGCGCTTCTCGCCTCCTTCAACCGTCCTTCGCTGCGCAGCGCGTTCCCGAGGTTGTTCCAGGCCGGCGTGTAGTCGGGCTTGATCGCGACTGCACGCTGCAGATGGACGATCGATTCCCGGTACCGCTTCGTCATCCCGTTGAGAATGCCCA
>Ga0068860_100007430_pt1 | contig 10960 bp, 18 predicted proteins | sample KBSSwiS32_FD_66597 | JGI IMG/M metagenome (GOLD analysis project Ga0068860, IMG submission 66597) | Switchgrass rhizosphere microbial communities from Kellogg Biological Station, Michigan, USA - KBS Switchgrass S3-2 | ecosystem: Host-associated > Plants > Roots > Rhizosphere > Soil ... | reverse complement strand
ATCATGATTCATGGAATCAAGAACGGACTCGGATGGCTCGGGCACCTTCATCGACTGATCGATTGGACGGATGGGTGCATCGCCGTGACTAATCGCGAAATGGACGAGATCTGGTTGGCATTGATGCCCGGGCGCCGTGGAGCGCGGTATATTCAGTGTCGGTGGCCAGTGGGCGCTGAGGAACTACGGTGGAACCACCCGATCGGTTAGAGAAAGGAATACGCTTCGGCTGCGGATTTGTTGTTGGGATGCGTGCTAGCAGTTGGTTGGGTGTTGAGTTCACTGTGGAGCGGTCAGTTCATCGCGGCGTGCGTTCTGGCCGCGGGAGTGATGTGCGGTTATGCGGCGATGAGATGGGGGGACCGGTTTTGGGACAACCTCCGTCGATGGTGGTGGTGGACTTGACTGAAAACTGCCGGGAGCCATCCGGGAATTCGGCGTTAGGGATTCTTGGCTGCGGATCCAATGCGGCGAGCGCCGCAGGGATGGGGTCGAGTTCGTGGCGGTGGCGAAGGCGTTGAATGTGGAATCCCATTGAGCTGTTTCTCGTTGGTTGTTCATATCATGGGTCGCGACATGCTACGGGCTGACGCCTGGAACTTTCTGCCGGGCATTGATAACGTTCAGATATGGCCAACCTTAGCAGCGACGACGAAATCGGCTCTGAACACGCCTGCGACCTGCTGCCGAGCAAGGGCGGGACCTGCGCTAGATGTGGCAAATTCATTGCGCCAATTCCCGGGGCGATATCGACACACGATGAACAAACGCTGGCACTGATGCGAAATGGGCTGACGGTGTCAGCGATTCGGTTCCTGCGCGATAACACTGGATGCGATCTGTCCACCGCAAAGGAGATGGTCGAACACATGTATGGAGTTACGCATCGGCCCTTGGGGCGGCCATGTCCATCATGCGGAACACCGTTGCGCACCCCTCGTGCGAAGTTATGTGCTCACTGCGGAGTGCGAATAGGCCAGTAGTCCACCGGTCAGCCGGAAAGTCGTCGAGGGTCGTTTTCACACAGCCTTGTCGTGAGCGGTCCTTCGCCCTAGGCGATCAGTCGGGGTCGATCCGCGGCCGGCGCTGCGCGCCCGTATTTAGAGGTTCGGCGAGGTGAGGATCGGTTAGATCGAATCCGCAGCGAGGACGTGGTGGAGTTCGCACTGATGTGCAGGGCGCGTTTGAGTCAGTCGCCGTCGTTGCTGGGCCGTCGCTGTTCTAACGTGCAGGTGGCTGAGTCTCGATCCTCTGGGGCGATCCGGTCGGACGGAGCGGCTGCGGAGGTCGAGAATTCCGACCACGTCGGTAACTTGTGTTGGAGTGCTGTGGGGCAAGCGGCCGCTTCCACGGAGCTTTCACTGACATCGCTGGCAGAAGTAGTCCAATACGGGACCGGTCCATTATCCCCCGGTCTTCTGTGCTCGGATTTGACGCTCAATCGACGATAAACCACAATACAATTAGCAGGTTCTCAGATGAAAGTCCTGTCCGCGGTGCTGATCTTCCCCGGGCGCGGCTGGCCGGGATACTACTGTTCACTCACTAAAGCAGGTGCTGAATGTTTGGTTGGTTTAGGAAGGATCGCGCTCCTACCAAGGGTCCAGACTTCCGTTCAGTGGATTCGCCAGCGAAGGCGGCGGAGCTTGTTCGGGGAGGCGAGTTTCAAAGGATCTTACTTCTTCCTTCAGAGTTTGGAGGCGAAGATATAGCACCAAACTGCGTGTTCGTGCCTGCATGGGCGGCAGAGAAGAAGGCCGGAATAGACAACAACATAGTTCGCAAGCTGGTGTCGGAAGGTAAAGTCTCCAGATATCGCGCATCGCCTAAGTACCAGGGCAAGAGCTTTGTTCCGAGCGCGATCACCATCGTCGCTTCTGATCCAGGGTCATTTTCAATTACCATAAATATTTGGGGCGACGCGCTAGAACAGGAGTAGGCGAGAGACTCCGTCGGACTGTCGCACGGTAGAACAATTGGACGGTGCTGTCTGCTCCCTCGACTTTGAGTGTCCGCTATCAGCGCTGACGACTGACCCCTTAGGGCTGCGGTCCGTCGGTCGAGGTGGTTAGAAGTCGATCCGAGTCCGGCGCTGCGCGCCCGCGAGAGTTAGAGTTCGGCCTCTCGACACGCTACTGTTCTGCAACCGTAGTCAGCAGAGTTGATTGAAACATGGCGACCGGTGAGATCACCGGTTCATTCAAGGGCGCCGTGTCGCCGTAGCGTTCGCGCATCTTGGCCCGCACCGCGGAGTCGGTGAGATTGAAGTCGCGCAGGGTTTGAAGGGCGCCGATGTCGACTCCGAGTCCGCGGTCATACGCCTTCCAGACGAGCTCCGAACAATAAATCCGGTCATCCGACCACTCGAACGTCAGATCGTAGGGACGTCCGGCGAAATGCAGCGCGGCCGTGCGCAGTCGGCTGATTCCGGCCGCATCCAGGACCGATCCGGCATTGCGCAGTCGTTTAACGACAAAATGCTGTCCGACTCCGCGGGTGATCCAGCGGTCCAATGGCGTGTACCTGACGGTTGCGATGGCCTCAAATACGTAAGGTTTGCCGTCACGGATCAACACGAGTCCCATGTGACTGTACGGGGAACCGGTCGCCCGCTGAATGGCGACCGACTGCGATGAACGGGACGTCTGGAAAATCAGATCGCCGTCACGCACGGCGGGCAGGTGTTCGCTACGCGCACAGGCCGTCTCGAGGAGTCCCGTGAGACAGACCAGCAGTGCAGGTCGGCGATACGATTTCACTTAAGGCGAACGCTCGAGAGTCCGGAGGTTCAATATACCGAAAGTTCGGGTCAAAGATGCTGGTTCGCGCGATCGGGTTTGTCGCCGCGTAAATTGCTCAGCATTCGGCCTCGGGGGCGGGACAGGCTATTCTTTGGCTGCTACGCTGTTCGTCATGAACCGCTATCAAACCAGGGCTGACATGCGGCGTTGGGGCACGAAGATGCTTGCGTACATGGTTATAGGGTCTCTTTCGGGCTGCGGCCTGTTCGACTCGGGGGTTGAATGGAGGGACGGTCCGTATGAGCTGTTGTGGATCGACGTCTCAGAACAGACCTCACTCAACTACGACTTGGATAGAGATGGGGGCTCTCTGGGCCTCGTTGACTGGACGGTGTTTGCAGTGGGGTCAAATGATCGCTACATCGTCGTGAAGCAGCATCCCCAGGGCAACAAAGCGGTGACGAACTACTTTATTGTTGACAAAAGTGAGGTCGTCCCAACGGATCCGATTCGTGCGGTGCTCGGACCGCTCACGCAAGCTGAATTCAGCGCCCAGACTCGCAGCCTTCATTTGCCGAAGTTCTCGAAGGTTCTGAGCTCATTGGAATGACAACGAGGTGCATCTAACTTGGAGGTGGGCCGGTCAGGTAGACGTTGCTCGTCTCGCGCCTCGTAGAGCTGCGAGAATTCGTGACGTGGGATGGAGCCATCCGGGGCTATCAGCACTGCGCGCTTCGTGACGGCAACGAGCTAGCCGATGTTGCCAAGCGGGTCGACAAACACGATCACCCGCACTATTTCCGGCAGCCGCAAGCCGATGCCTCCCTTTAGGGCTGATGCACATCGGCCGCTTTTGACCCGTTCTCCCGCGCGCTCCGGGGATTCGGCGCCGAGGTTGATTGTCCGCCCCGGCTCGCGAATTTCGCCTCAATCACATGCGAAGGCAGCATCGCGTGATCCAAAACAATGGGATCGAGTCGTTTGCCCGTCTTACTTGTTGCCGCTACGGAGTCGTGGGGCAGTTTGTGTACCAGAATGTCATCCTCGACCGAGCGCCCGACGTCATCGACCAAGAGTCGCAAGACGATGGCGCATCAGGACGGACCGGGCAACGTAGCGCGATACCGCAGCTAATGTCGAGAGTCCTGCACTGCGCCGCGGTGATCAGGACTCGCCCGCAGACCGTCCGCTCTCGTCATTCCCTTTGGCGGTTGTCCGACAAAGCAACCTGCAACGGCTGGCTTCGCCCATCGTGAGTGTTGTATACGGCCATCAAGGTGGGGCTACCCACGTGGGTTACCGCATTGCTCATGGCAGTGTGGATGCATGCGCGACGGGTTGCCATCAGGGCGAGGTTCTTCTCCTCGCGAGGATAGCAAACCTCGCCTGCCGCATTCTTGATTCGGCGATAGAGCGCCTCAGCGCCCTGCATGCTGGATAGGTTGAGGTCCGCGTAGCTCACCTTCACCTGCGGTGCGGACTCATCGGCTCTGGCTGTTTGCACTCCGACTGAACACACTGACAGCAGCGTAACGAGACCTGAAGCCAGGTTCATGGAACGAATACTTGCATGAGTCATGATCGTCTCCTGTTGAATTAGTGGATAGATATTGTTGGACGAGGACATTGTCCGCGGGGAAGTCTTCGTGTCACAGTGTCAAAGGTCATCTCGCGCGCAGCCACTCATCTCCAACAGAGCACGCGCAAACTGCGTATTCTCCCGGCCCCGCCCAGGCATTGCCCTCGACGCAAAAAATGGTGCTTTATCACTGGGCAGGGGCAACGGCTGCCCGGGGTAAAGACCGATGAACACGGGATTTCCACCCACTATCCGGACGGAACGGTCCTATTGATCCGCTGGGATGAAGTGCAATGCGTCGCCGTCGAAACCAATGACAGCGGGACGTGGGGAGCGGACGTATGGTGGTTGATTGAGGGGAATTAGTCGCGCTGTGCCTATACCGGCGGTGCGACCTGTGACATTGACTCGCTGAAGGCATTGCAGTCGCGTCTGACTGGCTTCGATGACGAGTGCGTGGTTCGCGCCATGGGCTGCACCTCGAATCGGCGGTTTGTTTGTTGACAGAGATCGTGAGCACCATGATCCTGGGCGGGTTGAGCTGTCGAGCTCAGTCGGCACTCGCTTACGCGGATAGACGGATCGAATCCGGCGAGCGGCGCCTGGACGTAGTCGAGTTTGTAGCAGTGGCCAAGGCGTTGAAGGTGATCCTTCTTCGTTCCTTGCTCAGCGGCGACCGAGGAATCGTCGATCCGCGTCCGGCGCGGCGCGCCCGAGAGTTGGCGTTTGGCCGAGCGGTTGGAATGCCGAGTCGGTCCTCAGCTTCGGACACCTGGGTTCTGTGTTCGACGACAGCGTCCGCGGTGTCGGCGAGTTCGATCCGGTGCCGTGCCTGCGGATGTCAGTCGGGGCTGATCGGGGTCGGGCGGGAACTGGGTGTCTGCCGGAGCACGTCGACGGCAGCGCAGAGCACTTGGTCGGCGCTCCAGTGTCGCGTGAGCCAGATCGTCAGGGCGGCGCCCGACAGGTGCCACGCGATCGAGCGTCGATCCTTTAGATGCTGCACGTTGTAGTGTTGGGCGACGAGCGAGGTGGCTGCGACACCGCCCGCAGCGGCGTCGCGAGAGTCATCCTCCAGAATGAAATTGACATAGGCCCACGGTGATAGCGGCTTGACGGTGATGGGTTGCGACATCCGGAAGGCGTGCTCGAGGAGCACTCGATCTGTCAGGGTGGGGTGACACGACGCAGGCGGGCTGGGGCGGCCGTTCACGTTGCGCAAGCCCAAGGCATACAGGCCCGCCGGCGCAAGGATGATGAGACCTCCGAGCATCGCGGTCACACCCATCAGAAGACATCGGAAGGGATTGCGTGTCATTGCAATAGGAGTCTACCGCGGTGCCGCTCAGTGGGATGTGCGGTCGGTCTTAGTGATTGATCATTCGATACGCGTGCGGCGCTGCGCGCCCGGAGTTGGAGCTTCGGCGAGGTGAGAATCGCTCGGATCGGGTTCGCGGAGAGGCACTCGTCGCCGTTCTGCATGAGTCCGTGTGCACGAGTCTCGATCCTCGGGGGTGATCCGGTCGGAGAGCGCGGCGGCTGAGCGGAGGATCGATACGGCGGAAGATCTTCCATCGGATGACGCAGGGTTCTCTATGGCGACCTCGGGAGGTGATGCCATTCATGGGAGCACCCTTGGGCACACTGCATCGCTCGGCGCCGAGCGTCCGCGATGGAGAGAAGCGCGACCAGCAACCGAAAAGACTTTTCCCACTCAGCCTCTGGCAAGGACACGATCTTGTGGAAGGCCTTCTCGGGCGAACTGGCTTTGTAGACCAGGACACACGGCGTGAACGTGCGCTTCAGTCCCGCTATCGCGATCGCGGGGTCCACTTCGTCAGCCCGCGGATGCGCCTGTTTGGCGATAAAGCCGAGGTCACGCTGCACGGATTTCTTGTCCGATGAGGGCAATCCGATGAACCAGGACACGCCCGAGTCCCAAGGCAGAAGTCCTTGAGCCATCTGATTCAATTTCAAAAGAGTGGGGCTCATGGTCTGTCCAACGTAACGACATCATGGGCGGTTTCAGCTTCCAAACGATTGAGCTTTGCTGACTCGGCCGCCAATTGAAACCGTTCAGGGCATACGACGGTCATCGCGTTGCTACTGTTCAGCGACGGTGACGAGCAGGTTGGATCGAAACATGGCGACCGGGGAGATCACCGGTTCGTTCAACGGTGCCGAGTCGCCGTAGCGTTCGCGCATCTTGGCCCGCACGGCGGAGGGATAGGTGACTTCGGCGGTCTTGTTAGAGTTAACAATTGGCACTTCGGTGGAGGCTGGAGCCGTCGTTCCTCGAGCATCTGGCGCCGCGGCAGCAAGAAAGCAGAGCACAACGGAAAATGAAGAGAAAAGGGTCGAGCCTTCATGGCGAAAATCCTTATATTGTTTGAATATGAACACGAGTCGAATCTTTCATCGGAGCAGCGTTCAACCTGGTCGCTTGCCGGCGCGAGCCTGTGAGATCGTAATATCCGCAGGCTCGACGTGCGTCGGATCCCATCCGATCTTGACGTCTGCGTTCCAATGCTTTCCGTCGACGGCTGCCTTGACTGCCTCACGCAATGAGGGCGGCAGGCCCCAGTCAATGCCTGTATGAACACCTTCCAACTGGGCGGCGTTGGCTAGTTGCAGAAGGTAGTCCTTTCGTGGGTTGACCGGGTAATCATCGTCGAGGAGATCGACAGCAAGCGATTCAGGCCTGCCGCCGGTGCCTGTTACATTGTGGAACCCGAATTTCACCTTGGTAGTGCCTTTCGCAAATAACTCAGCCTGTGCGGCAGCCGAACGCCAAGCGTCTTGGATGCGTGGCCTGAAGCCAGCCGCCTCCAGAGTGGCGATGATACGGACCACACGGGCGGCGAATGTCGGGTACAGCTCCACTTGCCGTTGGATGTTGCGTTTCAATCGGGCGTCTTCTTTCACGTGGCCGTCCTGCAGCGCTGCAATTATTTGGCACCATGCCCGAGTGAACGTGATCTGGGAAGCGCATAACCTCCATGGTGCCAGCTGATGGGGGCGGCAATTAATGTCTGCACCGTCGATGTTGTGTGGAGCGACACGGCACAGGCTTCGACCATGAACTTCTGGAATGCCTCGTGGGACATCCTTCGACCCTTCCCGATGCGCTCGCGGTTGTTAAGTGTTGCGAATCGCGTGTTGTTAGACTTAGGGCCCGACTATAGCCCGGCCATTTTCGCCAACGCAATCACGAATCCGTATTTCTTTTTGCCGTGTTGCAACAGTCATAGCCGCGTGAGCTCGCAGTTGGAATGGCGGTCGGATCGTTGCGACGGCATCGAGTGGTTCTGGATGCCGCGACTGTTAGACGTGAGAAGGGGTGGGAGTCGGTTGAACGGGTCGAGCGGTTTGAGCGAATCGCGATGTTGGATCGGCAGGCGTCCGACGGATCCGAGGCGGGCGAGGGGTGGGAGGGGAGGTGTTGAATCCGCGGTCGGCGCGGGGCGCCCGAGCGGAGAGGTTGGGCGGGCGAGCACCGAGTCGGACCCTGGGGTGGCAGGACCTATGCGGAGCGTCGGACTCGAGGGTTAGGGATGCGAGGCGACGAAGGTGTCCGGCGCACCGCCGTCGGTGTCCTGAAGACGGCGCTGGAAGTTGACCGCGAGCACAGGGTCTGTCGCGAGCGCGGAAAAGTAGGCCTGCGAGGCGAAGATGAGGGCCGCATAGAAGTCTTGCGCATTCAAGACCGTAACCTCGCCGTTGGGTGTGAGATGCAATGACGACTGGCCGGACACCAACGCAAACGGCCCCGGATTGGCGGCGTGGATCATGAGATTGCGAAACCGCCAGAGCGCCTCACTCCGTTCTCGAAGCCCAGGAGGACAGAATCGCGAGACAAACCCTTTGAATCGCTGGCCCGTTCCCTCGGCGGGTGCGTACAGGCCGGCCAGTGTATCCATTGCGCTCACGATACCAACGAATGCCAGGAAGGCGCCCGTTTCGTCCAGTAAGCGGGGGATGCCTGTGAGATACAAAGCATCGAAATGATGGCGAAAATGGGCGATGTCGTCTTGAACCGGCATACACGTCTCCGCGCCGATACCCAGTCAGTCAGTTGCGAACGGCGGCGCTCGATCGAAGCAGAGTGTAGCCTGCGCTCGAGCGCAGAAGGGGCGGGGAAGTGAATCGAATCCTTTCTGATGTTGCCCCGGAAGTGGGCGCGGTTCCGTGCCTGTCGGGGACGTGCTGGCCCCAGGCTATGCGGGCCGCAGCCCCATTGCGGGGCGCAGCCCCCTAGTGTGGTTTTTTGGGGATGCCGCGTTCGCGAGGAGCGGCGATGGCCTGGACGGTGAGGCCCTTGGCGCCGCAGGCGGTACAGCGCAAGCGCTGGGCGAGGGCGGCGATGTGAGTGTCCCAGCCGAGTCGGTCGGCCATCTGCGCGGGGGGAATCCAGGCCGAGCGCCCGCAGGGACAGTGGACATCCAACAGCCAGCCGCGGCCGCCGTCGTCGGAGAGTCGGTGGATGTGGGGGAGTGTGCGCATGGGGAGAGTGTGCTATCCGCGCGAGCGCCTTCAGCAAGCGGGTTCGCGCAGGACTGTATGGAGCCGCGACGCGCGGGTGACCCCTCGCGCAGCGGAGCGCGGGTGTCCGGCCGCTCTTTAGCCCTCCGTGACGGTCGAGGGGGCAGGGGCTTCCGTGGCGCGTTCGTGTTGGATCGGATCAAACACTTCTTGGCGGTGCACCTCGATCGTTTTCGGCGCGTGGATGTGCGAGTTTGACTTGGCGACCGTGTTGGGAGAGGACTTCGATCCGGATGTCACTTCCGATGCGGAGGGCTTCGCCGATGCGTCGTGTTAGTACGAGCATGGGTGTAAGTCCGTGTTGAGTTGAGTGCCCACCGTACGCCGTGTCCCCCTCGAGAGGAAGTCCGCATTAATACGGATTCTGCCCATCAATGGGACTGCATCTGGCACAGGCGCTGTGCATGGGAGGTCGAGGGCGTGACCGGTCCGGCGAACCGCCGCCGGCAGGGCCCCCGATGACTCGCGGAGGTGATGCAATTCTTGATGCTGTCGGCTCGCAATGCGGCGCTGGAGCCAACCCAGGATGAGGTCGATAGCGATAAATCGGCTCTCGCACACAGTGCATGACATAGGCGGCGATACCAACTGTTCGGCAGTGCCGGCCTTCGCACACGTAAATCACATCGAAACGGGGGCGAAGCCCCTTGGGCTTTGAGTCACCGGACAGAGCACCCGGGAGCGTACATCGATGGAAAGTACCCGCTCCGCGGCGATGATTTAAGTCGCCGGGCAACACATCGCGCTGTCTATCGGAAACGGTCAAATTCGAGTCCGACACAACGTCACCAGAAAAAACAGGGAGAATCAGATGGCCGCAAGACTCTTTCACTGCACTGTCCACAACCGAGGCACCGGGAACATCCAATGGTTGGAGGACCACTTGGATCATGGGGTTTGGCAAGATCCTCCGTCCTCCACCGTACGCACCATTCTGCCCGGTCAATCGGGCGAATTTCAGGCCGAATCGGGTGGGGACATCCCCATCATTGGAAACATTGCTACGGGAACCGAGGGTTGGTTGATTCTGAGTACCTATGGCTCTGATTCGATCGGCAACGCCGCACAGATGTTCATCCGGATTTTCTGGAACGTGCCTTACTGGCACACGACCCCAGCAGAGGCCACCGCGGCAGCGACTCGATATGACCCGCGCAGTGACCCCGGGGCGGGCGAATTCGATACGCGGGATAAAAGACCTGCCAACATCACGATCAGCACCCGCAAGAACGGTAGGGACGATAGCGCCACCGTACAGGATGTGCCCTGGCTGGCAGTGGAGATGTGGCCGGGTTTCGGGGGCCAGGTGGAGTGGGATGGCCACGCGTATTTGGATGTCTATGTCGATGGCAATGTGCCTGCCGACGAGCCGGCCCGATTCCCCCCGTTTAGTACCGAGAAGCCTGCCAAGGTCACTCCAGTACCTCTGCATTTCTCGACGCCCTCACTGTGGGTGGGAGAGTGGGCCGGTGATGACGTCGAAGCGTCCATCATCCTCACTCCCGATGGACTGTTTGATGTGGTCCTTCGAGAGAAGGACGCCCACAGTCGTGTGCAGTCGAGCGAGACAGACCGTGTCGGTATCAATCGGGCGGGGCTGTTCGAGAACCCGACGGGGGCCAGGATGACGAGCCCTGCCGGCAGAACGCAGGCCCTCGCCGCCGTACAGGCGCTGAGTGGGTATCGCCTCGAGGTGCACTCCAATGTCGGCACCGTCCACGAGGAGCGTACGGTGATCAGTGCGCAAGACAAGCGCTTTCCGGTTGCAGCACAGAGCGCGGTGCTGGCGGCTTTGTCGGCCTCTGCCCATCCGATCTCGGGCGACTACCTGAGTCTGAAGAACGACGCAACCCTGGAGATCTGTAAGTTGGTCTCGCGAGGGGCGACGGTGGGTTACGCACTGCGCTATCGGCGTCCTTCGTTCATTCCGTCGCTATTGAGCTTATCGACTTTCGATGAGATTTTGTATGTGAAAACCAACCTTCGTTGACTGGGGAGGGTTCGTTTTCGGGCGGACGGGTGGCCTGACGTGTCGAACACGCGACGGTGGGTTGTATTCAGCATCGGGCACCGTTACGGCGGGGGGATCACGGCTCCC
>Ga0068860_100007429_pt1 | contig 10961 bp, 9 predicted proteins | sample KBSSwiS32_FD_66597 | JGI IMG/M metagenome (GOLD analysis project Ga0068860, IMG submission 66597) | Switchgrass rhizosphere microbial communities from Kellogg Biological Station, Michigan, USA - KBS Switchgrass S3-2 | ecosystem: Host-associated > Plants > Roots > Rhizosphere > Soil ... | reverse complement strand
CAGCCCGCGATCCGCGCCACCGACATGATCACCTCGCCACCGTCGGGGGGCATGTCGGAGATCATGGCCAGCGCGCCGAGGGCGAAATCGACGTTGGCGTGCTTGTCGATGCGCCCGCTGACCTCGGCGAACACGTCCTCGACGATGTCCATCGCCCGGGTCCGTCCGGCCGCCCGGCGGAGCAGGTCGAGCAGAACGACGGCCCGTGGGTCGACATCGAGGTAGACGGAGTGGCCGAAGCCGGGGACCCGCCTTCCGGCGGAGAGGATCTCGCCGACCGCCCGCGCGGCACCGACTTCGGCCGCGCGATCGAACATCTCCCGGGCGACGCGGCTGGCGCTGCCGTGCAGTGGGCCGCTCAACACGCCGAGCCCGGTGGTGACGACCGCCCCGGGGTCGGCGCGCGTCGAGGCCGCGACGCGAACCCCGAACGTCGAGGCCGCCAGATCGTGATCGGCGAGCAGCACCATCGCCGCATTGACGACCGCGAGCATGCCCGGCGCTGGGCGCCGCGCCGACAGATGGGTCCAGAGTCGCCCGGCGATCGAGGAACGGATCGGCGCGGTCCGAGTCGCCTCGTCGTCGGGCAGGGTCAGCCGTGGGGCGCGCCCGTCGCCGGCGACGGGCAGCGAGTCGGTGATCGTCGCGATGAGGCGCCGGGCGACGACGGCGACGTCGTCCGCGGCGAAGCCGGTGGCGCGGGGCAGCCGCGCCGCGGCCTTCGCGGCGATCACTCGCACGGAGTCGGCCAAGGAGATCCCCGGCTCGACCTCGAGCACCTCACCGCTCCACGTATGGCGGGTCGAATCGAGCCGGCCCAGCCAGAGGAAATCGGCGACGTCCTCGAAACGATGGGTCAGGGCCAGTTCGCTCGAGGGCAGGCCGCGGTAGCGCACGCCGCTCGGCGCGAGCGAGGTGAGGTGGGTCTCGATCAGCATGCTCAGCGACGTGCTGCGGCTGCTCTGCCGCGGCCGGCCGCGGCGGGCCAGCGCTTCGATCGCCCGCGGGTCGAACATGCTCGTGCGGCCGTCGCTCGAGAGCTGGCTGGCGACGATGCCGCGGCTCACGTAGGCGTAGAGCGTCTCGACCTTGATGCCGAGCCGGCGGGCGGCTTCGCGGGAGGTCATCGACGTCACAACGTGGATCATAATCAACGTTGACTTGCCCCGGTGATGGTCGCAGATTGAGGTCATGGCTCACATCGATTCGATCATGACCACCCCTCCGATCACCGCCGATGTCGACGAGACCTTCGATGAAGTCGTCCGCCGGATGCACGATCACCGCGTCGGATCGGTGCTCGTCCTCAAGGGGGCAGACCTCGTCGGCATCGTGACTGAGCGCGACGTTCTGCGCCTGTCGAGCGCGGCCGTCGACGGATCGACTGCGATCGGCGAGGTGATGACCTCGCCGGCAGACGCGATCGACCGCGCGGTCAGCCTGCAGGACGCGCTGACCACCATGCGCGAGCGCGGCTATCGGCACATGCCGGTCACCTCGGCCGGCGACCTGCTCGGCGTCGTGTCACTGCGCGATCTGATGCGCGTCGCCCAGATCGGGCCGGCCGACGTGCCCCGCGGCTTGAAGGGCGTCGTCGTCGCCGACACACAGGTCGGCGACGTGCGCGGCACCGAGGGCTTCTATCACTACCGCCAGTACTCGGCCATCGACCTCGCCGAGCAACGTCCGCTCGAAGAGGTGTGGCGGTTGCTGATCGACGGCGCGCTGCCGGCCACGCTCGACGAGCGGGCCCGGTTCGTCGCCGAGGTCGCGCCGTTGCGCGCGATCCCACCGGCCGTCGTCGCCGTGCTCCCCGCGATCGCCGCGGCGAGCGAGCCGCTGGAGGGACTCCGCACCGCGCTGTCGCTCGCCGCCGCAAGCCGCGGCATGCGCCACAACATCGATATCGATCACGCGACGCGGCGCGCCGATGCCCTGTTCCTTTGCGCGGTGACTCCGACCTTGCTCTGTGCGTTGCATCGGCTGCGCCACGGATCGGTGCCGATCGAACCGCGGGACGATCTCGGCTATGCCGCCAACTACCTGTGGATGCTGACCGGTGAGGAGGCTCCGCCCGCCAACACCAGCGCGATCGAGCACTACCTGATCTCGACGATCGACCACGGCTTCAACGCGTCGACGTTCACCGCTCGTGTCGTCGCCTCGACCGGGGCCGACCTCGGGGCATGCGTCGTCGCCGCCATCGGAGCATTGAGCGGACCGCTGCACGGCGGCGCGCCGAGCCGCGCCCTCGCCCTCCTGGAAGCGATCGAGACCCCGGAACGGATCGACGAAGTGGTGCGGCCGATGATCACCAGCGGCGACAAGATCATGGGGTTCGGCCACGCCGTCTACAAGACCGACGATCCGCGATCGGTGATGCTACGCGGTGTCGCCGAGCGCCTGCCGAAGGACGAGAAGGGCACCGCGTTCGTGCAGTTCGCGGAGCAGGTCGAAGACCGGGTCATCACCCTGCTCGACGAGCTCAAGCCGGGGCGTGAGCTGCGGACCAACGTCGAGTTCTACGCAGGTGTCGTCATGGAGCTGTGTGGCGTGCCGCGTTCGATGTTCACGCCGACGTTCGCATCGAGTCGGGTCATCGGATGGTGCGCCAACATCCTCGAACAGGCGGCCGACAACAAGATCATCAGGCCCAGCGCACGGTACGTCGGCACGCCGCCGCCGCAACGGGTGATGCCGTTACATTGACCAGATGGCGCAAGCGGCTCCGCGGATCGGGCTTGTGCTCGGCGCGGGTGGCATCGCCGGGGGAGCGTTTCATTCCGGCGTGCTGGCCGCGCTCGAGGAGTCGACCGGGTGGGATCCGCGGCAGGCCGAGGTGATCGTCGGCACGTCGGCCGGTTCGTTGACCGCGGCAACGTTGCGGGCCGGGCTGTCGGCGGCCGATGCGTTGGCCCGATCGGAGGGACGATCGATGTCGGCGGAGGGCGAGCGCCTGATGCGCTCGGTCGGTCCGCCGCGCCGACCGCCGCTGCGACCCGCGCCGCAGCCGCGTACTCCGGTACAGATGGCAGCGGCGCTCGCCCGCGCCGCGACCCGTCCGTTCTCAGTGCCGCCGTGGGCGATGCTCGCCGGGCTGTTGCCGGAAGGTTCGGTGAGCACCGAGTACATCTCGTCCGCTGTCGGCGAGATGCTGCCGGGAGACTGGCCGGCGGAGTCGATGTGGATCTGCGCGGTGCGCCGCAGCGACGGCCGGCGCACCGTGTTCGGCCGCAACGGGCGCCTCGCCGCCCCGTCCGACGCGGTCGCGGCCTCGTGCGCGATCCCCGGCTTCTTCAGCCCGGTGGTCATCGACGGCGAGGCCTACGTCGATGGCGGTCTGCATTCGCCGACGAACGCCGACCTGCTCGCCGACAGGACGCTTCAGCTCGATCTCGTCATCGTCAGCTCGCCGATGTCGATCAGCGATCGCAGCTTGCGCAACGGCGCGGTGTCGCCGGTTCGGCGCTGGTCGAGCACGCTGCTCGGCACCGAGGTGTTGCGCCTGCGCCGCCGCGGCGTGGCGGCCGTCGCCTTTCAGCCGATCGAGCCCGATGTCGCCCTGATGGGCCCCAACGCGATGGACCCGCACAAGCGCGCCGCGATCGCTGCGCAGGCGCGCCTTTCCACGTTGCGCCGGCTCGCCCGGCCCGACACCCGCGAGCGGCTCGCCGCGTTGCGCGGGGTGAACCGCGAGGACAACTGAGCGAGGCGATCAGGATCTGCTCAGCGCACGAGGAGAGCGGCGAGACGGCCGAGGCCCTCGAGGTCGTGCACGTCGTCGTCGAGCAACGGCACCTCGGTGATGGGAGCGCCGTCGGCGATGGCGATCAGGCCGATCATCTGCTCGCGCTCCGACGATGCCAGCGCGGCGAGCTCGCGGTGGTAGGCGATGTGATCGGCCAGCGGACCCTCGACCGCATCGGGCGCACCGACAAGCGGAGGCGGCAACGGATGGACGAGGTTGATCACGACGCTGTCGAGACTGAAGTCGCCGTCGACGACCGCGTTGGCGAGGTGGACCGACTCGTCGATCGCCTCCGCACGCGGGCTGCTGACCAAGACGAACGCCGCCGAGTCGTCGCGGAGCAGCGCGGCAACATCTGCCGCGCGCTGGCGCAGGCCCTGCTCCATCCCCGACAGCGAGCGGAAGAACTCGATCGTGTCCTCGACCAGCCTCGGCCCGGCGAGGCGGCGCACGATCCACACGAACGCGGACGTGCCGGCGTTGGTGACGCGGGCGAACGAGCGCGAGGGCGCCGTCAGGGCACGGTAGATCGGGTGGCCGAGGAAGCGCACCAGACGATCGGGCGCTTCGAGCAGATCGATCGCGTCACGTGACGGCGGCGTGTCGATGATCAACAGATCGTAGGCGCCGCTGTCGTGCAGCTGGTGCAGCCGTTCGACCGCCATGTAATCCTGGGCTCCGGCCAGGGAACCGGCGATGCTCCGATACACCGGGTTGGCAAGGATCTTGGCGGCCTTGTCCGCATCGCCGGCGCGCTCGACGATCATCCGGTCGAACGTCGCCTCGGCGTCGAGCATCAGTGCGAACAAGGCGCCACCGCCGGCACCAACGCCGACAACCTCGTGCGGCTCGGACTTCTTCGCGTCGACGTCGATGCCGAGCGCGTCGGCCAGACGGCGCGCTGGATCGACCGTCATCACGACGACACGTCGCCCCGCGTCGGCGGCCGCGATCCCGAGCGCGGCCGCGCATGTGGTCTTCCCGACGCCACCCGGCCCGCACGTGACGAGCACCTTCGCCGTGGAGAGGACGTCGGCGAGCCGGCCGGTCGGCTCGATCGCGGTCATCATCGCTGCACCGCCACCGGAACGCAGAGCGCATCGGCCATCAGTTCCAGCTCGGCCGCGCCGAAGTCGGCCGTCGGGAACCGGGGCAAGACGATGCGCGGCAGGGCGAGCGCATGCTGGAGTCGGGACAGCTGGCGGCGCTGACCGGCGAGACGGCTACGCCCGAAGTCGGCAGAGGCCTCGAGCGCGGCACGGTTCGCCGCCGACAGCTTCGCGCCCTGTGCCTTTGCCGCCGCAGCAACCGTCAGCATCAGCCCGTCGCGGTCGGGCCAGCACGAGTTGACCACCAGCGGAGCGAGTGCGAGGCCGAGCGACTCCTCGACGTCGTATGCGAGTTCGATCGCTTCGTTCACTGGCGTCTCCTCGGCGAGGGTGACGAGCAACGCCTGGCAGCGGCCGCGATCGGCGAGCATCTCGGCGACCTCATCGGCCTGCACTCGCACGGGTCCGTTGGCCACGACATCCTGCAGGGCCGACGCCGAGCGCAAAAACGCCGCGGCATGCCCAGCGGGCGGCGCATCGACCACGATCAGATCGGCGGCGTGGTCGCGCTCCAGCTCCTTGATCTTGCCGAGCACGAGGAGGTGTTCGAGCCCGGGCGTGGCGGCGGCGATCGAGTCCAGCGATACGGCGGTTGCCGCCTTGCGCAGCACGCCGCTGATGCCCTTCAGCTCGAGGTAGTCGGCGAAGGCCTGCTGGGGCGGGATCGTCCGCCCGCGAATCCTCCCCGAGCCCTTGCCGCCCGCCGGCACCGTCCGTAGGACGCGGTCCTCCCGGTCGAGTGGCGCCCCGCCCAGCAAGGGCCCGATGCCCGGACGGCCGTCGACCGAGATCAGCAGGACGTCGGCACCGCTGCGCGCGGCGACGACCGCCAGCGCCGCGCTCACCGTGCTGGATCCGACTCCGCCCTTGCCGGCAACTACGATGACCGTCGCGTCAGTGACCCAGGCCGGTTGCACCCCGGTCAGGGTACCGCGTGCCCCGCCCGCCGCCTGCCCGTGCCGTCTCGCCCCTCGCTCGTCGCGCGACACATCGGGAAAGCCGCGCCGGGCGCCCCGCGTCTGGAAACATGGCCCTGATGCAGCAAGCATCCCCAGGGATTGTGAGCCCAGCGTGAGCGACCAACTCGAGACCAAGACCGGCTGGCTGAGCCCGGACCAGATGGAGAGCATCCGCGCCAACGTGCCGCTCGTCTATGTCGACGCGGTGCCGGTGCGCGTCGATTCGCTGGGGCGCGTCACCCACATCGGTCTGTTGCTCAAGGTGGCGGCGGATGGCACGATCAGCCGGATGCTGGTGTCCGGGCGAGTCCTGTTCGGCGAGCGCATCCGCGACGCACTGATCCGCCATCTGGAGAAGGACCTCGGGCCGGCCGCGCTGCCCAAGGTGCCGACGTCGCCGGCTCCGTTCACGATCGTCGAGTACTTCCCGGACCCCGATCAGAGCGGCTTCCACGACCCGCGTCATCACGCGGTCAGCCTGGCCTACGTCGTTCCTGTCGAGGGCGACTGCACGCCGACCCAAGAAGCGCTCGACCTGACCTGGTTCACGCCCCAGGAAGCGGTCAGCGACGGCGTTCGCCGGCAGATGACGGGCGGTCACGACCGCTTGATCCGCTTCGCCCTCGCCCACGTGGGCGAGCTTCCCTGACGGGCCTTGCTCAGCGACGTCGAGAGCGCTTCTTCTTTGGGCTCAGCGGATCGCGGCGTTCGAGGGGTGGCGCTTCCACCGACGTCCTCTCGTCGATCAGCACCTGGATGCCGGACCTGTCGACGTCGATCGGGTCGCTGGCGGCCTCCTGCACCTGCACCGACTCGGCCTTCTTCTTGTCGGTGAGGACCCTGTCGAGCCCGAGGAGGCCGGCCGCGAGGAGTGCACCACCGCCTCCGTAGCGCCGCCGCGCAGTGGCGATGACGTCGCCGCTGCCGAAGTCGAGCGGGGTCTCGGCGACATCGTCGGGCTCGTCGTCGAGATCGTCGTCCAGGCCGTCATCCGGTTCGTCGTCGTCGAGTCCGTCATCCGGGTCGCCGCCGCCATCTTCGTCGAATCCACCCTCGTCGAATCCACCCTCGTCGAGGCGGTCTTCGTCGCGGTCGTCCTCGAGACCGTCATCTGGCTCGTCGAGACCTTCGCTGAAACCTTCGTCGGGTTTGTCTTCGGCCTCGTCCACGAATGTCACCCTAACGGTCCACGCGGCGCGGCCGCGCCCGTCGTGTGCCGGTCACCGTGCCGTCGATTTGATCGCCGATCGGCGGCCGCCGTACGGTTGGCCGCTGCACTGTCGGTGGGGTATCGCGTAATGCGCGCACCGTGCGAAAGTACACTGGGGCTGTGCCAGAGGGGGATACGTTCCACCGTACCGCGACGGCGATTCGCACCGCAGTTGTGGGGAAGCCGATGTCGAGCTTCACCGCGCCTCGGCTCTCCGGGCCGACCCCTCTCGTCGGTCGCACGATCGAGACCGTGACGGCTCACGGCAAGCACCTCGAGATGATCTGGGACGACGGCCTGACGCTGCACACCAACCTGCGCCTGAGCGGCTCGTGGAACCTCTATCACGTCGAGGAGCGGTGGCGGAAGCGAACCGATCAGATGCGCGTCGCGATCGAGGTCGACGACTGGGTGGCCGTGTGCTTCAGCGCACCGGTCGTGGAGACCTACCGCCAGTTCGACCGCTACCGGCACCCCGGCTTCGGTCGCCTCGGTCCGAACCTGTGCCAGCGCAACGTCGACCTCTCCGAGTGCGTCAACCGCATCCTCGACTACTTCGACCCGATGATGCCCGTATCCGAGGTACTGCTCGACCAGCACGTCGCGTGTGGTATCGGCAACGTCGATCGCAGCGAAGTGCTGTGGGCGATACAGCTCAGCCCGTTCGCCGTCATCAGTTCGCTGTCGGTCACCGACGTGCGCCAGCTCGTCGCCTCGTCTGCCCGCGTGCTGCGCCACAACCTCAACAAGTCGCGGCGGGTGACGGTCCCCGGCGTGTCCGACACGTTGGGCGTGTACGGGCGCAACGGTCAACGCTGCGCCCGCTGTGGCGACACCGTGCAGGTCAAGCGCGTCGGCGAGCTGAACCGCTTGCTCTACTGGTGCCCCGGTTGTCAGACCCGTCTCGATGCGCGGCCGGCGCCAACGCCATCGGGTGGTGTCGAGCGGCCGATGGATCCGCATCCGGCGGCGACGATGTACCTGGCGACCTTGCCGTGGAACCGTCACCCCGACGACCCTGAATCCCACGCTCACAGCGCATAGGCGCTGCGCTCGCCTGCTCGTCGTAGCGCTCTAGCTGTGATGACCGGAGACGTTGTCCCTGGCGTGATGGGGTGAGTGGTCCGCGAATGAGGTGAGCCCTTCTTGCGAGGCTGTGGGTCTACGACAACTCACACCAAGCAAAGAAGGGCTCGTGCAACAAGCTAGAAGACAACACCCGAACGCGCCGTTGACTCCCGAGGGTCGCCGTCGGATGGTCGCGGTCGTGATCGAGGAACACTGGTCGATCGAAGCGACCGCGGAACGGTTCCAGGTCGACGCGAAGACGGTCCGCAAGTGGCGTGACCGGTTCCTCGCCGAGGGCGAAGCTGGTCTGCAGGACCGTTCGTCACGGCCGCATCGCTCACCGAACCAGACCCGAGCTGCGCTCCGCAAACGGGTCCTGCATCTGCGTCGCAAACGGCGTTGGGGCGCGGACCGGATCGCGCAGGCCACTCGGCTTGCTCCCTCGACCGTGCAAGCCATCTTGAACGCCGCGGGATGCGGCCGCCTCGACTCCGGTGACCGCGCGACTCGTCAGCCGGTGGTCCGCTATCAGCGTGATCGTCCTGGTGAGTTGATCCATGTCGACGTCAAGAAGATCGCTGGGATCCCGAATGGTGGCGGCTGGAGAGTCCACGGCCGCGGGGTCAACGAGCACCGCAAGGTCGGCTACCGCTACATCCACACCGCCATCGATGACCGCACCCGCCTCGCCTACAGCGAGATCCTCGACGACGAACAAGCGGTCACCGCGTGTGAGTTCTGGACCCGTGCCGAAGCCTGGTTCGCCGCCCAAGGCGTCAAGTGTGAACGGGTGATCACCGACAACGGATCCTGCTACCGGTCGATGCTGTGGCTCAAAGCGTGCACACGACCGGCACGACCGTGAAGAAGACCCGACCCCGGCGACCGCAGACCAACGGCAAAGTCGAACGGTTCCACCGGATCCTGCTCGAGGAATGGGCCTACATCCGGGCCTGGACCTCCGACCGGCAACGGACCAACGCATACAACGGTTTCATCCACTTCTACAATCAGCACCGCACCCACGGTGCGCTCGGATGGTCAACCCCAGCCGCATGCCTCAACACATTCAGGGACAACCTCCCCGGCGAGCACATCTAGCGCTTGTTGGCCGCGGCTCGCCGCGCATCGGGACGCAGACCGGCGATCACGGCCTCGGCCAGCCGGCGGTGGACCTCGGTCCAGTCGGCGATCGACTTTCCGGCCATCCTCAGCTCCAGGCTCACCGGGCCATGGCACGCCGCCCAGAAGATGGTCGCCGTCTCCATCGCGTCACCCTGGCGGATGTTGCCCTTGTCCATCTCGTACTGGATCCGCGAGGCGAGCGATCCGAGCGAGGCCATCGCCGCGGCAACCGCCGCGTCGGACATCTGATATCCCCGTATCGCCCGGTCGAACATCAGCTCGTAATGGGTTCGGTAGGCGAGCGCGAACTCCCGGTAGGCGAGCGCGCACGTCATCAGGTCGTCGGTCGCGCTCGCTCTGGAATATGCCGCGACGATCACCTCGGTGAGCTTCTCGAAGCCCTCGATCAGCAGCGCGTCGATCACGCCGTCCTTGCCGCCGAATCGCGAGTACACGTTCATCGTGCTGCCGCCTGCTGCGGCGGCGATCCGGCGAACGGTCAGCGCGCCCTGTCCCTCGCTGGACAGCAGCTCGCGCGCCGCGTCCAGGATCGCTGCTGCTGAATCGTCGCTGGAACGTTGCGCCACGTGTGGACGGTAGCGGTCGGGAGTGGTGGCCGAGGTCACCCTGGACAGGGTACCGCGAAAAGGTATAACATCGTTATCACAACGTTCCAAGAAGCCGAAAGCCGAGGACGCCCATGAACGAGATCTCCCCCGAACCCGATTCCGAGGTTCAGCGCCGCCGCTGGCTGATCCTCGGCGTGCTGTGCCTGTCGGTGTTCGTCATCGTCATCGACAGCACGATCGTCAACGTCGCCCTGCCGACGATCGTCAGGGATCTGCACGCGACGACGAGCCAACTGCAATGGGTCGTCGACGCCTACACGCTGGTGTTCGCCGGACTCCTGCTCGCCGCCGGCAGCCTCGGCGACCGATTCGGTCGCAAGGGCTTCCTCATCGCCGGGATGGCCCTGTTCGGCCTGTTCTCGGGGCTCGGTGCGCTGTCGACGAGCCCGGGTCAGCTGATCGCCGCCCGTGGGGCGATGGGCATCGGCGCCGCGCTGATCTTCCCGGCCACGCTGGCGATCCTCGTCAACGTCTTTCGCAACCCGGCGGAACGGCCCAAGGCGATCGGCATCTGGGCCGCGACGAGTGGTCTGTCCGTCGCCCTCGGGCCCGTCACGGGTGGCTTCCTGCTCGAGCATTTCTGGTGGGGCTCGGTGCTGATGGTGAACGTACCGGTCGTGATCATTGCCATCGTTCTCATCGCCTACGTCGTTCCCACCTCGCGGGACTTGACGATCGCCCGCTTCGATCTGGCCGGAATGATCCTTTCCATCGTCGGCGTCTCGATCCTCGTCTGGGCGGTCATCGAAGGGCCGACCAACGGCTGGCTGTCGGCGACGACGCTCGGTGCCTTCGCCGCGGCGATCGTGCTGCTGGCGGCATTCATCCAGACCGAGGGGCGCAGCTCGCACCCGATGCTCGACGTGCGGATCTTCACCAATGCCCGATTCAGCGCCGGCAGCGCTTCGGTGACGATCGCCTTCTTCGCCCTGTTCGGGTTCACGTTCATGGTCACCCAGTACTTCCAGTTCGTGCGCGGCTACGGCACGCTGTCGGCCGGAGTGCACACGGTGCCGTTCGCCGTGTTCGCGGGGATCGCCGCGCCTTCGGCGGCCAAGCTCGCCGAGCGGTTCGGCACCAAGCGCATCGTCTCGACAGGTCTGCTGATGATGG
>Ga0068860_100007428_pt1 | contig 10961 bp, 10 predicted proteins | sample KBSSwiS32_FD_66597 | JGI IMG/M metagenome (GOLD analysis project Ga0068860, IMG submission 66597) | Switchgrass rhizosphere microbial communities from Kellogg Biological Station, Michigan, USA - KBS Switchgrass S3-2 | ecosystem: Host-associated > Plants > Roots > Rhizosphere > Soil ... | reverse complement strand
TGGACCCCCAGTTGAAAGAGACCGCGACCGGGCTCGACGGTAATCTTGCCCAGGATCGAGTGGGAGCGGCGCTCGATCTCCGCCGCCATTTCCAGGTCCGCAAGCGTCGAGAGGCGAGGGACGTCGCCGGGATCAATTACGAACACCAGGCTCGATCGTTTTCCGGGCAGCGGCACCAGCGTGAACGGACCCGTCTCGGTGTGAAATTCGGTGGACGCGTCGTGATGTGGACGGCTGTGGCCGAGGTTAAAGGTGAGTGCAGTCTGACGGTAGGTTCGGCTGCGAGCTTCGATGCCGGCGGCGGCCCGGCATAACGAACGGCGCCCCTCAGCGCCGATCGCGAGGCGCGTCAATACCGCGCTGCCACTGCACCTGATAGTGACCCCCTCATCGTGGATCCCGACCGCAGTGGCGTCGTCCTCGATGCGCGTCAATGCTCCAAGCGCATCGGCGCGCGCTGCAAGCGCTGCGGTGAGAAACCGGTTCTCGATGTTGCAGCCGAAAGCATCGAGCCCGATCTCGCCTGCAACAAATCGAACTTCGGGCGACCGTAACAGCCGCACGGTATCATCGACGATCCGCAGGACGCGCAACGGCGCGGCATGTTCGCGGCATTGGTCCCAGACGCCGAGTGTGTCGAGCGCGCGCACCGAACTTGCTAGAAGAGCGGTGGTGCGGTGATCTGGCGCAGAGCGGCTCTTCGCGATCAATACGGTTTCGACACCGGCCGACGCGAGTGCGATCGCTGCGGTCAGGCCCGCAGGACCTCCGCCGACAACAGCCACTTCGGTGGTCAGATCACTCACCTGCTTCTCGTCCTCCTCGAACAGCAGCCCTGATCGCCGCCGCCGCGAACAGGTTCCGGTAATCTCGCCCAATTTGACGCACCTGTAACTACAGGACTTTCGTGCTACCCGATCTTCGCCGTCGGGGCCATGACAACCGAGCGCATGATCGTATGATGGAATGCGCGGGTACATGCTCAGACGATCAAACCGGTTGGCGACCGGTCCCGCATGCTGATCGAGGGATGCCTTGCCGTCGTTTTCCCCAACCCGCGCGTTCGCGGTGCACATCTTCACGGCCAGCGGTGCGGCGCTCGCGCTCGCCGCCCTGATCTACGCGGTGCGGGGCGAGTGGCCGGCTATGTTCATGTGCCTCGGCATCGCACTTGTCGTCGACGGCGTCGACGGAACGATCGCGCGTCGGCTGGAGGTCGCAGAAACGCTCCCGCGCTGGTCGGGCGACGTGCTCGACCTGGTGGTGGATTTCGTCACCTACGTATTCGTTCCGGCCTATGCGATCGTTTCCGGGGGGTTGCTGCCGCAACCGCTTGCGCTACCCGCCGGGATCGTCATTGTCGTCAGTGGCGCGCTCTATTTCGCCGACCGAGACATGAAGACCGCAGACAACTACTTCCGCGGTTTTCCAGCGCTTTGGAACGCGGCCGCATTTTACCTTTTCCTGCTCAAGCCCACACCGCTGCTGGCTGGGGTGACGATCGTCCTCCTGGCAGCGCTGACCTTCGCACCATTCAAGTTCCTCCATCCGATGCGGGTGACACGGCTCCGAGCAATCAATATCGCCGCCATGATCCTGTGGGCCATTCTAGCCCTGATTGCGCTTTGGCACGATCTGGACCCAGGGCCGTGGGTCAGCGGCAGTTTGGTCGTGATCGGCCTATATTTCAGCTCCGTTGGGCTCACCGAGAAAGCTAAATGAACGTTCTACCGCTGCTGAGCGATCCGAATGCCTGGGCCGCGCTCGTCACGTTGACGGTGCTCGAAATCGTGCTCGGAATCGACAATCTCGTCTTCATCTCCGTCTTGACCACTCGTCTCGACCCGGACAAGGCGCGCCGCGCCCGTCAGATCGGCCTCTCACTCGCGTTCATTTTTCGCATCATTATGCTTGCCGGCCTCACCTGGCTGATGGGCCTCACCGCACCGGTCGTGACTCTGTTCGGTATGGCCATTTCCTGGCGGGACATCATCCTGATCGGGGGCGGTCTCTTCCTCATCGCCAAAGCGACGCATGAAATTCACAGCGAGGTTGAAGCGCGCGAAAACGAAACAGCTGTTTCCTCCACCAAAGAAGCCTTTGCCTGGATAGTGCTTCAACTCGTGGCGGTCGATCTGGTCTTTTCGCTGGATTCGATCATCACGGCGATCGGCATGGCGGAGGACTTAGAGGTGATGATTGCCGCAGTGGTCATCGCGATGATCGTGATGTACTTGGCGGCCGGACCGGTCGGTGCCTTCATCGCCAAGCATCCCACCACCAAAATGCTGGCGCTCGCTTTCCTTGTGTTGATCGGGGTCGCCCTTGTTGCCGACGGATTCGAATTCCATATCCCGCGCGGCTATATCTATTTCGCCATGACGTTCGCTGCCGGCGTGGAAGCCTTTAATGTCATGGCCCGTCGCAATCGCAGGCGTCGCCGGCCTCCCGCCTGACGGCTTGATCCACAAGCTCCGCTGGGAGACATTGCCGCCGCCGGCCGGTTCGCGGCGCGTGCAAGGCACAACAAGGAGTGACAACAATGGTCGCAGCGGTGCGAGTACACAAGACGGGCGGTCCGGAAGTGCTGACCTACGAGGACGTGGAGGTGCCAGCGCCCGGTCCCGGGCAGATCAAGATCAGGAACCATGCCTGTGGCGTGAATTTCATCGATACCTATTTCCGCATGGGCATGTACCCATCGCCAGTGGGAATGCCGTTCGTCTCCGGCAACGAGGGGGCGGGCGAAGTGACCGCGGTTGGGCCGGGCGTAACCGACATGAAGGTGGGTGACCGCGTCGGCTATACGTCGGCGCTCGGGGCCTATGCGGCCGAACGGCTCCTGCCAGCCGACCGGGCGGTGAAGCTTCCGGAGAAGATCAGCTACGAGCAGGCGGCCGCCATGATGCTCAAGGGCATGACGGTGCAGTATTTGCTGCGGCGAACATACAAGGTGCAAAAAGGCGACAACGTGCTCATCCATGCGGCGGCCGGCGGCGTCGGCCTCATTGCCTGCCAATGGGCGAACTATCTCGGCGCCAATGTGATCGGCACTGTAGGGTCAAAGGACAAAGCCGAGCTCGCCAAGAAGAACGGGGCGCACCACGTCATCCTCTACCGCAATGAGGATTTCGTCGCCAAAGTGAAAGAGATCACCGGCGGCAAATTGTGCGAAGTGGTCTATGACGGCGTAGGCAAAGAGACCTTCCCGGCCTCGCTGGACTGCATCAAGCCACTCGGCATGTTCGTGAGCTTCGGCTCCGCATCCGGACCCGTCGACGCCTTCAACATCAATATTCTGCAAACCAAAGGCTCGTTGTTCGCCACCCGTCCAACGCTCAACACCTACGTCGCTAAGCGCGAGGACTTGCTAAAGACGGCGAATGACCTGTTCGATGTGGTCGCGAGCGGCGCAGTCAAGATCCCGGTAAACCAGAAATATCCTCTGAAGGACGCCCAGAAGGCGCACCGCGATCTCGAAAGCCGCGGCACTACGGGATCGACCATTCTGCTGCCCTGAGCGCAGCCGCGCCAACTCCATGACCTCACGCGCATGGGCTGCGGCGGCGGCATTGCTCGCCGCCGCGGCCACCTCGCTGGCGTCCGACGTTCATGCCGGAGACATCCTGGACGGGGATGTGCTTGCGATCAGCCGCAAACACTGCGTGATGTGTCACGCGCAGGCACCATCGCACCCAAGCTTCGACGCGCCGCCCAAGCAGGTTGTGCTGGAAACGATCGAGGAATTGAAGGCTTGGGCGCCCAAAATTCTGGAACAGGTCGTGTGGGATCGCAACATGCCGATCGGTAACGATACCGGCATGACCGAAGAGGAGAGGGCTCTGCTGGAGCGCTGGATCGAGACGCTGAAATAGACATTTGGCGTGCTAGGAATGATTGCAGCGCGGATGTGTCCGCGCCAACTACGCTTCGGCTAGAGGCCTCGGACTCAACGTCAAGTGCGAAGGGGCCAGGATCACATCAGCGCGGCGAGATGCGCGAAGGCCGGATGATCGCCGGCGTCCGGCGCAAGGCGCGGAATTCCTACGACCTCGATCGAATTCGCAAACCGCTGCACGGTCGCGACCGTCTCCTCAAGCGAGGCCGCGCTGCCTGCGCTTTCGCTCACGACCACCGCGGCGACATCGAGGTTGCGCCGGACTAGCACTTCGAGCGACGTCAGGGTGTGGCTCATGGTGCCCACATAGGTCCCCGCCACGAGGATAATCGGGATACGCAGCACCGACATCCAGTCCAACACCGTGCGGCGGTCGTCGAGCGGCACCATGATGCCGCCGATACCCTCGATCAAGAGCGCGCCAGGACGCCCCGTCATTGAACGACGGCAAAATTCGACCACCTCCTGGAATGCGATTGTGCGTCCCTCGTGTCTGGCCGCCATATGCGGGGAAAGCGGAGCCTTGAACCGCCACGGCGAAATATGCTCGACCTCCGCCAGTTCGGCCGGGCGCCCCAACGCCACAAGCAGGGCGGCCGGATCACTGCCGTGCCAGGCGCCGGGGTCAAATCCGCTGACGACCGGCTTGATCGCCGCGACCGGGCGGCCGGTTGCCTGCATGTGCCGGATCAACCCCGTGGCGACGAAGGTCTTGCCTATGTCGGTCCCGGTCGCGGTGATGAAGAACGCTGTCATTGCACTGGGGTTGCACAGGTCGTCGCGGCGCTAAGAACATGCGAGCGGACGAGTTCGGCAAGTCGCTCGATTTCATCATCGGGATGTTGTGCGGTGAAGGTCAGACGCAGACGAGCGGTCCCGGCCGGCACGGTCGGGGGCCTTATGGCGACAACCAGGAAACCCTCGTCTGCCAGCATCCTCGATGCGTCCAGCGCCGTCCCGGCCTCGCCGAGCACGACGGGAACGATCGGGCTGGCCGGCTCAGGCAGCCCGGCCCGGCGGGCAAAAGCCCTCGCCTTTGCCAGGGGCAGCGCGGCATAGCCGGGCTCCCGTTCGATCACGTCAAGCGCAGCGAGCGCGGCCGCGGCCATCGCCGGCGGAAGTGCGGTCGAATAGACGGCGGTACGGGCACGGTTGCGAATGAGCTCCACGACCGCGGCGGAGGCGCAGACATAGCCGCCATAGGAGCCGAGCGCCTTGGACAGGGTCCCCATCTGCAATGGCACATCGGCCGGGACGGCTTGTACGAAGTTCGAGCCCCGACCACCGCCGACCACGCCGAGGCCGTGGGCGTCGTCGGACATGAGCCACGTGTCGTGGCGGTGTGCCAGCGCCGCGAGCCCATGCAGGGGAGCGATATCCCCGTCCATGGAGAAAACGCCGTCGGTCGCGATCAAGGCACGCTGATGACGCCCGCGCAACTCCGCCAGCAGCGCCCCGACATGCCCCACATCCGCGTGGCGGAACGGGACGACGGCGGCGCGCGATAGCCGCGCCCCAGCCCAGAGGCAGGCATGGGACAGGTCGTCGATGAGGATGAGATCACCCGGGCCGACAAGCGCAGGAATGATGCCGAGATTGGCGAGGTAGCCGGACCCGAAGACGCAAGATGCCTGCGCGCCTTTCAGCCGCGCGAGCCGCAACTCAAGCTCACCCAATAAGGGATGATTGCCGGTAACGAGACGGGAGGCACCCGCACCGACGCCGTAGACCTGCAACGCCTCGACGGCGGCGTTCTGGACCGCGGGATGATGGGTCAGGTTGAGGTAGTCGTTACACGAGAACGACAGCAGCCGGCGACCGTCACGCAGCAGCCAAATTCCCGTCACGCGGGTGGTGTCGACCAGCGCGCGGCGTAGACTGCTGCCTTCGAGTTCGCCGAGCTTGGCGGTCGCGAATTCATCGAGAGAACGCATCCTCGCATCGGCCTTGTCGGTTCTGCGAGGGCAGAATGGCGGCAATGAACCTCGAATGGAAGCGCTGAATGCATCGCAAGACATCAAGCAGCCGAGCAGGCGAGGGGCCCGCGTGGTACCAGGCGGGGCTCGCCCATGTCTGGCTGCCTTACGCGCAGATGAAGACGGCGCGCCCGCCGCTCCCGGTGGTCCGCACGCAAGGCTCCCGCATCGTGCTGTCCGATGGACGCGAACTGATCGATGGGATCGCGTCGTGGTGGACGGCCTGCCACGGCTATAACCATCCCCACATTCGGGAGGCGACCGAGCGCCAGCTCGCGCTGATGCCGCACGTCATGTTCGGCGGGCTCGCTCACGAGCAGGGGCTCACGCTGGCTCGGCGGCTCGCGGCGCGCATGCCAGGCGATCTCGCTCGCGTCTTCTTCTCGGATTCGGGCTCGGTCGCCGTCGAGGTCGCAATGAAAATGGCGGTGCAGTTTTGGCTGAACCAGGGCGTGCGCACGCGAACGAAGTTTCTGGCCTTCACCGGGGCCTATCACGGCGATACCACAGGAGCGATGGCCGTCGGCGACCCGGAAATGGGCATGCACGGGATGTTCCGGGGCCTCCTCACCGAGCATCACGTCATCGATCTGCCGCAGGACGAGGAGAGCGCTGCGGGCCTTGCCCGCTTCCTCGAACGTCACGCGGACGAGCTCGCCGGGATCATCGTCGAGCCGCTGGTGCAGGGTGCCGGCGGCATGCGTTTTCACGACGCCCCCGTGCTGCGTCGGTTGCGCGAGGCTGCGGACCGTTACGAGCTTCTGCTGATTTTTGATGAAATCTTCACCGGCTTCGGCCGCACCGGAACCCTGTTCGCGTGCGAAGCTGCAGATATCGTGCCGGATATTGTGACGCTGTCAAAAGCATTGACAGGCGGCACGCTGCCGCTCGCCGCCACGGTGGCGTGCGCGCGGGTCTTCGACGAATTCTGGTCCGATGACCCCACGCATGCTCTGATGCATGGGCCGACCTTTATGGCGAATCCGCTCGCCTGCGCCGCCGCCAACGCCTCGCTTGATCTGTTTGAGTCCGAGCCGCGCCTGCAACAGGTCGCCGCCATTGCAAGCGCGCTAGAGCGCGGCCTAGCGTCCTGCAAAGACCTGCCCGCGGTCAAAGGGGTGCGCGTGAAGGGCGCGATCGGAGTGGTCGAGCTCGAGCGCATCGACGATCTCGACGGCTTGCGCGCGCGGTTCGTGGAGGAGGGGGTTTTCGTGCGCCCGTTCGGATCGATCGTCTATCTCACTCCCGCCTTCACGATCGGCGAGGAGGAATTGGAGCGATTGACCAACGCGGTTACGAAGGTTTTGGGCGCTCTCTGATCCGTCTGGGGGCGGGCGGCAGCTAGTACCCCACCGCCGTCCCATGCAGGTCGTATTCGTCCGCGCGCTCGATCCGCACCGTCGCGATCTCGCCCAGGCGCAGCGGACGACGGCTCGTCACATAGACCGCGCCGTCGATCTCCGGTGCGTCGCCACGGCTGCGGCCTTTCGCCATTGCGGCGCCCGGACCCCGGTCCGGCAGCCTGCTATCCCGCGTGTAGACTTCGTCGATGATCACTTGCTGGCGGGTGCCCACCTTGCGCCTGAGGCGTCGTGCCGAAATCGATTGCTGGTGGCGCATGAAGCAATCCCAGCGCTCCTGCTTCACCGCGTCGGTGACCGGCGCCGCGAGATCGTTCGCAACGGCGCCTTTGACGGGCTCGTAGCGGAAGCAGCCGACGCGATCGAGTTCCGCCTCTTGGAGCCAGTCGAGCAGAAATTGAAAATCCTCGTCGCTTTCGCCGGGAAAGCCCACGATGAATGTGGAGCGGATGGTGAGGTCGGGACAGATTTCGCGCCAACGCGCGATCCGCTCCAAGGTCTTTTCCTGCGCTGCCGGCCGCTTCATGCGCCGGAGCACGGACGGCGCTGCGTGCTGGAATGGAATGTCGAGATAGGGCAGCACCTTGCCCTCGGCCATTAAAGCAATGACCTCGTCCACGTGCGGGTAGGGATAGACGTAATGCAGCCGCACCCAAGCTCCGAGCTCGCCGAGCGCGCCCGCCAGATCGAGAAATCTTGCCCGCACCTCGCGGCCCTTCCAATCGCTCGCAGCGTATTTGAGATCGACCCCATAGGCCGATGTGTCCTGCGAAATAACCAGAAGTTCCTTCACTCCCGCGGCCACCAAGCGCTCGGCTTCGCGCAGCACCTCAGCCGCGGGCCGCGAAACGAGGTCGCCCCGCAGCTTGGGGATGATGCAGAAGCTGCAGCGATTGTTACAGCCCTCGGAAATCTTCAGATAGGCATAGTGTCGCGGTGTGAGCTTGATGCCCTCCGGCGGCAGCAGATCGAGAAACGGATCGTGCTGCGGGGGCACCGCGCGATGGACGGCCTCAAGCACGCTCTCGTATTGTTGCGGGCCGGTGACCGAGAGCACGCCCGGGTAGTGCGCAATGATCTTCTCGGGCTCCGCGCCCATGCAGCCGGTAACGATGACCTTGCCGTTCGCGTGAATCGCCTTGCCGATAGCGGCCAGCGACTCTGCCTGGGCGCTATCGAGAAAGCCGCAGGTGTTGACGACCGCCACGTCGGCACCCTCGTGCCCGCGGGTGAGCTCGTACCCTTCCGCGCGCAGGCGGGTGATGATGCGCTCGCTGTCGACCAGTGCTTTCGGGCAGCCAAGCGAGACGAAGCTAACCTTCGGTGCGCGCCCACTCGCTGAATTTCGCTTCTCCATATGCGAGGGGCTACCCGAGCACGAGAGCGGGAGCAAGCGATCATCGCCGCAGGGTGGACGCGCTCATCTCCGACGCGCTACAGCAGCGACGAAATGCAAAGCGGGAGCAAAAACTGCTCCGGCGGACCTCAATCTGCATTTTGTCACTGCGTTGGAAGGGTGGCCGAGTGGTTTAAGGCAGCGGTCTTGAAAACCGCCAGGGGGTTTACGCTCCCTCGTGGGTTCGAATCCCACCCCTTCCGCCAAGAACCGAGCGATCATTGTCTGCCCATGTTCTCAAGTTCACCAGCTTACGCCCATAACAATGGCATTCTCTCCACTCCTGTACTGTACATGTCCGCCCAAGTCTGCCATTGTCGGCATGAGGAATATGGGCAGGAGCATGGGCTGTGGGCAGGGAAATTCACCGGCTCTCGTCTACGGGTCTGAAGGCGAAGGCGCCGGGCTATCACGCTGACGGCGGCAATCTTTATTTCCGGGTGTCGGGCACCGGTACCCGGGGATGGATATTTCGGTTTGCTCTGAATGGGCGAACGCGCGACGCCGGGCTTGGTCCGTACCCCGAGGTTGGACTGGCTGACGCCCGCGCCAAGGCGTTCGAGTTTCGCCAGTTCGTGGTGGCGGGTATCGACCCGATCGAACAGCGCAACGGCGATCTCGCTGCGGCCCGGGTTGAGAGCGCCAAGACAATCACGTTCGATGATTGCCGGGCCGCCTATATCGCCGCACACGAGGCCGCCTGGAAGAATGCGAAGCATCGGCAGCAGTGGACCAACACCCTGCAGACTTACGCCACCCCCGTCTTCGGCAAGCTCCCTGTGAGCGCAATCGACACGGGCCTCGTGGTACGAGCCATCGAGCCGATCTGGACCACGAAGCCGGAGACGGCGGGGAGGGTGCGCGGCCGGATCGAGGCGGTTCTGGATTGGGCGAAGGTCAGGGGCTACCGAGCAGGCGAGAACCCCGCGCGATGGAAGGGCCACCTCGACCACGTCTTGCCGGCCAAGTCTAAGGTGCGGAAGGTCAGACACCATCCCGCGCTGCCCTACAACCAAGTCGGAACCTTCATGGAGGACTTGCGGTCGCGCCAGGGCATCGCCGCTCGCGCGCTGGAGCTTGCTATTCTCTGTGCCGTCCGCACGGGTGACATCATCGGCAATGATCGCGACGACAAACCGCCCATGACGTGGCCGCAGGTCGATCTGGGGGCCCGCGTATGGACGATCCCAAGCACAAAGACTGACACGGAGCACAGGGTGCCCCTTTCCGCCGCGGCGGTCGCGGTACTGAACGAAATGAAGGAGATTGCGACAGGGGACATCGTTTTCCCCGGCATGAAGGCCGGCCAGCCTCTATCGAACATGGCTATGCTCAACGTGATTGGCCGCATGAACGGGGGTGGCCCTCATTATGTGGACCCGAAGCAGAACAACGCCGAAGTGACGCCGCACGGTTTCCGATCTTCATTCCGCGATTGGGCAGCAGAGCAAACCTCCTTTCCCCACGATATCGTTGAGATGGTCTTGGCGCACACGATCGACAGCAAGGTTGAGGCCGCCTACCGCCGTGGCGACATGCTGGAGAAGCGCCGCAAGGTGATGGACGCCTGGGCCGCGTACTGCACCAAAGTCCAGACGGACGCGGGCAAGGCGGTCGCGCTCGCTCGTGCGCGACCACCGCGATAGCATCCCCGAAAGGCGCGGGGCCGGCCGGCCAGCCGTCGCATCGCCTCACCGTCGCGATGCGTGCTCCGCGCCACCTCTCCCGGAGACGGTGATGACGGTGTCCCATGCCCAGCAAGCCGCCTCGTACCGATTGGCTTCCGAACAATCCCGATAAGGAGACGCTTCTCAATTGGGTTAATAGCAGTCCCGATAAGGTGGTGCTTCTAAAGGCACGCGACGGCGATTGGGAGTTACTGGCCCTTTATCTCGAAGGAGGTGAGCCGGTTACGCCCGATATCCGGAAATTTCTGAGCGAGGTATTACGGGGCGACAGGAAGCGCCCCAAGAATCGGCACTCTTTGGCCAGCACAGTGGCCCGGGAGATGGAGATCGCGGAATTTGTGATGAAGCAAGAGGATGCCGGCAAGCGCAGAGGCGTAATCGCCGAGGCGGAGGAAAAATTCCGCTGCAGCCGTAGTACCGTGCAGCGCGCCCTAAAGAAGCACCGCAATTCCCTGCTACTCATGGGGCGGTGAATGGGCATCATTTAGCATCATTTAGTAGCGACTTATTGGTGCTGACACTCGCGTTTCTGTGCTTACGATACCGGACCAACCGCACAGAGATGGTCGCAATGTATAAAACGTCCACCAAAACTCAGCCCGCAGAACGTCGCGCATACCGCGTTCCCGAGTTCTGCGAGGC
>Ga0068860_100007427_pt1 | contig 10961 bp, 14 predicted proteins | sample KBSSwiS32_FD_66597 | JGI IMG/M metagenome (GOLD analysis project Ga0068860, IMG submission 66597) | Switchgrass rhizosphere microbial communities from Kellogg Biological Station, Michigan, USA - KBS Switchgrass S3-2 | ecosystem: Host-associated > Plants > Roots > Rhizosphere > Soil ... | reverse complement strand
GTCGCCGGCAGCGCCATCAGGATGACGATGATGAACGGCACGATCGTCCAGGCGATCTCGACCGTCGTGCTCTCGTGGAAGTTGGCGGCGCGCGCGCCCTTCGACTTGCGGTGCTTGATGATCGAATAGAACATGACGCCGAAGACGGCGATGAAGATCACCGTGCAGACGATCAGCATGAAGTTGTGCAACCACTGCTGGTCGACCGCGATCGGCGACATCGGCGGATGGAGATCGATCTGGTTGACCGCGGGCCCGCCGGCGAGGTCGCGCGCGGCCGGGGCGGCGAGGGCCAGCGTCGTGGCCAGGAGCGCAAGCAGGCCGGCGGCCAGGCGCGAAAGAGCTCTCATCGTCATCATCGGTGTTGCCACGTGAGCTTGTTGTTCGTTGGTCAGGCGCCGTCGCGCGGCCGCGCGGCGCCGAAGCGCCTGAGCGCGCTGCGCAGCTCGTCGGCGAGCGCGCGGCGCAGTTCCGGCCGGACGAAGCGGCCGATCGCGATCCGCTTGCCCTCGCCCGAGAGCTCGATCAGCGAGCGATCGCCATGGGCGGGCTCGACCCGGACCCACGCGGGCGCGAAATCGACCTGCTCGGTGCGCCGCCCGACCGTGCATTCGACGCGCAGGCGGCCGGAGCTGAGGGTCAAGCGCTCGCGGTCGCCGGTGTGGCGCGTGTAGACCAGGAGCGCCGCGCCGACGGCGAGGACCTCGATCCCCGCGAACGGCATGACCAGTGTCGCGCCGTACCACCAGAACGCGCCGGCGATCGCCAGCGACCAGGCGGAGAGCGAGAGGTAGAAGGCGACCAGCTGGGTCGGCGTCATCGAGCAGTTGCGGCGCAGCAGCCATTGCACCGACCTGCCATCGGGACCTGCGAAGCTGCCGAAGCGAAGCGACGACGCGGCTGGAGCGGGCCCGGGAAATGCCTGGAAGCTGAGAGCTGACATCCTGCTGTCGTCTGAAAGGTCCGCTGAAGCCCGCCGCCGCGGCCAACAGGGACCGCAATCTCATCGAAGGCTGGCTCGCCTCGACAAAGCGGCAGATTTTAGCGCACCGCCTCAGGACGAAGGCCGAGGGCGGCGCACCATGGCCCGCATTTCGTCGAGGGAGACAGCCACCGGCACGTCGGCGCGCAGGCGCGGCGCGGGCTTGAAGCCGTGACCGTACGCGACTTCGACGCTGAGGCCGATGCTGCCGTCGCCATCGGCGCGTTCGGCGAGCGCCGCGAGCAGGTGATCGCGCCAGCCGCGCGTGCGCAAGCCGGGGAAGCGATCGGGGGCGGTGTTGCCGCCGAGCTGGCGCAGCTCGGCGAGCAGCGCCGCGGCGCTGCGCCAACGCAGGGTGAGGGTCTCCTGGTCGAGGACCGGATCGGCGAAGCCTGCGGCGACGAGCATGTCGCCGAGGTCGTGCATGTCGATGTAGCCGGGCGTCGGCGTCGGCCAGCCCGCGCCGCGGTAGAGATCGCGCAGCTCGCGCAGCGTGCCGGGCCCGAGGCACGAGAACGCGGCGACACCTTCGACCTCGAGCAGCGCGTGCCAGCGCGCGAACAGCGCCGGCGGGTCGACGACGAGGTGAAGCGCCATGTTGGCCCAGACGAGCTGGGCGCGGCCGATCTCGGCGTCGCTCGCCGTCTCGTCGACGACGACCGCGCCGGCCGCGCCGAACGACCACCACGGGCGGTGCTCCGCGGCACGCCGGCGCGCCGCCCAGGCGGCGTCGGCCTCGACGGCGACGCGCTCGGCACGCGGATAGGCGGCGCGTAGGACGTCGTCGCCACCGCCGGCGCCGGCCCACCACTCGACGATGCGGCGCGGCGCGGCGCGCATCGGCGCGAGCCGCTCGACGAGGCGACGCGCGATTTCGCCGTGCAGCCACGGCAGCGCGTCGTTGCGCCGCAGGCGCCCGAGGGCGGCGCGCGCCGCCACGCGATCGACGCCACGCGCCTTGCCGGGTTCGCTCGACGCCATGGCGCGGCAGTATATTGAGACGATGCTTGCGACGCGTTGGCCGAACGCCGTGGCCGCCGCGGTGGGCCGCTCGATCGCGTTGCGCGGCCCGAGCCTGTGCGCTGTCTGCCGCGGCTGGGGCCGCGGCAGAGTCTGCGCAAGCTGTCTCGCTCGCTTCGCCGCGCCGCTGCCGCGCTGCCGCCGCTGCGCGTTGCCGGCGCTCGCATCGGTGGCGGTCTGCGGCACGTGCCTGACGACGCCGCCTCCTTTCGACGCCGCCCTGGCCGCGGTCGACTACCGGCCGCCGTGGGACCGGCTGGTGACCGCGTTCAAGTTCCATGGCGCGCTCGACCTCGCTGCCGTGTTCACCGACGCCATCGTAGGCGCGGAGCGGAGGCGCGCCGCGCCGAGGCCGGCGCTGCTGCTGCCGGTGCCGCTCGGCGCGGCGCGCTGGCGCGAGCGCGGCTACAACCAGGCCTGGGAGCTGGCGCGCCGCGTCGCACGACGCCTCGACCTCGCCGCCGAGCCGGAGCTCCTGCTGCGCGTGCGCGAGACCGCGCACCAGCTCGCGCTGCCGCTCGCCGAGCGCGCCGGCAACGTGCGCGGCGCGTTCGCGGTCGAGCCGCGCCGCCGCGCCGAGCTGCGCGGCCGCCACGTCGCCATCGTCGACGACGTCATGACGACGGCGAGCACCGCCGCCGAGATCGCCGGCGTCGTCAAGCAGGCGGGCGCGGCGACGGTCGAGATCTGGGTGCTCGCGCGGACGCCGCGCCCCGGCGATGCCTAGGGGCGCGGCCATGTTCAACATCGTTCTCGTCGCGCCCGAGATTCCGCCCAACACCGGCAACGTGATCCGGCTGGCAGCCAACACCGGCTGCCGTCTGCACCTCGTCGAGCCGCTCGGCTTCGCGATGTCCGACCCGCTGCTGCGCCGGGCCGGCCTCGACTATCACGAGTACGTCGACGTGCAGCGGCATGCGTCGTGGCCCGCCTTCGTCGCGAACAGCGGCGCCGATCCGGGCCGCCTGTTCGCTTTCGCGACCGACGGCGGTCGCGCGCTCGCGGCGGTCGCCTTCGAGCCCGGCGACTGGCTCGTCTTCGGCGCCGAATCGTCGGGGCTGCCGGCGCCGGTGCGGGCGACGATCGACGCCGCGCAGACGGTGCGGCTGCCGATGCGCGCCGGCCAGCGCAGCCTCAACCTCAGCAACGCCGTCGCGGTCGCGGTGTTCGAGGCCTGGCGCCAGAACGGCTACGCCGGATCGGCCTGACCTGCGTCGAACGACTCCGGTCGCGCTTCGCGCCGCATCAGCTGCTCGAGCGCGTCCTCGGGCCCGATCGTGCCGGCGAGCACATCGGCCACGGCGGCGACGAGCGGCATCTCGACGCCGCTCGCAGCGGCACGCGCCAGCACCATCGGCGCGCTGCGAACGCCCTCGGCGACGTGGCCGAGGTCGGCGAGGATGTCGACGAGCGCCTTGCCGCGCGCGAGCTCGACGCCGACCGTGCGGTTGCGCGACAAGTCACCGGTGGCGGTGAGGACGAGATCGCCGAGCCCCGACAGGCCCATGAAGGTCCGGGCGTCGGCGCCGAGGGCGACGCCGAGGCGCGTCATTTCCGCCAGGCCGCGCGTGATGAGCGCGGCGCGCGCGTTGAGGCCGAGTCCCATGCCGTCGGCGATGCCGGTGGCGATCGCGAGGACGTTCTTGACCGCGCCACCGACCTCGACGCCGACCGGATCGGCCGAGGTGTAGATGCGCAGGCCGGCGTGGTGAAAGGCGGCGACGGCGGCGGCGCGCACCGAGGCGTCGGCGCTCGCGGCGACGAGCGCGGTCGGCTGGCCGCGCGCGACCTCGATCGCGAAGCTCGGCCCGGAGAGCACGCCGACGTGCGTCGACGCGAACACCGAGCGCGCGATCTCGTGGCCGAGCGCGCCGGTCCGCTCCTGAAAGCCCTTGCAGAGCCAGAGCACGGCCGCGTCGAGCCTGGACGGCAAGCGAGCGAGGAGCGGCTCGAGCCCGGCCATCGGCGTCGCGATGACGACGACGCCGCCTTCGCCGTGGCGCAGCGCCGCGGCGAGGTCGGCGCCGACCTGCAGGGCCGGCGGCAGCACGATCTCCGGCAAGTAGCGCGCATTGCGGCGCGCCGAGCGCAGCTTGGCCGCCTGCTCGGCGTCGCGCGCCCAGAGCCGGGTCGGATGTGCCGCCGCGGCGTGCACCGCGAGGGCGGTGCCCCACGCGCCTGCGCCGAGCACCGTGACGTTCATCGCCGCTTCACCCACCGCTGGTAGGGCGCGGCTGAGTCGCTCGTCAGTTGACCGTGCCGACGATGCCGGAGCCGTTGCCGGCGGCGCCGCCAAGCTGCGCGTTCGCCTGCGCCTGCTGCGCTTCGTACATCGCCTGGAAGTTCACCTCCGACAGCATCACCGGCGGGAAGCCGGCGCGCGTGCAGACGTCCGAGACGATGGCGCGCAGGTACGGGTAGACGATGTTGGGGCAGGCAATGCCGAGGATCTGCTTCAGCTGCTCTTCGGGGATGTTGCGGATCTCGAAGATCCCGCCCTGCTTGGCTTCGACCAGGAAGAGCGTCTTGTCGTTAACCTTGGTCGTCACCGTCGCCATGACCGTGACCTCGAACATGCCGTCGGCGATGGGCTCGGCGCCGAGGGTGAGGTTGATCTCGACGGCGGGCTGGCCCTGCTCGAGCAGGATCTGCGGCGAGTTCGGCTGCTCGAGCGACAGATCCTTCAGGTAGATGCGCTGGATCTGGAACATCGGGGTGGTGTCGGTGTCGGCGGCCATGGGGAGCTCTCGAAGTCGGGGGTAAGGCTCGCCGCGATGGGCGATGTGGAAGGCGGGGACCGGCGGCGGGGCCGGCGGGCGAGGATTATCGCGTGCCGGCCAGCAGGGGCTGGAGGCCGCCGCGACGGTCGAGCGCGACCAGCTCGTCGCAGCCGCCGACGTGGGTGTCGCCGATGAAGATCTGCGGCACCGTCCAGCGCTGCGTCAGCTTGATCATGGCCTCGCGCTGGCCGGGTTGCTCGTCGACCCGGATCTCGTCGATCGCCTCGACGCCGCGTTGCTTCAGGAGCGCCTTCGCGCGCAAACAGTACGGGCAGGTCGCCGTGCTGTACATCTTGACGGGCTGCATCGGCTCAGGCGGTCTTCTCGGTCGGCAAGTTGGCGGCGCGCCAGGCGGCCAGGCCGCCGGCGAGCGCCGTGGTGTTCTCGAAACCGAGCTTCTTCAGCGCGGCGACGGCGCGCGGCGCGCGCGCGCCGGTCGGGCAGACGACGACGAGCGGCAGCGACTTGTTCTTCGGCAGCTCGCGCGAGGTCTCCAGGCCGGCGAGCGGGACGCTGCGCGCGCCGACCGCATGGCCGGCCGCGTACTCGGCCGGCTCGCTGATGTCGATCAGGACCGCCTTCTCGCGGTTGATGAGGCGGACCGCATCGGCGGCGCTGACTTTCGCGCCGCCCATGTTGTCGACGAGCGTCGGCCAGAGCAGCAGGCCGCCGGAGACCAGCGCGGTGACGAACAAATACCAGTTGTCGAGAACGAAGCTCAAGGTCATCGCGGGCCAGTGAGCCCGATCCGGCAAAGCGCGAATTATAGAATTCGACCCCGCTTTCCTCGCTCGCGTGCGGGCATCGCCTCTCCCGCGCCGGGGCCGGCGCCGCATTCACCTCCTCCCCCATGCACAAGCTCGTCCTCGTTCGCCATGGCGAATCGACCTGGAACCTCGCCAATCGCTTCACCGGCTGGACCGACGTCGACCTCACGCCGCTCGGCGTCGACCAGGCGCGCCAGGCCGGCCGGCTGCTGAAGGAAGGCGGCTATGAGTTCGACGTCGCCTGGACGTCGGTCCTGAAGCGCGCGATCTGGACGCTCTGGCACGCGCTCGACCGGATGGACCGGACGTGGCTGCCCGTCCGCAACGACTGGCGCCTCAACGAGCGCCACTACGGCGCGCTGCAGGGCCTCGACAAGGCCGAGACCGCAGCCAAGTTCGGCGATGCGCAGGTGCTCGCCTGGCGGCGCAGCTACGACGTCCCGCCGCCGCCGCTCGCGGCCGACGATCCGCGCAGCGAGCGCAGCGATCCGCGCTACGCCGCGCTGGCGCCCGAGCAGGTCCCGCTCACCGAGTGCCTCAAGGACACCGTCGAGCGCGTCCTGCCGCTCTGGCACTCGACGCTCGCGCCGGCGATCGCCTCCGGCCAGCGGCTGCTCGTCTCGGCGCACGGCAACAGCATGCGCGCGCTGGTCAAGTACCTCGACGGCATCGGCGACGCCGAGATCGTCGGCCTCAACATCCCGAACGGCATCCCGCTGGTCTACGAGCTCGACGACGCGCTCAGGCCGATCCGCAGCTATTACCTCGGTGACGCCGAGGCGGCGGCGAAGGCCGCCGCGGCGGTTGCGAACCAGGCAAGCGGCGGACGCGCCTAGCGCGCGTCGCCGAGGGTAGCGGCGGGCGAGCCTAGGCGCCCCGTCGCCGGGGCAGTGTCCGGATCAATGCCGAGCGCGGCGGCGATGTCGGCGCGCAGCAGTGTGGCGAGCTCGCGCCGGTCAACGTGCGCCGAAGGACGCGGCGCCAGGAACGCGAGGCGGACGCGGACGCCGTCGCCGCACGACGTCTGCCAGAGGCTTCGCATCAGGCTCGTAGCGCCGACGAACTCGACCGCTTCGCTGACCGCGTTGGCAGCTTCCGAGAAGCGCAGCGCGACCGGCTGCACCGGCGTCGCCGTGGCGATCGCCGCCTGCAGCAGGTTGGCGTGGAACGGCAGCAGGCCGTGGCCGGTCGACGTCGTTCCCTCCGGGAAAATCGCGACCACCTGGCCCGCGCTCAGCGCCGCCGCGACGGCATGAACGACGCGCAGCGCATCGCGCTTTCGCTCGCGCTCGAGGTAGAGAGTCCCGGCCGAATCGACCAGCCGCGCCACCAGCGGCCACGCCTTGACGTCGGCCTTGGACACGAACCGCGCGCGCGGAACGACGGCGTGGATCGCCATGATGTCGAGCCACGAGATGTGGTTGGCGACGAGCAGGCTGCCGCTCTCGGCCGGGGTGCCGTCATGCTCGAAGGCGATGCCGAGAACCGCGAGCATCTTCCTCGACCACCAGCGGATCCGCTCCTGGCGCGCCGCCGCGTCGAGCGAGCGAAACTCGAACAGGACGATCGCCAGGCCGTGCACGCCGTGAGCGACCGCATGCGCGAGCCGCGCGACGGCGCGGACGCGCCGCATCACGACGCTCACCCGGCGTCACTCCACCGCGTCGTAGGCGACCCGGCCGGCGACGATCGTGCAGCGAACGCGCCCCGGCATCTCGTGGCGAGCGAACGGCGTGTGGTGGCTGCGGCTCGCGAGCGTCGTTCCGTCGACGCGCCACGATTCCTCGGGAGCGAAGAGGCACAGGTCGGCGACCGCGCCCTCGCGCAAGCCGACCGGCGCCGAGGGCGTCGACCCCATCGACGCGGCGAGAACGGCCGCCGGCCGGCTCGTCACGGCCGCGAGCGTCTGCGCCAGCGACAGCCGGCTCGCCTCGCCCCACTTGAGCGCCGAGCTGAGCAGCAGCTCGAGGCCGGTCGCTCCCGGTTCGGCTTCCGCGAACGGCAGGTGCTTCTCGTCCTCGCCGACCGGCGTGTGATCGCTGACGAGCGCGTCGATGGTGCCGTCGGCAAGCGCGGCGCGGATCGCATCGCGGTCGCGCTGCTGACGCAGCGGCGGCACCAGCCGCATCGCGGCATCGAAGTAGCCGATGTCGACGTCGATCAGGTGCAGCTGGTGGATGCTCGCGTCGCACGTCACGGGCAGCTTCTCGGCCTTGGCCTTGCGGACGAGGTCGACGCCGGCGGCGCTGCTCAGGCGGCACAGGTGAACTCGCGCGCCGGTGTCGCGGACGAGCTCGAAGATCGTCGCCAGCGCGATCGTCTCGGCGAGCACCGGCACGCCCGACAGGCCGAGACGGGTCGCCAGCGGCCCCTTGGCGGCGACGCCATTGCCGAGCCAGGCGTCGTTCGGGCGCAGCCAGACCGCGTAGCCGAAGGTCGCCGCGTACTGCAGGGCGCGGTGCAGGACCAGCGTGTCGCGGATAGCGACGTCGGCCTGCGCGAAGCCGACGCAGCCGGCTTCGGTGAGCTGCGCCATCTCGGTCAGCTCTTCGCCCTTGAGCCCCTGCGTCAGGGCGCCGAGCGGATAGAGGCGGGCGAGGTCGAGGTTCCTGGCGCGGAACTTGAGCATCTCGACCAGGCCCGGCTCGTCGAGCACGGGGTCGGTGTCGGGCGGGCAGACCAGGCTCGTGACGCCGCCCGCGACCGCGGCGGCGAGCTCCGACTCGAGCAGGCCCGCGTGCTCATGGCCCGGCTCGCCGAGGCGTGCCGCCAAGTCGACCAGGCCCGGTGCGACGACCGCGCCGCGCGCGTCGATCGTCCGCGCCGCGTCGAAATCGCGCAGGCGCGCCGCGGCGCCGTCGCCGCTGCCGACGATGGCGATCCGGCCGCCATCGATGGCCACGCTGCCGCGCTCGTCGCGCCCGCTCGCCGGGTCGATCAGCCGTGCGTTGCGGATCAGGATGCGCTCGCTCATCGTCGCTCCGTCAAGCGCTGTTGCCCGCGATGATCGACATCACCGCCATGCGCACCGCGATGCCGAATGTCACCTGCGGCAGGATGACGCTCTGCAGGCCGTCGACGACGGTCGAGTCGATCTCGACGCCGCGGTTGATCGGCCCGGGATGCATGACGATCGCGTCGGGCTTGGCGAGCGCGAGCTTTTCGGGCGTGAGGCCGAAGGTCTTGAAGTACTCGCCGGCGCTCGGCAGCATCGCGCCGGTCATGCGCTCGTTCTGCAGGCGCAGCATGATGATGACGTCGGCGCCGGCGATGCCTTCGGCCATGTCGTGGCAGACACGGACGCCCATCTCCTTGAGGTCGCCCGGCACCAACGTCTTCGGTCCGACGGCGCGGATCTCGGGCGCGCCCAGCGTGGTGAGCGCGTGGATGTCGGAGCGCGCGACGCGCGAGTGGACGATGTCGCCGACGATCGCCACCGTCAGGCTGCGGAAGTCCTTCTTGTAGTGGCGGATCGTGTACATGTCGAGCAGCCCCTGCGTCGGGTGCGAATGCCGCCCGTCGCCGGCGTTGACCACGTGCACGTGCGGCGCGCAGTGCTGCGCGATCAGGTAGGGCGCGCCGCTTTCCGAATGGCGCACGACGAACATGTCGGCGTGCATCGCCGAGAGGTTGGCGATGGTGTCGAGCAGGCTCTCGCCCTTGGCGGTGGAGGAGCGCGCGATGTCGAGGTTGATGACGTCGGCCGAGAGGCGCTTGGCAGCGATCTCGAAGGTCGTCCGCGTCCGCGTCGAGTTCTCGAAGAAGAGGTTGAAGACGCTCTTGCCGCGCAGGAGCGGCACCTTCTTGACGTCGCGCTCGTTGACGCTCAGGAACGTTCCCGCGGTGTCGAGGATGTGCTGCAGGATCGCCTGCGGCAGCCCTTCGATCGAGAGCAGGTGGATGAGTTCGTCGTTGCGGTTGAGCTGGGGGTTGCGACGGACGAACATGGGCGGCCGCGAGGTTAGCGGATTTCGAAAGTGAACTTGCCGACGTCGTCGCGCGCGAGCGAAAGCCGCTGGCCCGGCGGCAGCGCGATCGTCGCCGGCGCGCACGCGGCGCAAATCGGCAGCTCGCGGCCGCCGCGGTCGACGAGCACCGCCAGCGCGACGCTCGCCGGCCGGCCGAAGTCGTAGAGCTCGTTGACGGCGGCACGGATCGTCCGCCCGGTATAGAGCACGTCGTCGACGAGCACGATGTGCCGGCCCTGGACCTCGAACGGCAGCCGGGTGTGGTCGGCGCCGCCCGAGAGGCCGCGTTGCGAGAAATCGTCGCGATGCAGCGCGCTCGAGATCACGCCGGGCGCACCCGCCAGCCCGAGGTCCTGCTGCAGCCGCTCGGCGAGCCAGGCGCCCCCGGACCAGATGCCGACGAGAACGCCGTCCGGCTTGAGCAGGCCGCGCACGCCGGCGAGCAGCTCGGCGTAGAGCGCTTCGGCGTCGAGCTTGTCGAGGCGCGTCACAGGCCCGCCAGGTGCTGCTCGAGGATGATCGCCGCCGCCGCGGCGTCGAGGTCTGCGGCCCCGGCTCGAATCGCGTCGGTCGTCGTGTAGCGCTCGTCGACCTCATGCACCGGCAGGCCGAAGCGCGCCTTCAGCTGCCGGCCGAAGCGGCGCGCCCGCTCGGTGTTCGCATGCGCCGCGCCGTCAGGGTGGCGCGGCACGCCGACGACGAGCGCCGCCGGCCGCCATTCGGCGATCAGCGCGGCGATCGCCGCCATCCGCGCCTCGCCTTCGACGGCGACGGTCGTGAGCGGCGTCGCCGTTCGCGTCAATGAATTGCCGGTGGCGACGCCGACGCGGCGGGCGCCGAAATCGAAAGCGAGGAAGGAGAGAGGTTGCGGGGCCACTGCGAGAGCGGCGCTCACGCGTGCCCCGCGTCCGAGCTGAGCATGCTCGCGTCGATGCCGAGCAGCGACAACGCCTTGCCGTAGCGCTGGCTCACCGGCGTGTCGAAGATGATTCCCGGCTCGGCATCGACGTTGATCCAGCCGTTGCGGCTCATCTCTTCCTCGAGCTGGCCGGCGCCCCAGCCGCTGTAGCCGAGCGTGACGAGCACCTTCTTCGGGCCGGCGCCGCTCGAGATCGCCTCGAGGACATCCTTGCTGGTCGTCATCTCGAGGCCGCCCTCGACTTTCAGCGACGAGTTGTACGGCCCGCCTTCGGCGCCTTCGGAGAGCGGCTCGTGCAGGACGAAGCCGCGCTCGGTCTGGACCGGGCCGCCGAAGAAGACCGGCGCCTCGGCAAGATCGTCGCGGTCGAGCGAAAGCTCGACCTTCTCGAACAGGCTCTTCAGGGTGATGTCGATCGGCTTGTTGATGACCAGGCCGAGCGCGCCCTTCTCGGTGTGCTCGCACAGGTAGATCACGGTGCCGGCGAACGTGCCGTCGCCCATCCCCGGCATGGCGATGAGGAAC
>Ga0068860_100007424_pt1 | contig 10962 bp, 9 predicted proteins | sample KBSSwiS32_FD_66597 | JGI IMG/M metagenome (GOLD analysis project Ga0068860, IMG submission 66597) | Switchgrass rhizosphere microbial communities from Kellogg Biological Station, Michigan, USA - KBS Switchgrass S3-2 | ecosystem: Host-associated > Plants > Roots > Rhizosphere > Soil ... | reverse complement strand
GCCAGCAGCCAACGGCGCGGTCGGCCGCGCGCTTGGGCTGGGCTTTCCGCCATCGGCGCCGATTGTGCTGGGGGCGCCAGGGGCCGCCAACGAAAAAGCGGACCGAAGTCCGCTTTTCGTGTGCTGCGGCGCAGATCAGCTGCGGCGACGGCGTGCCACGAAGCCGAGGGCGCCGAGGCCGGCGAGGAACAGCGCGTAGGTCTCGGGCTCCGGCACCGCCGACTGCACCGTCGCCAGGACGATGTTCCTGATGGTGCCGGTCACTGCCGCGGCTTCCGTCGTCGTGACCGAGACGTCGTTGATGAAGAAGTCGAACGCACCGTGGGTGGTTGAGTCCCCGAACGTGAAGTGCTTCGGCGTGCTGTCGAAGTCGACGAAGATGCCGCCGTTGTCCGTGGTGCCGACGGTGCCCGAGAGGGTGTCGACGAAGACCCACGTGTTCGGAGTCGTCCCGATCGGCAGGGTGAAGGTCACGCGCAGGTCGAAGTGGCCGCCGTCGTAGGAGAAGGGCGTCCCGGCGAGAGTGAACGATCCGAGGTTATTGACGTTGGGCGTAGCAGGCTTGCTGCCGATCGACACGAATCCAGGGGTTCCCGCCGACGTGACGTCGAAGGTCGCGCTGGTGTAGGTCAGGCCGCCGAACGTGTCCGTCTGAACGCCGCCCACGGCCGGAGGTACGCACGCCAGGCCGAAGCAGCCGGTGGTACCGCCGACGAACTCCACGTCCACGGCTGCTGCAGCACCGGAGGCGAGGGCGAGGACCACACCGACGCCGATGGCAACCGTTCCTTGCCGGAATGGGGAGAGGTGAAGGTTCATCCAGGACTCCTTGGTGATTCTTTGCAGACGACTTTAGCGCGAGTCGCCATTGAAGCAAATCCACCGCGGCGACGCACCCCGTGGTCAGGGGGTTGTATGTAGGACAAATCCGTCACGCCCGCGGGCAAGCCGATTGCCTAGAACGTCTTTCGCCTTGGCGAGACGCGGCGCGAGACGCCGGCAGTCGCCGCGAAGCCGGCGAGCAGCAGGGCGAGGCTCGAAGGCTCGGGCACCGGAGCGTAGATCACGTCCTGGTGCGCGGCGCTGTCGAGCACGCTGATGGTGCGGCCGGTGCCGCCGCCCAGTCCCGCGAGCCAGCCCGACGCCAGCGTCAGCGCGCCGCTCGAGTTCGCGGTGCCGCCGCTGAATTTCGCGGCGCCGCTCGCGAGGCTGTACGGTCCGGGGGTCGTTTCGTAGGCGATCTCCCAGACGGCGATCTGGAACGCCGCTTCTTCGACGCTGGTGTCGACGCCCCCGGCGACGCCGTACAGGCGCCCGAGATCGGCATAAGCGCGGGCGTTGCTGAAGACGTGGCTGGTCCCCGGTCCTGTGTATTCCGGGTAGAGCGTGCCGAAGGCGATGTGCTGGTAGACGTCGACGCAGTAGCTGACGAACGACGGCCCGCCGTTCAGCACCGTCGCGAAGCCGCCTGCGGCGGCGCTTCCGGACGTCGCCGTGTTCGGCGAGGCGAGCGTGAAGTTCACGGACTGCGATCCGTGGGCGAATCCGGTGAACGTGACATCGCCCGCCTGCGCCTGACCGGCACCAGTCAGCGCGAAGAAGGCAAGGGCAAGCGATAAGGCGGGAACGGTGCGCATGGCGGTCCAGGGTTCGGCGCGAAGGGATCTCGACGCAACGGCGCGCGACTGTGATGAGCGACGCTGTTCGCGCCAACCCCGCGGCTCCGGGACGCCGCGATCGTTCAGGACCGACGGTCGGGCCACGCGATGCGAACGGTCGTCGCGCTGTGTGCAGGTGTTCGCATCGCAACGACTCGTGTGCGAAGTTGACCCGCGAGCTTCAAACGCGCGCGTGCTGCGGTGCTGCGCGAACTTTGCATTCAGCGTGCGTTTGTCGGCACGCCACTTGCCACGCGCCGCCCTTTCTTGCAAGTCCGCGCGAGCAAAAACCCGTGGATGGGGGGATGCATGCGCGAGCACGATCAGCAGACTCGGTTGCGCAGCGGATCGCTGCTGCCTCTCGCAAACGCAAAGTGCTGCGAATGCATCTTTCCCTTCTTCTCGGAGACTTCGCATGAGATACAAACCCATCGCTTTCGCAGCGGCGGCTCTAGCAGCCGGCCTTGCCGCTGCGCCAGCAAGCGCGGATCTGATTCCACTCACCACCGTGGACCTGCAGGGTCAGGGCGTCGGCAACACGTTCACGACGTTGTTCCTGCAGCACCAGGGCAGCGGATCGACCGAAAGCGGCGGCGTGCTGTTCAACGGCAGCGTGTTCGGCGACGCCGGCAACGGCGGGTCGCAGTCGCGTACGTTCACGTTCGCCGACCTCGCCATCACCGACGTCAGTCAGCTCGCACTGCTCGTCAACCTCGCCGAGCCCGGATCGGAGTCGACGCCTTCGGTGACGACGGCGCTGAGCCCGCTTCTGAGCAACGCCAACCTGGCCAACACGATCACGCTGAACGTCTACAGTTCGACGGGCACGCTGCTCGAATCGCACACCGCGGCGAGCGGCCTGACGCTGAACCAGGTCGCCAGCGGCCTCGGCGGCTCGGGCCTCGTGTTCACGCTCGACTCTGCCGAGCGGAGCCAACTCGCCACCACGATGGCCAACAATGCCGGCGACGAGGTGTTCACCGTCGGCGCGACCTTCGCCGACGCGCAGGGGGGCCCGGAGACGATTTCCGCGTTCGCCCTGATATCCGCGGTTCCCGAGCCAGAGACCTACGCACTGATGCTGGCCGGCATCGGCGCGCTCGGCTTCGTCGCCCGGCGGCGCCGCAGAAGCTGATCGCGCACAGGCGAGACAACGGCCTCGCGCCGTCGAGGCCGTTCTTCTTGGTCGCCTCCTCTGGCTCGTTTCCTAGTAACGGCGCCAGTCGAAGATGAAGCGCAGCCCGATCGAGTAGACGGTCTTGGTCGACGGCGTCGGCGCGCCGATCGGCGAGACGACGTTGACGCCGTGCGGGACGTCGGCGCCGGCGTAGAGCTGGACGATGATCGCCGAGCTCTGCTGGGTATCGAACGCACGGTATGGCCGGTATTCGACGATCGGCAGGTCGTAGAAGGTCGACTTGAAGTCGACCAGCGTCGGCGGCGTGCCGGGCAGGTTGCCAGGTGCGAGCAGGCTGTCTCGCGCGAGGACGCCGTAGAACGTGACGCCCAGCTCGCGGCCGAGGACGAACTGGAAGCGTCCGATCGGGGTCGCGATTCCCGCCTGCCACGGAATCAGGCCACCGTTGCTCGCCGTCACCGCCATGTTGGTGTAGGTGGTGGGTGAGGCGAGATAGAGCGGCGAGAGGAACAGGAGGTCGCCGGGGATGACGTAGAACGGCATCCGCAGCCTCGTCGACAGCCCCATCCGGTTCGGGATGGCGGCGCCGAGGCCGCCCGCCTGCTGGACGAGATCGCCGCTCGAGAGCTTGTTGGTCGAAGGCGAATCGCCGCGCACGCCGAGCGACACGAAGACGAGGCCGTCGCCGGCATCGCCGAGCACGCCGTCGAGGCCGAGGCCGACCCGCACCGAGAGGTCGACGTCGCCGATGAAGCCGCGCTTGGTCTGCGAGTCGACGAAGCCACCATCGATGGAGCGGCCGCTCATCGAGCCGGCGAAGCCGAGGAACGGACCGACCTCGGAGCGGAACCGCGGCATCGCGCCGAGGCCGGGCGACAGGCTCGGGATCGGCGTCTGCCGAAGCACCTCGGCGAACAGCGGGATCTCGTCGCGCGAGACGCGCTGCCCTTCCGGACGCGCGACGATGGTGTTGTTCCTGCAGACGTTGAAGTCGTCGGCGAACGACGGCGCCTTCGGCGTGTACGGGAACGGGCGCGCCTGCGCGCCGGTCGCGACGTCGACGATCTGCGCGAGGCTCGTGCGGATCGCGTTGGCGGCGCGCTCCGCGTCCTGCTGACGCATGTGGGCGTCGCCCATCAGGACGATCGACGAAGAGCTGCCGCCCCACAGGAACGCCTCGAGGCCGGCGGCGTTGTAGTAGTCGTGCGTGCCCTTGCGCTGCGACGCGTCGCCCCAGGCTCCGGCGACGTGGCCGGCGGCGAACGTGTCCTCGAGGAAGTGGAGCGCGAACGCCTCGTCGGCGAGCATCGAGCGGGCGAGCGACTGCCGCTCGGCCGGCGCGAGCTGCTCGCGCGCGAGGCGGCTCGCCTTCTGCAGCGCGCTCAGGTGGTACCAGACGTAGACGCCGACGCCGCTGATCTCGCTGCCCTTGCTGAGCGTCAGCTCGGCGTACTCCTGCGGCGTGATGTCGGTGCGCGGCCGCGGCAGCAGAAAGTGGGCGCCGTTCGAGCCGGCGCGCGTCGCGTACTCCGGGTCGGCGCGCTGCAGCCGCGTGTCGGCGGTGCGCAGCGCGTTCACGAGCTGGGCGTTGACGGTCTCGGTCTGGACGTAGCGCTGCAGGTCCGGGATGAAGCCCTTGCCCTGGTCGACCGAGGCCGGCGGCGCGCCTCGCTCGATCCGCGCCAGGTCGACCTTGAGCTGCGCCGCGACGTCGGCGACGCCGAGGATCCAGCTCGAGCCGAGGACGATGTCGAGCATGTCCTTGCTCGAGCACGAGTGGTCGCCGGCGATCGCGCTGAAGGCTGCCCAGTCGATGCACGGCGGCGCGACGCCCTGCTCGCTGTCGGCTCCGACGCTGCACAGCTGCTTGTCGTGGCCGACGCGGGCATCGGCCCAGAGCGCGTCGAAGCGCGCCCTGCGCTCGGCGTCGAGCGTGCGCACCGCCTGCAGGGCGATCTCGCGATGCTCGGGGTAGATCCAGGCCCGGGCGGCGTCGGCGGAGAGCAGCTGCGCTGCCACGAAGGCAAGGGCGAGCGGCCAGCGCGCTCGCCGGCGTTGCTTCCAGAGTCGGGTCCGGCCCAAGAGCTGTCCTCTGCAGAGTTCGCGAGCGGCCGCGCCGGCGAGCGCCGCATCGTGACGACCGAGTCGATGGCGAGCATCGGGCTCGGGAAATTGCTGCGAAATTGGACCTTGGCCCTATCCTCGCACTCGCGGGCGAGAGCCACGGCGCTACGATGGGGAGGTCCGATCGCGCCGTCGCTGCCCCAAGGTCCGATGGCGAGGCGCCGGGCGAGCCCCTACAACGATCCCATGCTGCGTTCTTCCGATCGCGAGGTCGCGCCTCGCGGCAGGCGCCCGCCGTCGCTGCGCGCGGCGGCGGTGTTCGCGCTCGCGGCGGCGTTCGCGTGCGGTGGCGAGGCGGCCGCGGCGCCGCCGTTGAAGGCCGATCGCTTCCGCATCGCCTACCAGCCTCCCGAGGACACCGCGTACACCGCGATGTACCAGGAGCTGCAGGCCGCGCAGGTGCTCGAGTCGTTGCGCAGCGTGCTGAGCTTCGTGCGCCTGCCGCGCACGGTCCGGCTCATGCTCGTCGACTGCGACGGCGACGCCAACGCATACTACGACCCCGACGAGCTCACGGTGAGCGTCTGCTACGAGTACGTTGGCGAGCTGCGCAAGCTCGCCGACGGTTCCGGCCGGCCCGCCGGCATCACCGCCGAGAGCGCGGTGCGCAGCAAGCTGCTCGAGATCTTCCTCCACGAGTCGGCGCACGCACTCTTCGACCAGCTCCGCATCCCGATCCTCGGTCGCCAGGAGGAGGCGGCCGACGTCCTCGCCGGCGTCGTCATCCTCCACATGCGCAGCCGCAGCGCGCGCGAGACGGTGCTCGGCATCACCTGGATGTACGCGCAGGAGGCCAAGGAGGAGCGCGTCGGGCGCAAGAAGCTCGCCGACGTCCACCTGCTCGCCGAGCAGCGCTACTACAACTGGCTGTGCCTCGCGTACGGCGCGCGGCCGACGCTGTTCGCCGACTTCGTTCGCGACAACGTGCTGACTGCCGAGCGCGCCGAAACGTGCCAGGACGAGTACCGGCGATCGGCCTACGCGGTCACCAAGCTGATGGGCCCGTACCTCGACGTCGGCCTGCGCGACAAGGTGCTCGCGCACCATTTCGTGCCGGGCAGCGACGTGACCGCCGTCGCCGCCCGACGCGACGCCGAGAACGCCCGACCCGCGCCGCAAGCGAAGCGCGGGGCGGCAGCGCGCAACTAGACGCAGCTGCGAACGATCACAGATCGAGTTTCGAGACCTTCGTGCCGTCGAAGCTCAGGTTGGCCATCAGTCCGCCCTTCGACAGGACGTAGCCCACGACCTGCTGCGTCGCCGTCGCGGTCGTTGCCGTTGCGCTGGCGCCGGCGCTGAGCGCGGTGACCGAGGCATCGACGCCTGCGGTCCAGCCCTTGTCGGACGACGTGAACTTCTGCAGTGCCTCGGGCGTCAGGAAGATGATGTAGACGGCCTTCGAATCGGCACCGGCGATCAGCCCGATCGAACCGCCGCCGGTGCTGTAGTAGCCGGTCGTGGTGCCGTGCACGCGCAGGGCTCCCTGGCCATACGAACCGCCGACGACGAAACCGGCAGAGACGACCGACGGGAAGACGAGCACGCCGCTCGCCTTGTCGACGAGCTCGCGAGAGCCCGGCACCTGGCCATAGAGAGTCGAGAGCGCGCCGTCGACGGCCGCGTTGATGCTCGCGCGCTTGCTGGCTGGATCCGAAGAGCTCGCGTCTTTGCTGGTCGTCGTACACGCCGACAGGATGAGCGCGCCTGCTGCGGCGATGATGAACCTTCGTTTCTTCATTGCGTTCTCCGTTGTAGTCGATCGCGCGACACCTGGAAGCGCCTGCCTCCGCATGCGGAGCAGCGCTCGCATTTCCTGGGGGTGTGGACCGCCGAAGCCAATCTAGTGACGGCCTCCGCCGAAAGGTATTGGACCAAGGTCCAACGCCAAGGGGGTCGATGCATCGAGCCTAAGATCGCCACGCACGCAGGCAGGGCACGGTCGCAGCCGGCGCACCGACCCAACGATTTAGGACGCGACCATCGCGACTTCGCCGCCAGAATCTCCCGAGTCGACCCCTGCCGAGTCGCTCGACGCGCTCGGCCTCACCCGCCGCGACCGCCTGCTCGGCGTCGCGATGCTGCTCGGGGTCGCTGCGATCGTCGTTGCGCTGATCGCGCTGTTCTGGCGCCCGGCGCCTCCCGACAAGGTCGTCATGAGCACTGGCGCGGACGGTGGCGCGTACGACGCGTTCGCCAAGCGCTACCGCGAGATCCTCGGCCGCGCCGGCGTCGAGCTGGTGCTGCGGCCCTCAGCGGGTGCGGCCGAGAACCTCGATCGCTTGCGCGACCCGCGCAGCAAGGTCGACGTCGCGCTCGTGCAAGGCGGTCTGGCTCGGCCCGGCGATGAAACGCGGCTGGTGACGCTCGGTGCCGTCGGCTACGAGGCGCTGTGGTTCTTTCACCGCACGTCGATGCCGCTCGAGCGCCTCGACGGCCTGCGGGGGCGAAAGATCGCCGCCGGCCAGGCCGGAAGCGGGACCCGCCAGATGATCGAAGTCCTCCTCGATCACCTCGGCCTGCCCGAGATCGCTGCGCAGTTCGTTCCGCTTGGCGGCATCGAGGCCGCCGAAGCTCTCGAGCGCGGCGACGTCGACGTTGCGATGCTGGTGTCCGCCGCGGACGCACCCGCGGTGCAGCGGCTGCTGCGCGTCGACGGAATTGCGCTGATGAGCTTCGCGCGCCCCGACGCGTACGTCCGTCAGATCCCGGTGCTGACGCGGCTCGAGCTGCCTGAAGGCTCCGTCGATCTGAAGCGCAACGTGCCGTCGCGGCCGGTGACGCTGCTCGCGCTGAAGGCCAACCTCGTCGCCAGGAACGACATCCACCCGGTGCTCGTCGATCTCCTGCTCGACGCCGCGCGCGAGGTGCACGGCGCCGGCGGCCTACTCAGCCGGCCCGGCGAATTCCCCGCCGCGAACGCCGACGAATACCCGCTCGCGGCCGATGCCGAGCGCTTCTACAAGACCGGGCCGACGAGCCTGCGCACCTACCTGCCGTACTGGGCCGTGGCGTGGATCCAGCGGCTCGTCTTCTTCGGCCTGCCGGTGCTGCTGGTCGGCATCCCGCTCCTGCGCACGCTCCCCGAGCTCTACAGCTGGGCGGTGCGGCGACGCATCTACCGCTGGTACGGCGAGCTGGCGTTCATCGAGCGCGCCGCCGCCGAAGGGCGCGGCAGTCGCGACGCGCAGCTGCGCCGGCTCGAACAGATCGAGTCGCGCATCAACGCGCTGCGCGTCCCGGCATCCTTCGCAGGCGAGGCGTACACGCTGCGCATGCACATGCAGATGGTGCGCGAGCGCTTCGCGGCGCACTAGGCGGGTCGAAGCCGCTCAGGGGACCTTCTTCCAGTCGCTCGGATCGAAGGCCTTCATCTTCGTCGCGACCGCCGCGGAGTTCGGGCCGAGGTCCTTCTGGTACACGACGCCCTCGTGGTTGACGAGAAACGACATCACTCCCGAGTTGCCGTACGACGCCGGCCACGCGACGACGGCAAAACCGCCGAACAGCTTGCCGTTGACGACGTAGTTGAACGCCCCACCTGGAGCGTCCTTGCCCTGCGAGGTGAGGATGCGGTAGTAGTAGCCGTGGTAGGCCACCGGACCGCTCGCCTTCGCGGCGTTGCCATAGCCCTCGCGCACCGCCTGCGCGACGAGCGGACCGAGCGGGCTCGGTGCCTCGCCGGCCTTCGTCGGCCAGTACAGCCCGTCCTTCTTGCCCGGCGACGAGCGGAACTTCGTCGCGTAGACGTTCATTCCCTTGTGGTCGGGGTCGCTCGCGGCGTACTCGCGCTGCGCGTCGACGATCGCGAGCAAGGTCTGCACGGTGTCGAGTTCGTTGCGGCCGACGCGGCGGTTGAGCACTTCCTCGCGCCCGGCCTCGGTGTCGAAGGCCCAGCGGTCGCCGCGCTTGACGAGCGGGGCCGGGAACGACCAGTCGCTGTCCCCCGCCTCGAGGATCGCCCTCGAGTCGCCTTCCATGCGGAGCGAGTTCTTGCGGTCGTAGGCGGCGAGAAAGCGCGTCCACTCGGCGCGGTCGGCGACCCTGTCGCCGCTGAAGAGCCAGCTCTTCGAGCCTTGTCCGACCAGCGCCAGGACGTCGTTGGCGCTGTCGGCGCGCACGGCGTCGACCAGCGCCTTGACGCCCTCCTGCGGCGTCGCGAACGTCTTCTGCGTCGCTGCCTTGCCGGCGGCGGCGGCAGAACCCGTCGCGGCTGCGACGTCGGTCGCCGTCGTCGTCAGCGCAATGGTCGCGCCCGCGATCGCCGCGGCCATCCAGGTCGTCGTCTTCATGCTGCTCTTGCTGAGTTGCCGAGGCCTAGCGGCGTCCGCCGCCGCCGCGACCGCCGCCGCCGCCGCCGCCGCCGCCGCGGCCGCCGCCACCCCCGCCGCGGCTGCTGCTGCTCATCGAGCCGCGGCTCGATGCGCCCTGCGTGCTCGCTGCCCGCGTCGACGCGCCTCCACCGGCACCCGAGAAACCGCCGCCACCGCGGTCGCCGCCACCCACGTCCCGCGCTCCCGCGCTCGGCGAACCGCCACCGCCCAAGCCGCTGCGATCGCTACCGCCGGGACCGCTGCGGTCGCCGCCGCCGGGGCCGCTGCGATCGCCGCCGCCGGGACCGCTGCGGTCGCCACCGCCGGGACCGCTGCGATCGCCACCGCCCGGGCCGCTGCGATCACCACCGGCGCCGCGATCGCCCTGCGAGACGCTGCGGTTCAGCTCATTGCGGTCCATGCTGCCGAGCTCGTTGCGACCCTGCTCGGCGCGGCCGCGGAACTGGTCGCGCGACTGCGCAGCCTTGGCATCGCCGCCGCGGTTGTATTTCTGCGCGACGCCCTGGTCCTTGTACGCGACGCCCTTGCGATGCTCGGCGTTGTGGTTGAAGTTGCCGTTGCTGATGTTGGCCTTGTTGAAGTTGTTGTACTTGTTGACGTTGATGTTGACGTTGTTGCCGCCCCAGTTGCAGTTGCCCCAGATCGCGGCGCCGACGAACACGCCGGTCGCGAACGCGAGGCCCGGCGCGTAGGCGTAGCCCGGCGGGTACATGTAGTAGGGCGGGTACGACGGATATGGCCACGGCCCGTAGATCGTGCTCGGGTTGTAGGTCGGCACGTAGACGGTCTCGGGCTTGGCGGACTCGATCACGTAGACGGTCTTGTTCTCGACCGTCTCGGTCTTGACCGTCTGCTCGGGAGTCGACTTCAGGTTGCCGGCCTGGCTGGCCTTCTGGCGCAGCGACTGCACCGTCGCCAGCACGGTCGCCTGGTCGGCGAGGAACGCGTCGCCGAGCTTCTGCGTCCACGACAGGTTCTCGTTCATATGCTTGAGGACCTGCGGCACCGCGGTGAGCGCCTTGACGCTCTCGTCCCACGTCTGCTTCTGCATCTCGTCCTCGAGCGCCTTGTCCTTGACGTTCGGGTGCTCCTTGGTCCAGCGTGCGGCCTCGACCACCTCGAGCGGATACGTGCTCGCCATCAGGATCTGCGCGATCAGCGCGTCGGGGTAAAGCGCGATCGGCGCGAGGAGCTGGTCGAGCTCCTGCTGCTTGTTCACGGGCGCGCCTTGCGTCGCTCCTGCGGGTGGCGCCGCTGCCGGCGGCTGCTGCGCCACCGCGGGGTTCTCCGCGACGACCGCCGCGACGAGCAGCGACGCGGCCAGCGCTCCCTGAAACTTCTCGATGGCGCTCATGCGACCCTTCGCCAGTGCGGCGGCAGCGGCCGAGCCCGCGCCGCGCGGAAAAATGTGCGTTTCACTCTAATGAGGCGCTTCGGCCGTTGCCATGGGACCTTGGTCCCTGTCGCCGCCGCGCGGCCGAGGTTCTAATCCGCGCAGGCAGCGTGGAAAGGCGACGAACATGGACCACGACCGGATTCCGGGCGCGACAACGGCGCGCAGCAGCGGGTGGCTTCGCGCCCTCGTCTACGCAACGCTGATCGTCGCGTGCGCGCCGGCGGCGGCGACCGGCTGGGTGAAGCTGCTCGCGCGCACTGCCGCCGAGCAGTTCCAGGAGGACGACCTGCGCATGTTCCTCGAGGCCGGACGTGA
>Ga0068860_100007422_pt1 | contig 10964 bp, 9 predicted proteins | sample KBSSwiS32_FD_66597 | JGI IMG/M metagenome (GOLD analysis project Ga0068860, IMG submission 66597) | Switchgrass rhizosphere microbial communities from Kellogg Biological Station, Michigan, USA - KBS Switchgrass S3-2 | ecosystem: Host-associated > Plants > Roots > Rhizosphere > Soil ... | reverse complement strand
GCATCCAGCATCAGCAAACAAACATCGGCCTCATCCATTGCTTTAATCGCCCGTATCACCGAATAGAATTCAAGGTCTTCCATTACCTTGGTTTTCTTTCGCACACCGGCCGTATCAATTAAAATAAATTCTTTCTGAAAAAGTTTGTAATGGGTGTGAATGGTATCGCGGGTAGTGCCGGCCACATCACTTACAATGGTTCTTTCTTCTCCAATCAATGCATTCAGCAGAGAAGATTTGCCCACGTTTGGCTGACCGATAATCGCAAATTTTGGAAGGCCTTCTCCTTCCTTTAAAGCATCTTCTGCCTCTTCCGGTATACCGGCGGTAATTGCATCCAGTAATTCCCCGGTACCACTGCCCGTCATGGCAGAAACGAAAAATATGAATTCAAAACCCAGGCTGTAAAACTCGGTGGCTTCCAGCAGGCGTTCGTGGTTATCTACTTTGTTTACCAGCAAGTATACGGGTTTGGATGTTCTTCTCAGTACGTTGGCCATTGAGTCATCAAGCTCGGTGATGCCCGCCGCGCAATCAACTACAAACACAATGGCGTCTGCTTCCTCAATAGCTACCAGCACCTGTTTCTTGATTTCTTTTTCAAAAACGTCCTGGCTTTCCGGTACAAAACCGCCGGTGTCTATTACATTAAACGATTTGCCATTCCAGTCTGTAACACCGTACTGCCGGTCGCGGGTAACCCCGCTGATATCGTCAACGATGGCTTTACGCTGTTCCAGCATGCGGTTAAAAAAAGTGCTTTTCCCCACATTCGGCCTTCCCACAATGGCTACTGTATATCCGTTCATATTATTGAGTTGATCAGTTGATCGGTTAATTAGTTGATTCGTTTGTTGTGTCGGAAATCAAAATTAATGATACCCGTATTCTTTCAGGTGCGTGTCATTGTCGCGCCATTTAGGCTTCACTTTTACAAATAGTTCCAGGAATATTTTTTGTCCCAGGAATTTTTCTATTTCCCCACGTGCCGCCATGCCCAATGCCTTAATACCCTGTCCTTTTTCTCCCAGTATAATGCCCTTCTGCGTATCGCGCTGTACAATAATATCGGCCTGAATCTTTACCAGGGTTGATTTTTCTTTAAACTCCTGCACCAGCACGGTGGTATGATAAGGTATTTCTTCCTCGTACAATTCGTATATTTTTTCCCGGATCATTTCACCCACAAAAAAACGGGTGGGCAAATCCGTTATATCGTCTTCAGGAAAGAAAGGCTGTCCATCGGGCAGCAAGTCCGTAAGCTTCTGCAGTAATTCGCCCGTATGAAGCCCCCTGATGGCAGAGACAGCGGTTACATCGGTACAATAGGGTTGTTGTTTAAAAAAGGAAATCGCCTCCGCCGTTCGCTCCTTTCCTACCTTATCCATTTTATTGCAAACCACCAGCACGGGTACTTTCAGGTTCAGGGCAGCGAATATTTCATTCGATTCGGTGGTATCCTTATCCGTAAGGTCATGCAACAGCACGGCTACATCGGCATCCTCCAGGGCTTCTTTTACCGCTGTCATCATTTTCTCGTGCAGCTTGTATTTTGGCTCAATGATACCCGGCGTATCGGAAATAATTAGCTGGTAATCTTTGGTGGTTAATATACCCTTGATGCGGTGCCGGGTGGTTTGCACTTTGGATGAAATAATAGCCAGCTTTTCACCCAGCAATGTATTCAGCAAGGTGCTTTTACCCGCGTTGGGCTTACCAAATATGTTTACGAAGCCTGCCTTCATGCATTTTAAAAGTTTAAGGTTGAAAGTTTAAGGTTAAAGGTTCCTGCGTTAAGATTGTTTGCATCACACTCTTCGCCGCGGTTCAGAACTTTAAACTTCAGACTTTAAACCTTTAAACGTCCCAAAAGTACTCAATAAAAAAGCCCACCATTAGGGTGAGCTTCCGTTGTTGCGAAGGGAGGGATCGAACCTCCGACCTTCGGGTTATGAGCCCGACGAGCTACCGCTGCTCTACTTCGCGATGTGTGGGGTGCAAATGTACGGTAAACACTGATTACAATCCAAAAAGAAATCATTTTGATTTTGGGATTGCGGGAATTGCGGAATTTTGAGATTGATGAACGCGAAATGGGAGAAATTGGCGAATATCTGGATAACACAACTTCGTAAAAAACGCATCATTGGCTAAACGAAATCCCAAAATACCGCCATCCCAAAATCAGCAATCACCTCATGATTTTTTTACGCTGCTGCTGCCGCTGGTATTTACTTTCCTGATCACGGCGTTGCCCCTGTAACGGATATCGCTGGATCCGCTGGCCGTGGCATTCAGTTCTTTTTCAATGGTAATCTGCACATCCGATGAACCCGATACATGGGCATCACAATTTTGTACCACCAGATCATAGTCTTTAAAATCGCTGGAACCGCTGGCATCAATATTCAGGAAACCCACTTTTCCGCTGATGGTAATATCAGATGCGCCACTCATATTGGCTTTCAGATTTTCTATATCAACGGTTCCCTTTAAATCGCTGGAACCCGCCAGCCCAATGCTGAGATCGGTGGCTTTCAAAGTTCCGCTGATATATACATCACTGGAACCCGAGGCATGTAAACGATTGATGTTTTTAAAAGAAATATAGGCCCTTAGTTTTTTGCTGCCGGTTCCCCAGCTAATGCCTTCGCTATCGTACCATATTTTCAGTATACCATCTTTTACCTCCGTTTTTATGCGATCGCGGTATTTTGGTTCGGACGCGCTTACGGCTATCCCATCTTCATTGCCCTGGGTAAGATAGATATCGATGCCGCCGGAAACGTTAATCCCGCTGAAACCGGGGATATTCCTTTTCTCAGCATTGGCATCGTTTACAACTGTTTTTTGCGCATGGGCAAAAAAAATGGTGCCCATCATCATCACTGCCAGAAGTATCCTTTTCATAACTGTGTTTTTATACGTTTTATGGAGTTGCGAGATTCAGCTAAGCGAATGCACTCACGACTGACGACTCACGACTTCTTCACGCTGCCGCCACTGCTGGTAGAGACTTTTGTAATAACACCATTTCCTTTATAACGGATATCTCCGCCACTGCTGGCTTCCGCAGACAATTCTTTATTGATGCTCACCTGTATCGTTCCCCCGCTGCTGGCATCTGCATCGCATTTATCTGTTACCAGTTCAAATCCATAAATGCCTGCGCCACTGCTGGCCTCGGCACTAAGACTTTGCACTTTCCCGCTGATATGCGCGGTTGCTCCACTGCCGCCATCTATATTGAGGCTGGCAGCTTCCACCGCCCCTTTGAAGCCTGCACCGGAAGATAACTCAATTTTTATATCACCTGCATGCATTTGCCCGTCAACCGTGGTAGAAGAACCCGAAGAACCATGCAGCAAATCGATCTGTTTAAATGATACATAAGCTTTCAGTTCTTTCCCGTGGGAATTCCAATTTTTGTACCATTTGGTATCGAAATAAATTTTCAATACACCGTTCTCTACTTCTGTTTTGATATTGTCGCGGTATTCTTTTGATGATGCACTTACCGCCACTGCCTCCGTACTGCCCTGGCGAATAATCAGGTCGATGCCGGTGGATACCTTAATGCCATGAAAGGCGCCTACTGTGCGGGCTTCTGCATTGGGATCATTTATTATTTTGTCCTGGCCAAAGGAAAGTACAGTAGCCAGGCAGGCCAACAGGAAAAAACTTGCTTGTTTCATAACCATTTTTTTTATTAAGACGCGCCAGTACTTCAAATGTTACAGAATATATAATTGTTGTACTATCTTTGCCGTCTTCTTCCGCTGTTGCGGAAGAACAGTGTCCTCGGGGTGCTTGCGGTTATACCGGCAGGCTGAGATAATACCCGTTGAACCTGGTCAGGGTAATGCCTGCGCAGGGAAGGTGAACCAAACAACAGTTCCTCCTCTTTTGCTTAGCAGCATTTCCCTCAATTCAATTTTGTTAACAGGCCCAAGGCGTAAGTTCTAAGCTGTAATGCCCTTTTGCGGGTGGTTGGCTTTTACCTTATACCCCAAACCACTAACCATTTTTAAAATGAAAAAATTGCTTTGGGGAATTTGCTTTTTGATTGTGACGCAAACCATCGCCGCTCAGTCAAAAACAACTTTCCTTATTACCGATGCTACCGGCAACGCTGTAGCCAATGCCAGTATTGAACTTGAAAGAACAGGTTTGTTTTCCGCCAATGAAAAAGGCGAACTTTCTATTTACACCCGGCAAACGGGTGCCGTCAGATGCCATATCAGCAGTGTGGCTTTCAGGAATGTTGACACCACTATCGTACTGCCTGCCAGCCAGGTAACGATTGTCATGAACCGGCTGGCGCTTTTCCTGGAACCGGTGGAAATTAAAGCGTTGCGCGCGGGTGATAAATCGCCTTTTGCCAAAAGCAACCTGGGTAAAACCGATATTGAAAAGCTCAATCTTGGCCAGGACCTGCCTTTTCTTTTAAGCCAGTCGCCCTCTGTTACCATTACTTCCGATGCGGGCAATGGCGTGGGTTACACAGGCATCCGGATCCGCGGTACCGATGCTACCCGCATCAATGTTACCATCAATGGCATACCCTATAACGATGCTGAAAGCCAGGGCACTTATTTTGTGGATTTGCCTGATATCAGTTCTTCACTAAGCAGTATACAAATTCAAAGGGGCGCCGGCACTTCTTCCAATGGTGCAGGTGCTTTCGGGGCAAGTATCAACCTTAGTACCAACGAAGTAAATGAAAAAGCGTATGCTGAAGCCAATAACAGCTTCGGTTCTTTCAATACCTGGAAGAACACGGTGAAATTTGGTACGGGATTAATCAATAAACATTTTACGTTTGATGCACGGCTGTCTAAGATCTCCAGCGATGGTTTTATTGATCGTGGCGCCACTTCCCTGAAAAGTTTTTATACCAGTGCTGCATACATTACACAACGGTCTTCTATCCGGTTCAATATTATCTCCGGCACAGAAAAAACCTACCAGGCCTGGAACGGCATACCCCAATACAAACTTTTCTACAATAGAGACAGCCTGCTGAATCACTACTATAACAACCTTGGCTCCCTGTATTTTACACCAGCCGATTCGTCCAATCTTTTTAACAGCAATCCCCGCAAATACAATGTGTTCAGGTACCCCAACCAGACAGATAACTACCAGCAGGATCATTACCAGTTGTTTTTTAACCACCGGTTTGACTATGACTGGTCATTGAACACCGCTATTTATTTGTCGAAAGGAAAAGGATATTACGAAGAATATAAAAACGATGCCGCTTACAGCAGCTATGGCCTGCCCGACCCCGTTGCCGGCAATACGGCTATCAGTAATACCGATCTGGTACGCCGGCTATGGCTTGATAATAATTTGTATGGTGCCATTTTTTCTCTTTTGCATAAAACACAAAGAGGTCAATTTAGTTTCGGCGGCGGCTGGAACGAATACGATGGCAACCATTATGGCAACATTATATGGGCGGCCAATGGCGCGCCAAAAGATTACCAATGGTATTATAATAAGGCCGTTAAGAAAGACTTCAATCTTTATAGCAAATACCAGTATAAGATCAGCAATCACCTGGAAGCACTGGTGGACCTGCAATACCGCCGTGTTGATTACAGCATTAACGGCACCAGGAAATTTCCTGACCTGAAACTCAGCAACAGCTTCAATTTTTTTAACCCAAAGATGGGTATCACTTATTCAGCCGGTTCGCTGGTTGCTTATGCATCTTACGCTTTTGCGAATAAAGAGCCCAACCGCGATGATTATGAAAATGGTGCGCTCAGCAGCAATCCGCCCAAAGCAGAGCGGCTGCAGGATTTGGAACTTGGACTGGAAGAAAACAAATTTAATTACAGTTGGGGCATGAACCTGTATTATATGGATTATAAGGACCAACTGATATTAACGGGCAAAATAAACGATGTGGGCGATGCACTCCGCATCAATACAGCACATAGCTACCGTGCCGGCATAGAATTGCAGGGCAGGTATAAGATAAATAAAGCCATTCAGCTCAGTGGCAATCTTACACTGAGTGATAATAAGATTAAAGATTTCAACGACTATATTCCAAGGTATGATGCCAGCTTTAATCTGGTACAGCAGGATACGTTCCACTACCGCAAAACCAGCCTGGCCTTTTCTCCGTCGCTGATAGCAGCAGGCATGTTACAGGTATTTCCATTTCCCGATGCCGAAATAAATACCAGCGTAAAATATACCGGCAAGCAATTTTTAGACAATAGCGGCAGTGATGCCAAAAGCATCGATGCTTATTTTGTGCAGGACCTGACTGCGCAATACAACCTGCATACCGGATGGATCAGAGAAATAACTATCATTGGCCGGTTGAACAATATCTGGAACCGGATGTATGAATCTAACGGTTATACCTATAGCTATTTTTACGATAAATCACTGGTGCGGGAGAACTTCTATTTCCCGATGGCAGGCAGGAATTTTATGCTGGGGCTGAATGTGAAGTTCTAGACCAGTCAGTAGTCGTGAGTCAATAGTCGATAGTCATTAGTTCGCGTTGAAGTTATCTATACAATCCGGTCAAAGCGGACTAATGACTCCTGACTAACGGCTCATGACTTTTTTATCCTCCAAACTTCTCCTGCCAGGCCAGCATACCGCCCGTTACGTTTACGGTATTGGTAAAGCCCATGCTTTCGAGGAACAATGCTGCCGTGGCGCTTCGTTTACCGCTGCGGCAATGCAAAATAATTTCTTCATTTTTCAGATCGTCCAGTTCATCGGCCTGCATAGAAGTTATTTTTCCCAGCGGAATCAGTTTTGCACCAATATTAAACTCCTGGTACTCGTTGGGTTCCCGAACGTCAATGAGGTTTAGCTGCTCACCGGCATCCATTCTTGCTTTCAATTGTTCAACGCTTATCGTTTTCATCCTACTGCTTGTTATAGTTTATTAATTAACGGGTGCTGCGCCGGGTGATTTGCCGGCAGAGTCAATTGCAGGTTTTGTACTGCTGCATTTGATATCAATTAACTGGCCCTGGTGAATACGGTTGATGCGATGGTCTTCCGTAACCCGCGGCGGGTTCTGCCAGTAAATATAAGCACTCGCTGAATCTGTGATGCCGGGTTCAAAAACTTTGGCACCAAATTCAAGATTGCTGCCTTCCATCAATACTTTTGCTTCGCCATACGTCATGCCTATTAAATCGGGTATCGACATATCTGCATCCGAAATGCCATTACTGATAACCAGATCGATCCTGGAACCCACCGGTATTTTGGTACCGAATACAATTTCTTCTCCCTTATATAATTGCCGCTTGATAGAATTTTTTGCAAAGTCGGCCACAAAAGAAGTATCACCCAGTTTTAAACCGGTTTGCCGTAACAGTATCTCGGCGCTCCGGAAGCTTTGCCCAACCAGTTGCGGCATCGGTATCAACGGCGGTGCGGCGCGGTTAATGGTCAGGTAAACGGTGCGGTTGACCTTTACTTCTGCGTCTGCATCCGGGAACTGTTTTACCACATTCAACGGGGGAATGGTATCAACATAGACCGAATCCTGTATCACAATATCAAAACCCTGTTGTTCAAGTTGCTTTTTAGCATCTGATAATGGCTTACCGGTTACCGGGGGTATTTTTAAGATTTTACCGTGATGGGTGATCCAGTTCAGTGAAAGCAGGAAAATAAAAAGAAGCGCGGCTATTAATGCGATGGCAAACAGGATATTTGCCCAAAGCGGTCGTTTAGTAATGAATTGAAACACGTTATTTTTTTAGATTACAAATAGGCGCGAATGAATACGAATGAAACGCGAATTTTCTACGCTGCCAACGAGCTCACGACTCACGACTTATAACTGACGACTCGACTGGCGCCTTTCCAGCGCATCATTCACCAATGCGGTATAAAATTCTTTCAGGTTCCAGCCCATGGCAGCCACCTGCTGCGGCACCAGGCTGGCTTCTGTTTGACCCGGCACCGTATTTATCTCCAGCATATAAGGCTCGCCTTTCTTTTCGTTGTAAATAAAATCTATCCGCACAATTCCGCGGCAATTAAATACCTGGTAAACCTTTTTGGCGGTAGCTCTCACTTTTTCAGCAATGCTTTCTTCTACAACGGCGGGGGTTATCTCATCTGTAAAACCTGCTGTATACTTTGCTTCAAAATCAAAAAACTTATTCTTCGTCTTTATTTCGGTAAAAGGTAGTGTAATAATTTTCCCTTTCGATTGAAATACACCAATCGTAAACTCCCTTCCTTCTATAAATTCTTCTACCAATACCTGGTCATCTTCCCTGAACGCCTTTTCAATAGCTTTACCCAATTCTTCCGATGGGTTGTTAACCCTCGACATACCAATGCTGGAGCCGCCGTTATTGGGTTTTACAAACACCGGAAAACTCAATTGGCTGGTTACTTCTTCCGGGCTTTGAAACCTGTCTTTGATAAGCAACACAGACTTTGCAACATGTATACCAGAAAAGGCAGCAACGGCCACCGTATACCTTTTATTAAATGTTAAAGCTGAAGTAGCCGCATCGCAGGACGTATAAGGCAGTCCCAGCATATCAAAATATCCCTGCAGTTTCCCGTCTTCGCCCGGGGTGCCGTGTATGCCAATGCAAACGGCATCAAACCTGATTTTTTTACCCTCTATGGTCAAAGAAAAATCATCGCGGTTCACCGGTATCTTTTCGCCCGAAGAAGGCGTATACGACCAGGCAGCAGGTGTTATATCAATGGTATACACCTTAAACAGCGCAGGATCCAGGTTCTTTTGAATGGTAACAGCACTTTTATACGATATTTCTGCTTCACCGGAATAGCCGCCGGTAACAAAAGCAATATTGGGTAACGCCATAATAAACCGGTTTCTCTCATTGGCTTAAGCCAACAATAACGCAAATATTGAGTAAAAAATTCAATACCTGAAAACTCTTGTGAAAATTATAGCAATTGCCGCAGATTCGCAGGTTTTGATATAACAATCTGCGCAGCCCGCGATACTGTTTTTTGCGACAAACATTCGCATCAAAGTCAATGGCCGCAGATTCGCAGATTTTGGTGTGGCAATCTGCGAATCTGCGGCTTTACCATTTGCGGCGGGCACAAAAAAGGTGAAGGGTTGATTATCGCCCTTCACCAGATTTCCAGCGGAACATATCACCCGCTTATGTAGTGTAGCTTGCGCTACAGGTAGAATGTGTTTGTAAGAGTAAGATAAAGCATTTTCCTTTTTCAAAAAACGTTTTGCCATGAAAGTTTTGCACAGCCAGGCGGGTCATATTGCCGCAGATTCGCTGATTACCCAAAAGCAGCTCACCATTAATCTGCGAATTCGTGGCCTATACCAAAATGCAACAGCCGCTTATCTTGCAGCTGCGATCAGCCCCTATTTTACTTTAGATATGAAGCTTCTCTTTTTTGGCCATCAATTCTTCTACGGTTTCGGCATACATTTCGTCGGGTATGCAGCAGTCCACCGGGCAAACAGCTGCGCATTGAGGTTCTTCATGAAAACCCTGGCATTCCGTACATTTATTAGGAGTAATATAGTAAGTATCTACACTGATGGGCGCCTGTTTCTGGCTGGCATCCACAACCGTACCATCCAGCAAAGTAAACTGCCCTTTTACCGTAGTGCCATCTGCAATCGCCCATTCTACACCGCCTTCATAAATAGCATTGTTAGGACATTCGGGTTCGCATGCCCCGCAGTTAATACATTCTTCTGTTATTTTTATAGCCATGTCAGGAACTATTTAATGGTTTAGTTTACAATTATCTTTACCCACAAATTTAATACTGCAAAATGAATTTACAAGAACGGATTGATTTATTAATAAAACTTGGGCACTACCTGCAATCTGACGCCGGAGAATGGCCTGGGGTGAAAGAAAATGCCGAAAGGCAAAATGGATGGTTCACCCAGGCATTTATAAATAAAGCAGTTGAAAATATCACTAATAACTTCCTGAACGGAGATAAATTAAAGGCCTTTACAGCCAGTTACCCATTACCTGAACAGCCATTACCGCCAAAGAATATCGGGCTTGTAATGGCCGGCAACATACCGCTGGTGGGGTTTCACGACTGGCTCTGCATTTTTCTCAGCGGGCACAATGCCATCGTTAAACCATCTTCCAAAGACACGGTACTGATATCGCATATCATAGAAAAATTAGGGGGCTGGAACACCGAGGTTAACCGCCAAACCCGTTTTGCCGACATGCTGAAGGGTGCCGATGCTTATATCGCCACCGGCAGCAACAATTCCGCCCGGTATTTTGAATATTATTTCAGCAAATATCCCCATATCATAAGACGTAACCGAACCTCGGTAGCTGCGTTAACAGGTAATGAAACCATGGCCGAACTGGAGGCCCTGGCAGACGACGTAAACCTATACTTTGGGCTTGGCTGCAGGAATGTCACGAAACTATACGTCCCGAACAATTATGATTTTGTTCCGCTGCTGGAAAGTTTTAAAAAATACATTGCCTTTGCCGATCATAACAAATACAAAAACAACTACGATTACCAGTTGGCCATCCTGCTGCTTAATAACAAGTACTACATGACCAACGGAGCCATCTTACTGGTAGAGAATAAAACCCTTTTTTCGGCCATCAGCCAATTGCATTATGAATATTACAGCGGCAAAACCGAAACAATTTTGCAGGACCTGCAAAACAACCCCGATATACAATGCGTTATTGGCAGGGGGCTGGTTGATTTTGGCCAGGCACAAAACCCCCAGCTACCGGATTTCGCCGACGGGATTGATACGATGGCGTTTTTGACCTCAGGCGTGAATCGTCAGTCGCGAGCCTGCGGGTAGCAGTTGGTCGGGAAACTGACGATTGACGTCTCACGTCTCACGATATTTCCCGGCTGACGATTCGTCCTGTACCGGTATTATTCTGTAAATTTGAACTGCCAAGTACGAAGACTTTGGTAAAACATTTGTTAAACAAGAT
>Ga0068860_100007420_pt1 | contig 10967 bp, 9 predicted proteins | sample KBSSwiS32_FD_66597 | JGI IMG/M metagenome (GOLD analysis project Ga0068860, IMG submission 66597) | Switchgrass rhizosphere microbial communities from Kellogg Biological Station, Michigan, USA - KBS Switchgrass S3-2 | ecosystem: Host-associated > Plants > Roots > Rhizosphere > Soil ... | reverse complement strand
GACCGGCGGATGCTCCGAAGACTGCGGGTATTGCCCGCAGAGCGCGCATTACGATGCCGGCGTAGAACGTCAAGGATTGTTGAATCCGCAGCACGTAATTGCAGTGGCGCGAGAGGCAGCGGACCGCGGAGTGACCCGCTTCTGCATGGGAGCGGCCTGGCGGCAGGTACCGGAAGGTGCGGAGTTCGAACGAGTGTTGGACATGGTACGGGGCGTTTCAGCGCTAGGATTGGAAGTCTGCTGCACGCTAGGAATGCTGAATGAGGGGCAGGCGGCGCGCCTGAAAGACGCTGGGCTAACTGCATACAATCACAATTTAGATACGTCGCCAGAATTTTACGGGTCGATTATCACGACACGGGTTTACGATGACAGACTGAAGACCCTGGCGGCGGTGCGCAAGGCCGGGATAACCGTGTGCTGCGGGGGAATTCTTGGAATGGGCGAGCGGGAGAGCGATCGAATTGGATTGTTGCACCAGTTGGCGACGTTGGAGCCGCATCCGGAAAGCGTTCCCATCAACATGCTGGTGAGGGTCGAAGGGACACCGCTAGCTTCGATGCCGGCGCTGGATCCGCTGGAGATGGTGAGAGCGATTGCGACGGCGCGGATTCTGATGCCGGCGTCACGCGTGCGGCTGGCAGCGGGAAGAAAACAATTGTCTCCGGAAGCCGTAACGTTGTGTTTTCTTGCGGGGGCGAATTCCATCTTTGTCGGGGAGAAGTTGTTGACCACGCCGAATCCGGGAGCGGATGAAGACGAGCAATTGCTGCAGAGCCTGGGCCTGAAGCCACTCGAATCTCATGCCAACTGAGCGCCACGGTTCGCTGGAGAGCGAACTCGAGGAAGGACTGCGTGGGCTGGAAGCGCGGAGCCAGCGCAGGTCTTTGTGCGAAATTGCGGGCGTGAATTTGTGTTCGAACGATTACTTAGGGTTAGCGGAAGACGAGCGGTTGAGGACGGCGGTGATTGAGGCGGTGCGAGAATCGCCGCGTATGGGTGGCACGGGATCCCGATTGCTCTCGGGGTATTCAGGCGCTTGGGATGAAGTGGAGAGCGAGTTCGCGGAGTTCGTGGGCAGCGAAGCGGCGCTGTATTTCGGCAGCGGGTACGCTGCGAATGTGGGATTGCTGAGTTCGCTGATGGGCAGCGAGGATACGGTTTTTTCGGATGAACTGAATCATGCAAGCTTGATCGATGGAATTCGGCTCTCCGGCGCGCGGAAAGTGATTTATCCGCATGTGAACTTGAACGTGCTGGAGAACACGCTCCGCGAAAGCGAGAAGTCAGGTTCGAGCATGGGCGGCCGGAAATTTGTGGTGACCGAGACGATATTCAGCATGGATGGAGATGAGGCGCCCTTACAAGAGATGGCGGAACTGTGCCAGCGGTACGGCGCGAACTTGATTGTGGATGAGGCTCATGCGACTGCGGTTCGCGGACCATCAGGGCGGGGAATTACGGCCGATTTAGGGGCTGAAGGGAAAGTGGGCAGCGTTGTTTTCGCATCGGTGCATACCTGTAGTAAGGCATTGGCGAGCGCCGGTGCTTTTGTGTGCGGCGGTTTGGCGCTGCGCGAGCATCTGATCAACCGTGCACGGACGTTCGTTTTCAGCACGGCCATGCCGCCTTATATGGCGAAACAGATTCAGGCGGCATTGCAGCTGGCGCGCACGATGGATGGAGTGCGGGCGCAATTGGTTGCACGTTCACAGAAATTGCGGACGACGTTGCGAGCTTGCGGGCTCGATACCGCTCGGAGCACGACGCAGATTGTTCCCGTGGTGGTGGGCGGGAATGAGGATGCAATCGCGGCGGCGGAATATTTGCAGCAGCGGGGATTCGCAGTGCGGGCAATTCGTCCGCCCACGGTGAAGCCCGGGCAGGCGCGGCTGCGATTGTCGATCACGGCGTCGATTGCGGAGAGCGAATTGGAACGACTGGCAGGTTGTCTGGGGAACTGGCGCGCGCAACGATCCGCGCTGGCCGCGGCGGGGTGCGCGTGAGGAATCATTTTTTTATTACCGGCACGGATACCGGAGTCGGGAAGACGACTTTGTCGGCGCTATTGTGCGCTGCGCTCGACGCGGTGTATTGGAAGCCGATCCAGACAGGCACGCTGGAAGGATCGGATCGGGTGTCGGTGATGCGGCTGGCGGGCATTGGCACCGATCGCACGTTGGACGAGGTGTACAAGTTTGTACCGCCCGTGTCGCCGGACCTGGCCGCACGCTGGGCCGGGACAGAGATTGACCTGGGGCGGATCAATTTGCCGACGTCGCTGCACAATGACTGGCTGGTGGTGGAAGGCGCAGGCGGCGTGCTGGTGCCCATCAATCAGAAACAGTTCATGCTGGATCTGATGGTGAAGTTTATGCTGCCGGTGATTCTGGCGGCGCGCAGTGGCGTGGGGACGATCAACCATACCTTGCTTACGTTAGCAGCGTTGCATGCGGCAGAGTTGCCGGTACACGGCGTGGTGTTGATCGGCGATCAGAACCGGGAAAATCGCGAGACCATCGAACGGTTTGGCCACGTGCGGGTGATCGGAGAGATTCCGCGATTGCCGAATTTGCACCGGACCGCGTTGATGCAGGTGTTCATGAATAATTTTGACCGGGCGGCGTTTGCGCAGTAGTTCCTTCCTTGTAGTTTTGCATCCGTGGCGTCTAAGTTCGTCCTATGACGAGGGCGACTACAGATTATGAGAAACACTCCTTCTTGGCTCAATTTGGATCATGTGTGGCTCCCCTATACGCAAATGAAAGGCGCTGGGCTGCCTTTGCCTGTTGTGTCGGCGAACGGGGTGCGATTGAAATTGGCGGATGGGCGGGAATTGATTGATGGGATAGCAAGCTGGTGGACGGCTTGTCATGGATACGGGCATCCGCACATTCTGGCGAGCGTGCAGGCGCAATTGGAGAAGATGCCCCATGTGATGTTCGGCGGGTTGGCGCATGAGCCAGCGTATACCCTGGCGTCGCGTTTGGCCCGGATTTTACCGGGAGATTTGAACCGAGTGTTCTTCAGCGAATCAGGATCGGTGGCTGTGGAAGTAGCACTCAAAATGGCGGTGCAGTTTTGGTTGAATCGGGGCGAGCGTCGTACGAAGTTCGTAAGCTTTCGTGGCGGATATCACGGCGATACGTTTGCGACGATGGCGATTTGCGACCCGGAAGAGGGGATGCACAAGGTGTTTCGCGGCGTGGTGGCGGAACAATTTGTACGCGAGGTGCCGGATACGGCCGAGAAGGGCCGGGAACTGGATCAGTTCTTGGCGGAGAATCGCCGCGAGATTGCGGCCGTGATCATTGAGCCGTTGATTCAGGCAGCGGGTGGAATGAAGTTCCATGACGCGGAAGTCCTGGTAGAACTCCGGGCGCTGGGCGACCGGCATGGATTGTTGTTGATCTTTGATGAAATTTTCACGGGATTTGCGCGGACGGGGACGATGTTTGCGTGCCAACAGGCGAAGATAGCACCGGACCTTGTTTGTTTGTCGAAGGCATTGACGGGCGGGACGATGCCGCTGGCTGCGACGGTGGCTTCATCCCGTGTCTATGAGGCGTTTTTGTCGAATGATGCCGAGGCGGCGCTGATGCACGGGCCAACATACATGGCGTATCCATTGGGATGCGCAGCAGCGAATGCTTCGCTGGACTTGTTTGAGAGAGAGCCGCGGCTGCAGCAAGCAGCTATTATTGAGGCGCAGTTGAAAGAGGAGCTTGCGCCGTGCCGCGGATTGCCGGGCGTTCTCGATGTGCGCGTGAAGGGTGCGGTCGGCGTGGTGCAGATGGACCGGCCAGTGGATGCGACGCGGCTGCGGGCGCGATTCGTCGAGAAGGGGTGCTGGATCAAGCCGTTTAGCGACATTGTCTATCTCGCGCCGCCGCTGGTCATTGGTGAAGATGATTTGTCACACCTTACCCGCACAATATTCGACATACTGAACCGCGGATAACCAGCACGGTGACGATGTTGGTTAAGGTTCGGGCTGCGGTTAGGTTCAGGTGCTTCGCCTATCCTTATCGGATAGGCTCAGGATGACAAGAGTTTCATAAGTTTGGTTCAGGAGATCTCGGATTGTCCTCAGGTCTGAGCGGGTGGAAACAAAAGGTGGTGGCGTTTGCAGGTGGGTTGGGGGCGCCGGGACTTTTTCTGATTTCGTTTCTCGATTCATCGGTTCTAACGTTCCCGGTGATCAATGATCTGCTGCTGATTGAGTTGTCGATGCAGCGGCCGGCACGAATGGTTTTGTACGCGAGCATGGCTTCGCTGGGATCCCTGTTGGGCTGCGTGTTGCTTTATTTTCTGGCGTACAAGGGTGGCGAGCCGCTTTTTCGATCGAAAGCGGGCGCGAAAGCCGACGCGATCCATCGCTGGCTGGTGAAGAATGGATTTAGTGGCCTGCTGGTGGCAGCGTTGCTGCCGCCTCCCACGCCATTCAAGTTTTTTGTGCTGGCGGCGGGAGTTTTCGAGCTGCCGCTGGCGAGTTTTGTGACGGCGATTGGATTGGCGCGGGTACTGCGATACTTCACGGTGGGATACCTGGCGGTGAGATATGGATCTCAGGCGCTGCCGTTCTTGGCGGCACACAAATTTCAAGTAGTGGTTGCAGCGATTGTGCTGATAGCCGTGAGTTACGGGTTGTCGAGACTGGTTTTGCGCGTTGAGGCTGAGAAGTTATCGCACAAGTAGTTTGGGGATTCGCCGCGACGCATACCGTGGACGGCTACTTGCGGCGCGGATCGCTGGCCCAGACCAGTTCGTCGCTTCGTAGGTTCCCCGCCGGATCGGTTTCCACGAGAACCGCGATTTCTCGTCGCGTGTTCAATGTTGCGACATACCGCAGATCGTGGAGTTGCACTTCGTATCCTTCCGGGGTTTTCTCAATCGAGGCTTTAGGAAATCTTGCGACGCTGAGGAATTTCTTGGCGGCCGCGGACTGACGCGCTCGTTCGAGGATGGGCGAGGACTCCGGTTTGAACAACACGATGCCGGCTTCGGGGTCGAAAGAGGCGCCGGGCATTTCATTTACCGCGAGCTCATGGAGGGCGCGATCGGTTTCCACAATGGCGCGCCAATGGATTGGAGACGCCGGCTCGGGGAATGCCGCCACGCGGCGCGGCGATTCTCCGCGATAGCTGCGCGCGTCGATGGTGGCAATTACGTTGGAGTGTAGCGTAGCCCGGGCGCCGATGTAGAGAAAGATGACCACCAATCCAAGCGCGGCGCCGATCCGGCCGCGGGGCGACTTGTCTTTGCTGCCGATCTCGGCGTTGACAAGGCGAAGCAGCTCGGGTAGTAGAATCGCGGCAACAAGAATGGCGATGATCCAGGGATCGATGCGCGCGAGCAAGTCGCCCCCGAAACGGCGAGGCGTGAAGGGCCAGAGAGCGGCGATTCCATCGGATTGGCAGGCGTCCAGTGTGAGGTGCAGCACGCTGACGGCCAAGAGTGACCATACCGTGCTCGAGGTGGATGCCACGGTAGACGCAGCGATTTTTGGCTTTAGCGTGAGGCATGCGGTGGCTGCAAGTGCAGTGATCAGCGCGACGGCTGCGAGGGAATGTGTAAACGTATGGTGCCAGCGGAGATAGGAGGAAGGCCCGGCAAGAGCGCTCAGTTCATCGATGTCGGGTGCGATCCCAGCGAGGATTATCGCGAGCCACGCGGCGCGCGAAGCGCGAGGAATCGCGATTCTTGCGACCGCCACTGACGCGAGGGCGTGGGTAAGGACGTCCACGGAAGAGTTATGTGTTGTTCCCGGACTTCGACGGCGCGCTGGTTTGCGGAACCAAGAGTTTCAGCGCGCGCGGCACGATTTTGAATTCGACGGGTAAGCGCGCGAGCGATTCGCCATCGATCTGTGCGTAAACGGGATTGCTGTCCAGGGGTTCACATACGACGGAGTTGGACTTCCAGAAGTGCACGCCATCGGTGCCACGCAGTTTTTGAAACCATAGACTTGGGATGTAGCTGAGATAGCGGAATCCGCTTTGCGTGGTGAGGGCCATCAACTCGAATTTGTCTTCATAGAGGTCAGCTTCGGTCGTGATTTTAAATGGGCCTCCGTAATGTTTGGTGCGGCCAACAACGACCAGCGTGGCGTTGATATTTTGCCCGCCGCCGACCACGCGAAAGTGCGGGAATTTGTAGCGGAAAACTTCGCGCGCGCCTTGCCACCAGTAGGCGAGGATACCCACGCGAGCTTTAAGATCGAGGTCAATCGCGTAGACGATCATACCGTCGGGGCCGGCTCCGGCAACGCTAAGAAAATAGCGCCTTTTGTCGGGTTGCTCGAGCGGCGTGGCGAGGCCAAGGGCAATGTCTTTGAGCTGGCCGTGGATTAGTTTTTCGGCGGCACCCGGGATGTCCCAGGGCAGATCGAGTTCCTTGGCCAGCACGTTGGCGGTGCCACCGGGCAGCAGCGCGAGCGGAACGCGATGGCCGTTTTGCTCGGCGGCGAGTCCGTTGACGACTTCGTTGAGCGTGCCGTCTCCGCCGCAAGCGATCACCAGATGTCGGCCTTCCACGGTGGCTTGTTGCGCCATTTGCGTTGCGTCACCGGGACCGCGCGTTTCGACGAGCTCAGCTTCGATTCCCCCGCTGGAGAGGATGCGACGAGCCTGGTCAAGCATCTGACGACGGCCGGCGCCGCCGTTGCCGGCGTTCGGATTGTGGATCAACAGAGCGTTTCGTAGGTTGCCGATCATCAAATGTCCTGTGGGGGGCGCCGTCGATTCCCAGGTGCATGCCGTCAGATGCCGTGAACAACCTATTTTATATAAAATGGTGACGATTCCATCGACCGTTCTTCCGAGGATTGCCCATGCCCAAGGCCGCTCCCGCTGCCGCGAAACATGAGATCGAAGAGCTCCGCGAGAAGATTCGCAAGAATGACTACAAGTATTACGTCCTGGATGATCCGGAGATTTCTGACGCGGCCTATGACCGGCTGATGAACCGGCTGAAAGAGTTGGAGGCGGCGAACCCGTCGCTCGTGACTCCGGATTCGCCGTCGGCACGTGTAGGCGGAACTCCGCGAGAGGGATTCCAGAAGGTGCGGCACGCAAGAGCAATGCTGAGCCTGGACAATGCCTTCTCTTACGATGCGCTGCGGGATTTCGATCGGAGAGTGCGGCAGGGGATCGGACGGGAGAGGATCGAGTACGTCGCCGAACACAAATTCGATGGATTGAGCATCTCGTTGCAGTATGAGGATGGGATTTTGGTTCGCGGGGTGACGCGAGGCGATGGCACCACCGGCGAAGACGTAACTCCGAACGTTAAGACGATTCGAACAGTACCGCTGCGAATGGACCCGGCGGCGTTGAAGAAAACGAAACTGTCCGCGACGTTCGAAGTGCGTGGGGAAGTCTTGATGACCCACAAGGCATTCGGGGCCATGAACCGGCAGCAGGAGCAGAGCGGCGGCAAGATTTTCGTGAATCCGAGGAATGCCGCCGCCGGGTCCGTGCGCGTGCTCGACCCTTCGATCACCGCCCAGCGGCGGTTGGAATTTTTCGCGTACTACTTGCTGGTGGAAGGAGAAGAGCCGTATCCGAAGCATTCCGAGGCCTTGCGGGCCCTGAAGCAATTGCAATTCCGCGCATCGAGCGATTGGAAATTGTGCGACGGCATTGATGCGGTCCTGGCATATTGCGATGCCTGGGAACCCAAGCGAATGGACCTGGCGTATGAGATCGATGGTGTGGTGATTAAAGTCAATTCGCTGGGAATTCAGCGCGAGCTGGGATTTACCGCCAAGGCGCCGCGGTGGGCTATCGCTTATAAATATCCGGCGCGGCAAGAGACGACGGTGGTGAACGATATTCGCGTGCAGGTGGGACGCACGGGCACGCTGACGCCGGTGGCGGTGCTGGCGCCTGTGCAAGTCGGGGGCGTCACCGTCAGCCGGTCCACACTCCATAATATGGACGAGATTGAACGCCTGGGATTGCAGATTGGCGATACCGTTTTGATCGAGCGGGCGGGCGAAGTGATTCCGCACGTGCTGAAGGTGGTGAAAGAAGGACCGGGGCGGCGCCCATTTCGGATGCCGGAGAAGTGTCCGGAGTGCGGGAGCGCGGTGCATCGCGCCGAGGGCGAGGTCGCCTATCGATGTGTCAATGCGGCATGCCCGGCGAAGCGGAAGGAGTCGCTGCTGCACTTTGCAAGCCGGCACGCTATGGATATCGATGGATTGGGCGACAAGATCGTGGATCAGTTGGTGGACAAGGGAATCGTCAAGGATGTCGCTGATTTGTATTCACTAAAGCTAGAGGCGTTGGTGGAGTTGGAGCGATTCGCGGAGAAGTCCGCGCAAAATTTGCTGGACGAGATCGCTGCCAGCAAGAAGGTGACGCTGGCCCGTCTGATTTATGCATTGGGGATAAGGATGGTGGGCGAGCGGACCGGACAGTTGCTCGCGGCGCATTTTTCTTCGCTGGATGAAATGGCGGCGGCGAAGGAGGAGCAGCTGTTTGAGGTCGGAGAGGTCGGTCCGAAGGTGGCAGCGGCGATTGCGGAATTCTTTTCCGAACCGGCGAATCGGCAAATAATCAAAAAACTGGAGAAATCCGGTGTTCGTCCGACGGCCGAGAAGCGCGTGCTCAAGAGCCAGAAGCTCGCGGGGAAGTCGTTTGTGTTCACCGGCGGCCTGGCGAACCGCTCGCGCGAAGAGGCGGGCGCGCTGGTGATGGCGCACGGTGGAAAGATTTCCGCCTCGGTGAGCAAGAAAACGGACTACGTCGTGGTGGGCACGGACCCAGGCTCAAAGTACGACAAAGCGAAAGAGCTGGAAGTCCCGGTGCTGACGGAAGCGGAGTTCGAAAAGCTGGTGGGGACGAAATAGGCCTGCGCGAAGAACTGGGCGCCCATCGCAGAGCGTTCGCGGATATAATGCACGTAGCGGGTGAGTCGGGTGATCGTCGGTCTGGTTGTCGCAAGGCGGCTGGACGGGAGGAAAGTCCGGACACCATCGTCGTAGGCTCGCAAGAGCCGGTGACGAATGACCCTTCGGGTGCTTTGTGCGCCTTCAGGGCAAATGGGCAACGCGCCAGGTAACGCCTGGGGAGCGGCTCGGTTGATGCGAGGCTCGCCTCGTATGGCTGAGCGGTTCACGGAAAGTGCCACAGAAAATAGACCGCCGGCGGGGCAGCTCGGTGGCATCGCGCAGGTAAACCTGCGAGACGCCTTCGCAATGCTTGTTTCGTTTGGCAAGGGTGAAAAGGTGGGGTAAGAGCCCACCGCTCTGGTGGCAACATCGGAGGCACGGAAAACCCCGCGTGGTGCAAGGCCAAATAGGAGGGGAGAGCCGGCCCGGCTCGCCGAGCGCAATTCGCAAACGCGAAAGGCGCTTCCTTTGCGGTGGTGCAAGCCGCCGCGAAGAGCAACCCTCGGGTAGGCTGCTGGAGCCTCGGCGCGAGCCGTGGCCTAGAGGAATGATCGCCGCGCGTGCTTTTTTGCACGTGGCACAGAATCCGGCTTACAGGCTCGCCCGCTTATTTCTCATTTGTCCTCAATAGCTTATGTATTCGGTGGTCTCAATTGTGACGCGGGTGTGACGCCCACTTCGAAAACCTCTTGTTGATTTTGAAAGACTTGCGGGAAATCAATTTGGGCACACTTGAGGCGCAGGCAAGAATCCGGCTGTTCTTTCGGGAATTCGGCCTAATTTGTCTTCTTTGGCGTGACTTGGAGGCGTTCTGCGGTCTTCGAGCAAGTTCTTCGAGCCCAACGCCGGTTTCGAGAATGTTACGGACTCGGTCACGCAGTTCCTTCACGAAGGGCGTGTAGTGCTTCTCCACGGTCTCAATAGTATCGCCCAACATCTTGGCGACATCATAAGGGCTGGCTCCCCGAGTCAGCATGTCCACGGCCAACGTGTCTCGGAAGCGGTGGGGCCGTGCTGTTGGGACACCCGCTCGTCGTCCCATAGACTGAATTCGCTGGTAGAGCCGGGGTCGTGTCATTGACTTTCCGGTGGTGGGATTGAGCAACACTCGGTCAGTTGGGTTTGGATGCCGCAGGTCACGCTCCAATTCGAGTGCGAAGAGCAATTCGGTGTGAATTGGGAGAATAACCTTTTTGCGGCGCTTTTGCGTTACTCGCTCGATTTCCTTTCTGTCTAGATGAACCTCGCTCCATGTAAGCTTGACCGCATCCGAACCACGCAGTCCCGTCCAGCGCAGCAATAGAAACGCAAGCAGGTCAGGCTCTACGTGCTTGCGAAGCAGGGACAAGTCGTCGGGAGAGAACGGCTCTGCACCACCTTCGGGATTCTCGCCGGGTCGTCCTTCGAGTCGGATGGGATTCTTTTCAGTCATCTCGTTTTCGATGGCAAATGAGAATGCACCCACTTCTTCATCTTCTCGGTGGTTAGCGCCTCGCCCCAGCGCGCTTTGTGGGTCTCAGGGAGATTGACGAAGGGACAGGTGGGAACCACTAAGAGGCTTAAGCTTCTAAAAGACGCGACGCCTCGAAGCTGGCACGAAGCCGGTTCGCGTGCGTGCGACGTAGATCAAATCCTTTCCTCGGTAGTAGCCAACGATGATGGCGTCCAGTCCGTGCGGCCCCGGCGTGTAGCCACCGATCACAAACTCTTGGCCGAGGTTGAGTCGATGCTTAACCCAAGCGCCGCTGCGCTTGCCGGATTCGTAGTGGCTATCTAGCAGCTTTCCTACGATGCCTTCCAGCCCCTGCTCTCGGGCAGCTCGCAGCAGGTTATCGGAGCTGGCTTCAAAGTAATCGAAAATCCTGACCCATTCGCTCTGGAACTTTAGCGTTGCCAGTGCCTTCCGCCTCTCGATCAGCGGCAGACTGGTCAAGTCGCGGCCCTTGTGACAGAGCAGGTCAAAGACGAAATATCGGATGCGACCGGCTTCGCTCACGAAGTTCTGGAGCAAGTTGAAACTGGGTCTGCCATCGTCGTCGAGAGCGACGATCTCTCCATCAACGGTTGT
>Ga0068860_100007416_pt1 | contig 10972 bp, 14 predicted proteins | sample KBSSwiS32_FD_66597 | JGI IMG/M metagenome (GOLD analysis project Ga0068860, IMG submission 66597) | Switchgrass rhizosphere microbial communities from Kellogg Biological Station, Michigan, USA - KBS Switchgrass S3-2 | ecosystem: Host-associated > Plants > Roots > Rhizosphere > Soil ... | reverse complement strand
AGCGCTTGGTGAGGAGCGCCGCGCTCTCGCCCGAGAGATTCATGAACGTTTGGGGAAAGGCCAGGGCCACTCGGTGACCGGCCAGCGTGGCTTCGGTCGCCAACGCCCGTTCTTTGGTCTTGGCCAACTTCGTACCGGTGCGTCGGCACAATTCTTCGAGCACCTCCACGCCCATGTTGTGGCGGGTGCCCTTGAATTCTTTTCCGGGGTTGCCGAGCCCCAACACGAGAAGCTCAGCGGGCGTCCCTCGACGCTCCGCTCCGCCCCGGAACAGCGTCACACCTCGTCGATGTCCTCGGGCAGTTCCTCACCGGCGGCCTCGGCGGCCGCGGTCTGCTGCAGCGCGATGGTGGCCCGGGTGGCCGACGCCGTGACGACCGCCGTTCCGGGGTCGGTCACCAGTTCCACGCCCGACGGCAATTCCACCTCGGCGGCGGTGATGACGTCGCCAATACCCATCTGGCTCACTTCGATGCGCAGCTCGGTGGGCACGGTGCGAGGGGTGGCCATCACCTTCAGCGTGGCGTTGTTGAGGTCGACCGAGCCCTCGTAGCGCTTCACCTCGGCGGAGTCGCCGGTGAGGATCACGGGCACGTCGAACTGCACCATCTTGTCGACGTCGACCACCAGGAAGTCCACGTGGCGCACCCGGCGCTTGATCGGATCACGCTGGATCTCCTTCACCACGGTCGGGCGGGTGACCCCGTCGACCGTGAGGTTCACCACGGCATTGAGGCCACCGGGGCCGGTGAGCGCCGCTCGCAGCTCCCGCCGCTCTACCGCCACCGGGATGGGTCCGACGCCCTGGCCGTAGACCACCCCGGGAACCTTGTCGAGCCGGGTCAGCCGGCGGGAGGGACGGGTGCCCAGCTCGCGGTTGGTCTCGGCAGTGAGGGATGTTTCGGTGGTCATGACGCGGATCCTCCAGGGAGGCAGTAGTGAAGCCGGGAGAGGATAGGGGTTTGGAGGTCCCTCCCGCCACCCGGCCTCGCCGTTCTCGGGTCGCTAGGGGGCATGACGCGCCACCTGGGCGGATCAGTACGCCGGATTGAGCCGGGTTAGGCCTGGTTTTCGCCGCCGAAGATCTCGGACACGCTGGTGTCTTCGAACACGGCGTCGAGGGCGTCGGCGATGATCTTGGCCACGGACAGCACCTCGATCTTGTCGATCTGCTTCTCGGCCGGGAGCGGAACGGTGTTGGTGATGACCACCCGGGAGATGGCGGAATTCTTGAGCCGGTCGATGGCCGGGCCCGACAGCAGCCCGTGGGTAGCCACGGCCCAAACGTCGGTGGCGCCGCGCTGGAGCAGGATCTCGGCGGCGGACACGATCGTGCCGGCCGTGTCGATCATGTCGTCGGTGATCACGCAGTGACGGCCTTCGACCTCGCCGATCACCTCGCGGGCAACGGCCACATTGGTCATGCCTTTGGGGCGCCGCTTGTTGATGAAGGCCAGATCGGCGTTGAGATCGTTGAGGTGCTGAGCCAATCGCTCGGCCACCTTCACCCGGCCGGCATCGGGGGCCACGACCACCAGGTTGGGATCGCAGTTGTCGCGTAGATACCTCTCCAACACCGGCATCGCGGTGAGGTGGTCCACCGGACCGTCGAAGAAGCCTTGGATCTGGCCGGAGTGCAGGTCGACCGAGAGCATTCGCTTGGCGCCCGCCACTTTGAACATGTCGGCCATGAGCTTGGCGGTGATGGGCTCGCGGCCTTCGGCCTTGCGGTCCTGACGGGCGTAGCCATAGAACGGCACGACGGCCGTGATGCGCTTGGCCGACGCTCGCTTGGCGGCGTCGATCATGATCAGCTGCTCCATGATCGTGTCGTTCACCGACAGATCACCGCAGTTGGCATGGGTCTGGATGATGAAGACGTCCGAGCCCCGCACGCTCTCACGGAAGCGGGCCCGGATCTCCCCGTTGGCGAAGTCGACCAGCGCCGGATCACCCAACTTCACGTTGAGATGAGCGGCAATCTCCTCGGCCAGGCCGATGTGGGCTCGACCGGAGTAGACGAGCAGTTTCTTCTTTGCTAAGAGCTCCATCGAGTCCTCCGGTCAGCCACGGCCCCCTGGAGTGTAGAAGGCGCCGGTGCGCGCTCCGGCAGCGACCGAGTCTCCGGGTTCCAGGACGGCGTACGGTCCGACCCGAGCGCCCTGCCCGACCTCGGCACTGCGCACCACGGAGTTCTCGATCACGGCACCGGCGTGGATCACGCTGTCGACCACTCGGGCGTTGGGCCCGATCTCACAGCTCGGCCCGATCGTGGTGTGACCCTGCAGGATGGTCCCGGGGAACAGCGTGACGTCGGCCGCCAGCGTCACCGTCGTATCGATGTAGGTCTGGGCCGGGTCGACCATGGTGACGCCCGCCGACAACCACAGGGCATTGGTTCGCCGCCGCAGCTCCGCTTCCGCCAATGCCAATTGGATGCGATCGTTCACGCCGTGGGCCTCTGATGAATCGGCCAACCACACCGCGCCCACGAGATGGCCGGCGTCGTGCAACACCGTCAGCACGTCGGTGAGGTAGTACTCCTGTTGCGCGTTGTCGGGAGACAACAGCCGCAACGCCGGCCCGAGGAGGTTGCGGCGGAAGCAGTAGATGCCGGTGTTGATCTCGTTGATCTCGATCTCTGCTTCGGTGGCGTCTTTCTGCTCCACGATGCGGGCCACCCGACCATCGCGGCCGCGCACCACTCGGCCGTATCCGGTGGGATCGTCCACCTCGGCGGCGAGGACGGTGGCCGCGGCGCCCGATGCCCGGTGGTGTTCCACCAACAGATCGATCGTGGCTTCGCGCAGCAGCGGCGTGTCTCCCGGCAACACCAACACCATCTCGTCGTCGTCGGGATCCTGATCGGCATAGGACGTGAGGCCGACGCCCACTGCGTCGCCGGTGCCCCGCTGCACCACCTGCTCCACGAACTCGAGGCGCAGATCGTTGGCGGCCTCTTCCTGCATGCGCTTGGTCACCCGCTCGGCGCCGTGACCAACCACGATGATCGTCCGCCGGCAGTCGACGCCCGCCAGCGCGTTCAGCACGTACAGCAACATGGGTTGACCGCACAGGAGGTGCAGCGGCTTGGGTCGGGTCGAGCGCATCCGGGTGCCCTCGCCGGCGGCCAGAACGATCGCCGAAAGCTTCATACACCGTTTCTATCGCGCCGGTTCGAGCCGCTGGTGGCAGGGCGGCCACGTTTGGATTGCCGCCCTTGAGTGGTAATGGTGCCCCAGGAGGTACTCGTCATGTCAACGTGGGGATGGATCGTGGTCGGCGTCGCGGCTCTGATTGTGGTCGCGGTCATTGTGGTACTGGCGAGCCGCCGGCGTCGCCGTGAAACCAAATTCCGAAACCGGTTCGGGGAAGAGTATGACCGGACAGTTCGACAGGCCGGGAGCCGCCACAAGGCGCAAGTCGACTTGCGCGAGCGGGCCGACCGCCGTGACAGCTTCGAGGTTCGTCCGCTCACTCCCGAGGCCCGGGCCCGCTATTCGGAGCGTTGGCGAATGGTGCAATCGCACTTCGTCGACCAGCCCGGTGAAGCCGTGGACGAAGCCGATCAGCTCGTGGTGGAAGTGATGCGCGATCGCGGCTATCCGGTGGACGACTTCGTGACGCAATCCGACATGATCTCGGTGGATCATCCGGATGTGGTGAATAATTTCCGCATGGCTCATCAGGTTCAGGTGGAAAACCACAACCGGCGGGCCACCACCGACGACTTGCGTCAAGCGGTGGTTCATTACCGCTCCTTGTTCACTGATCTTCTACGGGACGAGGCCAGCACTGGTTCATCGAACCACTGATGGGGTCGGCGACCGGCGACAATGAGCTCACCTGGTTGCTGGAGGCCTACGACGTACACCGCCCGATACCGGGCGACCGTCCCTGGCTTCTGCTCGACATGGTGAGTTCGGTCGACGGTCGCATCGCCCTTGGAGGTCGCGTGGGAGCCTTGTCGACTCCCCCCGACAAGGCGCTGTTCCACCACCTGCGGGGCTTAGCCGATGCGGTTCTCGTAGGAGCCCAAACGGTGCGGTCGGAAAACTACGGCGCCGTTCGGAGCGAGCCCGCCGCCGCCGAGCGGCGGGCTTCTCGCAATCAGGCTCCCGATGCTCGGCTGTGCATCGTGTCCCGCTCGCTGGAACTCGATCCAACGGCACGAGTGTTCGACGAGGGCGGCCCGTTACCGGTGGTGTTCACCTGTGAGTCCTCACCACCCGAACGTCGTGAGCGGTTGGCGCAGGTGGCGCACGTGGAGGTGATCGGCGACAGCTCCGTCGACCTGACCGCGGCCATGCAGATGTTGAGGGCGTGGGGGTCGGAGCTCGTGGTGTGCGAGGGCGGCGCCGTGATCAACAGCGAGTTGGTCGACAACGGGTTGGTCGACGAGTTGTGCCTCACGGTGAGCCCGGTATTGGGGGGCGACCCGTTGGGCCTGCTGGCAACCCGCCCCCATGAGACCCGGCACCTCGACCTGGCGTGGTCCCATTCGGTCGGCGGCACCGTCTTCCTGCGATACCTTCTGAGCCGGTGAGCGAGGCGGCCCCGGTGCAGGAACCAGCGGCCTTCAAGGCCCTGGTGTCGCACTTCGACAATCAGATGTTGATCGTGACCACCGCGGCCGATGGGGAGATGTCCGGCTGTTTGGTCGGATTCGCCACCCAATGCAGCATCGACCCAGCGCGCCTGCTGCTCTGCTTGTCCAAGCAGAACCACACGTTTCGGGTGGCCGAGCGGGGGGCCGAGACGTTGGTCGTCCACGTGCCACGAATGGCCGACCGGGAGGTGGCCCGCCACTTTGGCGAGCTGACCGGCGACGAGGTCGACAAGTTCGTCGGGGTGCCGTGGCAGCCAGGGCCGGGCGGTGCGCCCGTGCTGACCGGACTCGACTGGTGTGCCGGCCGGGTGATCGGCCAGCACGATCTCGGCGACCACGTGGGCTTCACCCTCGAGATTATGGATGTGGGTTCGGCCCGGCGGCTCGATGAGCCGCGGTTCGGCCTCAGCGCCGCACTTTCGTTTGAGCCGGGCCACGAGGCGTAGCGACCAGAGCTCGGGGGCGAGGACTCGAACCTCGATTCACGGCACCAAAAACCGTTGTCCTGCCAATTGAACGACCCCCGAAGGTCACCGTGCACCGTAGCGGCCGGCCTGGCCTGAGGCCGAGCCATTGGCCCCGGCGGGGAAGGCCCGCTACGGTGCCCGACCCGTATGGGATCGTTGATCAAAAAGCGTCGGAAGCGTATGCGCAAGAAGAAGCACAAGAAGATGCTCAAGCGCACGCGTTTCCAGCGCCGCAACAAGTAACTCAAGCGCTCTGAGCCCTCTGGGGCCTGCCGACCGCCCTCCTCGTGACGGGCGGTCGGTGCGCGTCATGGCGGGCTTACGGTGGCGGGGTTCTGGCCACGATCACCTTGGCATCGGCCAGCGCGGTCGCCGCTTCTGGGTGCGACCCCGGCACGAACCAGGTGCCGCCGCTGCCGGCCAGGGTCGGAACCTCACCGGTGGCCTCGGCGAGCCGGTCGCGCCAACGGGCCAGGCTGGGCTCTACTAGCAGGGCCGGCTCCTCCAGATCGTTGGGGCCGTCGCTGACCGGTCCGTGCAGGCTGTCCCACGCCGCGTACACGGCCGCGGTGGACACCGCCACGGGCGGAATGCACAGCGTCACCTCGCGAGCGACCCACTCGAGCGGTTGGAGCCCGTCGCCGATGCCGGTGACCCGGGCCTGTCCGCCGAACAGGCAGAACGGAACGTCGGCCCCGAGGCGGGCGGCCACCGCCACGTCGAAGCACCCGGCCCATCGCAGCACCGCCGCGGCGTCGGCCGAACCTCCGCCCAAGCCGCCGCCGGCCGGGATCTGCTTGTCCACGTGCACCGCGGCGGTTCGCTGCACCGCCGCCAACGCCTTGCGCACCAGATTGCGATCGTCGCAGGGCACGCCCGCGGAGAACGGTCCCGACACCGTTAGGCCGTCGCCTTCGGTGATCTCCAGGCGGTCGACGAGATCGAGCGTGATCATGTGGGCGTCAACGAGGTGGTAGCCGTCGGCCCGGCGACCGGTGATCTTCAACGACAACGTCAGCTTGGCCGGGGCCACCATGATGCTCACGGCAAGGATCCTCGCGCTGCGGCGGCCAAGCGTCCCCAGGCCTCGACGTCGAGTTCCTCGGCTCGGCTGGTGGGTGCCACGCCGGCACTCTCGAACTGGGCCGCGGTGACCCGGTCGGCCAGCGCGCTCCTCAACATCTTGCGCCGTTTTCCGAAGCCGGCTCGCACCAACTCGAACAGTTCCTCAGGCGACACGCGGTCGGGGTCAACCGCCGGTTGAGGTCGTCGTTGGATCTGTACCAAGGCGGAGTCCACGTTGGGACGCGGCAGGAAGACCGATGGCGGCACGTGGCCCACCACCGCGGCCGTGGCCCAATAGGCCACCTTCACCGAGACCGCGCCGTAGGCCTTGGTGCGGGGCTTGGCCGCCAAGCGGGCCGCCACTTCCGACTGCACCATCACCAACATGCGGGCGATCGCCGGCACGTCGTCGAGGATGGTGGCGACCAACGGAGTGGCCACGTTGTAAGGAAGGTTGGCCACCAGCACCCATGGCGAATGACCGGCCAACAACTCGTCCCAATCGAGATGAAGGGCGTCGCCTTCTACCACCCGCGCCCCCGCGGGCTCGGCCTGCGAACGCAGGATGGGCACGAGCCCTCGGTCGATCTCGATGGCGGTCACCGCCGCGCCGGTCTCCCGCAACGCGAGGGTGAGCGAGCCCAGTCCCGCCCCGATCTCCACCACGTGATCGCTCGGGCCCACGTTGGCCAGCCGGGCGATGCGACGAACGGTGTTGGGGTCCACCACGAAGTTCTGTCCCAGAGCTCGCGACGGCGCCAAACCGTGCTGCTCGAGCAGTTGGGACACCGCCGAGCGGGTCAGTGTCACCAGGTGACGCGTACGGGAATGATGCCGACCACCGGGTCAGCCACCGCCGAGAACACTGAGTCGTCGGTGACGATGACGAACCCAAGGGTGGCGGCGAACTTGGCTCGCACGGTACAGGTGGCGCTCAGGCCGCTGTTGAGGTTGGTGATGCGCACCACGGTGCCGATCGGGATTCCGGTGGCCGTGCAGGCGGCCGGACCCCAGAGCGTGTCGTCGTAGGGCTGGAAGGTGGCTCGTCCCTCGATCGAATGCTTCGCGCCCGTAGTGACCGTGGGGGCGGGGACGGGAACAGTGGTGCTGGCCGCGCTGGGGGCCGGAGAGGCCGCGTCCGGTGCGGTGGCGACGGGAGCGCTCGCCGGCGTCGCGGGGGTCGTGGTATCGGTTGCGGGCGCCAGTTGGCCTCCGGCGGTCGCACCGCCCACGGGCGCGACGGCAGCCACCGTGGCCGGACGCTCCTCCGATGAGCGCCGGTTGGCGGTGATCAGCGCCGGCAGCGCCACCAAAGTGAGCGCCAAAGCGATGATTATCCGCGTCCGGTCGTGCGAGTCGACGACCCTCAGAGCTCCACCCTCCTGTGAGGTCGATCTGCCGAATACGTTCCGGCGGATGCGCAAGCTATGACCGAGGTAACCCGAACGCAACCGCAGTGTTCAGATAAGTGTCAGATGAAATGGTGCTGAGCGACACGCCACGCACGGTGGCGAGCACCTGTCCGACCAACGGAACGTAGGCCGGCTCGTTGCTCTTGCCCCGGTGCGGCACGGGCGCGAGATAGGGCGAATCGGTCTCCACCATGATGCGATCGGAGGGGCACAGGGCCGCCGCGCCCCGAACGTCGTCGGCCGTTTTGAAGCTGACGATGCCACTGAAGGAGAGGTACGCGCCGAGGCTTAGGCATCGCCGGGCTTCTTCGGGGCCACCGGTGAAGCAATGGAACACCGTGCGGTCAGGGGTGCCCATCGCGGCCAAGATGTCGAAGGTGTCATCCCAGGCCGAGCGGGTGTGGATGACCAACGCCAGCTGCCGCTCGTGCGCCAGGGCGATCTGCTCGGCAAACGCGTCCCGCTGTTCCTGGCGCGGAGAATGGTCGTAGTGGTAGTCGAGGCCGCACTCGCCCACCGCCACCACGCGAGGCGATCCCACGAGGGCTCTGATCGAGTCCACCCCGTTGACCGCACCGTGGGGATGCAACCCCACGGTGGCCCATACCCGATCGAAGGTGGCGGCCAGTTCGATGGCCGCTCGAGAATGCTCCGCATCCGTGCCGATGGTGACGAACCGGTCCACTCCGGCGGCGAGGCCCCGCTCCAGCGCAGCGGCCGCACCGCCCTCGAGGCGGGCGTCGTCGAGGTGGCAGTGCGAGTCGGTCCACATGCCCGAATCGTTGCAGTTGGCGGCGCGAGCCGCTCAGACAGATTCGAAGATGGTGATGACCAGCGGGCCGTGGTCGCACGTGTAGACCAGCCCCTGCAAGGCAATCGTGCGCGGTACGCGCACCGTATAGCCCGTTCCCTCGGTCACCGTGGGAATGCCGAGGGTGCACACGCCGGGCATGAGGTTTTTGATGCTGCCGCCGCACATGTTCGTCACTTCGGCCAACGCGTCGTGCACCTCTTCGTCGGTTACCGTCGCCACGTCTTCGGCGGCGAACATGGCGGCCGCGAACGCTCGGGCGGCTTGGGTGCTCGTCTCCACCGTGATGGCGCCGCTCCAGTCACCTACCACCGTGACCAGACCGGTGATGGTTCGATCGGAGTCGATCTTGCCGGTGGCGCTTCCCTCGAAGAGCGTGAGCTCCACATCGAGCATCATCGCCCAGATCTCGGGGGCCACGGCAACCAGGGATGGGGTGTCCAGCTTCACAGGCACGCCGGCTGTATCGGCACCGTGGGGGCTGACTCGAGAGGATTGCTAGGGAGTTTCCGGTTGATGGTCCGTCGATTTACCGGGGCTGCTCAGGGCCAGGTTGTAGACCAACCGGCGGGGCACGGCGAACCGATGCACGACCTCGTCGATGGCGTCGCGCCGGCTCATGCCGGCGGCCAAGCGGGATCGCAGAGCCGCCACGATGGCGTCCTCGTCGACCTCGATCTCCGGTGCGCCGTCGAGCACGATCACGTACTCGCCCCGGGGCTCTATCTCCGCCGCTCGACCGACCGCATCGCCCAAGGTGCCTCGCCAGATCTCCTCGTGCAACTTGGTCAGCTCGCGCGCCAGTACCACCCGGCGTTGCCCTCCGAGCGCCTCGGCCAGATCGCCCAGGGTGCGCAGCAGTCGATGAGGGGCCTCGTAGAGAACGATCGTGCGTCGTTCGGCTCGCAGGTCGGCCAACCGGGCGCCGCGGTCGCGGCCCTTGCGGGGCAGGAACCCCTCCATCACGAAGCGAGATGTGGGAAGCCCGCTGATCGTCAGCGCGGTGATCGCGGCGGTGGGGCCGGGGATCGCCTCGATCCACAACTGGGCTTCCGCCAGCGCCGCTACCACCCGTTCCCCCGGGTCCGAGATGCCGGGGGATCCGGCGTCGCTGACCAGCGCCACGATCTGCCCGCTCGCCACCAGGTCGCGAATCTCCCGGGTGGCGGCCGCCTCGGTGTGTTCGTTCACCACCAGGAGCCGAGGGGCCCGCACGCCGGCGTACTGCAACAGGCGGCCCGTTCGACGGGTGTCCTCGCACGCCACCACGTCGGCCGACGCCAGCGCTTGCACGGCCCGCGGCGACAGGTCACCGAGGTTGCCGATGGGGGTGGCGACCAGGACGAGACGCCCGGTGCTCACAAGAGTCGTATTTCGAGGCGGTCGCCGCATTTCAGCTTCCAGCGCTCGAAGGTGCCCCCCGGCGCTTCGACCGCCGAACGGGCCGAGGGCACCGGCATACCGACTCGATTACGGGTCATGGTGGTGATCTTGACCACGGTCCCGTCGGCGGAGAGATAGGCCACGTCGATCGGGAACCGCATGCCGATGGTGTGGACCCAGCGGGTGTGCTCCAGCCAGAGGGCCCCGTCGATGGTGTCTCGGCCGAGAAGCCCCTTGCGGCGGGCGGCCCTGGTGCTGGCGACCTCTAATGAGGCCAGCACATCGCCACCGCGCAGCAACCAAGCCATGTACGGATGATCACACGTCGAAGCGGATGGGACCGAGCCGGCGGTGGAGGGGAGCGCGACGAGTGAACAGAGGCCGAAGGGTACCGACCGCCACGGGGCCGGGTGACCGAGGCGCAACCGCGAGGTTGCGCAAGTTACCGAGCGGAAGTGACCGCCGGGGCTATCGGGCTCAATTGCAGGGCCGCGGGCATGCGCCGGGTGAGCGCGCTGGGTCCGTCGAAGCGGACCCGGTCCGATCGGATGGCGTCGTTCAGGGGCAGGCGCCCGAGCCACACCTGGTACAGCGACGAGACGTCGGACGTGATGGTTACGTCGACCTCGAAACCGGGTTCGGCCAGGCACACGGACGGAACGTCCGACTCGACGACCACCCAAAATTGTTTCGGGTCGTCGGTGAATCGGATGTTGAACACGTGCCGCCGACCGGGAAACCCGGTGGTGTCGAAGCGGGTGTGCATCCACCACACGAGGAGTTCGGGGTCGAGCTCTTCGGGGTCGGGGTCGCCGAAGGTCCATTGCGCGCCCCACTCGCCGATCCCGAATACCACGGCTCTGAGACCTTCTCCCGACTCGGTGAGGAGGTACTCCCCGCCCACCCGTTCCACCAGGCCGGCCCGCTCGAACTGGCGCAGACGCTTGGTCAGGAGGCTGCGGGACAGCCGGGGCAAGCCGCGGGCCAGGTCGTTGAACCGGGTGACACCGATCAGCATGTCCCGCAGGATGAGCAGCGACCACCGCTCGCCGATCAGGTCGAGAGCCCGCGAGATCGGGCAGTACTGGCCGTAGCCACTTTCGGAAGTGTCCATCGCTGCACCTCGGGTGAATCAATGCTCAGGTCCAAATTTTGGACCACTTAAGTCCAAGTTTTGGACTATTTCGCCGTAACCGCCGTCCTTACATTCGACTACATGACGACC
>Ga0068860_100007413_pt1 | contig 10974 bp, 6 predicted proteins | sample KBSSwiS32_FD_66597 | JGI IMG/M metagenome (GOLD analysis project Ga0068860, IMG submission 66597) | Switchgrass rhizosphere microbial communities from Kellogg Biological Station, Michigan, USA - KBS Switchgrass S3-2 | ecosystem: Host-associated > Plants > Roots > Rhizosphere > Soil ... | reverse complement strand
TTCATTCGAGTGACGAACACCGACGCCAGTCAGTTGCCTCGTGCAGGCACCACGACAGTTGGACCATTCGTAGCAGACGATAACCACGATGCCAGCATTAGCGACGATGGTAATGTTATCGCGTTTGTATCGACTCGCGACCTTGTGCCGCCTGGAAATCCGATAGGGACTGAGGACAATGACGAGATCTTTACCTATGTTAAGGGGGGTGTGGCGACCGCTCCATCCAAAAGAGCGACCCGTCGTACAAGTATAGACTCGCCTTCGGCTGGCACGATAAGCCAGGTTACTAAGACGTCACGGGGCCCAATCGGAAACCCAATTTATAACAAGAATCCGTCGATCTCAGGCAATGGTCAACGCGTTGCGTTCGTCAGTACGGGCGATAATCCTATCATAGGTATGACAGGCGGTAATAATCCGCTCGCCAGCAGAAACGAGGAGATATTTTATTGCGACCTTGACCCTACTACAGGTGCTCCTTTCGGGACCAAGAAACAAGTTACGGTAACAACCCCGACGAACCTCGGCGACCCGGTGAATATTATGGACATCGGCCGCCGCATGGACCGCAAGGGACGATATATCGCCTTTGATTCGTACGCCGATCTGGCGGACCCGCATGAAAATAACGGAACGAACTACACGTCCTTTGCCCTATATCTTTACGACGTTAATGGGAATACTTTCCGACGGATATGTGCGAGGAGCGATGCCGATACCGCAGCCTCGGGTGGCGATGTGGCCAGGTATCCGGGGTTTACAGACTATGACGTCAACGGCGATCCATTGACACTCTTGTTCGAAACCAGATTGAACATTAAAGCGGACGGCACCGTTCCCACAACGGAATCGGACGGTCTGAACCCAAACACGGTCCGACCCGCACAGATCTATTCGTACCCATTAAATGCCCCTCCGGCCACGGCGACATTTACGCGGCTTGCTAATTTTCCGCCGCCGGCTAATTTCCTCTCGTCAACCCAGTTGTTGCCAAGTAATTCGGTTCAACGGATGGCCTTCAATCTTGCTACTACCGAACTTGGCACTGGAAACTTTGATCTCCAGTCCGAAGTTTATTATTTTGTTAAACCGACGGTAGTGAGTACACCGACGGCGACATTCAGCCTCGCAACGGGTGCGACCGGGTTGCCCATCTTGCAATCTGCAACCCCAACGCCGACGCCCACGGGTACGCCAACCCCGACGCCGACTGCTACGCCTACGCCAACTGCGACTCCTACGCCTACCCCAACACCAACTCCGGGGCCTACTCCGTCACCAACTCCAGTGACGCCAGCAGCGGTTTTCGGCGTATCACCGGGAATGTTGGTACGGCTTAATTACACCTCTGCGACCGATCCGATTATTGTTTCCCGTACAGGGGTTGGTTCATTGAACCGAAGCTTCAATTTACCAATCGAAATGAGCGGGGTTACGGTCGGAATAAATGGCGTGGCCTGCGGCTTAAAAGCGGTCAGCCAGCAGCAAATCGACCTAGTCGTTCCGCCTGCACTTAGTAATACCGAAGTAGGCTCGATTTACCCTTTAGTCATCAACAATAATGGCACTGTTATTAAGGGGTTCGTAACGATCATCCCGACCAGGCCCGATATTTTCAATACGGCGATGCTCGTTGCTCCGCTGGGGCGAGCTAAACTGTTCAACGTTGTAAATACGGTCCACACAACCGAACCCTTTGCGGTCAAGACCATAAGACGAAAAGGAAATGTGCTCGTGCCGACCGTATTAAGAATATACGTCACCGGCATGAATGCAGTGCCGACGGCCAACATCTCGGTTAGAATTGGCAGTATTACTATGTCCGGAACAGCTATCAAATCTGATTCAATAATTGTCGAGCCAGGTGTTGACACCTTTGACTTTGAGCTGCCTGAAACGCTTTTCAACGCCGGTGACCAAGCGATAGTTGTCACAGTAACAGTTGGCAGTACAACATTTAGTTCGAGACTCGATGACACCACGTCGAGGGTATCGATCCTGTGACGATGATTCGTTTTTTTGAGAAAGACGGGCCATGCCCGTCTTTTTTTTTGCGTGGTAGAATTTCTTGCGTGCGTAATTGCCGTGGGATACAATAAGGTTATAAGTAGAAGTTTATATAGTATAAGTTTAATGAGGCGCCTTAAGGGCAAACGGTCTGACAGGCGGTAAATAATATTATGTCCGGAAAAGATGTTAATACGATGAAAATCTCGCCAAAAGTTTGGAAAAACGGCGAGTTTATTGACTGGGACGACGCTCGGATCCATGTGATGTCGCATGTCGTCAATTACGGCTCGAGCGTATTCGAAGGCATCCGCTGCTATGAAACGAGCAAAGGCTCAGCGATTTTTCGCCTAACCGAGCATATGCAGCGTTTAGTCAATTCAGCCAAGATCTACCGGATGGATTCAAAATTTAGCCGTCAAGACTTTTGCGATGCCGCTGTCGAGCTAGTCCGTCAGAGCGGCCTCGAATCATGTTACCTTCGCCCACTGATCATCCGCGGCCTCGACGAAGAAAAGCCGGCCTTTGGCGTGAATCCTTTAAATAATCCGATCGATTCTTACGTTGCAGCCTGGCAATGGGGCAAATATCTTGGCGAAGAGGCTCTAGAAACGGGCATCGATGTTTGTGTTTCAAGTTGGACGAGGATCACGTCAAATTCCCTTCCCGCGATGGCTAAAGCCGGAGCGAATTACATGAATTCGCAACTTATCAAGATGGAGGCGATTCTCGGCGGATTTTCCGAAGGCATCGCACTTGATGACCGGGGTTACGTGTCCGAAGGATCGGGCGAAAACATCTTTTTGGTAAATGGCGGAAAGCTTATCACGCCGCCGCTTGGAGCGTCGATCCTGCCGGGAATCACCCGCGATTCAGTTGTGCAGATCGCTCGCGAACTCGGCATTGAGGTCATTGAAACTAACATCCAACGCTCAGCTCTTTACCTTGCGGATGAGGTCTTTTTCACCGGTACAGCGGCTGAGATAACTCCGATACGTTCGGTTGACCGTATTACGGTTGGACCCGGTAAATGCGGTCCGATAACTAAGCAGATCCAGGACGAATTCTTCAAGATAATCGATGCAACACGGCCCGCGCCTTTTGGAGCAGAATGGCTTACGTTTGTTAACGCCGCCGGTGAAAAAAAAACAGCGGGGGCATGATTGACTGATTTTTAAGACCGAAAACGACCAAATTATGGTTGTTTCGCATTTTTTTTTGGAACACGAAGTAGCCTTGGCGTTATTTCGTGTTTCTTATTTTATGGCAAGGGATTATGGCTTGGTCATTCTATAAAAACTGGATCCATGAGATCACGGTCTTTACGTGCGGAGCCCTTGTGATGATTTTTGAGATCATCGGTTCACGGATCCTCTCGCCTTTTATTGGGACATCGACATATGTCTGGACGAGCTTGATCGGAGTGATCCTCGGCAGCCTGAGTCTTGGGTACTGGTTCGGCGGACGCATTGCGGACCGTCGGCCCGACGCAAAGGTGTTGGCCGCCGTCATCCTGACAGCAGCGGGATTGATCTCGGCGACTGTCCTGGTAAAGGACGTGCTCTTATCCTTGATCGCCTCCGCCACGGTTGGATTGGAGGTTAAGGCGTTGATCGCTTCCCTCCTCTTATTCGCCCCGGCAAGCGTATGTCTGGGTTTCGTAACTCCATTTACCGTCCGCCTCAAAATGACGGCTTTTGAAACCACAGGCAGCACTGTCGGAAACCTTTATGCGATCTCGACCGTGGGCAGTATCCTGGGTACCTTCGCCGCAGGATTTTTCCTCGTGCCATTTGTTGGCAGTGTGCGCACGTTGTATTTGATCGCCGGCAGTTTGTTGATCCTGTCGTCCACGTTGGTTCCGCTTAGCATATCTAAGTTGAACATTGCCGCAGTGCTGTTATTTATTCTCGGTATCACAGCAAGTGAGACAAACGCCTACCTACTTCTTCAGACAAACGGCCTTCACGATCTCGACACAGAATATAGTCGTGTCCAGGTTTTTCAATCAACCGATCCGGCATCCGGAAAAGCAATCCAAGCTATGGCGATCGACCCGTACTTCGTCCAGTCTGCGATGTTTCTGGACAGCGACGACCTTGTCTTTGACTACAGCCGTTACTATCACCTTATTCGACATTTCAAACCTAACTTTGAAAAAACGCTGATCATCGGTGGTGCCGGATATTCCTTCCCGAAAGAATATTTACGAACGTGTGACAAGGCCCTAATTGACGTGGTTGAGATCGATCCAGGGATGACCGCTATCGCCCGGGAATTCTTTCGACTGAAAGATGACCCTCGGTTGAACATCATTCACGAAGATGGACGGATGTATATCAACCGGTCGGAATCCGCCAAATATGACGCGGTCCTGATCGACGCGTTCAGCTCTCTTTTTACCGTACCGCAACATTTGACCACGATTGAGGCCGTTACCAATATTCAAAGGATACTGAAAGACGACGGCGTCGTTATTCTCAATCTAGGTTCCGCTATTACTGGCAAAGGTAGCCGATTCTTAAATGCCGAATTGCGAACGTATCGCCAGGTGTTCCCGCGCGTTTATCTCTTTAAAGTGAATGCCGGCTACCAGGATGAGCGGCTGCAAAACCTGATCATTGTCGCCTCTAAACGCAATGCTGATATCGATTTGAGAAGCAGCGACGAATCTATGGCTCGGCTATTAGCCCATCGCTATACCGGCGAGCTACCGCTCAACGAAAAAATCCTGACAGACGACCTAGCACCCGTCGAGTACTATAATTCCATCGCACAGAGCCTTATCGCTCAACTCTCTGCCGAATAAGCGTCGCCGACGGCTACCTCCAAAGCGAGGCTAATACTCGTATTATTCGAAGGAGTCCTATCGCAAGCCCTGCCCGTACTGCTCGGTGCCGAATGAGCCGATCCCGTTTAGGCGGAAGCTGAAGACGAAGCGGTTCTCCTTGCGGACGCCGACATTGAAAGTATAGTACTGGACGGCGAGGGCGCAGCAGTTGTAGGCGTAGCCGAGTGTGATAAGCGAGCTTATCAGCGGGTTTTGGAGCGAGGCACGTCGATTTTGAAAGTCGAAAAAGAACGACGTCCCGCCGTATAGGCCGTGGTCACGGTTGCCGACAAAGATCGACGGGCTCCATTGCGAGCCGCGTAGAGTGCCCGCCTCTTTGCCCGATGGATCGGCATATTGGGCGAGCGACGGCATGAGGGTAACTGCTCGCGTGTAGTAAAACGTCTGAAAGAATTTAACAAACGATTTGTCAAAACCTACCGTCGCCGAGATGTCACGAAGGCCGTCGCCGCTCATCCCGTAATCAAGACGGGTATTGACATAAACGGTTCTCTGAGGCCGATAGGTCGCATCGACATTAAGCGGTGAAAACCGGCGCGGCACACCTCCAAACGTGTAAAAACTGAGCGCCGTGATCGGCTCTATCTGGTTCCTCTGGCCCGGGATGAGTGCTCCGCCAAAGGTCCTGTCGAAAAAATACTTGCCGCGCACGGTAACGGTAAAAACCTCGTACGGCTGAATCGAAAGCGTGCCGTTCTTTGCATCTACCGTACCTTCATCTCCAGCCCCGATCGGCCATGCGTCCGACGTCCGCAGTGGAGATTTTGCCGTTTGTTCGTACGGAACCGCACCGCGTTGTTTGATAAGGGCGGCCAGCTTCTTCTGCGCCTCGGTCGTAACGGCCTCACCATATTTACGTGTGTAAAAACGATTGGTCACGCCAAACTCGATCTCGTTTGTGTTGGTGGCTGTGTCAACGTAATCAAAACGGATGATCTTGTTAAAATTATCGATGCCGCCGACCCGGCGGTAAGTTAGGAACGGCTCGATCACATGGCGAAAACGAAACGTCTTGTCTTTGGCGTAATAGTTTTTTGCCAATGCCACTGGCCGCACATCAAACGTAAATTCGCCATATTTGCGGATCACGTCCTTACCCACGACACGCCGCATGTCGTCAAATGAGTTGGAGTAGTATGTGACCCGCGCGGCTCCGGTCGCTGTAAAATTAAAATATTTGGTGCGAAAAGGGACGGTAACCTCGGGATAGACATCGAGACGCTGCGCGAGCGACGGCGTCACAACGGGATCGGTGCCGGTCATTTGCCTGTAAAGGACCGGGTCGTCTACCTCTTCGCGTCGCGATACGCCCTCCAAACCCGTTTTGAAGGAAAAATACACGCCCTTCAAAAACGAGAGCATCGCCGGACGTTTTTCAAAATTAATGCTGGGTAGATTGCGGGTTTTTTCGCGGACGTTCGGGATCGAGATGACCTGCGATCGCGAAAGCAGGTTTAGCGTATAGTCGCCCCAGCTTTTGTTGATAAAGACCTGCGACACCTCGATCGGCGAGATGATCTGCTGAATACCGTCGGAAAATTCCTGGCGAAAGGCAAGGCTCGAGGTTAACCGCACATCAACGGCCGCCGTAAAACCATTCGGGAAATAATGAACGCCGTCGGCATAGATGATCGACCCACCCTGATCGGGATGTGCGGTGTCGGGCCCGTGGCCGAGAACCCTGTCCGCAACGGAATAGAATCCGAAATTAAAGTACGAACGCGAATTGGCACGCGTTCGCAGGTCGAGGCCGTATCCAAAACCACGTTTGGCATATACATCGCCTCTGAGCGTGACATCGGCCGAATCACCAAGCGTCTGGTAATACGCGGTCGAAAGGCGAAACCCTTTTCTTCCCGAATAACCCGCTGTCGGCGTGAGAAAGCCGGAACTACGGTCCTTTTCCTTGATCGGGATCGAGGCGAACGGCAAAATGGCAAGCGGCACATTCTTCACACGAAATCGCGCGTTTTTCAACCGCAGCTTATCGTTCGTTTTGATCGTCGCCTTATCGGCTGTAAAGCTCCATTTAGGCACTGCCTCTTCGCATGCGGTAAACTCGCCTTTCGTCACAACGATCACGTCTAGGCTGACACGCTCGACGCGTTGGGCCTTAAAATAGATAACGGTGCCGTCCTTGGTCTGATTAGTAAAACCCGTCGCGTCCTCAAACCAGCCAAGTTTTGTTTTGTAATTCCATTCAGCGTTCGCACCGGTTATACGCTGGTCGTCGCCCTGATCAAAGATGACGCTACCCGTGGCAACCATTTTGTTTTCGGCCTCGTAAATGACGACCTCATTCGCCTGAAGGCGGTAAATACCGTAGTGCACATCGACGTTCCCGGTGTGGCGTACGATGCGCTTTCCCTTTTCACCCTCGACGCTTTGCTTGTCCGAATAGACAACAACATCCCCATCGCCGCCTTCCTGGTCAAAACTCGGCTTCTTCTTCAGCTTTGGAGCGGCAATTCGCTGCTCGGGAGAGATCGGATTAATATTCGGGGTGTCCGTTATGGGGTTTGTAACCTGACGTTCGACCGGATTTGTCTGCTGAGCGCCCGCCAATACGGCGAGTGTCAACATGATCAGAAATGGGTTAAAAAATCTATTAAACCGCATCGAATCAACAAGATGATATCTGATGCTAACACGAATGGAACGGAACAATAAAGCCTTGTGCTAGACTAACTTTTCACGGCCTTTTTTTAGGTACGATATGGGAAACGAAAACGTCCTGGTTGTCGAAGACGAAGAAATAATGCGCTCCATACTTCGTCAGCTTCTCGAAGGCGACGGCTTCAACGTCTTCACGGCAGACAGCTCCGAGACCGCTCTTGAGATCTTTTCCTCCAATGAAATAGTCATCACCCTCTCCGACATTAAGATGTCGGGCAAGGACGGCATCGAGCTTCTCGATCAGATCAAATCCATAGACGAGGAAGCTGTCGTCATCATTATGACGGCCTATTCATCGGTCGATACGGCGGTCGCCGCTCTCCGGAAAGGTGCCTATGATTACATAACCAAGCCGTTTGTAAACGAAGATCTGCTGCAGACGATCAAGAACGCTGCCGCTCACCGCCGGCTTTTCCAGGAAAATCGCGTGCTTCGGCGTGAGCTTAAAAAGCAGTACAGCTTTTCTGAGATCATCGGCGATAGTGGAGCCCTGCAACGTGTTTTTGATCTCGTCGGCAAGGTTGCGGACACCTCTGCCCATGTCCTCATTCAGGGCGAAAGCGGTACTGGCAAAGAGCTGATCGCGCGATCCATACATTTCAACAGCAGCCGAGGCGATAAGCCTTTTCTTGCTGTCAACTGCGGGGCCCTGCCCGAATCCCTGCTGGAAAGTGAAATATTCGGCCACACAAAAGGTTCCTTTACAGGTGCGACCGGAGATAAAAAGGGCTTGTTTCGTTCTGCCGCGGGCGGCACTCTGTTTTTGGACGAGATCGGCGAAATGCCGCTGCCGTTGCAGGTCAAGCTCCTGCGAGCGCTCCAGGAACACGAGGTGACGCCTGTGGGAGCATCCATTCCCGTCAGGTTTGACGCACGGATCATTACCGCAACGAACAAGGACCTCGAAACTGAGGTCGCGGAGGGCCGGTTTCGCGAGGATCTGTTTTACAGGTTAAATGTAGTGGAAATAGAGGTTCCGCCACTCAGACGACGCCGGGACGATATTCCGATGCTGGTCAAACACTTTTCTGCAAAATCAGCCCGCGAGCAGAATGCCGAAGAGAAAACAGTGTCAAAAGCCGCAATGACGGCCCTCGTAAATTACTCGTGGCCCGGTAACGTTCGTGAATTGGAGCATGTGATAGAGCGATCTGTAATTCTAAGCGGTGGTGAGATCGACCTCGAGAGCCTGCCGCCTAAGGTTCAGGCGAGTTTGGACTCACACAATATCTCTAACAATGGCGATCAGCGGCCGACGCTCGGCGATGTGGAACGGAGTTATGTGATGGAGATATTGGAAAGTGTTGACGACGACAAGGTCGCGGCGGCAAATATACTCGGCATCGACCTTTCTACGCTTTATCGAAAGCTGAAACGCTATGACGGCTAAATTATTTTGCCGTCAGTTCGAGCACAAAATAATCGCCGCCCTCGATACGCGTGATCTTACCCGATGTATAGGGTTCCTGGTAAAAGGCATTGGCTGGATAAGCCCGCCCCTTGAGCGTGCTGTCCCCGCTAATGTCGCTCTGTGCCGTAAGCTCATCGGGAAACCATGTCTCGACAGGAATGCTTACATTCTCGGCTGGGCCGAATTTTTCGGCCTCGGCAACAAGCCTATTAGCATCCAGGGTCGAGAATTTGAAAACCGCGACCACCTTTTTATGGGCCGCGTTCTCTTTCCACGCAATATCCTCCGTCGCGTACGGAACATTTATCAGTAAACCGAGTTCCTCGACATTGGTTTTCGCGGAATTGGAATTTTCGTTAGCATTATTCGGGGCATTCGCCGCGGAACGAGTGTTGGCAATTTTGTTGCCATCACCGCACCCGGAAAAAGGTATGGCTGACAAAAAGAATGCTAAAATAACGCCGACTCGGAGTTTATTCATGACGCTAATTGTAAGCGGATAGTTTCGTCAATTGCAATTTTGTATCTCGAATCCCTTTCTTGGAGAAAATATGTATTGGCCACGTTTTATTCTGCTAGCAACACTGTTCGCTATCCTTTCCATGGGAGCGGCGGCTCAGAAAGCAACGCCGGTTGCTGTCGTTAAAGCATTTTACGCCTACGATCGGGCGCATTCACAGACTTTCAACCGCCGGAATATCGATGCCCGGAAAGCTTGGTTCTCTGCCGAGCTTTATTCCCTATTTAGGAATGAACTCAGGCGAGAAACAGCGTACTTGAAAAGGAATCCGAGTGACAAACCTTACTTCGGGGATGGGCTCCCCTTCCAACCAATTGACGAAACTTGCAAGGCGGGCCGCCGCGAGCTGCATAAATCGGTCGCCGTAAAACCGGCTTTCCAAAAGGGCGATCGAGCAGCCGTGACTGCGACATTTGCCTTTCCAAAGCCGTGTAAAGATCGGGACGCGACGACCTACACGATCGGATTGGTAAAAGGAAATGCCGGGTGGCTGATCGACGATGTGAATTACGGCGACGAACGCTCGCTCAAAGTCGACCTTAAACGCAAGGAATATTAGACAAAGCGCCGACACATCTGCTGAACCATATATGAGATCGTCCAAAGCCGCCGTTTGGTATGCGATGATCGTGCTTTTTTCGATCAATGCGCTGAATTTTTTTGACCGCAACATATTGGGCGCGGTTGGCGAACCGATTCGGAAAGAATTTGAACTGAGCGACTCATCCCTGGGAGCACTGGGGACCGCGTTCATCCTGCTTTATGCGGTGATCGGCATACCGTTAGGACGCCTCGCAGACCGGTCCGGACGAAAACTCATCTTATCGGCTGGTGTATTTCTTTGGAGCATTCTTACGGCCGCGTCAGGCGTCGCACAAAACTTTGGACAAATGTTCGCCCTGCGGCTTGGCGTTGGTGTTGGTGAAGCTTCGTGTGCCCCCGCATCAGCATCGCTGATCGGCGATCTGTTCCCTTCTGACAGACGAGGCCGTGCGGTCAGCGTCTTTATGCTCGGACTTCCCGTTGGAATCGCGCTCAGTTTTGCGGTAAGTGGCACTATCGCGAAATATTACGGATGGCGCTCCGCATTTCTATTAGCAGGCATTCCCGGGATTCTGCTTGCGGCAGCCGCATTGTTCATCCGCGAACCGATCCGGGGGGCCAATGATGCCGCGAAAGCCGAAATACACAGCGGGTCGCCGTACCGCAAGATACTCGCCTCGCCCACGATGCGATGGCTTGTCTTATCAGGCATTTTGCACAATTTCTGTATGTACTCGGTGAGCGGGTTTCTGACGCCTTTCCTGATGCGATATCACGGCCTCGATATTCAGAAGGCCAACCTAGCCGCAATGGTAATAAACGGTATTCTCACGATACCGGGATTGTTCCTGGGTGGAGTTATCGGCGATGCTGCAAAGAAAATGAGACCAAACGGAGCTCTGATCGTTGCGACGGCCGCTTGTTTTTTGGCAGCACCATGCTATTACTTGGCACTCGGCATCG
>Ga0068860_100007409_pt1 | contig 10977 bp, 6 predicted proteins | sample KBSSwiS32_FD_66597 | JGI IMG/M metagenome (GOLD analysis project Ga0068860, IMG submission 66597) | Switchgrass rhizosphere microbial communities from Kellogg Biological Station, Michigan, USA - KBS Switchgrass S3-2 | ecosystem: Host-associated > Plants > Roots > Rhizosphere > Soil ... | reverse complement strand
ACTTAGGCGCGCGGAAGGCGGACCACGAAGGTCGTCCCCTGGCCGGGCGCGCTCTCGCACCGGATGGAGCCGCCGTGGGCCTGGACGATCTGCTGGCTGACCGCGAGGCCCAGCCCGGTGCCGCCCTCCTTGGTGGAGAAGAAGGGTTCGAAGATGCGCTCCTGCACGTCCGGGGTCATCCCGCGGCCGGTGTCCTGGAACACCACCTCCACCGCGCCGTTCTCCACCCGCGACCGCACGCGGAGCTGGCCGCCCTCGGGCATCGCCTCGCGGCTGTTGCGCAAAAGGTTGAGGAACACCTGCCGGAGCTGGCCCTCGTCGAGCAGCGCGCGCGGGGCGGAGGCGTCCAGCGCCCGCTCCAGCGTCACGCCGGACCGCTCCATCTCCTCGCGGGAGAAGTCCAGCACGTTGTCCAGCAGCTCGTTCACGTCCTCCGGCTGGAGCTGGGGGCTGGGGAGGCGCGCCATGCGGAGGTACTGCTCGGTGATCTCGGTGAGCCGGTCGATCTCCCGGCTCATCGCCTGCAGCACGTCGCGCGCCTCGCGCGCCTGCCCCGGCGTGTCGAACCGGGCGGAGGTGATGGCCTCCTCCAGCAGCTCGGCGTTGAGGCCGATGGAGCTCAAGGGGTTGCGCACCTCGTGGGCGACCTGCGCGGAGATGCGGCCCACCGCGGCGAGCTGCTCGGCGCGCAGCAGCGCCTCCTGCTTCTCGCGGAGCTGGGCCTCGCGCTCGCGCAGGGAGCGGGCCATGGCGTCGAACTCGCGCGAGAGGACGGAGATCTCGTCGTCGCCCTTGAGCCCCAGCTGCGCCGGGTAGTCGCCGCGGCTGACGCGCATCACGCCTTCGGTCAGCCGCCGCACCGGCCGGAGCGTGCGCGCGGAGAGGGCGGTGGCCAAAAGCCCCACCGCGATCGCCAGCACGGAGAGGACGATGATCAAAAGGCCGCTCCGGCGTTCGCGCTGCTCGGCCACGTCCACCTGCGCGCGGATGCGCGACTCCACCGCCGCCTCCAGCAGCCGGACGTCGCGGTCCACCGCCGCCTCCAGCTGGGTCAGCTTCTGGGTGCGCTCCTGGAGGGCGGACGGGTCCGGCGCTTCGCGCTCCACCACGGCGAACACCGCCTCCAGCGCCGCCTCGTACTCGCGGTAGCGCGCCTCCAGCTGCTCCACCTTGGCCACCAGCTCCTTGATGTGCCCCTCCTCGGAGCCGGGCGCCAGCGGCTGGAGCTCCCGCGCGCGCTGGAGGCCCTGGGTGAGGCGCTGCGCCATCAGCGGAGGGAAGTACAGGCGCGAGAGGCGGACCAGCGCGCGCCGGGCGTCCGCGTTCTGCTCCTCCAGCAACCGGGCGGTGTCGCGCACGCGGTTCTTCTGGAGCGTCTCGATGGCGGCGGCGTCCTGCGACAGGTGCAGGTAACCCTGGCTCACCAGCCGGACCTCCTGCTGGTTGCGGTGCATCTCCGCCACGGAGAAGACGGACACCGCCCCGAAGGTGACCAGCACCACCGCGTAGCCGAGGAAATTCCGTGTGGCCAGGGACAGCTTCATCGCCGTAGGGACAATCGCTATCGTATGGCGACGGATGGCGCCAATTGCTCGCCGGCGAGCGGCCCTGCTGCTCGCCCTCCTGCTGGCCTGGGACGGGGTGGCCCTCGCCGCCCCTCCGCCGCGCCTGCTCCCCCTCCCCATCCGGGGCCAGGAGGGGGTCCTGGAGAAGAACGCGGTCAAGCTCAACGGGTTGCTGATCGACGAGCTGAAGACCCGCGACGCCGACTTCACCCTCCTCTCGCCCCTGCGCTCCGGGCAGAAGGCGAAGCTCCCCGGCAAGGAGCCGGCGCCCGAGGCGGTGGCCGCGATGGACAAGGCCCGGCGGGAGATGAAGGCGCTGGACCTGCGCAACGCCATCGCCGACTACTACCAGGCGGTGACGCTGTACCTGGGCGACCCGGCGACCTGCGACTTCTCGGCGGTGCAGGAGGCGTTCCTGCAGATCGCGGTGGCCGCCTTCCGGCTGGGGCGCGAGAAGGAGGCGGACCGGGCGCTGGTGAACTTCACCCGGCTCGACCCGGGGCTCCGGCTGCCGGCCGGCAAGTACCCGCCGGTGTTCCTCCGGGTGGCGGACGGGGCGCGCGACAAGCTGGAGCGCGGCGGGCGCGGGTCCATCGTGGTGTACGGGGCCCCGGGCGCGCGCGCGCTGGTGGACGGGCGGGTGGTGGGCCCTACGCCGGCCACCGCGGCCAAGCTCTTCACCGGCGAGCACTACGTGCAGGTGGAGGGCGCGCAGGGCGAGCGCTGGGGCCAGGCGGTGGAGGTGGTCGCGGGCGAGGAGGCGCAGGTCAAGGCGGTGTTCATCACCCAGGCGGAGATGGCGCTGATGAGCACGGTGCCGCCGGAGACGCCGGCGGTGCTGGACACCGCGTTCGAGCAGCGCCTGCGCGCCTACTGCCAGACGGTGGACGCGCAGTACGCGCTGGTGGGGATCCTGCTGCGGCAGGACGACCACCGGCACGTGGTGGGGAGCGCGCTCTACTCGGCGCAGCGGGGCGGGTTCAGCCTCCTCGAGCAGCGCTCGATGGACGACCTGATGAACGGCGCCAACGTGGAGGCCTTCCGGCTGGCGGACAGCGTGGTGGGGGCGATCCGCGCGTTCGGCGAGCCGGCGGTCCTCCCGGTGTCGCTGAAGGTGAAGCCGCCCCCCACCGGCGCCTCGCCGCTGGAGACGGCGCGCGCGGACCCGGCGGCGCGCGAGGCGTCGCGGCCCCGGCTGATCCCGGAAGGCTCCCAGGACGGGAGCTCGACCTCGCAGGCGCAGGGGTCGTCCGCGCAGGCGCCGCGCCCGCAGCGCACGCGGGGCGGGGAGCGGCCGCCGGAGAACGTGGACCAGTGGGCCAGCTCCGTGCCGTGGTGGGGGTGGACGCTGGTGGGGCTGGGCGCCGGGCTGGTGGTGGGCGGCGCGACCTACGCCATCGTGCAGGCGAACCGGCCGATCAGCGGGACGGTCGTGGTTCGATGGTGAGGGGCCGGCGGAGGCGCCCGCTCGCGGCGGTGCTCGCGGCGGCGCTGGGCCTCGCCGGGTGTGGCCCGCGCGAGACGGTGTACCAGCTCAAGCTGATCACCACCTCGTGCGACGCGCCCTCGCCGATGGAGAACGTGACGCACTTCCTGTTCCGCATCACCGGCGAGGGGATCGCCGACCCCATCGAGGTCACCACGCTGGCGACGGCGCGGCAGGTGACGCTCCCGCCCATCCCGGTGGGGCCCAAGCGGGTGGTGGAGGTGCGGGCGTTCCAGGGCGAGCCGCGCGGCGGCGTGCTGTGGTCGGTGGGGCGCACGCTGGCGTTCGAGGTGCCGTCGGTGCCGCTGGCGGTGTCGCAGGACCTCACGGTGTTCCTGCGGCCGAAGAACTCGCTGCTGCCGGTCAGCCTCTCCATCTCGCCGCAGTCGTGCAGCCGGATGGGCTGGCCGCACGCGGGCCACACCGCCACCGTGATGCGGGACGGGAAGGTGATGATCGCGGGCGGGTACGAGCTGGACGGCCTGGGCCAGCGCGTGGCCAGCATCCACGCCGAGGTGTTCGACCCCGCCACGGGCGGCTTCGCCGACCTGCCGGACCTGTCGTACCGGGACGCGCAGCAGCAGTCGGTCCAGAGCCCGCGGGCGTTCCACAGCGGGACGGCGGTGGACCTGGGGCGGAAGGTGCTGCTGGCGGGCGGGGAGACGTACGTGGCGGGGGCGGCGCAGCCGCTGGGGGACGCGCTGCTCTACGACGCGCAGGCCCGGTCGTACCAGCTGGTGCCGATGAACGCGGCGCGCACGCAGCACGGGGCGGCGATCGACAACGGCGGGCACCTGCTGGTGATGGGCGGGTACACCACCGGCAAGGCCTTCGCGGACACGCTGGAGTGGTTCGACGCCACGCGCACGCTGTTCACGCCGGTCCCGGGGCAGTCGCTGGGGCGGGCGCAGATGGGCGTGTCCGCGGTCCAGGACGGGAAGTACATCGCGGTCGCCGGCGGCTCCTCCGGGACCGGGGTCTCCACCGAGGTGCGGCTGTACTCGTTCACCGGCGGCACCGGCGGCAACACCTTCGGGCTCCTCACCACGCAGCAGATGCTGGAGCCGAGGCGCGCGCCGGCGTTGAGCGTGGTGGGTGACCCGGCGCGGCTGGTGGCCCTGGGCGGGTACAGCACGCTGAGCGAAGCGCCCATCGCGCCGCTGGCCTCCACGGAGGTGATCGCCACCGCGCCCCAGTTCCAGGTCAGCTCCGGGCCCAACATCACCGTCGCTCGCGGGGACGCGTGCGCGGCCACGCTGGCGGACGGGCGCGTGCTGGTGTCGGGCGGGAGGGGGCTGGACTTCAACCAGTCGTCGAGGTCCATGGACAACGTGGAGCTGGTGGTGCAGCCGTCGTCCGGAGGGCCGCCCTCGGTGCTCGGGTTGCCCAGCTTGCCGGTTCCCCGCTACTGGCACACGTGCACGGCGCTGCCCGACGGGACGGTGCTGATCACGGGCGGGGTCAACGAGCAGGCGGCGGGGACGGAGATCCTGGAGGACGCGTACATCTTCACCCCCGCGCCGCTCGACTGAGGCAAAAGAGCCATTCTTGCGCAGGGAACGTGATCCGGATTTCACCGCCGGTGCTGTTCCCTCAGGGCCACTCGGGTGTATGGCGCGGCCCATGAAACGACTCCCTTCCGTCGTGCTCCTGGCCGCCGTGGCGTTCGCCACCGCGTGCCCGCCTCCGAATCCCACTCCGACGCCGGACCCGTCGAAGAGCACGGTGGCCGTGGATCGCCCCAGCGGCGCCATGGCCGACGGCGCGGACCGCGTGCAGATCACCGTCACCGTGCGCGACACCGCCGGAGACCCGGTCGCCGGCGCCACGGTGCAGATCGCCGCGAGCGGGACGGGGAACACCCTCCTCCAGCCGACCAGCCCCACCGACGCGTCGGGCGTGGCCTCAGGCTCGCTGGTCACCACCGTCGCGGAGAGCAAGTCCATCTCCGCCAGCATCTCGCAGGGCACCATCGCCTCCACCGCCACCGCGGTGTTCGGCCCGGGGCCGGTGTCCGCCTCTTCCTCCACGGTGGTGGCCACGCCGGCCTCGGTGGTCGCCGACGGGGTGGCGTCCGCCACCGTCACCGTCACCCTGCGCGACGCGAGCGGCAACCTCGTCCCGGGGAAGAACGTGACGCTCTCCTCGACGGGCACCCAGAACGCCTTCACCCAGCCGTCCGCGACCGACCTGCGCGGCGTGGCGGTGGGGGTGATCCGCTCCACCCGGGCGGAGTCGAAGGTGATCACCGCCACCGTGGACGGCGCCGGGCTGCTGCAGCAGCCGTCCGTCCAGTTCGTGGCGGCGTCCGCGGCGAAGCTCGCCTTCACCGTGCCGCCCGGCACCGTGGCGGCGACGGCCGCCATCACGCCCGCGGTGCAGGTGGAGATCCAGGACGCGAACGGCAACCGCGTCGCCGGCTCCAGCCTGCCGGTGACGGTGTCGTTGGCCGGAGGGACGTCCGGCGCCGTGCTGGGCGGGACGCGCACCGTGGCCGCCGCCGACGGCGTGGCGGTGTTCTCCGACCTCAGCGTGGACCGCGCCGGCACCGGGTACGCGCTGATCGCCGGCGGCCCCGGCCTGGGCACCACCACCAGCGCCGCGTTCGACGTGACGGCGGGGACGGGCGGCGGGAACCACCTCGCCTTCGTGGCGCGCCCCAGCGACACCGCCGCGGGCGCGGCCATCAGCCCCGCCGTCCAGGTGGCGCTCGAGGACTCCAGCGGCAACATCATCAGCAGCGTCACCGCCATCGTGACCGTCACGCTGGTGGGTCAGGGCGCGCTCTCCGGCACCACCTCCGTCGCCACCAGCAGCGGCATCGCCAGCTTCGGCAACCTCTCCATCGACCGCGTCCAGACCGGCGCCACGCTGGTCGCCTCCGCCACCGGCTTCAGCGGCGCCACCAGCCTGTCGTTCAACGTCAGCGCCGGCCCGGCGAGCCGGCTGGTCTTCACCGCGCAGCCCTCCAGCGCGCAGTCCGGGGCGGCCATCGCCCCGGCCATCCAGGTGGCGGTGCAGGACGCGCTCGGGAACACGCTGACCGGGGACACCCGGACCATCTCGCTCGCCATCGGCAACAACCCCGGCGGCGCCACGCTCTCCGGTGCCACCAGCGCCGCCGCGGTCGCGGGCGTGGCGACGTTGAGCAACGTCCGGCTGGACAAGGCGGGCAGCGGCTACACGCTGGTGGCTTCGGCGACCGGCGTGACCAGCGCGATGAGCGCCGGCTTCGACGTCACCCCCGGCCCGGCGTCGCGGCTTTCGTTCCTCCAGTCGCCGCCGTCCTCCGTCACCGCCGGCGCCACGTTCACGCCCACGGTCCAGGTCGCGGTCGAGGACGCGGCGGGCAACGTCGTCCCCGGCGCCACCAACGCCGTCACGGTCGCGCTCACCGGGGGCGTGCCCGGCGCGGTGCTCTCCGGCGCGCTCACCCAGGCGGCGGTGGGCGGGATCGCCACCTTCGGCGGGCTGAGCGTCGACAAGCAGGGAAACTCCTACGCCCTCTCCGCGACCGCCGCGGCGCTGAGCTCCGCCACCAGCTCCAGCTTCAGCGTGGTGGCGGGCCCACCGGCCAGGCTCGCGTTCGGCCAGCAGCCGACCGACGCGGACGACCACGTGGCGATCCGGCCGCCGGTGACCGTGGGCATCCTGGATTCGCAGGGGAACCTCACCAACTCGACCGCCACCGTCACCATGTCCCTCGCCTCCAACCCCGCGGGAGGGACGCTGCTGGGGGCGACCTCGTCGGCAGCGGTGGCCGGGGTCGCCACCTTCTCCAACCTCTCCATCGACAAGGTGGGCACCTACCAGCTGGGGGCGTCCCTGGCTGGAGTGACCGGCGCCGCCAGCACCTCCTTCTTCATTCGACTGGGCGGCATCACCGGCACCCGGTTCTTCCACCACGTCCTCCCGGATCTCAGCATCGTGGAGGTTCCGGACGACCTCAGCGCGCAGGTCATCAAGGCCTACTCCCCTGACGGCGGGGGCTTCAACGTCTTCACCGGCGTGGGCACGGACGCCGGGACGTTCTCCATCGCGGGCGTGCCCCAGGGGCCGTACTACCTGCAATTCGGCGGCGACTTCATCGACACCTCCGCGCGCAACGTCAACCTGGGCTTCTACCAGGGCGGACGTCCGGACGTGGCCATCCAGGTGCCCGGGACGCTCCAGCAGACCGTCCTTACCGGGATGGTCCCCTGGACGTTCGAGAACATCTTCATCCGGGACCAGATGCAGATGTGGTCAGAGGGGGCCAACTTCTACATCAACAACCTCGACGGCCTCTCCCAGGACGGAGGCCGCGTCCTGACGGGAGCCACGACCTTCGACCAGGTGATGGACTACGACCAATGGTTCCTCGGCATGCCGCTGATGGACGCCAGCAAGGGCGACCTGACGTACCTGAACCAACTCCAGGCGCACGATGCCGGCGCGAACTACGACGATGCCGGGTTCCTGGTGTCGGAGAACCGCCTGTGGGAGCTCGCCGCGACCTCCGGCCCCATCTCGGCGACCGTCACTCCGGGGGCGACGTCGGTGGTGTCCGCCGCCCTCGGGCCGGCGCCCCAGCGCTCGCTGCCGCTGGACTGGAAGCTCAACGACAGCACGCCACAGTCCTACGGCTCGCTCCGGACCGCGATGAATCCGAGAGCGGGGGCCCTCAGCTATACCCTCTTCATCGACGCCATCCCCACCGCGGCGTACGGCTTCTACATCAACAGCCCGGACCTGGTGATCATGGGGGTCACGGACAACGACCGCATCGACCTGCAGGACCTGCAGCTCACGCTCCAGTACGGAGACCCGTTCCCGGCGTCGTGGGCGCACTTCGCAGACGTCCAGGCGGTCACCGTCGTGCCGTACGACGTGCCGTTCCCGGACGGTGGGACCCGGACGCGGCTCGAGTCGGGGGCGCTGGACAGCATCGACCTGCTCCCCAGCCTCTCCACCGCGCCGCTGCGCCCGCAGGTGAGCCCGATCCCCGGCGGGTCGGTGGACGGGGTCCCGTTCTTCTCCGGAGGGACGATCACCGCGTCGCCCACCATCTCCTGGACTCCCCCGACCGTGGGGGCCATCACCTGGTACTCGGTGCGGATCCGCAAGCTGTTCACCAACCAGTCGCGGCAGGACATCGCCCAGTTCATGACCAACGGGACGCAGGTGAAGGTCCCGCCGGGGATCCTCACGCCGGGCTACTACTACATCCGCCTGGGCGCGGTGATGGACCCGAACCGCTCCATCCAGACCGCTCCGTACGAGCAGCACTGGCCGTTCTACCGGGCGCAGGCCCTCAGCGGCCTGCTCCAGGTGCCCTGAGCTAGGCGCTGGGCGCGGGCGGCTCCGGGTTGGCCGGGGCCGTCTCGGAGGCGGCCTCGGCGGTCTCGGCCGCCTTCGCCGGCTCCGCGGCGGCCAGCTTCTCCTGCGCCTTCGCCGCGTCCGCGGCCTCGGCGGCGATCCGCTCGTCCACGGTGCGGTCGGAGGCGGCGATCTCGTCGGCGGTGAGCTCCGTCCGCTGCGCGGTGACTCCGGACTTCTTCTCCAGGTCCTTGAGCGCCCGCCGCAGGAGGTCCTTCTCCAGCAGCGTGCGGTTGAGCCGCTTCTCCAGCGCCTTGAACTTGTCCTTGAGGAGGTCGGCCTCGCCCTTGGTCACCATGTAGACGCGGTGGTTGGTGTCGACCTTGGACTTGAGGCGCTTCACCTCGCGCTCCAGGTCCGCGGCGCGGGCGCGGTCCTTGGACGACTGGTGCTCCAGGCGCTCCATCTTCTCCTTCTCCTGGGGAGAGAGCTCGCGGATGACGCGCTGCTCGGCCACCGGGGGGGCGGCGGGGGCCGCGGCCGGGACCTCGGCGGTCGGCGTGCGGCCGGGCTTTCGGCCGCGGCCCATCTCCAGCTCGGCCTTGAGCCGGTTGATCTCGTGCTGGGCGTCGCGCAGCTCGGTGCGGGCGATCTCCAGTTGGACGGAGGCGTTGCGCTCCACCTCCTGGCGGGCCTTCACCAGGTCCTGGCCCTCCTTGTCCGCCCCTTTCTGCTCGTGGACCTTCTTCTTGAGCTGCTTCACCTGGTCGCGGAGGTCGTTGAGCTCGCCCTTGTGCTCGTCGCCTTCCTTGCGCTTCTTCTCCAGGTCCGCGTTGGCCTTGGCCAGGGCCTTGGACTCGGCGTCGAGCCTGGCCTGTAGCTCCGCCAGGGGGGCGCCGCCCCGGTTCGGGCCGAACATCAACAAGCCGAGCGTGACGGCCAGCGCAGCTGAGACGAGGACGAGGGTCATGACCACGGCGGACCTCCAGCGGAAGCCGAGCGAGGTACGCGATCCCCCGCCGGGGCGTCAAGCGCCGCGCCGCGGCCCACCGCCCGTCCGGCGAGGTGGCGTCCGGGCGTGGCTGTGGAATGGTGCGCGGGTGCTTCTCTACGTGTGGAGACTGTTGCTGGGCGCCTGGGTCGGGGCGCTCCTGTGCTTCGGCGTGGTCGTCGCCCCGGCGCTGTTCCAGGCCCTGCCGCCGGTGGAGGCGGGGACGGTGGTGCGGCAGGTCATCCCGAAGCTCGACGTGTACGGGATGGCGGCGGCGGTGGTGTTGCTGGGGCTGTGGGTGAGGGGGGCGAGGGACCGGAAGGGGTGGATCGCGCGGGGGCTGCTGGCGGCGATGGGCGCGCTGGCGGCGCTGAGCTTCCTGGTGATCACGCCGAGGATGGAGGCGCTGCGGGAGGCGGCGGGAGGGAAGATCTCGGAGCTGCCGGGGGAGGACCCGCGGAGGCAGGAGTTCGGGAGGTTGCACGGGGCGTCCAGCGCCGCGTCGGCGGCGGTGCTGGTGCTGGGGATCGCCAGCCTGGCGCTGCCGCCTCGCCCGAGGGAGCGCTCCTGAGGAGGCTCTGGCCCGAGGCGTTGGTGGTGGGCGTGGCGGCGGCCTTCGCGCTCACGTTCGCCGGCGGGTCGGTGTGGCTGGACGAGGCGTTCAGCGTGGAGGTGGCGGAGAGCGCGTGGGGGAGGTTCTGGGAGCTGCTCCGGAACGACAACGGGCCGCCGCTCTATTACGCGCTGCTCAAGGGGTGGATCGCGGTGTTCGGGGATGGGGAGCGGGCCCTGCGCGCGCTCTCGGCGGTGCTGGGGGTGGTGGCGGTGGCTCCGGCGATCGCGCTGGGGCGTGAGGTGGGTGGTGGAAGTCGGGCGAGTGGGTTGGCGGCGGGATTGCTGTTCGCGTGCAGCGCGCAGGTCGCGCTCCACGCGAGGTCGGCGAGGATGTACGCGCTGGTGGTGTTGCTGGCGGCGGTGACGACGTGGCTGTGGGCGCGGTGGCTCCGTGCCGTCGAGTGGGCGCACGCGGCAGCCGCGCACGCGCCGGGCGCGACGGGAACGAGCGCGACGGGAGCGAGCGCGACGAGCCCAGGCTCCGGGCGCCTACTCCTCACATTTGCGATCGCGACGGCGCTGGGCGCGTATACCCACTACTGGTTCGCATTCCTCACGCTCGCGCAGGTCGCCGCTGCCGCCGTGACGCTCCAGCGTAGAGCGCTCCCTCTCCTCGCCGCCGCCGTCGCCGGCTGGCTGCCGTTCCTCGCCTGGGTGCCCATTTTTACCGGCCAGCTCCAGAACGGCTCCCGCGCGTGGATTCCCCCGGTCCACCCCTGGGCGCCGCTCGAGGCGTTCGCGGGCGTGCTGGGCCTCCCCGCCACCCTCGCGCTCATCGCCCTGGTCGCCGTGCTCGCGTGGCGGCAGCGGCCGCGCCTCGACACCTCGTGGACCGCGGCGTGCGCGCTGCTCGCCGTCGCGCTGTTCGTCCCGTTCGCCCTCTCCCTCCGCCACCCCATCTTCTTCCCCATCCGCCACGCCGCCGTCGCCGTCCCCACCGTCACCGCGCTCCTGGGCGCTCTCCTCGCGCGCCTCCTCCAGCCTCGCCCGCTGGCCGCGATCCTCGCCGCCGTCGCCGCCCT
>Ga0068860_100007408_pt1 | contig 10978 bp, 11 predicted proteins | sample KBSSwiS32_FD_66597 | JGI IMG/M metagenome (GOLD analysis project Ga0068860, IMG submission 66597) | Switchgrass rhizosphere microbial communities from Kellogg Biological Station, Michigan, USA - KBS Switchgrass S3-2 | ecosystem: Host-associated > Plants > Roots > Rhizosphere > Soil ... | reverse complement strand
TGCTGGGCGGGCTTGGATTGGCGCTGATCGGCGCTCTCCGACTCCGGCGCGCTTAACCGCCGACCACTTCGACAAACGCGTGGGCAGCGTGGCTTAGCGCCCGCCGGGCCGGATAGACCAGGAGAATCTTGCGCTCGATCGCCAGTTGCTTCACCTTGATTTCCTTGACCAGCCCGTGACGGATTTCCTGCTCCACGCACATCCGGGGAAGGAACGCGACGCCTCCATTCCGCTCCACCATCTTGCGGATGGATTCGATGGTCGGCATCTCGACGTCGGTATTCAGCGGAACTTTGTGGCGCTGGAATTCCCGGATCACGTGGGCGCGGTAGGGCGATACTACGTTGTGCGCGATAAACGTCTCACCGCCCAGCTCTTTGATAGCGACCTGATCGCGCTTGGCCAACCGGTGCTTCGGCGACACGATAAATGACAGATGATCGGAATAGATCACGCGTGAAATTATGCGCTCGTCTTCCGGATCGTAAGTCAGCAGCCCCAGTTCCAGTTCGCCATCCACCAACTGCGAAGGGATCTTGCTCGACTGGCTGCGGCGGACCTGCACCTTGATTTTTGGATACAGGGCGCGATAGCGCTCGATGTGATCCAGCAAGTAAAGAGTGGACGATTCATTGGCGCCTATGGTCAGCCGGCCCGAGGACTTGTCGCGCAGCTCCGCCATCGCGTTCTCCAGATCGCCTTGGAGATTCTCGAAGCGGCGGGCGTAATCCAAAACGATTTGACCGGCATCGGTCAACAGCAGGTCCTTTGCGGAGCGATCGATGAGCTTCTCACCCATCTCGGCTTCAAGCCGTTGAATCGCAAGGGATACAGCAGGTTGGGTACGGAGAAGCTTCTCGGCGGCTCGGGAAAAACTGCGTTCCGCAGCTACGGTCAGGAACACGCGCAGCGGGTGCATATCCATAAGGGAACATTATACAACATCAGAATATTATTGATTTGCCAAATCCGTAGCGCCGCGCTAATAATTACAGTACGGAGGCTTTACCATGGCCGATCGGGTCTACATCTTCGACACCACGTTGCGTGACGGGGAGCAATCACCGGGCTGTAGCATGACCGTTGCGGAGAAGCTCCGCATGGCGGCGAAGCTGGTGGAACTGGGCGTGGACATCCTGGAAGCGGGATTCCCGATAGCCTCACAAGGCGACGCCGAGGCGGTGGACGCAGTGGCGCGCGAGTTCCCTTGGGTGAGCGTGGCGGCACTGGCGCGCTCGAATCGCGGGGACATTCTGGCTGCGGCGAATTCGCTCAAGAACGCTAGACGCCCGCGCATTCATACTTTTATTGCCACCAGCGATATTCATCTCAAGCACAAGTTGAAGAAGACCCGGCAGCAGGTTCTGGACGAAGCCGTAGCGGCGGTACGCCTGGCCCGCGAGTTCTGCGATGACGTCGAGTTTTCGGCGGAAGATGCCACGCGGACCGATCCAGACTATCTGGAACAAATTTCGCGGGCGGTGGTAGCGGCCGGCGCGCGCACTGTGAACTTGCCGGACACGGTAGGCTTTTCCGTTCCCGAGGAATATCGTGCGTTGATCGCGCGCATCGTGAAGGCGTTGGGCGATTCGGCGGTCGTTAGCGTGCATTGCCACGATGACCTGGGCCTGGCTGTTGCAAATTCATTGGCGGCGATCCAGGGCGGAGCGCGCCAGATTGAGTGCACCATCAACGGTATCGGCGAGCGTGCTGGAAATGCAGCGCTGGAGGAAGTCGTGATGGCGCTCAACACCCGGCGCGATCAGCTTCCTTTCGAAACCCGCATCGTGACCGAGCATCTGTATCCGTGCAGCCAGCTTCTCACGTCCTTGATCACGTTTGGGCCGCAGCCGAATAAGGCAATTGTCGGCGAGAACGCGTTCGCGCACGAAGCCGGCATCCATCAGGACGGATTCCTGAAGGAGCGTACCACGTACGAAATCATGGACCCGAAGTCGGTGGGCGTGCCCGAGTCGAAACTGGTTCTGGGAAAGCATAGCGGCCGCCATGCACTGGCCAAACGGTGCGAAGATCTGGGATCTCCGCTGACCCGCGAGCAGCTGGATACGATGTACACTCGCTTTACGGAACTGGCCGACCGCAAAAAGGGCCTTCGCAACGATGAAATCCTCGCATTGGCGCGTGAGGTAGTCGAGGACACGAAACATACCGGCGCCACAGCGCGCTAAATTCGATTTTCAAACATGAATCTTAAAATTTTGATTTTGCCCGGTGACGGGATCGGCACCGAAGTTACGGGTGCGGCAGTAGACGTTCTGAAGGCCGTCGCGAAGAAGTACGGCCATACACTGGAGTTGTCAGAGGGCCTGCTTGGGGGTGTAGCCATCCACAAGACCGGAACTCCATTCCCCAAGGAAACCGAAGCGCTGTGCCAGAAGGCCGACGCGACGCTGATGGGCGCCGTAGGATTGCCGGAATTCGACAACGCTACGCCCAGCCAGCGTCCTGAAGCTGGCCTCCTGGGAATACGCCGCGTGCTGAACGTGTTCGCCAATCTTCGCCCGGTGCGGACGTGGCCGTCTTTGGTGGAATCTTCGCCGCTTAAGAATCATGTGGTCGAAGGCACCGATATGATCATCGTCCGCGAACTGACCGGCGGTCTGTATTACGGCCAGCCACGCGGCATCGACAACGATCACGGCTTCAACACTATGGCGTATACGCGCAAGGAAGTGGAGCGCGTGACGCACGCAGCGTTCAAGCTTGCAGGGAACCGGCGCAAGAAGGTTTGCAGCGTGGATAAATCCAACGTGCTGGAGGTTTCGCAGTTCTGGCGCAAAGTGGTGATCGATATCGCCCGCCAGTATCCCGATATTCAGCTTGAGCACATGTTCGTCGATAACGCCGCCATGCAGATGGTGCTCAATCCCCGGCAATTCGACGTAATGCTGACCGAAAACACCTTCGGCGATATCCTGAGTGATGTAGGGGGAATTCTGGCGGGGTCGATCGGTATGCTGCCGTCGGCTTCGCTGGGAGAGACCAAAGGGCTGTATGAGCCGGTACACGGATCGGCACCGGATATCGCGGGTCAGAATAAGGCGAATCCGCTGGGCGCGATCGGCAGCGTGGCCGCGATGCTCGAATATACCTTCGGGTTGGTGAAGGAAGCGGCTGCTGTGAATGCCGCTATCGGTAAGATTCTGGAATCAGGCCGAGTCACGGCTGACCTGCGTCCCAAGGGTAAGCCTGCGACGACTACGGAAGTTGGCCAGGCAGTGAGCGAGAGTCTATGAAACCAAGAACGATCGTAGAAAAAATCTGGGACAGCCATGTTGTCGCTGAAAAGCCCGGAGCGCCGGCGCTGCTCTACGTCGATCTGCATCTGGCACACGAGGTCACGTCACCGCAGGCGTTCTCAACGCTACGCGAGCGCGGTCTGAAGGTTCGCAGGCCGGATCTGACTATCGCCACCATGGATCACAGCACGCCTACCACCTCGCGCGATCTGCCCATGCTGGATACCGTCGGCAAGGCGCAGCTGGATCAGATGACCAAGAACTGCAAAGATTTCGGCATCCGCTTGTACGATCTGAAGACCACCAAGCAGGGTATCGTGCACGTGATCGGTCCGGAGCAGGGGCTGACGCAGCCTGGCATGACCATCGTCTGCGGCGACAGCCACACGGCGACGCACGGAGCGTTCGGTGCGCTGGCGTTCGGCATCGGAACCAGCCAGGTGGGTCATGTACTCGCCACGCAGTGCCTGTTACAGACTCCGTCGAAGACTTACGCGATTCGCGTGGATGGTACGCTGCGGCCGGGTGTTTCGGCGAAGGACATTATTCTGGCGGTGATCGCGCGCATCGGCATCGGCGGCGGAACGGGTTGCGTGTTCGAATATCTGGGTTCTACCATTCGCTCACTTTCGATGGAAGAGCGCATGACCATCTGTAATATGTCGATTGAAGGCGGCGCGCGGGCTGGCTTGGTCGCACCGGATGACACAACGTATCAGTACATCGCGGGCAGGGAGTTCGCGCCTAAGGGTGCAGATTGGGATGCGGCTCTCACTCGCTGGCGGCAGCTTCCGACGGATCACGACGCCGAATATGCACATGCGCTGACGCTCGACGCCAACGAACTCGAACCGATGGTGACATTCGGAACGAACCCCGGCATGGGGATCGCGATCTCGGATAACATTCCCGATCCGGCGTCGGTGTCCGATCCAATCGAGAAATCGGATCTGGTGAAGGCTTTGAAGTACATGGATCTGCAACCGGGCAAGCCGCTCAAAGGGCACCCCATCGATGTGGTGTTCGTGGGCAGCTGCACCAATTCGCGCATTTCAGATTTGCGCGCGGCGGCCAGCATCATCAAGGGCCGCAAGGTAAGTCCCAAGGTCCGCATGCTGGTGGTTCCCGGTTCGATGCAGGTCAAGAAACAGGCTGAGGCCGAGGGTCTGGACAAAATCTTCCGCGACGCCGGAGCCGATTTCCGCGAGGCGGGCTGCTCCATGTGCCTGGCCATGAATGGCGACCAGCTGGAGCCGGGCGAGTATAGCGTCTCGACCAGCAATCGCAATTTTGAAGGTCGTCAAGGCAAGGGCGGACGGACGTTCCTGGCAAGCCCGTTGACGGCGGCTGCGTCGGCCATCATGGGCGTCGTAACAGACGTGAGGACGTTGTTATAGGAGAATGTCGTGAAATTTGAAAAGATCGAAAGCAAGATCGCTGTACTTCCTATTGACAACGTCGACACCGATCAGATTATTCCAGCGCGCTATCTCAAGTCGATCTCGAAGGACGGATTGGGCGAGGGGCTGTTTCGCGACTGGCGCTTGAATGCCGACGGAAGTCCCAAGCCGGAATTCGTGCTGAACATGCCCGAGGCCAAGGGTGTCGAGATCCTGGTGACCGGCGATAACTTCGGCTGCGGCAGCTCGCGCGAGCATGCTCCCTGGGCGCTGGTGCAGAACGGAATTCGCGCCGTGATCAGCACGTCCTTTGCGGATATCTTCAAGGGCAATGCGCTCAAGAACCAGTTGCTGCCCGTGGTGGTTCCCGCGGACGCACATGCCGAGCTATTGAAGTCGCCATGGGCTGTGGTGAAGATCGACGTGGTTGCGCAAAGAGTCACGCTACCCAGCGGACGCACGGTCGAATTTCCCATTGATGCGTTCTCGAAGACGTGTCTCGTCGAAGGCGTCGATGAACTGGGATACATGCTGCAACAGGACGCGGCCATCGCAGCGTTCGAAGCCAAGCGAGTTGGTTCCGTTAACACACTCCTGTAGCGTGCGGTAACATCGCAGGAGCCCGGGAGGGGCAATCATAATGCGAATGTTACTGAGAGCTGTGATTCCGACTGAGTCCGCGAACGCCGCAGTGCGGAAGGGGACACTGGAATCCACATTGAAGAAGATCCTGGCCGATCTCAAGCCGGAGGCAGCCTATTTCGTGGCTACTGATAGCGGCGAGCGATGCGCGGTGGTCGTCTTCGATATGAAGGAATCGTCCGAGCTGCCGAAGGTCGCAGAGCCGTGGTTCTTAGCGTTCAATGCACAAGTTACGGTGAGGCCGACGATGACTCCTCAGGATCTTGAGGCCGCCAAACCGGGGTTCGAAAAAGCGATCAAAGAATTCGGCGGGTAATCTGGTCGGGATTCTCGTATACGGCGACAATCATTTCATCGTGCGTGGTCCCTTGCCCGACCGGGAGGATGCGCTCGCTCTGGTTCAACAATGGTCGGTTATAGAGATCGGCGCGGTGCCGTCACCTGCGCTAGATGGATGGTGCATCGTCACCCGGGAGTTCCGCGAGAACCTGGAATGGGCCGTGGTCGTACCGGGAGATGGTGAGACTTCGCCCGCGGTGGCGAAGTTGCTGGAGGAGCTGTCTTCGCGTGGAATTGTCATTCATGACGCCCGCAAACCATAAGTTATACAATATGGTTTGGACGTCTCAGCCCTCTACGCTGCCGGAATAACGCGTGCTTTGGTGCACTCTACCGCCCAGCGATTCGCTCGCGTCAGAGTCGCCGAGATGCAGCTTTATCAGGCCTCCCAGGTGAAATCGGGCCGCGACAGGCGTGATCTATACGGGGCACTGGCTCCCGCGATCGATGCTGCCCGGGGAGCCTTCCGTGAACGCTTCCTGTTACCCTTAAAAGGGATCCCTGATTACCTTCACCAGGAGTTAGTGAAGACGCTAGCGAAAGAAGATGCTGTACTGCTCGGTCCTTCGTATCCCGGCCCTTTGGCGTAACGCGGTTTCTGCCGTGGCGGTTGCTGCAATAGGCGCAGCCGCGCTCGCTCTGCACGCCGCTTCCGATCCTCTTATCGACCTGAAGACGGGGGCCGACGCGTTCGACGCGGGACGGTATCCTGCAGCCAGCTCCGCACTTAAGGGACTACCGCAGCGTCTCCCCAAGCTCGCCGACTACGCCGCGTGGTTCCTGGCTTCCGCGCAATCCGCGTCGAAGGACTATGCGGCGGTCCCTGGGACCCTCGATACCGTTTTCAAGCAGTCTCCGCCGTCGCCACTGGTGGCTCGCGCGGCGCTGCTCGCAGCCGGCGCGTACACCCAGAACGACGTTCCGGCGTCTGCGTTGGAACTGTTGCGCAAATACTATTCGGTGCTCTCCCAGCCCAAGGGCGATCTGGCGATGGCTGTGGCCTTTGCCGGTACGGGCGACGATGTAAGCGCCGCCATCTACCACCAGCGCGTCTACTTTGGATTTCCCCTGACCGCCGAAGCAGCTCAGTCCGGAATAGAGATCGTCAGACTCCAAACTCAACTGGGCGATAAGTATCCGCCGGCCCTGCCGGCGGCGATGCTGGGGCGGGCGCTCAAGATATTGGATGCCGGGCAGGCAGCTCGTGCGAAGAAGGAATTAGAGGCGTTGGTGCCTCAGCTCGGCGGCCCGGATCGCGATCTGGCGCGGGTCCGAATTGGCGTGGCGCAATATACTGCCAAAGAGAACGCCGTTGCGTATCGCTATCTTTCGACGCTGGAAGTGGCTTCTCCGGAAGCCGATGCCGAGCGTCTGTACTATCTGACGCAGAGCGCCCGGCGGCTCAACAATCTGGATGAAATGGATTCGTTGACGGCCCGGCTTGGCCGGCTGCATCCGAATTCGCCATGGCGGCTGAAGGCTGTGACAGCGGTTGCCGACCGGTATCTGACCGAGAACAAGGCCGATGAGTATGAGCCTTTGTATCGCGCGTGTTTCGAATCTTTCCCGCAGGATAAGCAGGCAGCCGGGTGCCATTGGAAAGTCGCGTGGGTGCATTACCTGCGGCGGTCTTCGGATGCGGCGGATCTGCTGCGCGCGCATTTGCGATTGTTCCCAGCGTCGGATAATGCGTCCGCCGCCCTCTACTTTCTAGGACGCCTGGCTGAGCAAAATCGCGACCGAGCCGCTGCAAGGGCTTACTACGAAGAAATTGCTCGCGAATATCCGAATCAGTATTACGCGATGCTCGCGCGGGACCGGATGACGCCGCTGGCCGGAGTGACACCGGCGCCTGCCGCGGCTGAGTTTTTACGCGCGGTCAACTTTCCCCAGCGCGCGCGAACCACAGTGTTTGACGCCAGCCCAGCATCACTGGCTCGCATCGAAAGAGCCAAATTACTGGTGCTCGCTGGTTTGAAAGATTGGGCCGAAATCGAGCTGCGCTACGGCGCGCAAAATGGGGATCAGCCCCATCTGCTCGCAATGCAACTGGGTGCGCTGATCGGTGACGGCAAGCCGCAGCAGGCCATCAAGTACATCAAGAGCTACGCCGGAAACTATCTATTCCTTCCCATCGAATCAGCGCCCTTGGATTTCTGGAGGCTGGCGTTTCCGCTGCCCTATCGCACAGATCTGGAGCGCTTCTCTCGACAGAACAAGCTCGATCCGTTTTTGATGGCGGCGCTGATCCGGCAGGAATCGGAATTCGACGCTGGTGTAACGTCGCCCGCCAATGCGCGCGGACTGACCCAGATCGAACCGTCCACTGGCCGCGAGTTAAGCCGCAAGCTGAAGATTCCTGCGTACACAACCGCCAAGCTTTTCCAGCCGACGCTGAATCTTCAGTTCGGGACTTACTATCTGCGCGTGGTGACGGACCAGTTGGGCGGACATACCGAAGCGGCTCTGGCCGCATATAACGCTGGTATGTCGCGCGCGAAATCCTGGCTGACATGGGGCGATTTTAAAGAGCCTGCTGAATTCGTTGAGACGGTTCCGTTTACCCAAACGCGTGGATACATTCAAGCTGTGCTCCGCAACGCCGACGCCTACCGCCGCATTTACGGTCCTCAAGCACAGTGAGCCGGTTCCAAGCTGAGCGGACTTTAGGCATCAATGAGAGTGTCATCCGTGAGATGACTCGCTTGGCCTTGAAGCACAAGGCCGTCAATCTGGCGCAAGGATTTCCCGATTTCCCCGCGCCCCAAGTTCTGAAGGATGCCGCCCGGAAGGCCATCGCCGACGACGTGAATCAGTACGCGATCACCTGGGGCGCGAAGCGTTTTCGCGACGCCATCGCGGCGAAATATCGGCGACTTTACGGCCTGGAAATCGATTCTGAACGCGAAATTACGGTATGCTGCGGATCGACCGAGGGCATGATTGCGTCGCTGCTGGCCGTATCGAATCCAGGCGACGAAGTCGTTATCTTTGAGCCGTTTTACGAGAATTTCGGACCTGATACTTTACTGTGCTCGGCAAACCGTAAATTCGTAAAACTTCGTCCTCCGGACTGGAGCTTCGATCGGGACGAGCTTCGCCGCGCGTTCTCCTCGCGGACCAAGGCGATCATCATTAATTCTCCAGGCAACCCGACCGGGCAAGTGTTTGATCGAACGCAGCTCCAAACGATTGCCGATCTCTGCCAGGAATTCGATGCTCTGGCGATCACCGACGAAATCTACGAGCATATTATCTACGACGGTGCGCAGCACATCCCGATGATGACGATCCCCGGCATGCGAGAGCGGACGATCCTGATCAACAGCATGAGCAAGACGTACTCAGTTACCGGCTGGCGCGTGGGCTGGGTGCTGGCGAATCCTGAGATGACGGAATCCGTTCGTAAGGTCCACGATTTTCTGACGGTCGGCGCGGCTGCTCCGCTGCAGGAGGCCGGCGTGGTGGCGCTCAATATGCCGGATAGCTACTACACGGAGCTCGCGCAGCACTATGCCGAGCGGCGTGACTGGATGCTCCAAATGTTGGAACGCGCGGGTTTTCTTTGCACCCGTCCGCGGGGTGCGTATTACGTGATGGCGGACTTTTCCAAGGTGAGCAAGGATGACGACGTGACCTTCGCGCGTCATCTGATCGAAACAATTGGTATCGCGGCGGTGCCGGGGTCCAGCTTTTTTTCGGATCCGAAGGACGGATCGGGCTGGATACGCTTTTGCTTTCCGAAAAAGTATGACACCCTGAAGGAGGCTGAAGAACGTCTTAGAAAGTTGGCCTAAATGTTCTTGCTACCTGAAACGGTTGCCCGTCAGGATGGAACCGGCTCAGTCCTGGAAGTTGACTCCGAGTTTGAATCCAGAATCGTCCGCCTGACGTTGGGAATCACCCGGATTATCGCGCAAGAAAACCTGGATGTTTCCGTGTGGGGTTCGGAAGATAGAGAGCACTGGCAGCTTCTGCTTACGTTCCCGCAAAAGTTCTATTGCGGAACCTACGCTACAGTCCTTAACCTGATCCGCCATCCGAATGTGAGATATCTTCGCGCCGCGTGGAGAATGGGACGCTTGATCCAAGACGAGCGCGCTCCGCTCTTCGAGTTTTACCTATTGGCGGGTGAGTTGCGCGAGGTTGCGGCGAATGCTGGGTGATAGCGGACCGTCAGGACGAATTTCCAACACATCTTCGAGCTCACGAATGGCGGCGGCACGATTCCCGCGGCGAACATAAATCTCGGCTAGAAAAATCTGCGGTTGAGAAAACTGCGCGCGATCCAGGCGCTTGGCTGCGAGCAAATACGGCTCGGCTTCATCCAGGCGGTCGAGCTTAAAGTAATTCATGCCGAGTTGGGAATTGGCCAGCGCATCCTCGGGCCGATCGCGCACGGCGCGCTGATTGAACGGCAACGCATCCGTGGCTGAGCCTGTTTTCAGCAAGGCGCCGCCCAGGTTCACCAAAGGCTCGAACGCATTCGGGTCGGCCTCCAGGGAATGGCGGAAGAAAGTTTGGGCGCGGCTGTCGTCGCCGTTTTGAAATGCGATGACGCCGAGAGCGTTCCAGGCGGCCGAGTATTCGGGCGCGATCGACACAGCCTCCTCCAGACTGCGGACCGCGCCCTCCGGATCGCGTCCAGCCAGGCGCCGTTGCGCGTCGGCGTATTTGCTGGCTGCCTGTCGCGGAATCGAGGCCTGGCGGACCGATACTGTTCCAGCTGCGGGATAGACCGCCGCCTCGACCGAGTAAGGGACCACGGTGCGCACTACTCCGGAATCGCCAGCGACAGCGGAGCTGATCACTACCGTACGGCGGACCTCGCCCATACCGTCTCGAAGCACGGCCACAGTGTAGTTCCCAGGCGCGAGGTTGCGGAAATGAAAATCGCCGTGATGATCCACATCCACTGACTCGGCGTAGGGGCGTTCGACGCTAAACAGCGTTACTCGGAGGGAGCGAGCTGGAACGTCGCCATCAACGTGCCCGTCGAGTTGCAGGCTCGTATTGCTGGCGATAAGGGCGACGGCTGAGAGTAGCGTAATGGCCAGCGGGCGAAACACCACATCAGGCTACATCTTTTTCCAGTGATTTCAAGTACCGGTACACCTGGGACAAAGGCAGTCCAATGACGTTGAAGTAGCAGCCCTCCACGCGTTCGATGAACTTGGAGGCCAGGCCTTGAATGGCATAGGCGCCGGCTTTGTCCATGGGCTCGCCTGTGGCAACGTAGGCATCGATTTCCGCGTCCGTCAGTGGTGTAAATCGCACCAAAGTGGCGCTGGTGTCCACTTCGACGCCTCGGGGATGACGCAGGCAGATGCCTGTGAT
>Ga0068860_100007403_pt1 | contig 10982 bp, 11 predicted proteins | sample KBSSwiS32_FD_66597 | JGI IMG/M metagenome (GOLD analysis project Ga0068860, IMG submission 66597) | Switchgrass rhizosphere microbial communities from Kellogg Biological Station, Michigan, USA - KBS Switchgrass S3-2 | ecosystem: Host-associated > Plants > Roots > Rhizosphere > Soil ... | reverse complement strand
ACTGGATATCGTAAAGGTTTTAAAAAAATCAGTTTCTCTTTTTGACGGGGGCTTCACATTTGGCGGCCTTACCGGCAGCGGCATTGGTTTCGTGGTACGGGATGCACATGGGATAAGGCCCTGCTACTATTATACCAGTGACGAGGTTATTGTTGCCGCCAGCGAACGGGCTGCAATTCGAACAGCTTTTAACATAGGCGAAAATGAAGTGAAGGAACTCATGCCCGGCACAGCCCTGCTTGCCTGGCCCGATGGAAGTTTTTCTATCGAGCAAATACTTGAGCCAAAAGAAAGAAAAGCATGCAGCTTCGAAAGGATATATTTTTCAAGGGGAAGTGATGAAAAAATTTACCGCGAAAGAATTGCTTTAGGCTACCACCTTAGCGAAGCTGTTCTTAAAGCAATCAATTATGATCTCAAAAACACCATCTTTTCTTTTATTCCCAACACCGCCGAAATCGCCTTTTATGGCCTCCTGAAGGGCGCAGAAGATTATTTAAATAAAACAAAGGTTGAAAGAATATTAAGCTGGGGCAAAGACTTTGATGAGGAGAAACTAACGGCAATGGTTAATCGCAAAGTGCGGATAGAAAAAATAGCCATTAAAGATGTTAAGCTTCGAACTTTTATTACAGCAGATACCAGCCGGAATGAAATGGTGCAGCACGTTTATGATATAACCTATGGCACCGTGAGAAAACATGAAGATACACTGGTAGTTATTGATGATTCCATTGTAAGAGGCACCACTTTGCGGGAAAGTATTATTCGAATGCTTTCAAGGCTTGAGCCCAAAAGAATTATTGTAGTCTCCAGTGCGCCCCAGATAAGATATCCGGACTGCTATGGTATTGACATGAGCAAATTGGGCGAATTTGTTGCCTTTAAAGCTGCCATGGAATTAATAAAAGAAAGAGGCATGGAACATTTGCTCCAGGAACTCGTTGAAAAATGCAGCGAACTTAAAAGAAATAATCACCTCAACTGTGAAAATGTTGTAAAGCAGATTTATAAACCTTTTACAGTTGGAGAAATTTCAAAAAAAATTGCCCAGTTAATAACTCCGGAGGAGATTACAGTTCCTGTAGATGTTATATATCAAACAATAGAAGACCTGCATGAAAGCTGCCCCACCAATCTTGGCGATTGGTATTTTACAGGGAACTATCCCACGCCCGGAGGCAACCGGGTTGTAAATAAGGCTTTCCTTAATTTTATGCAGGGAAAGAATGTAAGAGGATACGAATTAGCTTAAATCGGGAAATGACTTATTAACATTCGGTCATCCAATCATACAACAATTTATAATTTCATCAATTTATCACAACAACAATGAAAACCCTCCTTCTGATTCGTCACGCCAAAAGTAGCTGGGATGATTCTCAGCTTTCAGATTTTGAACGGCCATTGAATGAGCGAGGTAAGAAAGATGCCCCGGTTATGGCTAAGAGAATCAGGGAAGAAAAGATAAAAATTGATTGCTTTATATCAAGCCCGGCAAAACGGGCAAAAAAAACCGCTTCGTTTTTTATGGATGAATACGGTGTTAAGGAGAAAGATCTGGTACTACTGCCCTCCCTGTATGAAGCTTCCGTAAACAATTTTTATGATGCGGTTGAAAATATTAATGATACAAATAATGTGGTTGCTCTATTTTCCCACAACCCCGGAATAACTGATTTTGTAAATACCCTGACTGAAAAACATATAGATAATATGCCCACTTGTAGCGTATTTGCCTTAAAAATCAAAACAAAGAAATGGCAAGATTTCAAAAAAGCTGAAAAAACATTTCTTCTTTTTGATTACCCGAAAAATGCATGACTTATGATACAGCACTAACAGCGTTTATCCGTACCGTTATATTGACATTAAATTTTTAAAACTTCAGCGTAGCCCGCTATAATTGATTCCAAAAAAGATTGGGGTGGCAACAAGTCCCGATGTGCCTTTGCATTTTAAGCTGAAGAAACATTTCTTGTTTTTGATACAAGAAAAAAATGAATGTATTAACAGCGTTTACCCTTACCGTTATATTGACATTAAATTTTTAAAACTCCCAACCCACTATAGTTGATTGCAAAAAAAATATTGGTGACAATACCAGATGTGCTTTTGTATTTTGAGTCAGGTAGTTTATTGGCGTGCATAATTGCCTGGTTTAAGGGACAGCACAAACTCTTCTATCACTTTTTTATAATCATCAAAATCAGTTGGTGGCTTAACAAAAGGAAATGAAGATGCCTGCTGAATGGCTGTTTCCAGCGAAAAATTATTTTGCTCAACTGAATAAAAATATTTCTTCTCCATGAGATATTTAGAAAGATATTCCTGCTCTGTTTGACCGGGAGTTGGCACCAGTATGGCACTTTTACCCACCTTTACAAGGTCCATAATTGTAGAGTAGCCGCTTCTGCTTATTATGAATTCCGACTGTTGGAATGCAATATTTAATTTTTCTGCAGGAAGATGATTTACAATCTCTATTGATTTCATATCAGCCGGCAGATTTATATTCTCGCCAGGTAACCCTCTCACAAGCAAAACTTTTTTTTTAAAAATTTTTAGCTGTAGAAGAATCATTTTTTCAAAAATACTTCGCTGGGGTTCAGGACCTGAAAGCGAGATTAATATGTTATATGTCGGGTGCACCGCTTTGATCTTTTCAAACCTTGATAAAGGGCCTGTATACAAAACATTAGATGGCATATTTGCCTGGTGTGATAGCTCTCCGGCAAGTCCGCTATCTTTAAAGTCCGGCACCCAGCAACTATCGTATTTTTTTATAAAATGATAATGTATTTTTTGCGCTATTTTTTCAGAAAAAGTGTTCCCGGTTTTAATGCGAAGCTGGTGCGTTATATAAACACAGTGAATTTTTTTATTATACAAGCCAAAACGATTGTCTGAAATGACTGCATCCAGCTGGTATTCATTTACAATTTTCTTTAACCATGCCTTTTCCTTCCAAACAGAAAAAATAATTTTTGGGAACTGCAGTAATAATTTAAATGGCAACCATTTTTTGTTTCGGCTATATTGAACGTTATAGCCCGTAATTCGTAAAAATACTGTGGTTGGAAATTCTTTTTTTAAAATAAAAAAGGAGGCCTTATCAGCTGCTATAATCACTTCACATTTTTGTCTAATCAATTCGTTTATAATTGGTATACAGCGTGTTGCGTGGCCTAATCCCCAGTCTAAAGGAGCCAGAAGTACCCTGGGTTCGGATACCTCAATGTTAAAATTTTTATCATTTACCAAAAGATTGCAATAAATATTTGTGAAAATAGTTTAATTTAGGAATCATATTTTATGAAAAATGTAAAAAACCTACTTCTGTTTTTGACGATTGCGATTGCTATGTTTACAACCAGCTGTAACTCTTCGAAAAAAAGTAACTGTGGCTGTCCCAATAAAAAAGGCATGGTAGGGTATTAGACTATAAAAAACCAAAATCAAAAAATGAACAAATTCAACCGGGATCTTTTGGTATTGTTCAAAGAAGAATTAATGAATCCACAGGCAATAGAGCATGAAGTTGAAATGCTTCATGAGTTGTTATATTCTGTTGAAAGAATGGACAATTTAATTGTAGCACACGAAGTGATTAATGTGAACAAATACAAAGTTATTTCTGATAAGAACATTATAAGGATGACGTTGCGTCACAATGAATTGAAGCCTTTTATTTTCCTGAATAATAAAAACTAGAGCAGGTCCTGCTTTAGTTTATCACCCAGGTTTCTCTTCCTTTTAGTAATTTATCCAAATCGCCTTTTCCTTTTGTTGCAATTGCTTCCTCAATTTGCAAAGCCATTACATCTTCATAGCAGGCTCTTTCTTCCTGGTAGAAAACTCCAAACGGTCTCGGTAGATGTCCTTCTTTAAAGGGGTTATCAAATAGTCTCGTGAGCACCTGCGCCTTATAAAAATCTTTCTCGTCGTGTATCCATAAATCATTTAAACTTATTCCCTGCTTTAAGTCGACCATAACAGGTCGAAATCCGTCAAGCCTGATTCCTTTATCCTTCGCTGCACCAAATACAAGCGGCTGGCCATGTTCCAGGAATAGTGCTTCTTCAGGTTTTGATTTTTTCTCCGTAAAAACTTCAAAGGCACCGTCATTAAAAATATTGCAGTTCTGGTAAATTTCAAGGAAAGAAGATCCTTTGTGCGCCTGGGCCCTTAAAATCATTGCCTGCAAATGTTTTGGATCTCTGTCCATACTTCTTGCTACAAAAGAAGCATCTGCACCCAGCGCCAGCGCTGCCGGATTAAAGGGATGATCAATACTTCCCATTGGTGTGCTCTTGGTAATAGTATGCTGTTGGCTTGTGGGGGAATACTGGCCTTTTGTTAATCCATAGATCTCATTATTGAAAAGTAAAAGATTTACGTCAAAATTCCTCCTCAATAAGTGGATGGTGTGATTACCACCAATACTCAGGCAGTCCCCATCACCTGTTACGATCCAGACATTTAATCCCGGCCTGCTCGCCTTTAATCCACTGGCAATTGCGGTTGCCCTGCCATGAATACTATGCATTCCATATGTATTCATATAATACGGAAAACGGCTGCTGCAGCCAATTCCGGATATAATAACCATATTCTCCCTGGGAATGCCCAGTCCAGGCATTATTTTCTGAACCTGTGCAAGTATGGAATAATCACCACATCCGGGGCACCAGCGTACTTCCTGGTCTGTGGCAAAATCTTTAGCGGTTAATGTTCCCGGGGTAACGGTTGTTTCACTCATCTTAAAAAAATTATGCCTCAAAGTTACAACATCATACGCTAAACCCCATAGGTTTTGGAAACCTGGGATTTATCGTCACCTCATAGGAACTTCCCTCTAAAACTCATAACCTGTAGTACAATTTTAAACGAATTACCAACTCTATAAAAATTGCTCTTTTATGCTGACTGTAATACCCCCCAATATTCTGCAGCTAGACGGGTATATGGTATTACAATAGTACCTCCAACAATATTGGCTACTGCAAAAATTTCATACACCTGCTCTGTAGTAACTCCAAGTTCATGAGATTTACCGGGGTGATATTTGATACAATCATCGCATCTTAAAACCATGCTTGCAACCAGTCCCAGCATTTCTTTCGTTTTCTTATCAAGAGCTCCTTCATCATAAGTATGGGTCTCGAGGTTCCACAATCGCTTCATTACGAGATTATTTACTCAGGATTACTTCATTCATCCTTTCGCGGTACTCATTAAATTCATTTACTAATGTTGGCATACTTATCGTTTTAAATGAGAAATATATTTCAAAGTTATAGGCATTCATTTCATACAAAATCAATTTATTAATTTTACCGCCTAATATTATTTTATGAATGAAATAGGGTACGATTTCGGCATGATTGGTCTTGGTGTGATGGGAAGTAATCTTATGCTCAACATGGCAGACCATGGTTTCGCAGTAATTGGCTATGATACAAATCCGCAGAAAACAAGCCTTTTCGAAGCATCTGCATCAAAAAATACCATTGTAAAAGGAGTTAATACGCTCTCCGAAATGATTGATACCTTAAAAGTACCGCGTAAAATTATGATGCTGGTTCCTGCAGGAAATCCCGTTGACAGCGTAATTGCTGATCTCTCCAGGTTGTTGCAGAAGGGAGATATTATTATTGATGGCGGTAACTCTCATTATATTGATACTTTAAGAAGAATAAGTCAACTAAAAGATAAGGGTTTTCATTTTATGGGCATTGGTATTTCCGGTGGTGAAGAGGGAGCCCGCCAGGGTCCCAGTATTATGCCTGGGGGCGATGAGGAGGCTTACAGAGAAGTAGAGCCCATACTAAAAGCCGTTGCAGCGAAGGTAGATAATGAGCCCTGCGTTGGTTACCTGGGGCACGCCGCTGCAGGACATTATGTGAAAATGGTTCATAACGGTATAGAGTATGCGATAATGCAACTCATCAGTGAATGCTACGATCTTATGCGCAATGGCATCGGGCTTTCCAATGATGAAATTCACGAGGTATTTAATGCCTGGGATAACGGAGACATGAAATCTTTTTTGCTTGAAATCTCAGCCGCCATTTTTGAAAAGAAGGATGAAAAATCACCGGAAAATTATTTGGTGGACATGGTCCTGGATAAGGCGGGTGCCAAGGGCACCGGAAAATGGACCTCCCAGGAAGGCCTCGATCTGCCAATGCCGATACCTACAATAGACGCAGCCGTTGTAATGCGAAACCTGTCATCACTCATTGATGAAAGAAGACAAGCCGATTCCCTTTATCAAACCCAATTGCAAAAAATTCATATGGCCAAGGAAGAGTTTGTAGATCTCTTACACGACGCCTTCTACTTTGCAACAATTATAAGCTATGCACAAGGACTGGCAATGCTTACCACTGCATCAATGGAACTGAAAATGGACATCCCGCTGCCGGCGGTAATTAACGTATGGCGGGGAGGATGTATCATTCGTTCTGCGTTGCTCGATTACTTCAAAAAAGCATATGAAAATGCCGGACTGAAAAACCTGTTACTTGATAAAACCATTGCGTCGCTTCTAAAACAAAAAGAGCAAAGCGCCCAAAAAATCATATCTCTTGCTGCATTGCATAATTATCCTGCTGCTGGCTTTATGTCAGCACTTAATTATTATAACGCTTATCGCAGAAAGCTGTTACCTACAAATTTAATACAGGCTCAACGCGATTTCTTCGGCGCCCATACCTACGAGAGAATTGATACAGATGGAATTTTCCATACGGAATGGGAAACGGCACCTGAAACTGTCTCCACTAAAATGTAAATTAAAATAGAACCGTTCATGTTAGATTATAAAAAAATATCGCCAATGCTTGTTTTTATTTTCGGGGGCAGCGGAGATTTGAATTTCAGGAAATTAAACCCGGCTTTATACAATCTTTTCCTGGATGAGGCGATGCCCGAAAACTTCAGTATTGTGGGCATCGCCCGTTCTGAGTATGGAGATGGAGAGTATGTAAAACATTTAAAAGAAGGGCTAGATAATTTTTCACGCAGGAAAAATTTCGATGAACAATGGGAAAAATTCTCCAAGCATGTCAGCTACCAGCCGATGGATGTAACAGCTTCTGATGACTATGTGAAAATCTCCAAAATCGCCAAAGACAAGGAGGCCGAGTTCGGATTACATCCAAACATTCTTTTTTACATGGCCGTAGCTCCTCAATTAGTTCCAACCATAGTAAAGAATTTAGGTCATCTTGATATTTGTCATGATACAAAATGTACCAGGATCGTGGTAGAAAAACCTTTCGGACATGATCTTGAAAGTGCCAGGGAGATGAATAAAATGCTTGCTGAATATTTTGCTGAGGAGCAGATATTCAGAATTGACCATTATCTCGGTAAGGAAACTGTACAAAACATACTGGCATTGCGATTTGCCAATGCGTTGTTTGAGCCAATATGGAACAGGAATTACATTGACCATGTGCAGATTACCGCTGGTGAAACTGTTGGAGTAGAAGACCGCGGCGGCTATTATGACCACTCTGGTGCGTTAAGGGATATGATACAGAACCACATTTTACAATTGGTATGTATGATTGGTATGGAAACTCCCGTATCTTTCAATGCAAATGAGATAAGAAATAAAAAGGTGGACGTCCTGAAGGCACTCCGCAGAATATCCAAAGACGAAGTGCAGGACTATGCAGCACGTGGGCAGTATTCTGAAGGATGGATGGAAGGCAAAAAAGTAGCCGGTTACAGGCAGGAGAAAAATGTAGCTCCAGGTTCAAAAACGGAAACTTTTGCAGCAGTAAAATTTTTTATTGACAACTGGCGCTGGCAGGGCGTTCCGTTTTATGTGCGCACCGGCAAATACCTGCATGAAAAAACTACGGTGTTAACGATACAGTTTAAGCCGGCGCCGGCATTTGCCTTTCCGAAAGAGTCTGCAGAAACGTGGCGTCCAAACAGGCTCTCCATAAGTATTGCTCCCGAAATGGATATACGTCTTCATTTTCAATCCAAGCGCCCGGGACAAAGGATGATTCTAAGCCCGGTTGACATGGTATTCAATTACCAGGACGAATATGATGGTGAAGAACCTGAGGCTTATGAAACGCTTTTGTACGACGTAATGGAGGGAGATGCCACATTATTTATGAGGGCAGACCAGGTAGAAGCTGCCTGGGAAGTGGTAATGCCAATACTTGATGTGTGGAAAGCCAGGAAGCCACTGGATTTTCCAAATTATTCACCGGGCTCCTGGGGACCGGAGGATGCCGAAGCTCTTATTGCAAGAGACGGCCACAACTGGATAAATCTTGCCGCAAAACGTAAATAAAATTTAATGAAACTATCTATTTATAAAAGTAAAGAAGAGCTGGCAAATGAATTTGCAGAGTGGATAAGTGAAACCATTGAATCTACTTTGCAAAAACAGGAATATTTTACGCTGGCACTGTCGGGAGGAGAAACCCCGCAAATACTTTATAAAAAATTAGCAACCCCTGAATTCAAAGAAAAAATCAACTGGAAGAGGGTACATATTTTTTGGGGCGACGAACGGGTTGTTCCTTTTAATGATGATCGCAATAATGCGAAAATCGCCTATGGTTTATTACTCGATCATATTGGTATTCCCGCTGCACAGGTACATATGATGCGCACAGGTATTGAACCTGTTTTTGCAGCAAAGGAATATGAAAAAATTCTTAAGACTTATTTTGGCAACACTATTAAAAGCTTTGACCTTATATTACTCGGCATTGGTAATGACGGTCATACATTGTCAATTTTTCCCGACTCACCCCTGTTAGAGGAGGAAGAACAGGACTGGGTAAGTGCGGTGTATAATGAAAAACAACAAATGTATCGCATCACTTTAACTCCTGTGATAGTCAACCTTGCATCTCGAATTGCATTTATGGTTGCAGGATCAGAAAAAGCAAAAATAGCGAAGGAAATTATTGAAGGAAATTATATGCCTTCAACTTTGCCTGCGCAGCTTATCAAACCCGAAAAAGGTGAGTTATATTGGTTTCTGGATAAGGAAGCTGCGGGGAAATTAAGTAATGCTGGATAATTTTTTTTCAATTCTATCTGCTCAGGAATTCCACAGGATTGACAATACAAAAAATTCAGTTTAAATTCAGGTAAAATTTAAGTTATGACTATACTTGGCTTCTTAATCCTTTTGCTAATCGCTGCGATATGCGGTGGTATTGGGCAATCCCTTGCCGGTTACGATTTAGGCGGCTGCCTGGTATCAATTGTTGTTGGGTTCATTGGTGCATATATCGGTTTATGGGTGGCCGCAAAAATGGGCCTCCCTCATTTTTTTGAGATAAGTATTGATGGTAAACCTTTCCCAATTATTTGGGCAATAATCGGCTCTGCACTTTTTACCTTGATAGTTGCCCTGTTACGAAGATTATTCACAGGACGGAATTAGGGTCATAATATATGACACGTCCCAGGTGGGAACTATCAAAATTCCTGAAGTATCGTGATCTTTCCTAAAAAGCTATTTCGGATAGCTGCCGGGAATAAGCATCACTGGTTTGAAAATTATTAAAAATCCTGCCAGGTCTCCTGCAGTTTAAAACAATAATAACCCTGTATAAGGAATTTCAAAATCCATCCATTATATTTGAACCTCACTAGGATTTAAGAAAGCATGTTCAATCTCATTTTATTTGGGCCACCTGGCAGCGGGAAGGGTACGCAATCAGAAAAGTTGGTTGCTAAATACAATCTTAAACATCTTTCAACAGGAGATTTGCTGAGAAGCGAAATTTCAGCCAAAACGCCATTGGGGGTGGAAGCAAAGAAATTTATGGATAAGGGACAGCTGGTGCCTGACGAAGTCGTTATTGGTATGATAAGCTCCGCACTGGATGCCAACCCGGATGCTGCAGGCTTTCTGTTCGACGGGTTCCCACGCACTGCCGCCCAGGCCGTGGCATTGGATAAGCTGCTGGAACTTAAAAATAATTCTATTAATGTAATGATTGCATTGACTGTAAGTGAGGAAGAACTGGTGAAACGCCTTGTGAAGCGTGGCGAAACAAGTGGCCGTACAGATGATAATAATGGCCACGTAATAAGAACCCGCATTCTTGAATACCATAAAAAAACTTCACCGGTTGCGGATCATTACAAAAAAGCAAAAAAAGTTGTAATGGTAAAAGGTGAAGGCAGTGTTGACGATATCTTTAGGGCCCTTACAAAAGAAATTGATGCCCTCAGGAAAAAAAGCTGACAGTATTATACATCATTTTAATTTTTTATGGATACTTCGAAAGAAAATTTCCTAAAGAAGAGTTTTATTCCACTCCTTGAAAAATTAAAAGGAGATGAAAAAGGCCAATGGGGTACTATGAACGCACAGCAGATGATTGAACATTTGGCAGATGCTGCAAAGAATGCAAGCGGCAAATTATTATTGCCGGCTTTAAATGAAGGCATAGAATTGCAAAAGTTCAGGGATTTTTTAATGAGCGAAAAACCCTTCAAAGAAAATACTAAAAACCCATTGATTCCTGAAGAAGGTATTCCGCTACGCCAGGGCAATTTGCTATCGGCCATCCAAAAATTAAAAAAAGAACTGGATTATTTTTTTGAGGCTTTTGAAAGAAATCCTGAACTGAAAACAGGAAATGCCTTTTTTGGTGACCTTGACTATGGTATGAATATTCAGTTGCTGTATAAACATGCCGTGCATCATTTAAAGCAGTTCGGGCTGGTTTAGTCCAATGGCTTTGGTATTTTTCTTAAGCCACTCGATAATTTCATCAAATTTTATTTCGCCGGTGGAGATGGAGACAGTGAATTGATATAAACTATCATCATTTGAGGTAACTTCCAGGTTGTATTAAGAGAGCAATCATTACTATTATTCCTGTTCTTTTGTTTCCATCTATAAATGGATGACTAATTATCAAACTTTCTCCATCCGCAGCAGCCTTAATAGCATTCATAAATGCGGTTAGTGCAGG
>Ga0068860_100007397_pt1 | contig 10985 bp, 9 predicted proteins | sample KBSSwiS32_FD_66597 | JGI IMG/M metagenome (GOLD analysis project Ga0068860, IMG submission 66597) | Switchgrass rhizosphere microbial communities from Kellogg Biological Station, Michigan, USA - KBS Switchgrass S3-2 | ecosystem: Host-associated > Plants > Roots > Rhizosphere > Soil ... | reverse complement strand
GTCGGTGCGTATTGGTGGGGCATCCTGGTCAACCAGCAGGGGGAGCGCTTCATGGACGAGGCCGCGGACCTTCAGATGATCCACTTCGACACGGTGGGCAACACCATCATGCGGACGCAGGGCAACGTCGCGTACTCGATCGTGAGCGACGCGCAATCGAAGCTCCTCGTCTCGCTGCCCGGCGTACGCGAGACCGACATCGCGCCGGTCGTCGCCGACACGATCGAGGAGCTCGCGGAGAAGCTTGGCATCGACCCCGCTCGCCTGCGCCACACGGTCGACGAGTTCAACGCGGCGACGCCCGACCCCGCCGGCTTCAACCCCACGGTGCTACTGGACGGCCTCGGCACGAAAGGCATCGTCCCGGCGAAGTCGAACTTCGCCACTACGCTGGCTGAGGGACCGTTCCGCGCGTGGCCTACCTCGGGTCAGATCTGCTTCACATACGGCGGCCTCCGGGTCGACGGGGACACACACGTGCTCGACGTCTTCGGCAAGCCCATCCCCGGCCTATACGCCGCGGGTGAGATCGCCGGGATCTTCTACGAGCAGTACCCCGCGGGTACGTCCGGGCTGCGGTCGATGACCTTCGGGCGATTGGCCGGCCTGATCAGCGCGCGAGAGACCGTCGAAGCGTCGGCCTCCGCCTGAAATCAAAGAACAGTGGGCGGCCAGCACATCACCGCCGGCCGTCCACTGTTCCTCCTGCCGTCCCGAATCGCCCGTTGCGGGATACGGATCTCTAGACGGGGCCGAGCTCGCCGAGGAACCGCTTCCGGGACGCACCGGTCAGAATCGGGACACCAACGCTGCGCAGCTCACCGATCGCGCCGAGAAGCGCCCCGTTGTCCGCCGCCGACTTGGGGAACCCCAGGCCAGGATCGGCGAGCGGACGATCGCGTTGCCGCCGGCGTGCTCAGCCTCGCCGAGCCGGACGGCGCCCGGGCGGGTCGACTCGCCGCCGACGTCGACGACATCCGCACCGGCGTCACGCAGCGCCCTGGCGTGGGTCAGGGCCGCCCCGACGGCGAGGTACCCCTCCGTCGGAGAACGGATCCGGCGTCGTATTGAGGACGCCGACCACGGCGCACGCGCCGCGGTCGGAGACGAGCGGGTTCACCCCGGTCATGGCCTCGTCGGGGACGACGGCGGCTCGCCGGTCTCCAGCCACGCGAGCCGACGACGGAACGCGCCGATGGTCTGCTCGGAGTGGGTCAGGATGTGGAACCGCCGTTCCCGCACGGCATCGACCACGAGGTCGGCCACCGTACTGGCCTCCACGCCGAACGCTTCCGTCTCCCGATCGATGTTCGCGTGCAGTTCGACGCGGAGATCGTCTGCGTCGGTGGCCGGTACGTCGGCCGGACGGTTGCGCTCGGACTGGTTCATCCGAGTCTTGACCAGCCCGGGCGAGAGGAGCGACACGCCGACGTGCGGAGCGGTCATCGTGCGCAGCTCCACCTCGAGGTTCTCGGTGAGCCCGACCACCGCGAACTTCGAGGCGACGTAGGGGTGGAAGGTCGGTAGCCCCGTCCCGAAGCCGGCCATCGAGGCGGTATTCACGATGTGGGCCTCGTCCTGCGCGGTCAGCAGCGGCAGGAAGATCCGGCAGGCATCCACCGTCCCCCAGAAGTTCACGCCCATGACCCACTCCCAGGTGCGCCGGGAGAGATCGGCGAACAGCCCCCCACCTTCGACGCCGGCGATGTTGCACAGCAAGTGAACGCCGCCGTACGTCGCCACGGTGGCCTCGGCGAGCGCCTCGATGTCCGCCACCAGGCTGATGTCGGTACGGACGGCGATCGCGTCAGCGCCCGTGGACCGGACTTCTTTCCACGCGACGTCCAGCGCGCCGCTCTCCACGTCCGCCATCACGATCTTGACGCCCTCGGCCGCCAGCCGATCGACCACGGCACGCCCGATCCCGCTCGCTGCCCCCGTGACCACGGCCACCCGATCTCGCAGTATCTGCATACCGGCGATGCTGCTCAGCGCGCTCCGTTCTCGCATCGGTGACACCACCGGTCAGAACGGGCCCCTAGTCAAATCATGGATGCGAGACGCGCCGGCGGCGGCGGAACCTACCCAGCATGACAGCCATCAGCACCGCCGCCCCGGACCTCGGTGACGTCGACGGCGCCGTCGGCCGCCTCGTCGCCGCGCTCGGCGACGGCAAGGTGGTCACGGACGCCGAGTCGCTGTGTGCGTTCCGCGACCCCTTCACCTACCGTCTCTCGGCCGAGTACGACGCGTCGGCCATGGTCAGCCCCACCTCCGTCGAGGAGGTGCAGGCCGTCGTCCGGATCGCCAACGAGCAGCGGGTGCCGCTCTGGACGTTCAGCCAGGGCCGCAACAACACCTACGGTGGCCCCGCGCCCCGGGTGAAGGGCTCCGTGATCGTCAATCTGCGTGAGATGAACCGGGTCCTGGAGATCGACGAGGATCTGGCCTATGCCGTCGTCGAGCCAGGCGTGCGCTGGTTCGACCTGTACGACGCTCTCGAGGCGGCCGGCGGACGGCTCTGGACGTCGATTCCCGATCTCGGTTGGGGAAGCATCATCGGTAACTCCAGCGAGTACGGCCGTGGTTATACCCCCTACGGTGACCACGCTGAGAACGTCTGCGGGCTCGAGGTCGTCCTGCCGACGGGCGAGCTGGTCCGCACCGGAATGGGCGGGATGACGGGAAGCAAGGTCGCGCAGGCCTACCGGCACTCCTTCGGCCCGCAGTTGCAGGGACTGTTCTTCCAGTCCGGCCTGGGCATCATCACCAAGATGGGGTACTGGCTCCAACGCCGGCCCGACGTCTACGCCTCGTGCTGGATCGAATTCCACGGCGACGCGGCGCTGGAGGCCGTGGCCGACGGAATGCGCGAGTGCATGCTGGACCGCACCGTCACCAACTATCCGGTCCTGCTGCGCGGCGTGCGCCTCGACGAGGATGGCAACCCCACCTTCGAACGGGACGACTCCCGATGGCTCGCCCGCTTCGCTCTGTACGGGAGCACGGAGGTGGTCGATGCCCATTGGAAGACCATCGAGCGGGTCTTCGGCACGATTCCGGGCGCCTCGCTGCGTCGTCGGGACTACGCCGGGACCGACCGGACCAGCCACGCCGGGCACGAGGACCGGGTCATGGCCGGCATCCCGGACATGGACATCCTGGCCCTGTTCCAGACCATCTACGGCGACGACACCGCCCACCTCGACTTCTCGCCCGTCGGACCGTTGCGCGGCAAGGAGGTCGTCGAGACGACACACCTGATGCGCTCGCTGTACGAACGGACCGGCGAACAGTTCTTCTCCGGGCTGATGCTGTCCCCACGCTCGGTGATCCACATCAGCACGTCGTTCTTCGATCCGCACGACGAACAACAGACCGCGAAGGTCTACGAGAATTACACGAAGATGGTCGCGGTCATGCAGGAGCGCGGCTACCCCGTCTACCGCACGAGCCTGCGCCACATGGACCTGGTCGCCAGCACGCTGGACTTCAACGATCACGCCCTGAACAGGCTGAACGAACGAATCAAGGACGCGCTCGATCCGGCGGGCATCCTGCAACCCGGCAAGCAGGGCATCTGGGCCGAGCGGTTCCGGACGGCCTGACCGGCACGACGAGCGGGCCGGACCCTGATCGTCCGGCCCGCCGCTGTCGCTATCGAACCGGACGACCCAGCGCACGCACCGGTGCGCCGTCGGCACCACGGATGTTCAACGGCGTCAGGACGAGCTCGACGCGCGACCCCGTCAGGCCGGCGAGGTTCGTCAGGTGCTCGGCCACGAGTACGCCCGCGCCGAGCAGTATCTGATGCACCGGCCAGGTGAACCCGTCCGGCCGCAGCGCCACCGGAAGGTCGGGAGTGCCGGTGTCCACGGCGACCATCGCGACCTCCTTCTCGACCAGCCAGTGTGCGAGCTCGACGGACAATGACGGGTGCCGGCTGTACAGTTCCGTGCCGAAGTGACGCCACCAACCGGTCTCCAGGACGACGAGGTCACCCGCTCGGACCAGGTCCGCGTCCAGTAGCGCCTCCGGTCCGTAGATCTCCTCGGCTCCGGCGCTGACCCGGCAGACGACACCCGGCCCGGACAGCCGCTCCAGGCCCAGCTCGTCGATGCTCTGCCCACCCGGTATGAAGTGCACCGGAGCGTCCACGTGGGTGCCGAGGTGAACCACCATGTCCATCCGGGTGACGTTCATCGGGTCGGCCGGCATGTGCAGGTGAGCCGAGTACGACGGCGGCGGGAACAGCGCGATGCGTGGCACGTTCCCGTCGAGCGGATGCGACAGGTCGATCCAGGCGCTGGTCACTGTGCCACCTCTTCACCGGCCCAGGCGTTCCGAACGATTCCGGCGAAGGACGCGGTGACGACGCGCGCAGACTCTTCCTCGACGAACCGGAGGGCCACGCGCTCAGACACTCGCGGGCTCCGCGTCGACGGAGTCCATCGCCTCGGCGGCCTGGAGGGTGTTGGCCAGTAGCATCGCGATCGTCAGCGGTCCCACTCCGCCCGGCACCGGACTGACCAGGCCGGCGACCTCGTCGACCTCGTCGAACCGGACGTCGCCGCACAGCCCGTCCGGTGTGCGGTGGATCCCGACGTCGACCACGGCAGCGCCCGGGTTCACCGCGTCGGCGCCGATCATGTTCGGCACGCCGGCCGCGACCACCAGCACGTCGGCGCGCCGGCAGACGTCGGCCAGGTCCCGGGTCCGGGAGTGGCACATCACCACGGTGGCGTCGCGAGCCAGCAGCAACTGGGCCATCGGCCGCCCGACCAGCACGGAACGGCCCACCAGTACGGTCGCCAGTCCGGGCGGACGCCGTCCGGCCGCGATCCGGGCAGCCACCCCGGCAGCCACCTGCTCCCGAACGCGGCGGGCCACGGCGGTTCCGTCCATCGTCTGCGCGGTCACGAGTCCTCCTCAGAAGACGATCGTCGAGTTGCCGTCCCGGATGACCCGGTCCTCGCAGTGCCAGCGCACGGCGCGCGAGAGCACCGCACGCTCGACGTCGGCACCCATCCGGACCAGGTCCTCGGTGCGGTGGCGGTGGTCGACGCGGACGACGTCCTGCTCGATGATCGGTCCCTCGTCCAGGTCGGCGGTGACGTAGTGCGCGGTGGCGCCCACGAGTTTCACGCCACGTTCCTTCGCCTTCTGGTAGGGCCCGGCTCCGATGAAGGCGGGAAGGAACGAGTGGTGGATGTTGATCAGCGGCACGCCGACCTCTGCCAGGAAATGCGGCGTGATGATCTGCATGTAGCGGGCCAGGACGGCCAGGTCGACGTTGCCGCGCAGCAGTTCCAGCAGTCGTTCCTCGGCCTCGGCACGGTTGTCCGGCGTGGCCGGCACGTGCAGGAACGGCACTCCGAAGGGCCGGACACGGTCCGCCAGGTCGGGGTGGTTGGAGATCACCATGACCACCGACATGTCCAGTTCCCCGCGGCTGTTGCGCCACAGCAGATCCAAGACGCAGTGGTCGGTCTTGGACACCATGATCGCCACGCGCTTGGGCTTGGCCGCCTCGGTGAGCCGGAACTCGATCCCGAACGGCTCGGCGACCTCGCGGGCGAACTCCGCCTCCAGCCGGTCGCGCGCCGCGGCCAGCCCGGGGAGCCGGAACTCGGTCCGCTGGTAGAAGTTGCCACCCTCCGCCGCGCTCGTGTGCTGCTGGAGAGACTCGATGTTCGCGCCGGCCGCGGTCAGGAACGTTCCGACCGCGGACACGATCCCGGGCCGGTCGGCGCAGTGGACGACGAGCCGGGCCAGATCATTGGCAGTGCCGGTCACATTGCTCGGCGTGGCCGGATGCGTCAGCCGTCCGGTCTCACGGTTCTTCGTGGCGGTGCTCACCGGCGTTCTCCTGTTTCGGTGCGGTTCGATGCTGCGAAAAGCCAGTTCAGGACGACGTCGAGCACCGCGTCGTGGTTGCGCTCGAGCATCAAGCCGTGTCCGTTGCCGTGGACTCCGTGGTCGGCCAGGCGTATGTGCTCGGCGGGTAACCCGGCCTCGGACAGGGCGGCGCTGACCGCCCGGCATCCGGCGGCCATCGCCGACGCCTCGGCCTCGACCACGGCTATCGGGATCTGGGCAGGCACCCGTTCCCCGAGGGGCGTGGCCGTGAGGCCGTGCGCGAGGTCGAGCGGCGTCCCGGGCACGATCAGGAACGGTGGAGGTGGCTCGAGTGCGACCACCGCCGCGACCAGATCGGGACGACGCCACGCGACCAGCCACCCGGCACAGGCTCCGAGAGAATGGGTGATCAGCACGGCGGGGCCGATCCGCTCGAGCACGCCGGTCATCAGCCGGAACTCGGTCTCTTGAGCGGCGGCCAGGTCGGCCGCCAGCCCGGACGCGGCCGCGGCGAGCGCCCGGACCAGTGGGTCGTCGGGGCCACCGGGACCCGGCCATTGGGTGTGGCCGTCCTGGTCGCCGGCTGCGAACAGCCGGGCCGTCATCGGCACCACGCCCTGCGCCGGGAGCCTGCCCGGCGACCGGCCGAAGCCCGGCCGGTCGACCACGTGCACGGACCGGCCGGTGGCAACGATCAACTCGGCCCAGCCGGGCCGGCCGTCGGCCCCCGCCAACCAGTCCGTGCCCTGACCGCCGCCTCCGTGCACCAGCACGATCGGGCGAGCGTCATCCGGTTCCGCCGGTAGGAGTTGCTCGACGTACATCGTGGCGCCGAGTCCCGGGCCGCATCGGTCCCCCTCCTCGACCCAGTACCGACGCACCGCAGCTACCGCGCTCACGAGCCATCGCCGCGCCGACGCGCCGCCGCCCAGGCCGCGACCGCGGTGTGGTCGGCGCCCGCGGGGAGCTCGTCGGCGGCTCGGTCCCACATCGACCGGGCCACGTCCATCAGACCGTGTTCGACGCCCAAGCTCGTCGCCAGGTCACACGCGATGCCGATGTCCTTGGCCAGCAGCGCGGCCGCGAAGCCGGCCGAGTAGTCCTCCGGCAGCACGTACTTCGGGATCTTGTGTTCGGTCGACCAGCTCCGGCCGGTGGAGGCGTTGATCACGTCGAAGGCGACGACCGGGTCGATGCCGACGGCTCGGACCACCTCGAGGACCTCGACCGCGGCCAGCAGCGAGATCCCGTTCAGCACGTTGTTGCAGGCCTTGAGCGCGTGGCCGGCACCGAGGTCGCCGACACGCGTCGGCGTGCCGAGCGAGGCCAGCAAGGGCCGGACGCGGTCGACGGCGTCGTCGGCACCGCCGACCATGATCGTCAGTTGACCGGTCACCGCCCGCGCGACACCGCCCGAAACCGGGGCGTCCACGAAACCGATGCCGCGCTCGCGCAGGACTGTTCCGATCCGGCGGGTGCTCGCCGGTTCTGACGAGCCCATGTCGACGACCACCGCGTCCGCCGGCATTGCGTCGAGCGTCGGGTCGTTGCCGAGCACCTCTTCGACCTGGCGCGAACTCGGCAGCATGAGCACCACGACGTCGGCGGCGAATGCCTCTTCGATCGTGTCCATGCCACCGGCCTCCGCGCTCGCGGCCGGCGAGACGTCGTACGGCCGCACCGACCATCCGGCTCCGCGCAGCGTCGCGACCATCGGGGCACCCATCCGGCCGAGCCCGACGAAGCCAACGGTCGTGCTCATGCCCGGTGGGCCCGTTCGTACTCCTCGGCGGTGACCGGTTCGAGCCAGTCGTGTCCGTCGACGGAGATGGCCAGGTGCGTCATGAACGAATCGGCGGTCGCGCCGTGCCAGTGCTCCGTGGCGCCGGGGATGTGGACGACATCCCCGGTACGGATCCGGCCACCGTTGCCGGCTCGGTCGAAGACCAGACCTTCGCCGCTGAGCACCACCAGAACCTGGCCGATGCCGTGGGTGTGCCAATCCGTGCGCCCACCGGGGGCGAAATGCACCGTATTCACGAGCATCCGGTCGGTAGTCGGCAGCACCGGGTCGCCCCACACCTCGCCGGTGAAGGTGCCGGTACGCAACTCGCTGGGGGCGCCCTGCCGGCCGCCCGCGACGATGGTGACTCCGGACATCTATGTGACTCCTTCTCAGTAAGGGACGCCGGTCAGGCGAAGTCGCTGTGGTGACGTGGCAACCCGCTACGCAGCACGGTCATCCCGGAGAGACGGCGCACCGCTTCCGCCCGGTCGACCGGCGCGCCGGCCGCGCGGATCATGCCCTCCAGCCGGGTCAGGTCCCGCTCGTCGTAGACCATCTGCTTCGACGCGCTGGCCATCGGCGAGGCGTGTTCGAGGAAGATCCGGCGCCGCTCGTCCGCCCAGGCGTCGAGTCCGCTGTCCGAGCCGCCGCGCAGCACGTCGTCCAGCGGGTCCAGGAGCGCGAACACGTCGTACATCCCGCTCGTGAGGCCGATACCGCCGGTCGGGTTGGTGGCGTGCGCGGCGTCGCCCGCCAACAGGACCCGGGCGGTCCGCATCTGCTGCGCGGCCCGCTGGTGCATCCGGTACGGCGTCGCGGTCACCACCTCGTAGGGGTGCTCCGGCAGGCCGAGCGCGGCAAACCGGCCGGGTAGCCGGTCCGGCACCGACTCCTGCGGCAACTCGGCGGGCTCACCCCATGTCCAGCGCCAGAGGCCGGAATCGTCGATCCGGGCGATCACGCACCCGTCGTCCGGCGACATGACCATGTTGGCGTTGCCGAACCCGGCGCCGTCGAACGGATACCGCAGGTCGGTCGCGACGAAGCGGTCGGGCCACGTCGTTCCGTCGAAGCTCACACCGAGCGCCCGGCGCACCGTGCTGCGAGCACCGTCCGTGCCCACCACCCAGCGGGCACGGACGGTGGCCGGCTCGCCGTCCGTGACGAATTCGACGGTCGCCCCGTCGTCGTCCTGGGTCAGCCCGGTGACCGCGGCGCCGCGTCGCAGCTCACCGCGCGGCAATTTGTCCAGGTGCTCCAGCGCGATCCGGGTAGCCTCGTGCTGGCCCAGGTGCACGTTCCAGGGCCGGTCAGTGATGTCCGAGATCGGTTCGAGGGAGATCGTGGCCTCGGTACCGGTGGCCAAGACCCGCTGCCGGAACGCCGTGTTGCGGAAGCCCGCTCGATCCATGTCCGCCAGCACGCCGAGCCGGTCGAGGCCGTCCAGGACGTGCCAGTAATAGACAATGGCCCGCGGGGATACAGCGGGGGACTCGGTGGCCTCGAGCAGCAGGACGTCGTGACCACGCTGGGCCAGCCCCAGCGCGGTCAACGCGCCCACCGGGCCGGCCCCGACGACGACGACATCTCTCGTGCTCACCGTGGTTATGCTCGCCACCCGCCGGTCGCCTCGCATCGGGGTGACCACCAGTCGCCCACCACCGGAGGAGGAGCCGTGGACGGATTGGCCGGGCGCGCCCGCGAGCTGTCGGCCGGCGCGGCCCTGCTTCGTGCCGCGGTCGCCGGTGAGGGCCGTTACCTCGGGTTGTGGGCCCCTCCCGGGCTGGGCCGGACCGCGATCGTGGCCGCGCTCCGCCGAATGGCCGAGACTCGGCTGCAGGTCCTGGGCGCAGTCGCCGACGCGGCGGAGGCCGATCTCCCGTTCGCCCTGCTCCACCAGCTTACGGCCGGTCTCCTGCACCCGGCCGCGGCCGGCGGAACGAATGACTTCGCCGCGACACTCAGCGCTCCTGGCGCCGATCCGGTCGCGGTCGCCGAGGCGCTGGGCACGCTCGTCGACGCCGTTGCGGCCCGGCGCCCGGTGGTCTGCCTGATCGACGACGCCGACCAGGCCGACCTCGCGTCGTGGAGCGTGCTGCGCGCCCTCGCGGCGACGCGTCGCCGGTGGGGTCTGGTACTGACCGGGCGGCGGCGACCGGCCGGCCTCTCCACCGAGGTGCCGGGTCGGGACATCGAGCTCGCTCCGCTGTCCGCCGACGACGCCCGAGCCCTGGTCGACCGCCTACTCAAGGTGAATGCCGAGAATCCCTACTTGACCGCCGAGCTGGCGCGGGCCGTCCGGGAACTCGGCGCCGGCAATCCCGGCGTCCTGACCAGAGTCGCGGCCGCACTCAGCGGCGACGAGCGCGCCGGCATCCATCCGGTCCGTGACCTGCGCCGACGTGCGGCGCGGGCCGCCGCCCCGCTCTGGAGCCGGCCGCCGCTCTCGCCCGCCGCGGCGGACTTCGCGTTGCTGTGGGCGGCGGCTGCCACGTTTCCCGGTCCGACCGGCCCTGATCCGGTGCCGTCCGCCCTCGTCGCGCCGGGTGGGCGCGACGAAGTGCTGGCCGCCGGCCTGTTCACCGTCGCCGACGTCGGCTCACTGGGACCAGTGCATCCGCTGCTTCCGGCGGCGACGCTGGAGACGACTCCCTCGATGGTGCGACGGGACGCCCACCGGCGCCTGGCCGATGCGCTCGTCGACGTCGACTTCCGCCGAGCGACCTGGCATCGCGCCCACACGGCGACCGAACCCGACGAGGACCTCGCCGCCGCTCTCGACGCGGATTCCGACGCCCCCGGGCTGTCTGCCGTCCCGACCGTCCGCGCGGAGCTGCTGGAACAAGCCGCCGCGCTCTCCGTCGACCCCGCGGCCCGGACCGAGCGCCTCACCCGGGCGGCGTCCGCCCACACCGCCGCCGGTGACCCGGCTCGCGCCACCGACCTGCTGCACCGCACCGACCTGACCGCGGCGCCCAGTCTGGTCCGTGCCCGCGCGTCGTTCATCGACGGCCTGCTGAGCGCGACGGCGCGGCCCCCGGAGGAAGCCCACCGACGGCTCCTCAAAGCTGCTGACTTCGCCCACGGACGGGATCAGCTGCTGGAACTTCGCGCCCTGGCGGCGGCAGCCGAGGTCGCGTGGTGGGTCGGGAACGCCGACTGGGCATCAGCGGCGGCGAGCCGGAGTCGTCAGCTGGCACCCGACGGCGCGGTCGAGGTCATGCTGACGGAGACCATCGCCGGCGGCGCGGCGATGTTCTCCGGTGATGTGCTCGCGGCCGGAGAGCGGCTACGTCAGGCCCTGGACGCCGCCGCGGACGCGCCGCTGACACCGGAGCTG
>Ga0068860_100007394_pt1 | contig 10988 bp, 9 predicted proteins | sample KBSSwiS32_FD_66597 | JGI IMG/M metagenome (GOLD analysis project Ga0068860, IMG submission 66597) | Switchgrass rhizosphere microbial communities from Kellogg Biological Station, Michigan, USA - KBS Switchgrass S3-2 | ecosystem: Host-associated > Plants > Roots > Rhizosphere > Soil ... | reverse complement strand
TGCGGGCTGGCCGAGCTGTGCGAGCGCACCGGCCTGCCGCGGGCCACCGCGCACCGCCTCGCCGTCGGCCTGGAGGTGCACGGCCTGCTCCTGCGCGGGTCGGACGGGCGCTGGCGCCCCGGCCCCACGCTGGCCGAGCTCGCGGGCGGGCACGCGGACCCGTTGCTGGAGGCCGCGTCCGCCGTGTTGCCGCGGCTGCGGGACATCACCGGAGAGAGCGTGCAGCTCTACCGGCGGGACGGGATGCACCGGGTCTGCATCGCCGCCGCCGAGCCCGCCGCGGGCCTGCGGGACACCGTGCCCGTCGGGACGCGGCTGCCGATGACCGCGGGCTCCGGGGCGAAGGTGCTGGCCGCGTGGGCCGATCCGGCCACGCAGCGGGCGGTGCTCGGGGCGGCGACGTTCACCGACCGGGTCCTGGTCGACGTCCGACGACGGGGCTGGGCGCAGAGCGTCGCCGAGCGCGAGTCCGGGGTGTCCAGCGTGTCGGCGCCGGTGCGGGACGCGCAGGGCCAGGTCGTCGCGGCGGTGTCGGTGTCCGGGCCGGTGGACCGGATCGGGCGGCGCCCGGGGGTCCGCTGGGCGGCCGACCTGCTGGCCGCGGCTGAGGCCCTGCAGCACCGACTCTGAGAGTTCGGCACCTCTCACCGAGCGTCCGGCTACGTCCGTCGCATGGGTGCGGGGTCACGTCGCCCGATGGCTAACGTGGCTGCCGCACGGGTCGATGGACCCCACGGACCTGGCGCCCGCTCCCCCGCATTCGGCGCCGCGACGAAACGGTGGCGATGAACCCCTACCTGCTCGGTGTCGACGTGGGCACCACGCGGACCGCGGCGGCCGTCGGCCGCCCGGGGCGTGCGCCCGAGGCCGTGCCGTTGGGTGAGCGGGCGCTCGACGTGCCGTCGGTGGTGTACCTGGGGGCGGACGGGATCGTCGTCGGCGAGGCGGCCGAACGGTTCGCGGTGACCGAGCCGGACCGCGTCGCGCGGGAGTTCAAGCGCCGCGTCGGCGACCCGACACCCATCGTCGCCGGGGGCCGCGGGTGGACACCCGAGGAGCTCTGCGCACTCATGGTGCGCTGGGTCGTCGACCGCGTGGCCGAGCGCGAGGGCGGGCCCGCCGAGCGGATCGCCGTCACCCATCCCGCCGCCTGGGGCGACCACAGGCGCGAGCTGGTCGCCGGGGCACTGCTGGACCAGGGCGTCACCGCGACCCTGCTCGCCGAGCCGCAGGCCGCCGCGTTGCACTACGCCACGGAGGAGCGCCTGCACCCCGGCGCGATCGTCGCGGTGTACGACCTGGGCGGCGGGACGTTCGACGCCGCCGTCGTGCAGCGGGACGCGAGCGGCTTCTCGCTGCTCGGGCGCCCGGAGGGGCTGGAGCACCTCGGCGGGGTGGACTTCGACCAGGCGGTGTTCGACCACGTCGCGGAGGGGGCTCCCGAGGCCTTCGCCGGGCTCGACGACGCCGATCCCGAGGTCCGCGCCGCCCTCGCCGCGCTGCGCCGGGAGTGCGCCGAGGCCAAGGAGGCGCTGTCGGTGGACACCGAGGTGTCCGTGCCGGTGCCGCTGCTCGGAGCAGGCGGGAAGGGCGCGAGCGCGGGCTCGGTCCGTCTGCACCGCAGCGAGTTCGAGCGGGAGATCCGGTCGTCGGTGGAGGAGACCGTCGTCGCGCTGCGGCGGGCCGTCGCCTCGGCCGGGGTCACGCCGGAGGCGCTCGCCGCGGTGCTGCTGGTCGGCGGGTCCTCGCGGATCCCGCTGGTGCCGCAGCTGGTGTCACAAGAACTGGGGCGGCCCGTGGCCGTCGACGCAGAGCCCAAGCAGGCCGTCGCCAAGGGTGCGGTGGCCTCGCTGGGCGTGACTGGGAACGGAGCCATGGCTGTGCAGGGAACCGGGGACTTCGCGACTCCGCCGACGGGGACCGGGCGCCACCCGGCCGAGGCACCGACGGCCTACGCGCCGCTCGGCGCCGACGCGCCGACCACGTACGCCCCGGGGCCGGAGGCCCCCACCGCGTACGCCGACCCCTACGCGGACCCGGGCCACGGTGGTCTCTACTCGGCCCCGAACCCCGAGGCACGCACCGAGCTCCTCCCCACGGACGCGCAGCAGACCCGCTTCGCCCCGCCGCCGCCCCCGCCGCCGGGGAGCCTCTTCGACTCCTACGCCGAGTACGAGACCGACCGCCCCAAGGGCCGCTCCCCCGTGCTGGTCGTGGCCGCGGGCGGGCTCGCCGCCGCGCTCGCGGTGATCGGCGCGGTCGCCTTCTGGCCCGAGGGCCCGTCCGCGGGCAACGCGTCGAACCGGGTGGACACGAGCGCGGTCGCGCCTGCCCCCGAGGCCCCGGTCGCCACGCTGCCGCCGGTGGCGGAGGAGACCACCGCCACCGACACCCCCACCCGCCGGACGCCCACCACGACGCGCCGGGTGGCCCCGCCGACCACCCCCCTCGCTCCCGTCGTGCCGGTGGAGCCGACGATCCCCGCGGAGCCGACGACCACCGTGCCGCCCCCCACGACGACCACCACCACCGAGGTACCGCCGCCCGGGGGTGGGGACAACGGCGGTGGCGGTGGTGGCGGCAACGGTGGTGGCGGCGGCGGCATCGTCCCTCCGCCCGCCTGAGCCGCGGAGGCGCGGCGGATCGCCGCCCAGACACGTCCTAGAAGAAGCGCTCCAGGATCTCCGCGAGACCGTCCTGCTCGACGGTCCCGGTGACCTCGTCCGCGTCCGCCTTCACCGAGTCCGGGGCCTGGCCCATCGCCACGCCCAGGCCTGCCCAGCGGAGCATGGCGCGGTCGTTGTCGCCGTCGCCGACCGCGAGCACGTCCTCCTGTGCCACACCGAGATCGGCGGCGACGGCGGCGAGCGCGCTGGCCTTGGAGACCCCGGCGGGCACCGCGGTCACCCAGGGCAGCTCGTGGTCGAGGGTGATCTCCGCGCCGGGTACCACGACCCCCGCCATCCGCGCCTGGACCTCGTCCGGGGTGACGGCGGGCCAGTAGCCGATCACCTTCGGCGTCGGCGACCCGAGCAGCTCGACCTCGTCGACGACCCGGACCCGCCCGGCCAGGACGCCCGCCGGGAACGGGGCACTGATCCGTTGTCCCACACCGGTCTCCTCGCACCCGAACACGGCGTCCGGCAGCATCGCCCGCACGGGGGCGATCACCGAGGCGGGCTCCAGATGCCGTGTGTGCAGGACGGCGCGGGTGGTGGTGTCCATGACGACCGCGCCGTTCGAGCACACGGTGACTCCGTCGTCGAGGCCGAGCTGGTCGAGCACATGGCCGACACCGAGGACCGTCCGACCGGTGCAGAGCATCACGTGCGCGTGCTGCGCGACACCACGCACGGCGGCGAGCACCCGCGGGCTGGGGGGACGGTGCTCATGGACCGTGGTGCCGTCGATGTCGAGGGCGATGAGCCGCGGGGGTCGCACGTTCGCCCACCCTAGTTCTCGGGCAGCATGAGGCCATGCAGACCGTGCCGACGGCGCTCCCGCTCCGCCCGCCCGCCCACCGCGTGGACCCCCGCGCGCGGACGTGGTGGCTGCTGCGCGGGCTGGGCGTCGCCGCCGTCGTCGCGGTCCCGCAGCTGGTGGTGGCCCTGGTGCTCGGCGGCCCGGTCTGGCTGTGGGCCACCCTGGTCGCGACGGTCGTGGCGGGCGTCGGGTACGCCGCCGTCGTCCCCGGGATCCTGTTCCGGATCCATCGCTGGGAGATCACCGACGAGGCCGTCTACACGCTGTCCGGCTGGCTGGTGCGCGAGTGGCGGATCGCGCCGATCTCGCGGGTGCAGACCGTCGACACCGAGCACGGCCCGCTGCAGCAGCTGCTCGGGCTGGCCAGCGTCACCGTCACGACGGCGTCGGCGCGGGGGCCGGTGAGCATCCGCGGCCTGGCCACGGCGGACGCCCAGGACCTCGCCCGACGGCTCACCGAGACCACCCAGGCGACGCCCGGCGACGCGACATGACCTCACCGTGAGCGACTGGCGTCGCCTCGATCCCCGGATGGTCGTGGTCGCGCCCCTGCACGCACTGGTCCGGCTCGTCCCGGTGCTGCTGATCCTGCTGGTCACCGGCCGGTCGGGCGATCCCGTGCGGCTGTGGATCACGGTCGGGATCGCGGGGGTCGTCGTGCTCGGCGGACTGGTCCGCTGGCGCACCACGAGGTACCGGATCACCCCGGAGCGCGTCGAGCTGCACAGCGGCTGGATCCGACGCCAGCGCCGCTCCGTCCCGCGGGACCGCATCCGCACCGTCGACCTGACCGCCACGCTGCTGCACCGGGCCTTCCGGCTCAACGTCGTCGCGGTGCGGGCCGCCGAGTCCGGAGGGGACCACTCGGGGCTCAACCTCGACGCCGTCGGCAAGGCCGAGGGCGAGTCGCTGCGCCGGGAGCTGTTGGAGCGGCACACGGTCCCCGCCGACGTGGGTTCGGTTCCTGATCAGGAGGCGCCCGAACCGTCCGGTCGCCCGACCGGCGAGACCCTCGCCCGCCTCGACTGGTCCTGGATCCGTTACGCCCCACTGACCTTCTCCTCCCTCGCCGGCATCGGCGCGCTCGCCGCGGCGGGGTTCAACCTGCTCACCGAGCTGAACGTCGATCCCCGGAGCGTCGGCGGAGTCGCCGCCCGGCTGACCGCCGCGCCGCTGTGGGTGGCGGTCGGCGTCGTCGGGGCGGGACTGCTGGTGCTCGCGGTCGTCGGGTCGGTGGTGCTGTTCGTCGAGCGCTGGTGGGGGTACGTGCTGACCCGGGAGGCCGACGGGACCCTGCGCGTGCGCCGCGGCCTGCTCACCATGCGGTCGCTGTCCGTCGCCGGGGACCGGCTGCGCGGGGTGAGCGTGCACGAGCCGCTGTTGTTGCGCGCGGGCCGTGGGGCGCAGACCCGGGCGTTGGCGGCGGGGCTGGGTCACGAGACGCAGGGCGGGGTGCTGCAACCGCCGGCGCCACGGGCCGAGGCGCACCGGGTGGCGAGCCTGGCCCTGTCCGCGGCCGATCCGACGCTGACGCCCCTGGTGTCCCACCCCCGGGCCGCCCTGCGCCGCCGTCTCACCCGCGCGATCGGCCCGGTGGTGGCGCTGGTGGCGCTCGCGGTCGTCGTCGGACGGGTGTGGCCGCGGTGGGAGTGGCTGGCGCCCTCGGCGGCGGTGCTGCTCCCGCTCGCCGCGCTGCTGGCCTGGGACCGCTACCGCGGGCTCGGGCACGCCCTCACCCCGGAGTACCTGGTGAGCAGGGTCGGCGGCCTGTCCCGCCGCACGGTCGCGGTGCAGCGCACCGGGATCGTCGGCTGGCGGGTGCGGCAGAGCGTGTTCCAGCGGCGCGCCGGCGTCGTCACCCTCGAGGCGGTGACGGCCGCAGGCGACGGTGGCTACCGCATCCTCGACGTCGGCGGCGAGGACGCGGTGGCGCTCATCGACGCCGTCGGGTCCCGAAGATGCTCCGGCTGATCTCACGACCCGCGGCGCTGGCCGCCGACCGCATGAACGACTTCACGGCGGGCGAGGAGAAGAAGCCCTCCAACATCCCCGGCTCCTCCTTCTCCCGCCGCGGCGCGGGGGCCTCGGGCGGAGGCGGCGGCGCGTCCTCGATCGGGGCGGGCGGCGGCGCGAGCCGGGCGGTCAGCTTCTCGTAGGCGGACTCCCGGTCGATCGTGTGGCCGTACTTGGGGAACAACGGGGAGGCCTTGGCCGCCTCGGTGACCGCAGGCGCGCCGATCGCGGCCATCAGCGAGCGCGGGGCCCGCATCCGGGACCAGGCGACGGGCGTGGGCGCGCCCCGCTCGGACAGCACGGTGACGATCGCCTCGCCGGTGCCGAGCGACGTCAGGGCCTCCTCGAGGTCGTAGACCTTCGACGTCGGGTAGGTCTTGACCGTCTTGCTGAGCGCCTTCTGGTCCTCGGGGGTGAAGGCGCGCAACGCGTGCTGGATCCGGGCGCCGAGCTGGGAGAGCACCGCGTTGGGCACGTCCGTGGGCAGCTGCGTGCAGAAGAACACGCCGACGCCCTTCGACCGGATGAGCTTCACGGTCTGCTCGATGCGCTCCAGGAAGGCCTTCGACGCGTCGTTGAACAGCAGGTGGGCCTCGTCGAAGAAGAACACCAGCTTGGGCTTGTCGAGGTCGCCGGCCTCGGGCATCTCCTCGTAGAGCTCCGCGAGCAGCCACATCAGGAAGGTGGAGAACAGCTTCGGGTTCGCCGCCTGCTCGGCCAGCTCGACGAGCGTGACCACGCCCTTCCCGTCGACCTGACGGATCAGGTCCGCGGGATCGAACTCGGGCTCGCCGAAGAACGCCTCCCCGCCCTGGGCCTCGAGGTTCACCAACGCCCGCAGGATCACCCCCGCCGTCGCGGCGGACACCCCGCCGATGCCCTTGAGGTCGGCCTTGCCCTCGTCGGACGTCAGGAACTGGATGACCGCCCGGAGGTCCTTGGTGTCCAGCAGCGGCAGCCCGCGCTGATCGGCGTAGTGGAAGATCAGCCCGAGGGTGGACTCCTGGGTGTCGTTGAGGTCCAACACCTTCGACAGCAGGATCGGCCCGAACTGGGTGATCGACGCGCGGATCGGCACGGCCGCCGAGCCCCCGCCCAGCGACAGGAACTCGACCGGGAAGCCGGTGGCGACCCAGTCGTCCCCGGTGTCCTGCGCACGCGACTGGATCTTCGGCCCGTCCTCTCCCGGCCTGGAGAGCCCCGACAGGTCCCCCTTGACGTCCGCGAGCAGGACGGGGACGCCGGCGTCGGACAGCTGCTCGGCCAGCCCCTGCAGGGTCTTGGTCTTGCCGGTGCCCGTGGCCCCTGCGACCAGCCCGTGCCGGTTCAGCGTGGCGAAGGGGATGCGGACCTTCGCGGACGGGTCCACCTGACCGTCGACGAGGACGGTGCCCAGCTCGAGCGCCTCGCCCTCCGTCGCGTAGCCGGCGGCGATGTCCTGGGCTGCAGTCGTGTTCTCGGCCACGCGGCGGAGCCTAGACCAGGAGGCTTACGCTGCGTGCCATGAACGACCGGTTGGTGTGGATCGACTGCGAGATGACAGGTCTCGATCTCCAGCGGGACGCGCTCGTCGAGATCGCGGTCCTGGTCACGGACGGGGACCTCAACGTCCTGGGCGAGGGCGTGGACGTCGTCATCCACGCGGACGAGGCCGCGCTCGCCGCGATGCCCCCGGTCGTCGAGGAGATGCACCGCAGGTCGGGACTCACCGAGGAGATCCGCGCCTCGCGCGTCACCGTGCGGGAGGCCGAGGAGGCCGTGCTGGCCTACGTCAAGAAGCACGTGCCCGAGGCGGGCGTCGCGCCGCTGGCGGGCAACTCGATCGCCACGGACCGAGGCTTCCTGGCGAGGGACATGCCCGAGCTCGACGCCCACCTGCACTACCGCATGATCGACGTCAGCTCGCTCAAGGAGCTGGCCCGCCGCTGGTTCCCCCGGGTGTTCTACGCCAAGCCGGAGAAGGGCCTCGCCCACCGCGCCCTCGCCGACATCATCGAGTCCATCCGTGAGCTCCAGTACTACCGCCGCACCCTGTTCGTGCAGCCCCCCGGCCCCACGTCCGACGAGGCCCGCGCGGCCGCCGCCGCCGTGGCACCCCCCGCGTGAGGCCGCCCCGCGGCATCACGTAGTCTCTATGAGGTCGCCGGGGCAACCCGGGGATCCGATGGTGGGTGTAGCTCAGCTGGTAGAGCACCTGGTTGTGGTCCAGGGGGCCGCGGGTTCAAGTCCCGTCACTCACCCGGGGTCGCGGACCCCCCTCGTACGACCACGGGGACGCTGATGTACAGTGTTTCCGGTGTCGCGCAAGGGACACCGCAATAATTTCATCAAGCACCGCTAGCTCAATTGGCAGAGCAGCTGACTCTTAATCAGCGGGTTCACGGTTCAAGTCCGTGGCGGTGTACGCAAACTAGCAGGTCAGACCGGTTGTAGGTCTGGCCTGTTAGCGTTTTCGGTGATCAAACCCGACGTTTACTCGTCCGGAGAGGTTCACCGATGGCTCGTCCGCCGCTCCTGCTCGGCACCCACGGCTCCATCACGGTCAAGCGCGAGGACCGCCGCTGGGTCGCCCGCTACCGGTACCGAGACCTCGACGGCAAGACCAGGTCGATCCCGCTCCAATCGGGCCGTCTCTCGCCGAGAGAGCCCAGACACTCGACGCAAACGCTGTACCGATGAAACGGTTCTCCGGGCCTACCGAGGGCCGTCGGGAACGATCCGGGCTGCCCCCAGGGGCACCAGGCCTGCCTCGTTCACATGCTCGCGATGGTTTCTGCCGACGCGGCAGACTCCGAAAGTCTGCGATGCCCTACGTCGAACTCGTCTCACGGCCGCGTTGCCGCTCGAGTTCTCGTCTGCCGTACGTCGCCTTCCGAACGGACTCCTCGCTCTCGAAGCTGGAGCCCAGCGCGCCTGCCACGATTCCGACCGAGCTCGCCAACCACACAAGCTTGAGGTAGGTGCCGAACGAGGCGGGCCGCTGCAGCTGCGAGGAGAAGTAGCCGGGATCGATCAACGCGAGCGCCGCCAGCAGCCCCGCGAGGTAAAGGAGCACATACATGCAGGTGACCCCGAGGATCATCGTGAGCACAGTGGCGGCGTTGTAGAGCACCGCTTTGGCCCGGGCGTCCTGATCGTCCGGGCGGTCCCAGACATGGTTGTAGACGATCAGCCAGGTCGCCATGGCCAGGATCGCGACCAGGGAGATGAGCAGCAGGCGCAGCGGCGACAGCGAGACCGCCATCGACCAGAAGCTCGTGGTCACGATGGCATAGGCACCGGTCGCGGCGGCCGCCGCGGTGGCGCTCGACAGGTGCGGCACGAGCCGCCACGGGCGGTTGTCGCGCACCATCCCGGCGAGCAGCCGCAGCCTGCCGCGCAGCCCGACCAGGGCGAGATGTGCGTCGCTGTCGCCTTCCGCGCTCACATGGCGCAGCGGGCTGAACCGCGGGACGTCCGGGGGACGGTCCTCGTCGGACCGGTCCCCGTGCCCGGTGAGTTTCCGGACGAGGTGCACGATGGCGCGCCGGGCGCGCCGCCGCACGCCCAGGGCTCCGAGCCCGGGCAGCGACACCATCCCGCTGCTCGCCTGCCCACTCAGCACAGCGGCGACGGGGCTGGTCCCCACCCGGCGGGGCAGATCGGTCACCACGATCATGACATCCCATTCGTGGCGCTCGCTGTGTTCCTGGGAGAGCGACTCCAGCGGTACCAGCCCCTCCTCATCGAGCGGGATCTCGCTGGTCCAGGTGCTCACGACCCACTCGATAGCGCCGTCCACCTGCGCAGCCAGCACACCGGGCAGATCCGCCACTAGATCAGCGGCAAGATCGCTGGGAACACCGGGGTCGGCCAGTAGACCGACTCGGACACGGCCGCGCTGCCGCTCATCCCGGGTGGTCATGTGGCCATCCGTAGAGGCGGATGAACGATGACGTGATCGGTCGTTCATGGCGCGGTGTACACCTCGACACCTCCTTGGGCGTCCCGGGCCGGTGGACACGGCCGTTGCAGACGGGAGGAACGGCACCCTACGCTCGAAGTGCTCCTCGGCCGTCGACCCGGGCCTGACCTGCGGCGACTCGCAGATCTCGTCGCGGCTCATGCGCTCGAGGATCTCCGGGATGTAGCGGTGCCCGTGCTGCTGGGCCCCACGCAGGGTCAGCGCCTTGTCGAAGTGCTCGTAGGCATCCGGGGCGCTGTCGAGGGGCAGTTCCTGGCTCACGATGAACGAGGGTTCGGACTTGCCCGCGGCGATGAGGTCGCGTAGTTGCCGGTTGTACTTCTTCACTGGCGCCTGACCGGTGCGCCTGGTCGCACCAGGACGTCGGCGGGACGCTCGATCCGCGCGTCCGGCACCTCCTTGCCGCTGACCTGCCGCGGGCCTTCGTCCACGACTGCCTTCACGCTGTCCCCTCGTCATGGGTGTGCCGCCCGCTTCAACGGATCGGTCGTGACCATCCACCCGACCAGTCCGAGCAGGCGCTCCACGGGCGGCGTGGGAGAGCCGACGAGCAGCATCGCCGTGCCGCCGTCGTCTGCCAGCTGCTGCACCTCGAGTAGCACGCACAGACCCGCCACCCCCAGGAATTCCAGGTCGGACAGATCGACGGCGACCAGGGCGGGGCGCGCCTCGACCTCCCGGTGCAGGTCGTGGCGCAGGCGCGGCGCGTTGAACGCATCGATCTCACCGCGTAGCCGCACCACACGTATGCGTGCCTCGTTCTCGACCCCGGTACCGAGGAGTGCGAGCCGTGAGCCGGTCTGGCTGGATATCGTCATCGGGTCAGCATCACGGGAGCGGTCCATGTCGGGCTTCGACTCCACAGCGTCAACCGGGACGACGCCGTTCGGTCTCCGAGGACCACCTGGGAGATTTGGGCCTGCCGGGCCGATGCGAAACAGGGGTCGACCGACTAGAACGTCGCCTACCGAATGCGCGATGTGGAAAGCCGGTGCTCGTGACGTCCTCAGGTGACTCGTCAACGGTCGAACAGTTCGCCACTATCGGCGGCCTGCCGGTGCGCACCCATGATCATCTCTGCGTCCTGTACCGGGGGGAGGATCAGCGGGACGAGCTGATGGCGGATTTCCTCGCCGAGGGCGTCCGGGCGGGCCACCGGTGCTACTGCATGATCGCACCCGTCAACCATGAGCGGATCGCGGCAGCTGTGTCGGCATGTAGCGACAGAGCCGCAGAGAGCGCGGCATCCGAGGACACAGGTCGGCTCGACTTCGTGGGGCCGGGCGGAAGTCATGTTCAAGGCGGCGAGTTCGTCTCCGATCGGATGCTGCGGTTCTGGGACGAGTGGGGGATCGCGACCTTCGAGCGGGACGGCGTCGCCCATGCGCGGATCATCGCGGACATGAGCTGGGCCAGGCCGCTCGTCGACGCTCCCGGCTTCGTCATGGATCTGGCGCGCTACGAGACCCGGTTCGCCATCTATGCCAGGCGTTACCCCCAGGTGACGGCGTGCCTCTACGACCTGGAC
>Ga0068860_100007391_pt1 | contig 10988 bp, 10 predicted proteins | sample KBSSwiS32_FD_66597 | JGI IMG/M metagenome (GOLD analysis project Ga0068860, IMG submission 66597) | Switchgrass rhizosphere microbial communities from Kellogg Biological Station, Michigan, USA - KBS Switchgrass S3-2 | ecosystem: Host-associated > Plants > Roots > Rhizosphere > Soil ... | reverse complement strand
GGCCTGGTCTACGACGGCAGCCTATGGATCTCCGCCAAGGAACTTCAGGATCGCGAGCGGGCGTTCGAAGAGGAACGAAACCGGAAAACCGCGGCCCGCGAGGCCGAATCGCGCGACCGGCTGACTCGCCAGCTCGAGCTTTCGCTGCTCAACGCGACGTTGGAACGCCAAGAGGCGGAGAGAGCGGCGGCCGCGGCGCCTCCCGTGCCCGTGTACGTCTCGTATGCCTGGCCGCTCGTCTACGTGCCGGCGCCGATTCCCCATCATCCTCGTCCCCAACCGCGCACCGATCCGGGCCCGATTGCGCCGAGCCCTACGCCCGTTCCGGGGTCTCTGCCTCCTTCGCGCCCCGGCAATCGGTTCACGCGGATTCCGGGCAGCCTGCTGCCGGATGACGGAGGTTAGCGAGCTTCGCCTCGTTTTCTCGTACACTCTCCGCCGGCTCGCGGTGAGCCTCGATTTCGAGGACCTTCCATGACATCCGTCGATTCCGTCGCGCCGAGCGCGAAAGAGATCCCTCGCGCGTCAGACGCCCTGGCGATCGAAGCGCGCGATCTGGCGAAGACCTACTCCGGCGGCGTCGAAGCGCTTCGCGGAGTTTCCTTCTCGGTGCGCGCGGGCGAGGTGTTCGGCCTGCTCGGTCCCAACGGGGCGGGCAAATCGACCGCGGTCAAGATCCTCACCACGCTGTCCGAGCCGACCGGGGGAAGCGCCAGCGTGTTCGGGTTCGACGTAGTCCGCGACGCCCGCGAGGTCCGGCGGCGGATCGGTTGCGTCGCCCAGGCCTCGGGGGTCGATTTCGCGGCCACCGGGCGCGAGAACCTGGAGCTGCAAGGGCGGCTGTTCCGCATTCCGGCCCAAGAGCTCAAGCGCCGGGTGGACGAGCTTCTCGAGCTGTTCGCGCTCGCCGACGCCGCGCATCGACCCTCCCGCACCTATTCCGGCGGCATGAAACGCCGCCTGGACGTGGCGATGGGTTTGGTCCACCGGCCCGAGGTGCTCTTCCTCGACGAACCGACGACGGGGCTCGACCCGGAGAGCCGTGCGGTGCTCTGGCGCGAGGTGCGCCGCCTCGCCTCCGGCGGGCTCACCCTGTTGCTCACCACCCATTACCTCGAAGAGGCGGATCAGCTCGCCGATCGACTGGCGATCGTCGATCAGGGCCGAATCGTCGCGGAAGGGACGCCGGACGGGCTCAAATCCAAGCTCGCGGGCGATCGGATTTCGCTGCAGCTCGTCGAGTCTGCCAAGAGCGCCGAGGCGCGGCAGCTGCTCGGCGGCCTCCCCGGGGTGACCGGCGTGCTGGCCGACGCCGGGCGCGCCGAGCGAGTTTACGCTCATGTGATCGACGGTCCGCGCGAGTTGCCCACGGTGCTCGGAGCGCTCGAACGCGCCGGAATCGCCGTCGCGGGGGTGGCGCTCACCCGGCCCTCGCTCGACGACGTCTATCTGAACGCCACCGGCCACGCCTACCAGGAGAGCTGACCCTTGGAATTCCTCCGCGATACCTGGATTCTCTTCCTCCGCCTGGTCCGCGCCACCATGCGAATGCCGGTGTTCATCATCCTGTCGATCGCCCAGCCGATCCTCTGGGTCGCGATGTTCGGCGCTCTGTTCCGCTCGGTGGTTCAGATCCCCGGCTTCGGCGCCACGTCCTACGTGCAATTCCTGGCGCCCGGAGTGGCGATCATGACCGCGCTTTTCGGCGCCGCCCATTCCGGAATGGGCATGTTGGTCGACATCGAGCGCGGCGTGCTCGATCGACTGCTCGCCACCCCGGCCGCCCGCGGCTCGATCATCGCGGCCCGCCTGCTCAATTCGGGGGTGCAGGTGTTCATCCAGGCCGGTTTGATCGTCGGCGTCGCGATGCTCTTGGGGGCCAAAGCGCAGGGTGGCGTGGGCGGCATCCTTCTGGTGATGCTCGCGGCCTCGCTTCTCGGCGCGGCGGTCGCGGCATTTTCAAACGCCGTGGCCCTCCTCGCCCGGCGGCAGGAGACGGTGATCGCGGTGATGAACTTCGTGATCCTGCCGGCGACCTTCACTTCGTCGATGTTGATGTCCGCCAACCTGATGCCCGCTTGGGTGCAACGGGCCGCGAACGTCAACCCGGTCAACTGGGCGATCGTCGCCGCGCGCGACGGATTCGAAGGGACGGCGCCGCACGAGCTGGCGACGCGTCTCGCGCTGCTCGCCGCCTTTGCGCTGGTCTGCGGTCTTTTCGCGACCGGCTCGTTCGGCCGTTACCGGCGTGCGATGTAGGACAGACTGAGCCCATGATCGAGCGTCTCCATCGCCGCCTCCCGTCCGCCCTGCGGAGCTTCGCGCTCGCGCTGCCCCTGCTGGCCGCGGGCCTTGGCGTTGGATTGGCAACTCCGGCGGTCGCGCAGGAGATTCCCCCCGCGCCCACCCGCTGGGTGACCGACACGGCGAATTTCCTTTCGGCTGAAACCAAGGAGCGCCTCGACGCGCAGCTCGAAAACTACCAGAGCACCTCGGGCCATCATGTGCTGGTCTGGATCGGTTCGACGGTCGGCGGTGGCGCGGTCGAAGACTTCACGATCAAGACGTTCACCGCTTGGAAGGTCGGCCGAAAAGGGATCGACGACGGGCTGGTGCTGTTCGTCTTCGCCGACGACCGAAAGGTCCGGGTGGAGGTCGGCTACGGCCTGGAGGAACGGGTCCCCGACATCGTCGCAAACCGAATCATTCAGGACCGGATTCTGCCGAAAATTCGCGCGGGCGACCGGGACGGAGCGATTGGTGACGGAGTCGCCGGGCTGATCGCGGCGATCGAAGGCGAAGGGAGCGGTGCCTTGGCGCCGAGCGGTTCGCCCGACCGGGCGCAACCGGCCGCGGAGCCGGCCGATCAGCCCCTGTCGCTGGGTCAGAAGATTCTGTACACACTGCTCGCGATCGGCATCCTGATTTTCGTCATCACCAATCCGGGGCTCGCGTTCTGGCTGCTGCTTCAGATCCTCTCGGGCTCCTCGGGTGGCGGTGGGCGCGGTGGGGGAGGAGGGGGAGGTTGGAGCGGCGGCGGGGGGCGTGGCGGGGGCGGCGGCGCCACGGGGTCCTGGTGAAGGAGAAAGACCGATGATCCTCACCCGGCGAGGTCTGTACCGAGCGATCGACAAGAATCGCGTGGAAAAAGCGATCGAAGCGGCCGAGTCGATCACCTCGGGCGAGGTGCGGGTGGCCGTCTCGCCGCTGTTCTGGGGCAACGTGCAGAAGGTCGCCGACCGAGCCTTCGACCGGCTCGGCATGCGCGACACGGCCGAACGCAACGGCGTCCTCCTGTTCGTGGTTCCCTCTCGCCGCCGTTTCGTGGTGCTGGGCGATACCGGTATTCACGAGAAGGTCCATCCCGGGTTCTGGGAAGAGGTTGCGGAAGAGATCTCTCGCCACTTCCGGAACAGCGATTTCACCGGCGGCATCGTCGCAGCGCTTGAACGGCTGTCGACCGAGCTCGCCGCCCACTTCCCGCGCCGGAGCGATGACATAGATGAGCTGCCGAACGCAGTCGAGTTTCTCGACTAAGCAGCTCCCTTGATGCCTGACCGACTCGCTCCAGGGCTCTCGGTCGCCCCCTTCGCCGATCGACGGCGCGGCTCTCGGGGGACGGCACCATCTCCCGCGCGGTAGCGCCTTCCAAGCGCGGATTAACGCGGCCGGCTACCAGAGGGCAATCCCATGCCTTCATTGAGAATATCGGCGTACCGCTTGTAGCTGAATACCCGCCCGCGTTGTTTGCGGGTCAGTTCGGCTACCACGCCGAGGCGTTCGAGATGCGCAAGCGACTTGTTTACCGTCGCGGGAGTGAGGTTCCTGGCGGTCGCGAGGGAAGCCGCAGTTGCGATCGGCTGGCGTTGCAGTGCGCGGTGGATCGCGAGTGCCGAGGATGTTGTTCGGCCCAGGCCTTCGATCAGGCCTTCGATAAGATGCCCATCCTTAGAGGCCAGCGCCAGCAGCCGCTTAGCCGATCCGGCGGCCTGCGTTGCGCTTTCCACCACAGCATCGGCGAAGAACTCCAACCAGCTTTCCCAATCGCCGGTTGTAGGGTGCGGTTCATGGTGCCGGCTGCCTAAAATAGTGGCTTACGCTATTTTAATCTGGCGAGTCTTCGTAAAACAACGCCTCAGGGGCTCGTCCAATCGAAAGGCCTCAAGTCTTGGCCAAACTGACCGACCGTCTCGCTCCAGGTCTAGCCATCGCCCCCTCGCCGATCGACGGCAGGGGGTGCTTCGCCACTCAGATCTTTCTCAAGGGGAAGAAGATCGCCGAATATACCGGCGAGAAGATCTCCCGCGCCGAGATCGCGCGCCGGGTCAAGCGGAGCCGAAAACATCGGATCTGCGCGATCGACACCTATTGGGCGATCGACGGCAGCCGAGGCGGCAACGGGACCCACTACATCAACCATTCTTGCGCGCCGAACTGTTACTTGAAGATCGTCGCCGGCCACGTCCTGTTCTTCGCCCTACGCGACATCGAACCGGGCGAGGAGATCCTGCTCGATTACCAGGCGACCTGGCACCCCGATTCCAAGCGCTGCACCTGTGGCGCGCCCAGCTGTCGGGGGCGGATCAATCGGTAGCTACGGCCGCGTCACGGTAACGGCCGGCCGGGTAAAAGACGAAGCAAGAAGTCGGAACAAGGCAGACAGCGGATGCCATCGATTTCGAGCGCCTCTTCGCCGCGGTAGAGCAGGCGGAGGTCGGCCTCGGGGTAATCCTCGCGGAACGCCTTCAGACCGCGCAGGTCGCGCGGGCGGACGGCGCTCCCGTTCTTAACCTCGATCGCATGGAACCCGCCGCCGCCGTAGAGAACGAAATCGACTTCCGCGCCGGCCTTGGTGCGCCAGAACGAGAGATGGAGATCCGACCCGGAATAGTCGATCCAAGCGCGCAGGTGCTGCGCCACCAGCCCTTCGAGCGCGGCGCCCGCGATCTCCTCGGGTCGGTCGAGCGGTCCCGCGGGACGAAGCGCGGTAAAGACCCCGGCGTCGAACCAGAAGAATTTGGGATGGACAGTGAGCGCCCTTTGAGCGCGCCGAGAAAAGACCGGGAGCTGGAATGCGAGAAGTAGATCTTCCAGGATCTCCAGGTATCCCTCGACAGTCTTGCGGCTCACCTGGCACTCACGGGCGACCTCCGCGAGATTGAGAACCGCGGCGTGCGAGAAGCTGATCGCTTCGAGAAAGCGGGAAAAGTCGCCGATCCGCCGGACCAGTCCCTCGTACTGCACTTCTTCGCGCAGATAGAGGCCCACGTAGGCACCCAATGCGTCGCGGGGCTGCGATGAGTCCCAAATCAACGGCACCAGCCCCGTCGTGAGGGCCGAGTCGAGAGCGAATCGCTCGCCCAGTTCGGCGGCCAGAAAGGGATGGAGTCGCCGTACTACGGCGCGGCCCGCGAGAAGGTCGACCCCCTCGCGCTTCAACTTGCGCGCGCTCGATCCCGTGAGCACGAAGCGCCGCCCGTCTTTTCGTTCGAGGAGCTGATGGACCACGTCGAGTAGTGCGGGCGCCTTCTGGACTTCGTCGATCACTACCACCTGCCGGTCGGGCTCACCGTCGACCCGTTCGCGCAGTCGCTCGGGCCGGGCGACCAGCTCCCGGTGGACTTCGGGAGACAGAAGGTCAAGCCAAAGGGCCTCCGGATAAGCCGCCCGCAGCCAAGTCGACTTACCGGTTCCGCGCGGACCGAACAGGAAATAGGAAGAGTCCGGGTCCTGGAAAAATCGCCCTTGCGTCGCCATTTCTCCTCGATTTTCGGCGGAACCGCCGCCGGAAATCAAGTGTTGGACCGAAATGAGCGGCACCCCGACTCCCAAGCGCGCTGCACCTGCGGCGCGCCGAGCTGTCGCGGGCGGATCAATCGGTAGGGCGGTCGGCGCCAACCTTCACCACGACGAACGTCAAATCGTCGCGCTGGGGCGCTCCACCCTGAAAGATGGCGAAATCGGCGAGCAGCGCATCGCGCACCGCCGTCGCCTCCAGCTCTCGCGGCACCTGAGCGAGCGACTCCGCGAGGCGCTCCAGGCCGTAGGGCTCGCCGAACCGGTCCTCGCCTTCGTAGAGGCCGTCGGAATGGAGGAGCAGAACGTCCTCGGCTTCGAGCGGCACCTCGCGAAGACCGAAGTGGGGATCGAGCTGAGTGCCGAGCGGCAACGAGGGGAGCGCCACCTCCGCGACTCCCGCGGCGTTTCTAACGAGGACCGGCGGGTGCCCGGCGTTCGCCACCGTGGCGATCCGGCGGACGGGGTCGAGGATGACGATCGCGAGCGTCACCAGCTTTCGGCGCCGCGCCGTTTGCTGCACCATGTGGTTCAGCTTGGCCAGCACCGCGAGCGGCTGGTCGAGCTCGGTCGCCAGGATCGTGAGGCAGCTGCGGACTCCGGCGAGCAACAGACCGCTCGCCATGCCGTGGCCGGCTACGTCGCCCACCACCACGGCCAAGCGCCCTGCGTCGAGCGGAAAATAGTCGTAGTAGTCGCCGCCCACTTCGGTCGCCGGCCAGGAGAGGCTGCAGATGTCCAGCCACCCCTGCGGCGGGCAGCCGGCCGGCAGCATCGCGAGCTGAATCTCGCGCGCGTAATCCAGCTCCTGCCGCATGCGCAGCTGGTCTTTCGTGCTCGCCTGCGCCGCGATGAAAATCGCGAGGATCTCGCGCCGCCGCCGTCGCGAGGTCGCGAGCCCCACGATCAAGGCAAAAACATGATTGCTCACCACCGCGGCAACCGTCCCCGTGTCGTCGGTCTTCTTCTCGGCGACCGGCAACCCCAAGAGCGCCGCGAGCAGCAGGCCGAGAACCAGAGAGCCATGGATCAGCAGGCGTTCGACCGGCCGCATGCGAAACGGCGGCACGAAATATCCGGCGATCACCAGCAGCGGAATCAAGCCGTCCAGGCCGAGCGTCGCGAGCAGCGTCGAAAGCAGCAGGGCGACCAGCAAGGTCACGATCGCGGCGCGCGGGTGCCCGACGATCAGCCGGCGCACCGGTTCGAGCGCCCGGTCGAATCCTTCGTCCGGTCCGCGGCTCAGGCGCCAGCGGCGCAGAGCGAAGAAGAAGACCAACGCAAACAACAGGTTCGGAACCAGAATCGCAAACCGGCGAGGGTCGCCGATCGACGCGGCGATCGTCCCTCCCGCGGCTGCGAGCGCGTAGAGAACCAGGAACCACCGGGCCTTGTTGAGGTTCGAGACGTCAAAGCGGTTGGCGACCGCCTGCTCCGGAGAGAGCTGGGACAGCTCATCGAGACTGAAGGGTTGCACGGGGGGTATCTTACTCGCGCCCCGGCGCGTCTTCCGCTTCCCGTACTTCTCGTGGAGGCTAGAAGTCCCTCTTCTCGCCCGGAGAGGAGGGACTCTACAAAGCAGGTGGAAATGTCTGCCCTAGATGCAGCCCGGAACTTTGAACGAGCCGATCCGGGTTTTGAAATCGAAGCTGCCGCTGTTGGCGTAGTACTCGCCGGCGAGCCAGAACGTGCAGCCGTCGGTCGGATCGACGCTCATCGAAGCGTAGTCTCCCCACCGGTTGCTGGAGCTTTGCTGGAAGCCTCCGCCGTTGACCAGAACCTGCTCGCCTCCCATCGTCCCGAGCGCGTCGCCGGCCGACCGGGTGGCATAGCGGATGCCGGGATTGGTCGACGTGCTCGAGATGTTGTAGCCGATCGCGATGTTGCCCTGCTTGTCCTGGGCGATCGTCGGCAGCCAACGGCTGTTGCCCGTGTCGGCCGAGAACGTGCCGCTCTGATGGAGCACCCAGCCGCTGCCGTTGTCGCGCACCTCGGCCCAGCGGACGCCGCCGCGGCTCTTGTTGTTGTTCGCGAGATCGGTCGAATGGCTGATCACGATCGACTCATGGGTGCCGAAGTTGCGATACATGGCCCGGTACATGGTGAATTGGCCGGAGGGGTCGAGCTTCTCGCCCGGCCGAGGCTGCGGAATGCAGGCGCGGCTGAAGTTGCAGAAGTTGGCGTCGAACTCCGGGCTGTTGACCTGCGGCAGAGCGATGAACGTCGAGCTGCCCGGGGCGGTCCAGCTGACCTGGAATTCCCACATCCGGTAACCGTCCGAATTCGTGCCGGCGCCCCACGTCTCGTCGTCCCACGACATGATGAACGGCTCGGGCGAGCCGGCCGGAGGGGCGGTGCCGCCGTCCCAATGCACCGGCTGGACCGAGAACGGACATTCGGTGCCGCACGGCAAGGGTCCGAACTTCACCATCTGCGCCGACAGCCCGGAGAGCATGCGGGACCTCTCGAAGGCGACCGCGATGACTCCTTCGAAGCTCGAAGCGAACTGGTTGGCGGTGATGTAGTAGCCGTCCGACCAGATGCCCATCTTCGGGTAATCGTTGAACTTGCCCGGGCTGACCACGAAGTCGTAGCGGTAGTACGAACCAGCCGGGTCGCCGGTGGTCGAAACCGCGACGCACTGATGGCCGTCCGCTCCGATCGCGAACTGGCTGATCACCCAGCGGTCGGCCGCATCGTCGTACAGCACGGTCGGGTCGCCGTCATTGTTGGTCTGGCAGATTCCGCCGAAACCGGCCCAGAGCGAGTTGATGCCCACGGGACCGAAGGTCCGCACTCCGTCGCTCTTGCGATAGACCGACATGAGGAGGTTGATCGTCTGCACGTACTGGGTGGCGCCAACGTCGCCGTTGGTGTCGGGCGGCACGATCCGTCCGCCCAGAATGGCCGAGTTGTCGTCGTCGCTCTGGCCGTCGAAGCTGAGCAGGGGCGTCGGGGTGGCGGTGACGATCGGACCCGCGTCGACGGGCGGCGCGTCCCTGGTGACCTGCGGCTTGGCCCGCGCGTTCATGTCGAGCGGCACTCGATTCGGAATCTCTCGATCCGGCCTGACAGCTTTAACCGGTACGAACGGCTGGTCGCGCAGCGGCGGCGACACGTCGTGGCGAACCGCCCGCGACACTTCCGGCCGGTCCGAGGCGCCCGCGGCACCGGCAAACCCGATCGAAATCAGGAGCGCCGATCCAAGCGCTATCGCTTTTCGGTTCATCTCGCGAATCCTCCTTTGCTAGAGGTCAGAGAGAACGTCGAGCCGATCCTGGGCTCGACGGCTGAGGGCGCTGGCTAGAGGTCTCTGCGCAGGGAACACCTTATTTTGAATGTGCCCGAAAGGCGCGGCTATGGGACACGACAGCAGCGGTTCGGGCATTTTGGGCTGTGGTAGAAACGCGCCATGAACGCGATGCTCCTCCGCCTTTGGGTGCTGTCGATTCTCGCGACGTTGGCCGCCTGTTCCGTGGCGCCCGGTCCCCAGGCGATGACCCGATCCGGCGTCCCGGACGATCCGTCGCCTCCCTCCGAACCGAAACGGCCGGCCGACCCGTTGACTCTGGCGCTCGCCGCGGCGCTCGAGCGGGGGGAGTGGCGCGATCTGCGCATCGAATCCGAGTGCCAGGACGACACGGCGCAGTTGCGCTCGGTCACCTTGTTCGGCAGCGGCGTCGGGATCTGGCACCGCGAGCGGCAGTTCACGGTGGCGCGCGAACCGCTATTGGACCTCCTGCGCGAGCTTTCGAGAATCGGCTTCGGCGCCTTGCCGGAGAGCTTCGGCGGATCGAGCGATCCCGACGACGCGGCGCCTGCGGAAGGCTTCGGCCTGCGCTTGATCTGCCGGGTGCGCGTAGTGCTCGACGGGATCGACAAGCAGTCCTATCAACTTTCGGAAGGTCGGCAGTCGCCGGTGCTCAAGAGCATGGCGGAAAAGATCTTGGCGCTGGGGGAAGTCCTCGGCCCGAAAGGCATCGGAGCCGAGTCGCTGTCGGACGGTCTCGAAAAGCTCGCGCGCGGCGAGCTCGCGCCGGAAACCCTGACGCTCCAGCTCCAACGCCAACCCGAAGATCCACGGTCGGACGAGCAGGGGTGGATTCTCCGCCTGGAGCACGGGGCGGCACGCCTCACCTTTTCATCGCGCGCGACCGGCTGGTCGGAACCGCACCAGACTCCGCTCACGCGGGAAGAGTTCGCCGCGCTCGCCGCCCGGCTCGCCGAATTGCACCCGGAGGATCTGCCGGTGAACCTCTACTCGACCTGGTACCAGGATCTGGAGATTCGCGTCCTCAACCGCAAGGTCACGCTGCAAGCCCGGCGTTTCGCCGGGCTCGAGCCCCAGACCCACGGCGAGAAACAGGACCGATTCGACGCGATGATCGCGGAGATCGATGCGGTGCGAAGCCGGGTGGAGGGGGCGCGCTGAGGGCCCAAGTCTCGCTACACTCTCGCCGCTTTCAAGGTATCCCCTAGATCGAGGAGAGGTCGCGATGGCGATTCGTGTGTTGCAGGTAGGGTTGGGGCCGATCGGCGCGTCGATCGCGCGGCAGGTCGGGGCGCGGGCGGGGTTCGAGCTGGTGGGAGGGGTCGATCTCGATCTGGGCAAGGTCGGACGCGACCTCGGACCGATTTGCGGGATGGGGGGTGAGATGGGGGTCGCGGTTTCGGGCGATCTTGCGGTCGCGCTGGGAGCGATTCAACCCGACATCGCCGTCGTTTCGACCAGCTCGGCGCTCGAACGGGTGGCGGGAACGATTCTGACCTGTCTTTCGGCCGGCGTCGCGGTCGTCTCGACCACGGAGGAGCTGTCGTTCCCCTGGCGCGAGCGGCCGGAGTTGGCCCGCCGGATCGACGAGGCGGCTCGGGCAGGGGGGCGCGCGGTGCTCGGCACGGGAGTCAATCCCGGTTTCGCGATGGATGCCCTGCCTCTCGCCCTCTCGGCGGTTTGCGAGCGGGTCGACGGGGTGATCGTCCGGAGGATTCAAGACGCTTCGAAGCGGCGCCTGCCGTTTCAGCAGAAGATCGGCGCCGGGCTCTCCGTCGCCGAGTTCCACGCGAAAGTGGCGGCCGGTGGAGTTCGCCATGTCGGGCTCGCCGAATCGATCGGACTGCTCGCGAGCGCGTTCGGCTGGAACCTCGATTCCGTCACCGACGAGATCTGGCCGAAGGTCGCGACCGTTCGGGTT